>Ga0302347_1002168_pt1 | contig 20831 bp, 14 predicted proteins | sample PhyWR1_FD_202178 | JGI IMG/M metagenome (GOLD analysis project Ga0302347, IMG submission 202178) | Leaf surface microbial communities from wheat plants in UC Gill Tract Community Farm, Albany, California, United States - DLSL W.R1 (v2)... | ecosystem: Host-associated > Plants > Phyllosphere >...
TGTTACAAAGTTTGCCGCCAATGCCACACCCGACCACAGTAAATTTGTATCAATACTGAATATCTTCCACTTTCCAGGACCTTCCACCTCTGGGTATTTACTCTCAGATAGCAGTAGATCCAGCTTTAATTCGGCCCATCTCAAGCGAGGGTAACGCGCTACATCAACCGGAGAAATTGGCTTCTCCCGAATAACAAACCATCTGCCGTCCTCCACCAGCTTCAAAGCTCGCTCGATATCAGCCTGCAGCAGAGGACGCCCAGGCGGCAGATCACAAGCCCTCTGGAAATCACGCAGCCCACTCAGGGTGGTATTTTCCAGCAAAGCTTTGCAGACTACCGAACAAGCAAAAAAAGGGTCTTCAACCCTCTCTAACTCTTCTTTCCAGACGTCTCACCACTCACAAATCCTGTCCATAGAATTCCTCCACAGTGAAGAGTCAATATCTACCTCATGTTCCATCACCGCGGTCGTAGGAAGTTTCTGTAACGCACGTAGGTAGCTTCCTGCCGTCTTCTCCGAACAAGTCTCTGATGCCTCAAATTCCTAATACTGTCAGTGGAATAGCAGAGCCTAAAGAGTGCCAAGGCTGACAGGTGCATGCCTTTTGATCTCACTGGTGCTGCAATGCTCGCAATGCTCACTGTGAACATCTGGTTCCCTTGACGCTCACTCAACCCAGCCCCTTCGCCCCGTCAACCAACATCAGACGCTCCAAATGCGAGAATCTGTGACTGAACATCATCTGAATCAATCATGGTAGCCAGCTCTGTTCGGCCAATCCTAGACTCGCACCAAGCCCGCTCTAGGACCGCCCCCATGCCCGAGACCCTGCTCTGCCACCGCAACCTGGCCTTCGAGCTCTACGAAGTCCTCGACGCCCAAGCCCTGACCCAACGCCCGCGCTTCGCCGAGCACAGCCGCGAAACCTTCGACGCGGCCCTGACCACCGCACGCACCATCGCCGAAAAGTTCTTCGCTCCGCACAACCGAAAGGCCGACGAAAACGAGCCGCGCTATGTAGACGGCCGCGCCGAGCTGATCGCGGAGGTGAAGCCGGCAGTCGACGCCTTCCTCGAAGCCGGCTTCCTCAACGCCAACCGCGACTTCGAGGTCGGTGGCATGCAGCTGCCCAGCCTGGTTTCGCAGGCCTGCTTCGCCCACTTCCAGGCCGCCAACGCTGGCACCACGGCCTACCCGTTCCTGACCATGGGCGCGGCGAACCTGATCGAGAGTTTCGGCACGGATGAACAGAAACGGCTGTTCCTGCAGCCGATGATCGAAGGCCGCTACTTCGGCACCATGGCGCTGACCGAGCCCCACGCAGGATCCTCGCTTGCCGATATCCGCACCCGTGCGGAACCGGCGGGCGACGGCAGCTACCGGCTCAGGGGCAACAAGATCTTCATCTCCGGCGGTGACCACGAACTGTCGGAAAATATCGTGCACATGGTCCTGGCCAAACTGCCGGACGCACCGCCAGGGGTGAAGGGCATCTCGCTGTTCATTGTCCCCAAGTACACGGTGAATCCGGACGGCAGCCTTGGCCCGCGCAACGATGTGCTGCTGGCCGGGCTGTTCCACAAGATGGGCTGGCGCGGCACCACCTCCACCGCCCTGAACTTCGGTGAGAATGGCCAGTGTGTCGGCTACCTGGTCGGTCAGCCACACCACGGGCTGACCTGCATGTTCCAGATGATGAACGAGGCGCGCATCGGCGTCGGCATGGGTGCAGTGATGCTCGGCTATGCAGGCTACCTGTATTCGCTGGAATACGCCCGCCAACGCCCGCAGGGCCGGCTGCCGGACAACAAGGACCCGCACAGCCCGGCAGTGCCGATCATCGAGCACACCGATGTGAAACGCATGCTGCTGGCCCAGAAAGCCTACATCGAAGGCGCCTTCGACCTTGGCCTGTACGCCGCACGCCTGTTCGACGACACCCATACCGCCTGCGATGAAAGTGATCGCAAACAGGCGCAGGAACTGCTCGACCTACTGACCCCGATCGTCAAGTCCTGGCCCTCGGCGTTCTGCCTCAAGGCCAATGAACTGGCTATCCAGATTCTCGGCGGCCACGGCTATACCCGCGAATACCCGGTTGAGCAGTACTACCGCGATAACCGCCTGAACCCGATTCACGAGGGCACCGAGGGCATCCAGTCGCTCGACTTGCTTGGGCGCAAACTGGCACAAAACAAGGGTGCCGGGCTCAAGCAACTCTTTCGGCTGATGGCAGCAACTGGCGAGCGCGCCAGCCACCATCCAAACCTTGACCCCCTGCGCCAGCCGCTGGAGCAATTGGTCAACCGCCTGCAAAGCGTAACCCTGGTACTGCTCGGCGACCTGGCCAAAGGTAAAGTCGCTGAAACATTGGCCAATTCAGCCCTTTACCTCAAAGCCTTCGGCCACTGCGTGATCGGCTGGCGGTGGCTGGAGCAGGCGATTCACGCAGAGCTCGGCATGCTCAAAGGCAACCCCGCCGACCACGACTTCTACCTCGGCAAGCTGCAAGCCGCACGGTACTTCCTGACCTGGGAAGTACCAGGCTGCCATCACGAGCTGACATTGCTCGAGGCACGCGATGACACTTGCCTCAACATGCAAGACGCGTGGTTCTAGGGGGTGCCTTCGTGTTCCACGCTCGCCGCCTGCCTCGGCCTGCGTGGATTGCGAGCAATGGCAATGCCTGCTGCAACTACTGCAATCCCTACATAGGTCGTCCAGTGAATTGCATCGCCGAACATCAGCGCGGCCCATAGCAAAGTGACCGGTGGTTCCAGGTAGACCAGGGCCGACACACGTGTAGCCGACAGCTTTGTCAGCAATACCCAAAGACTCAGGTAGGCGATAAACGTCGAGAAAAAGGTCAGCCATGCAACCGCCGCCCAAACTTGCGTGCTGCCAGGCACATCGATCAAGCCCAGCGGCACCCCCGTGGCTGTGAGCAGTACGAGCGTGGCCGTGGATTGCAGAAACAGAGGCATCAGCAAGCCATCCTTGCTGTGGTCTGTCGCCAGAACCGATTGCCGTCGCTGATAAAGCGTGGCGATCGACAACGTGACTGCTGCGATCAGCGGCAGGGCATACAACCAGAGAGCAAGCCGGGCCGTGGACAGGTTGTACTCACCCAGAACCACCACGCTGACACCTGCAAACCCAACCGCAAGCCCAAGCCACTCCTGCCGGCCACTGCGTTCTTGCTGGTCCTTGTTGCTCATCGATGCCGTGATCAACGGCTGCAGCGCGCAAATGATCGCTGCAATCCCCGCTGGTAGGCCTCCGCGAATGGCTATGTAAACGCTGACCAGGTAAGCAAACTGGGCCAGGAACCCGATAACTGCGTTGTAGCGCAGTTGCGCCCACGACAGCGCACGCAGCCGATGCCAGACAAACGGCAGCAGGCAGATGCAAACCAGCAGAAACCGCCAGAACAGCAGGTTTATCGCACCTGCGTCCTCCGTACCCATGCGGGCACCAATAAAGCCCGAACTCCAGGACAGGACAAAGACGGCTTGCAGCAGTATTAGGTACAGCGCACCGCTTGGCATATTCACGCCCCTGTGTGATGCAGTTCATCGAAGGTGATCGGGGTGATGCCAGTACGTGCGAACTGGCGGGCAGCCGGGCGGAGCAAGGCCCAACGCAACTTCAACCAGTTGGGGATGGTGGCAGGAATGCCGTCGTCGGAGGCCAGGTGCCAGAAACGGTTGGAATCATCGGCGAAGTAAGGGCAATGGAACGACAACACCAGTGACATGCGTCGCCCGCTGAGCACTGGACGAACACCGTGGAACAGTCGGCTGCCGTAGATGAACAGGGCATCACCAGGGTCGTCCAGCCGTCCAGTTTCGAAGGTCCGGTAATCCAGGGCATCGAAGCTATCGACCGTACCGTTGTGGAACAGGAACTCACCCCCGCTATAGTCGGCGGCCCCCGACAGCACGATATTCAGCACATAGTTGGTGCCGTCCGTGTGCCACATGCCCAGTTGCTGCTGTTGCTCGGCAGGCCTGGGATAGAAGTAGTTGATCTGCGAGCGGGCATTGAGGATGGGGTAAGGCACAAGCGGCACGCCGGCAATGCGTGATACAGCCAGCAGAAACGAGCGACTGCACATCATGTCGTTGATGAACGAGGACAGTGCCGTGACCCCGCGCGTACGCCGGGAAATGATCCAGTCACTGTCACCCGCGCGGTCCTCCAGACGTGCACAAACGTCTTGCAGGACCGCAACACCCTCGGGGGTGAACAGCCGATGGACGACTGCCGCCCCGGTGATGCTGTCCACTGCAATGTTTGCGTGCGGGCTCTGACCATATCCGAGCTCACCCAGTGTTCTGGTGTCGCTGACGGTGGGCCCGTGCTGGCAGAGGAAATCATCGCGCCAGGCAATCTGCTCGGTCAGGCACGTCGACGAAGGCTGTGGCGTGCGTTTCAAGGTCGACTTGAGCGCCAGCTTCACGCGCCCCATGCCGCGTTCGAACAAGGGTAAGGTGTGTAGGTTCATGGTGTGTCCTGTCCCTGTGGATCCGCTACTGAAGGTACTTCGCGATCTGATAGCGCACCGAGCCATCACCACTGGCAAATTCGTCCACCACGCTGCAGTTGCAGTGCTGGGCCCTGATGCGCCGGAACTGTTCGGGCGTGTATTTGAGGCAGATGTTGGTCAGCAGATGCCCACGCGCCTGCTGGCGCTGCACGGGTTGCAGCGTCACCGCCACATGGATCGCCTCATCCTGTATTCGCAGCGGCACGAGGAGGGCCTGATGCTCACCCGACGGCGTGAAGCCTTGTTGCAGCGCAACCATTCGAGAGAACTCAAGCATGTTGGGGTTGGCGTAGAACCCGAGAATGGCGTTTTCCAGGCCCTGCTCGTAGACCTGCATTTCAGAAAGGATGTAGGTGGTTTCACCCGCCAGGCTTCTGATCAGCCTACCGGTGCTGACGGGCAGTTCATTACCCTCCTGGAAACCCAGCAGGGTAATCAGGGTGAGCTCCTGATCGTGACGCAAAGCGTCGTGGGTGAGGGTGCGGTAATCGGCGGCAATGTAATTGAAGCTGCCATCCGCTTGCACGATAGGACGCAGCGCATCGCTCATCTCGGATTCCGAGGTCTGGTTGATATCGATGGCGGTGTAGCGAATGGAGCTGGAGGTCTCGGCCATGCGCTTGAGCAAGCAGGCACTTTTGACCGGCTCGGGGCCTAGTTCGACATAGTGAACGCGGCGCCCGTTGGCCAGCGCTGCCAGCCGCTCGGCCACATTGCCGATGATGCTTTTGAGCGCCCCTTGCCCCCGTGCGTCAGCACATAGCCCGCTCTGGCTGATGCCTTGCTCATTCAATGCGCGCATGAGCAGAAATATCTCGTGATTGAAACGATGATCGCCCTCGCCTTCATGCTCAGGCTGAACCAGGGTCGAGTACTTCTCGTGGTTCTCGACTGTCCACAAGCGTGCGTTCTGGTAGGAGGGGGTGCGTACGAGTGCATCTACAACGAAGTCGTTAAGGCTCATCCGTATCATTCCATTGCATTTTCGGGGGGAGGCATGTCTTGACCACACAGTAAGAGGGGGTATAACCCCTGTACAGTTGATTAAATCGAAGCGCTGGTTCGATCCGGATAAATCAGGTGGCTAGATGGGCAAAGGGCTCGACATCAATGTACTGAGAACCTTCCAGGCCGTGGCCCGGCTGGGGCGATTCAAGGATGCAGCGGACTACGTTCACCGCAGCCCATCGGCAGTGACGACGCAGATCCAGAAGCTGGAGGAAAAAGTCGGGCAACAATTGTTTGCGCGCAGCAATCAGTCGGTGGAGCTGACGCCGGCAGGTCGGCACTTGCTGGGTGAGGCAACACGTTTTCTGATGGCCCATGACCGGCTGCTGGCCACGCTGTCGCCGCAGCAGATGACCGGCAAAGTGCGCCTGGGTGTACCCGATGGCTATGCCGCCAACCTGATGAGCGACTTTTTGCCGGTATTTGTAGCCAGCAACCCGCAACTGGAACTGGAGGCGGTCGCTTGCTCCAGCGCAGAACTTATCGACCTGTTTGCCCGCCAGCGGCTGGACCTGGCAGTAGCGGTCAGCAGTGAAAACTGGGAGCAAGGCGAGTGGCTGCGCTCGACCCAGCCGCGCTGGGCTGCCGCCCCCGGGTTCGATCATGATGCCAGCCGCCCTTTGCCGCTGGCACTGCAACTGAAGGGCTGCCCGTACCGTGAGGCCGCCTTGCACGCTTTGAAGGCCCACGGCATTGCGTACCGTATCCTGCTGGAAAGCGCCAACTGGCATGCGGTGCTGGCGTGCATGCGCAGTGGCCTGGCAGTCGGTATCGTCGAAGGCCTGGAGAGCGCTGATACATCGCTGGCATTCGTGCAAGGGCTGGGCTTGCCCGGCTTCGCCGAACACCACCTCTACCTGCTGACGGATACCTCTCACCACGTCGCGTTGCAGCTGAACGAGATGTTGAAGGCCGCCATCCAGAAAGATGGCCTGTCGGCGCCGCGCGTTATTTCCTGACCAGGCAAGTACCGGGCTGCCATAATGTGCTGCATTGCTCGAGGCATTCGACACACCTGCCTCGCCCTGCAAGACGCGTGGTTCTAGGGGGAGCCACCGTGTACACGGAGGCTTCCGCATGTTCGATTCCAGCGCCCTGCTGCGCCAGCGCTTTGCCGCGCTGCGCAGTACGGCCGAGTTGTTTTCCCTGCGCCATGTGACCCAGTCGCACCAGGCGCTTTCGGTTCGCCGCAATGTTGCAGAACCGCCGTTCTTCAGCCAGGACGAAGGCGCCATGCTCATCGCACGGGTGAATGGGGTGGAAGCTTATGCGGCCACCGCCGACCTGTCCCAGGCAGGCCTGCAGCGAGCACTGGAACGTGCCGAGGCACTGGCCCGGCAGATTGCCCGGCATAGCCTGCTCGATCTGCGCGATCAGCCAGTGACCGATGCACGCCACGACCACATTTCGCCCAACTTCGACCAACCTGTACCCACCCTGGGCGACTGCCTTGGCCTGCTCGCCGCTGAATCGGCCAGCGTGCCCAAGGACAGCCGCCTGGTAGACTGGCAGGCCAGCCTGGGCCTGAGCCTGGTCGAGCAGACCTATCTCAATTCGGCCGGCGCCGAACTGCGCCACGCCCAACGCTTCCTGTTCCCCGGCCTGGGCGTCACCGCCAGCGATGGCCAGGACAGCCAGAGCCGTAGCCTGGGCCGCGACAACTTCGGCCAGCAGGGTGGCTTCGAGATCATCGAGCGCTGCGGCCTGGTGGGCGCAGCCAGCCGGGTGGCTGACGAAGCGCTGCAGCTGCTGCTGGCCCCGAACACACCCAGCGGCCCGCGCGACCTGTTGCTGATGCCGGACCAGATGATGCTGCAAATCCACGAGTCCATTGGCCACCCGCTGGAGATGGACCGTATTCTCGGCGACGAGCGCAACTACGCCGGTACCAGCTTCGTCAAAGCCGGTGACTTCGGCCACCTGCAATACGGCTCCCCGCTGCTGAACGTGACCTTCGACCCGACCATCGGCGAAGAACTGGCCAGCTACAGTTTCGATGACGACGGCACCCCGGCCAGCAAGCAGTTCCTGATTCGCCACGGCCTGTTGCTGCGCCCGCTGGGCGGCGCGCTGTCGCAGTTCCGTTCTGGCCTGGACGGCGTGGCCAACAGCCGCGCCTGTGGCTGGAACCGTGCGCCGATCGATCGCATGGCCAACCTCAACATCGAACCCGGCGACCAGACCCTGCGGCAACTGATCCAGGGCATCGAACACGGCATACTGATGCGTACCAACCGCTCCTGGTCCATCGACGATGCGCGCAACAAGTTCCAGTTCGGCTGTGAATGGGGCCAGTTGATTGAAAACGGCGAGCTCAAGGGCATCGTCAAGAACCCCAACTATCGCGGCATCTCCGCGCAGTTCTGGCGCAACCTGTCGGCAGTCGGCGACCGCAGCACCTTCCAGGTACTGGGCACGCCCAACTGCGGCAAGGGTGAACCCAACCAGGTGGTGCGGGTCGGCCACGCGTCGCCAGCCTGCGTGTTCCGCCAGATCGACGTATTCGGAGGGGACGCCTGATGAAACAAGCATTCGAAGCCCTGGCCCTCGATGTGCGCACCGAGCTGCAAGCGGGCGAACAATTCACCCTCGGCTACAGCGCCGAGCAATCGCAATTCGTGCGTTTCAACCACGCCAAGGTGCGTCAGGCCGGTGAAGTGAGCCAGGCCAGTGCGCAACTGCGGCTGATCAGTGATGGCCGCCAGGCTGAACAACAGGTGACCTTGAGTGGGGATGCGCAACTGGATTCCCAGCGCCTGGTCGCTGCCCTGGAGCAACTGCGCCAGACGTTGCCGCTGCTGGCGGTCGACCCCTACCTGCGCCTGGACGACAGCGCCTGGCACAGCCACAGCCAGCAGGAGCAACCGCTGCCCGAGCTGAGCGATGTACTGGCCCTGCTCGACCGCGAAGCCGGGGACCTGGACCTGGTCGGCATCTATGCCGCCGGGCCCATCTGCCGTGGCTTTGCCAGTTCGTTTGGCGCCTTCGGCTGGCATCAGGCCAACAGCTTCAACGTGGACTGGAGCCTGTTCCATGAAAATGGCCAGGCGGTGAAAGCCAACTATGCCGGTCAAGAATGGAACTCCGACAACTTCACCGCACGGCTGCGCCAGGCGCGGGAGCAACTGGGTTTCCTCGGCCTTCCGGCAGTCACCCTGAAGCCCGGCAGCTACCGCGCCTTTCTGGCACCGTCAGCCATGGACGAGATCGCCGGCATGCTGTGCTGGGGCGGCTTCTCGGCGCAGGCGCTGGCCACCGGCAACAGCGCTCTGCAGCGCCTGTACAACGGCGATGCACGACTGAGCCCGCTGGTAAGCTTCACCGAGCAGGTCAGCGGCTCGTTGAGCCCGGCGTTTTCCGATGAAGGCTCGCCACGCCTGGATGTGCCATTGATTCAGCAGGGCCAGGCTGTGCAGCGGTTGACCAGTGCGCGCAGTGCCGCCGAGTTCGAGCTGCTGGCCAATGGCGCCGACAGCTACGAGTCGCCCTGCGCGCTCAGCCTGGCGCCGGGGAGCTTGCCCAGCGAGCAGATCCTCGAGCGGCTTGGCAGCGGGCTGTACATCAGCAACCTGTGGTACCTGAACTACTCCGACTTGCCGGCAGCCCGCATGACCGGGCTGACCCGTTTTGCCACTTTCTGGGTAGAGGATGGCCAGATCCAGGGGCCCGTCAGCACCATGCGTTTCGATGACAGCCTGTACAGTTTGCTCGGCAGCCAGCTGGAAGACCTGACCCGGGAGCGCGAGATGATTCTGTCGACCAGTACCTATGGACAGCGCAGTACCGGGTCGAGTCATTTGCCGGGGGCACTGGTCAAAGGCCTGACCCTGACATTGTAATAGGCCATTCCGGCCTCATCGCCGGCAAGCCAGCTCCCACAGGGACCGCACCCAGTCCGGGGCCTGTGGTGATCCTGTGGGAGCTGGCTTGCCGGCGATGAGGCCAGTACAGGCAATGCCGAACATTGAGGTTCCTCATGCCCGAACGCACTCCGCTGGACCCTGTCACCGCCCGCTGGATCCCCTGGGTGGTGGCGATCGCCTTCTTCATGCAGTCCCTGGACGGCACCATTCTCAACACCGCGCTGCCGGCCATGGCCCGCTCGCTGGCCGAAGACCCGCTGCGCATGCAGGGCGTGATCATCGCCTACATGCTCACCGTGGCCCTGCTGATCCCCGCCTCGGGCTGGATCGCCGACCGCTTCGGCACCAAGCGCATCTTCTTCAGCGCCATCCTGCTGTTCAGCTTCGGCTCGCTGTTGTGCGCTGCAGCCAACAGCCTGGGTTTTCTGATCTTCGCCCGGGTGGTGCAGGGCCTGGGCGGTGCACTGATGTTGCCGGTGGGGCGCTTGGTGGTGCTGCGCGCCTACCCGCGTAGCGAGCTGGTGCGGATCATGAGTTTCATCACCATTCCCGGCTTGCTCGGGCCATTGCTGGGGCCAACGGTTGGCGGCTGGCTGGTGGAAATCCTCACCTGGCACTGGATCTTTTTGCTGAACCTGCCGGTCGGTCTGATCGGTTGCTACGCGGTCTGGAAGTTCATCCCCGACCTGCGCGGCGCCGAACGCACCAGCTTCGACGGCCCTGGCTTTGTGCTTTTCGGCGCGGCGATGGTGCTGATCACCATCGCCATGGAAGGCCTGGGCGAGCTGCACCTGCCGCACTTGCGCGTGATGTTGCTGCTGTTTGCCGGCATGGCCTGCCTGGCCGCCTACTGGCTGCGCGCCGGGCGCGACCCGGAGCCGCTGTTCTCGCCCAGCCTGTTCCGAGTGCGCACCTTCGCCATCGGCATCCTCGGCAACCTGTTCGCGCGCCTGGGCAGCGGCGCACTGCCGTTCCTGGTGCCGCTACTGCTGCAGGTGGCGCTGGGCTATTCACCGGCCCAGGCCGGCATGAGCATGATCCCGCTGGCGGCGGCTGCCATGCTCGCAAAATCCATCGCCAGGCCGCTGATCGAACGCTTTGGCTACCGCATCATCCTCACCGGCAACACCCTGCTGCTGGGCCTGCTGCTGGCCAGCCTGGGCCTGGTCGACGAACAGACACCCTATGCTGTGCTACTGATCCAGCTGGGCCTGCTCGGCGCCGTCAACTCCATGCAGTTCACGGCAATGAATACGGTGACCCTGATCGACCTTGACGACGCCAGCGCCAGCAGCGGCAACAGCCTGCTGTCGGTGGTCGCACAGCTGTCGCTCAGCCTCGGTGTGGCCTGCGCCGGTGCGTTGCTCGGCGGGTTTACTGCAGCCGGCAGCGCCGATGGCGTGGAAACCACGCTGGGGGCGTTCCAGCTGACCTTCGTCACCATCGGCGTGATGGCAATGCTGGCAGCGGCGATCTTCATGCAACTGGCGCCGACGGATGGAAGGCGTGCCCGTCGTCCGGAACAACACATGGAGTCGTAGGGCGAATGGCCATGAGGCTGGTAGACTGTGCGGCATTTTTTCGCTTCGCAACGCAGGCCTGCCTCGTGACCACCGAATCCACCGCTTTTGCCACTCTGCCGCTGTCCGCCGCCATGCTGGCCAACCTGGACGCCCTTGGCTATGCCTCGATGACGCCGATCCAGGCCCAGAGCCTGCCGGTCATCCTCAAGGGCCAGGACCTGATCGCCCAGGCCAAGACCGGCAGCGGCAAGACCGCCGCCTTCGGCATCGGCCTGCTCAACCCGATCAACCCGCGCTACTTCGGCTGCCAGGCCTTGGTGCTGTGCCCTACCCGCGAACTCGCCGACCAGGTAGCCAAGGAGCTGCGCCGCCTGGCGCGGGCCGAGGACAACATCAAGATCCTGACCCTGTGCGGCGGCGTTTCACTGGGCCCGCAGATTGCCTCGCTGGAGCACGGTGCGCACATCATCGTCGGCACCCCGGGGCGCATCCAGCAGCACCTGGACAAAGGCACCCTGGTGCTGGATGGCCTGAACACCCTGGTGCTGGACGAAGCCGACCGCATGCTCGACATGGGCTTTTTCGACGCCATCGCCAGCATCATCGGCAAGACCCCATCGCGCCGCCAGACCCTGCTGTTCTCGGCCACCTACCCAACCGGCATCAAGCAGCTGGCTGCCGACTTCATGCGCAATCCGCAGCAAGTGAAGGTCGAGAGCCTGCACACCGACAACCAGATCGAGCAGAGCTTCATCGAGATCGACCCGCAGCAGCGCCTGGAGGCCGTCACCCGCGTGCTCGGCCACTACCGCCCGCAGTCGTGCGTAGCGTTCTGCTTCACCAAGCAGCAGTGCGAAGACGTGGTTGCCCACCTCACCGCCAAGGGCATCGTCGCCCAGGCCCTGCACGGCGACCTGGAACAGCGTGACCGCGACCAGGTACTGACCATGTTCGCCAACCGCAGCAGCTCGGTGCTGGTAGCCACCGACGTAGCCGCGCGCGGCCTGGATATCGATGGCCTGGACATGGTCCTCAACGTGGAGCTGGCGCGTGATGCCGAAATACATGTGCACCGCGTGGGCCGGACCGGTCGTGCCGGCGAGAAAGGGATTGCGGTCAGCCTGGTGGCCCCGGCCGAAGGCCACCGTGCCCAGGCCATCGAACAGCTGCAGAAGAGCCCGTTGCGCTGGGACCAACTGGACAGCCTGAAAAACAAAGGCGGCGAGCCGCTGCTGCCGGTGATGACCACGCTGTGCATCGCAGCCGGGCGCAAGGACAAGATGCGCCCGGGTGACATCCTCGGTGCGCTGACCGGTGATGCCGGTATCCCGGGCAAGCAGGTGGGCAAGATCGCCATCTTCGACTTCCAGGCGTTCGTGGCCGTGGAACGTGCGCTGGCCAAGCAGGCCATGCAGCGGCTGAACAGCGGCAAGATCAAGGGCCGCGCCCTGAAAGTCCGCATTCTTTAATCCCAGACAGTGACCCTGTGGGAGCGGGTTCACCCGCGAAAGCCATGGTGCATGCGCCATCGTATTCGCGGGTAAACCCGCTCCCACAGGGTCGGCATTCCACATTCGAATCCAGACAGGTTCATACCGTGCACTCCACCGACGTGATCATCCTCGGCGCTGGCGCCGCCGGCCTGATGTGCGCCCAGCTCAGCGCCCGCCGTGGCCGCCGGGTACTGCTGCTCGACCACGCCAACAAACCGGGCAAGAAAATCCTCATGTCCGGCGGCGGCCGCTGCAACTTCACCAACATGTACACCGAGCCGGCCAACTTCCTTTCGCACAATGCACACTTCTGCAAATCGGCCCTGGCCCGCTACACCCAGTGGGACTTCATCGAGCTGGTGTGCAAGCATGGCGTGGCGTACCACGAGAAGAAACTCGGCCAGCTGTTCTGCGACAACAAGGCCAGTGACATCCTCGACATGCTGCTGGCCGAATGCGACGAGGCCGGTGCCGAGATCCGCATGCAAATCAGCATCGAGCAGATCGAGAAAACCGCAAACGGCTATCTGCTGCAGACCAGCGGCGGCCAGTTCGCCTGCCAGTCGCTGGTGATCGCCACCGGTGGCCTGTCGATCCCGACACTAGGCGCCACCGGCTTCGGCTACCAGGTCGCGCGCCAGTTCGGCCACACACTGCTGCCAACCCGCGCCGGCCTGGTGCCCTTCACTATCACCGAGCCCCAACTCAAGGCATTGTGCACCGAGCTGTCCGGCACCTCGCTGGATTGCACCGCCAGCTGCAATGGCAGCAGCTTCCGCGAGAACCTGCTGTTTACCCACCGCGGTCTGAGCGGCCCGGCGATCCTGCAGATTTCGTCGTTCTGGGAAGCCGGTGACACGGTCGAGATCAACCTGCTGCCGGACCGTGACGCACTGACCTGGCTGCAACAGATGCAAACCGAACGCGCCAACGCCGAACTGAAGACCGTGCTGGGCGAGGTCTTTACCCGCAAACTGGCCAACCTGCTGGCCGAGCAGTGGTTCGAGTCCAGGCCCATGAAGCAATACACCCCGGCAGAACTGGCCCAGATCGCCGAAAAGCTGGCGAACTGGCAGGTGGTGCCGGCCGGCACCGAAGGCTACCGCACCGCCGAGGTGACGCTGGGAGGGGTCGACACCCGCGAAGTGTCGTCCAAGACCATGGAATCACTGAAGAGCCCCGGGCTGTACTTCATCGGTGAAGTGCTGGACGTGACCGGCCACCTGGGCGGTTTCAACTTCCAGTGGGCGTGGGCATCGGCCAACGCCGCAGCGCAGTTCGTGTAGAGTAGAATCCATTCAGCAGCACGGAACGCTTCTTGCTGGCCGTGCTGCAATGCATTCATTCGCTCACTGCCTAGCAGGCCATCATGTCATCGAGCTCGTTCCGTCAGTCACTGCGTCGCCTGTGGGGCCAAGACAAGTTCAGCTACAGCATCCGGGTCACCATCGCCCTCACCGGCAGCCTGGCCCTGTGCTGGTACCAGAACGAGATGGCCCTGCTGATTCCGCTGTTCCTCGGCATCATCGCCAGCGCCCTGGCCGAAACCGACGACAGCTGGCAGGGCCGCCTCAGCGCCCTGGCCGTTACCCTGGTGTGCTTCGCCATCGCTGCACTGGCCGTCGAACTGCTGTTCCCCTACCCCTGGATCTTCGCCATCGCCCTGGCCCTGGCGGCGTTCGGGCTGACCATGCTCGGCGCCCTGGGCGAACGTTATGGCGCGATCGCCTCGGCAACGCTGATCACGGCGGTGTACACCATGATCGGCGTGGACCAGCGCGGTGGCCAGGTAACGGACTTCTGGCACGAGCCGATGCTGTTGGTGGCAGGTGCGGCCTGGTACGGGCTGCTGTCGGTGCTGTGGCAGGCGCTGTTCTCCAACCAGCCGGTGCAACAGAGCCTTGCCAAGCTGTTTTTCGAACTGGGCCGCTACCTCAAGCTCAAGGCCAGCCTGTTCGAACCCATCCGCACCCTCGACCTGGAGGCCCGGCGCCTGGAACTGGCCCAGCAGAATGGCAAGGTGGTGGCGGCGCTCAACGCCGCCAAGGAAATCATCCTGCACCGGGTCGGCAACAGCCAGCCCAACTCCAAGGTCAGCCGCTACCTCAAGCTGTACTTCCTGGCCCAGGATATCCACGAGCGGGTCAGTGCCTCGCACTACCCCTACAACGCCCTGACCGAGGCGTTCTTCCACAGCGACGTGATGTTCCGCTGCCAGCGCCTGCTGCGCAAGCAGGGCTCATCCTGCCAGGAACTGGCCCGCTCTATCCGCTTGCGCCAGCCGTTCGTACTCGCCAGCGGCTTTACCGAAGCACTCGAGGACCTCAACGCGTCGCTGGAGCACCTGCGCAACCAGAACAACCCGGCCTGGCGCAGCCTGCTGCGCTCGCTGCGGGCGCTGGCCGCCAACCTGGCCACGCTGGACCGCCTGCTCAGCGCTGCCAGCAACCCCGACAGCCTGGCCGATGCCAGCGACAGCAGCCTGCTCGACCGTTCGCCACGCTCGCTGAAGGATGTGTGGACGCGCCTGCGCACCCAGCTCACACCGACCTCGCTGCTGTTCCGCCACGCCTTGCGCCTGCCGCTGGCGTTGTCGATCGGCTACGGCATGGTGCACCTGATTCACCCCACCCAGGGCTACTGGATCATCCTCACCACGCTGTTCGTGTGCCAGCCCAACTACGGTGCAACCCGGCGCAAGCTGGTGCAGCGCATTTTCGGTACCGCAGTCGGCCTGACGGTGGGCTGGGCGCTGTTCGACCTGTTCCCCAACCCGGTCATCCAGTCGCTGTTTGCCGTGGTCGCCGGGGTGGTGTTCTTCGTCAACCGCACCACCCGCTACACCCTGGCCACGGCCGCGATCACTTTGATGGTGCTGTTCTGCTTCAACCAGATCGGCGATGGCTATGGCCTGTTCCTGCCGCGCCTGTTCGATACCCTGGTCGGCAGCCTGATCGCCATCCTCGCGGTGTTCCTGTTCCTGCCCGACTGGCAGGGGCGGCGGTTGAACAAGGCACTGGCCAATACCCTGGCCTGCGCCAGCGTCTATCTGCGGCAGATCATGCAGCAGTACGCCCACGGCAAGCGCGACGACCTGGCCTACCGCCTGGCCCGGCGCAACGCCCACAACGCCGATGCGGCGCTGTCCACCACCCTGGCCAACATGCTGATGGAGCCTGGGCACTTCCGTAAGGAAGCCGACGTCGGCTTCCGCTTCCTGGTGCTGTCGCACACCTTGCTCAGCTATCTGTCGGGGCTGGGTGCGCACCGCGATATGGCGTTGCCCGCGCAGGTGCAGGAGCAATTGATCGAAGGTGCAGGGCAGAGCCTGGCCAACAGTCTGGACGAGATTGCCAACGGCCTGGCCGCACGGCTGCCGGTGGCGATTCATAGCGATGCCGAGGAGGCGCTGGCCAATGCCCTGGAACAGATGCCGGAAGAACTGGATGAACATCAGCGGCTGGTGCAGACCCAGCTGGCGTTGATCTGCCGGCAGTTGGGGCCGCTGCGTACCTTGGCGGGGCACTTGATCAAAGAGAGCCCGCCCGCCTGATTTTTCGCGGGGTCTGTGCTTTTCAGCCTCTATTTTGGCCAAATGCATTCGACATGCGATGATCGAGGTCTCATTCAAGGAGTTCGCGCCTGTGTCCATCGACTGGCTCTGCAAGCACCACACCGACCTTGGCAAAGATCAGCTCTACGCCATTCTGCAATTGCGTACCGAAGTGTTCGTGGTCGAGCAGCGCTGCGCCTATCAGGATGTCGATGGCCAGGACCTGAGCGGCGACACCGTGCACCTCATGGCGTGGCAGGAAGACAAACTGGTGGCTTACCTGCGTTTGCTCGATCCGCAATCCCAGGGCGGGGATGTGGTGATCGGGCGGGTAGTGACTTCACCTGCGGCGCGAGGGCTGAAGCTGGGGCACACGTTGCTGTCGAAGGCGCTGGAGGCGGCGGAGCATTGCTGGCCGGGAGTACCGGTTTATCTGTCGGCGCAGGCGCATTTGCAGGCGTTTTATGCCAGGCATGGGTTTGTGGTGGCGGGTGAGGAATACCTTGAAGATGACATTCCACATATCGGCATGCGCAAAGGCTGAATTGCCGGGGGTGCTTTGCACCCCTTTCGCCGGCAAGCCAGCTCCCATAAACCTCAGGGGTAGTCCAGCACTTCGCGTATCTGCCGCAGATGGCGGATGATCCACTGCTTGTCGATCGCACCCCAGTCATGAATGCGGTAATGCCCGGCGTGGTTGCGCGCGCCTTCCTGCTGCTCGAACTCGCAGACGATATCCAGGTCGGCTAGCGCCGCGATAGTGTCCTGGGCGGTGCGCCGTGGCATGCCGGTGGCCTCCATCAGGGCTGGCACGCTGGTCGCGGTCTGGCTGTCGATCAGCCAGGCCACGTACAGGCGGCGGTAGAAGCTGCTCTTGGTCTTGCTCACTTCCATGCTGCATGTTCCTTAGGGGTTGCCCGGCAGCTCCCGATAGGTCAGGTAGACGCGCAGGTCGAATTCCAGTTGGTGGTAGTCCGGCTCCATGTGCTGGCAGAGCTGGTAGAACGCCTTGTTGTGATCGCGCTCGCGCAGATGTGCCAGCTCGTGCACCACGATCATGCGCAAGAACTGCGGCGCGGCCTCCTTGAACAGCGACGCAATGCGGATCTCCTTCTTGGCCTTGAGCTTGCCGCCCTGCACCCGCGATACCGCCGTGTTCAGGCCCAGGGCCCGATGGGTCAGGTCGAGGCGGCTGTCGAACAGCACCTTGTCCAGGTTCGGCGCGCTGCGCAGGTACTGCTGGCGCAGGTCCTGGGCATAGCCATACAACGCTTTGTCGCTTTGCACGTCATGGCGGTCTGGGTAGCGGCGCTGCAGGTATTCGCCCAGGCGGTCGCTGTCGATCATCTGCCGCACCTGCGCCTGCAGGTGCGGAGGGTAGGCTTGCAAATAACGGAGTACGGTCATGGCACTGTAGTCGGCGTAACGAATGCCGATTCTAGCCAATCACGCCCGTGGCCAGGGGAAAATCGCCGGGAAGCCGCTGGCATCTGCCGCAGTCATCGGGTGCGCCACTAAAAACCCTTGCACGTATTCGCAATCATTGGCCCTCAGCCAGGCCGCCTGGGCCGGGGTTTCCACGCCTTCGGCGATGACCGTGATGTGATAGTCGGTACACAGGCCGATGACGCTGCGCACCAGCGCCGCATCCACTGCCGAGTCGGGCAGTCGCGCAACCAGATGGCGGTCAAGCTTGAGGGTATCGATTGGCAGGTCACGTAGCATGCGTAGCGAACAGTCACCCGCGCCAAAATCATCCAGCGCCACCCTTACCCCCAACTCGCGCAAGCGGTGTATCTGCTTCACGGCCGCATCGATGTTGTACATCAGCGAGGTTTCTGCCACTTCCACTTCCAGCTGCGTCGGGGCTAGCTGGTAAAGCTGGATGACCCGCTGCAACTCCTCGACCAGGCCGGGCATGACGAACTGCGCGCGGCTCAGGCTGATGCCCAGCACCAGGTCGGCCGGGAAGCGCTGGCACCATGCCTGGCGCTGCGCTGCGCCCTGCCGGTAGATCCAGCTGGCCAGGCGGTTGATCAGGCGCGCTTCTTCGAGCAAGGGGATGAACAACCCCGGCGGCACATCGCCAACACTGGGGTGCTGCCAGCGCAGCAAGGCCTCGAAGCCACGCAGACGACCATCGTTGAAACCCACCTGCGGTTGGTAAACCAGGGTGAAGTCCTGCTGCTCGATGGCGGCGCGCACGCTGTCTTCGAGCATCAGCCGCGACCGCGCCCGGCCATTGAGCTCCTGATCATAGAAGCGGTACTGCTGGCGACCGGCCTGCTTGGCCGCATACATCGCGGCATCCGCCGCCCGCAGCAGGCCTTCCACATTGGCGCCGCAGTCCGGGAAGGTGGCGATGCCGATGCTGACCCCGAGCGTTACATCCAGCCCTTCCACTTCGTGGCTGATGGAAACACGCTCGAGCAAACGCTCGGCATAGCGCCCGGCCTGCTCCGGGTACGGCAGGCTGTCGAACAGCGCAGTAAACTCATCCCCACCCATGCGCGCCAGCAGGGCATCGCTGCCCAGGCAGTCCTTGAGCTGCTCGGCCACCCAGCGCAGTACCCGGTCGCCGGCATCGTGGCCAAGCGAATCGTTGATCCGCTTGAAGCCATCCAGGTCCATGTACATCAGCGCCTGTGCCTTGTCCGAGCGCTCGTTGCGCAGCAGCGCCCCCTCGGCGGCCTGGTAGAAACCGCGGCGGTTGAGCAGGCCGGTGAGCGGATCGGTGACGGCCTGGTATTCAAGCTGCTGGTGCAGGTTGCGCACTACCGACATGTCCAGCACGGTCACCACCATGGCCTGCTGGTCTGCCGGCAACGGCGCGCAGGACAACGCCACCGGCACCAGTTCGCCAGCCACGGTGCGCAGCTGGGCGTCGTGCACGCGGAAAATCTGCCGAACCAGATAGGCTTTGTAGAAATCCGATTCTGGCCACAGGCTGGCGCTGGCCAATTGCACCAGGTCGAGCAGGTGGGCGCCCTGCAACTGCTGCACTGGCGCTGACAGCAAGCGCGAAATGGCAGGGTTGGCAAAGCCGATGATGCCCTTGTCATCCACTACCAGGATGCCTTCGGCGGCGTTTTCCAGGATTGACGCGTTGAACGCCCTGGCCGCTTCCAGCTCACGCGTCAGGCGCTGCAGCATGCGCCGGTTGCGCTGCTGGTCGAGCAGTGCCTGAACCTTGGGCTTGAGTATTTGCGGGTCGAACGGCTTGAACATGTAGTCCACGGCGCCGCTGGCGTAGCCTTTGAGCACGGCCGCTTCAGACTGTTCGTTGGCGGTGAGGAATATGATCGGTGTCAGCCGAGTGCGCTGGCTGCCACGCATCAGCCGGGCGACTTCAAAGCCGTCCATTTCCGGCATTTGTACATCCAGCAACACCAGATCGACATCGTGTTCGAGCAGCGCACTCAAGGCTTCCATCCCCGAGCTTGCCGTCAACACTTGCCAATCCTGCCGGGCCAGCAATGCCCGCATGCTGATGAGATTCTCAGGGTAGTCGTCTACTACCAGAAGAATCGAGCTGCCATCCAGTGGCTGTGGTTGAGGGTGAGCGCCATCCATGCTGCTTCTCTATTATGTGACCGACTTCAAATACGGTTGGATCCGTTTAGTACTCTAGACCTGAGCTGCCGACACGCAATGCAATCAGAACGCTATCAGTGGCTAACTGTACGGTAGCCGACCAACGGTCGGTCTGCGGAAAGAAAGCGCAAGGTGGTAGCCGCCAGAAATGAAAAAACCCGCATCGCTGCGGGTTTTTTTTCAGGGTTGCCTGCGGATCAGTTGACCTTGGCGGCCAGCTCACCTTTGGCATAGCGCTGGAACATGCCTTCCAGGGAGATCGGCTTGATCTTCGAGGCGTTGCCGGCAGTGCCGAAGGCTTCATAACGCGCGATGCACACGTCACGCATGGCCTTCACGGTTTCGGCGAAGAACTTGCGTGGGTCGAACTCGCTCGGGTTCATCGCCATGTGACGGCGCATGGCACCGGTCGAGGCCAGGCGCAGGTCGGTGTCGATGTTGACCTTGCGCACGCCGTACTTGATGCCTTCGACGATTTCTTCTACCGGTACGCCGTAGGTCTCTTTGATCTCGCCGCCGTACTGGTTGATGATCGCCAGCCACTCTTGCGGTACCGAGGAGGACCCGTGCATCACCAGGTGGGTGTTGGGGATGCGCTTGTGGATTTCCTTGATGCGCTCGATGGCCAGGATGTCACCGGTTGGCGGCTTGGTGAACTTGTAGGCACCGTGGCTGGTACCGATAGCGATCGCCAGGGCGTCGACCTGAGTCTTCTTGACGAAGTCTGCGGCCTCTTCCGGGTCGGTCAGCATCTGGCTGTGGTCCAGCACGCCTTCGGCGCCGATGCCGTCTTCTTCACCGGCCATGCCGGTTTCCAGCGAACCCAGGCAGCCCAGCTCGCCTTCAACCGAAACACCGCAGGCGTGCGCCATGGCGACGGTCTGCTGGGTAACGCGGACGTTGTACTCGTAGTCGGTCGGGGTCTTGCCGTCTTCACCCAGCGAGCCGTCCATCATCACCGAGCTGAAGCCCAGCTGGATCGAGCGCTGGCAGACATCCGGGCTGGTGCCGTGGTCCTGGTGCATGCACACCGGGATGTGCGGGAATTCTTCGATGGCAGCCAGGATCAGGTGGCGCAGGAACGGCGCGCCAGCGTATTTGCGGGCACCGGCCGAGGCCTGGACGATCACCGGAGAGTCGGTCTTGTCGGCCGCTTCCATGATGGCGCGCATCTGCTCGAGGTTGTTGACGTTGAAAGCTGGTACGCCGTAACCGAACTCGGCGGCGTGGTCCAGCATCTGGCGC
>Ga0302347_1002172_pt1 | contig 20806 bp, 18 predicted proteins | sample PhyWR1_FD_202178 | JGI IMG/M metagenome (GOLD analysis project Ga0302347, IMG submission 202178) | Leaf surface microbial communities from wheat plants in UC Gill Tract Community Farm, Albany, California, United States - DLSL W.R1 (v2)... | ecosystem: Host-associated > Plants > Phyllosphere >...
CAATCGCCACGGTTGGCGCTGCGGCCGTTCTGCGCGTGGGAGATATTGCACTGCCCGGAGAACGCCACGCACAGGGCGCCGTGGATGAAGAATTCGACGGCGGCCTCGGTTTCGTCGGCGATGGCGCGGATCTCTTGCAGGTTCAGCTCACGGGCCAATACCAACTGCGAGAAACCGGCCTGGTCGAGAAACTTGGCGCGGGCCAGGGTACGGATATCGGTCTGGGTGCTCGCGTGCAGCTCGATCGGCGGGATATCCAGTTCCATCACGCCCAGGTCTTGCACGATCAACGCGTCAACGCCGGCGTCGTAAAGCTGATGGATCAGCTTGCGCGCGGGTTCCAGTTCGTTGTCATGCAGGATGGTGTTGATGGTGGTGAACACGCGGGCGTGGTAACGGCGGGCGAATTCGACCAGTTGAGCGATGTCGCTCACGTCGTTGCACGCGTTATGGCGCGCGCCGAAACTTGGGCCGCCGATGTAGATGGCATCGGCGCCATGCAGGATCGCCTCGCGCGCGATGGCAACATCGCGGGCAGGGCTGAGCAATTCCAGGTGGTGCTTGGGCAAGGACATAGTTTTTTTAGTCAGGCTTGTCACGGTTGAGGCGCGCATTGTAGCCGTGAAATGCCTGACCGGCATCCCTTCAGGCTTGGGCGGCCATCGCCGTGACTTCTACGCGCATGCCGTCTACCGCCAATGCGGCAACGCCAACTGCCGCGCGCACGGGCCAGGGCTTGGCGAAGAAGCGTTTGTAGACCTCGTTGAAGGCGCCGCGGTCGGCCATGTCGGTCAGATAAATGGTCAGGTGCATGACCCGGTCCATGGAGCTGCCGGCCTTTTCCAGGGCAACTTTCAGCGCTTGCAGGGTGCATTCGCTTTGCGCGGTGATGTCGCCCAGTTCCAGGCTGCCGTCGGCACGGGTCGGGATCTGGGTGGAAACCAGGATGCCGTTGAAGCCGATTACGTCGGAGGAAATCGAATCGGCATCCGGGTCGGGGGTGTACTGCAGGTCGTGGTTGGCCATGGTCGCCTCTGGTTGGCAGGTTCGGAAAGGCGCCCATGGTCCCCGAAAATCAACTCAGGGGCAAACTACTGCCAGCGGCGGAACAGCACGCTGGCATTCACGCCGCCAAAGCCGAAGCCGTTGGACAACGCGTATTCAATCGCCATGGGCCGTGCGGCGCCGCGCAGCAGGTCGAGGCCGTCGGCGAGGGTGTCGGGGTTTTCCAGGTTGAGGGTCACCGGGGCGACCTGATCGCGCAGGGCAAGTACGGTGAAGATCGCCTCGATGCCGCCCGCTGCGCCGAGCAAGTGGCCGGTGGCGGATTTGGTCGAGCTGATCGCCGGGCTGCCAGTGGCGCCGAACACGGTTTTGATCGCGGCCAATTCGCCTTTATCGCCAACCGGAGTCGAGGTAGCGTGGGCGTTCAGGTACTGCACCTGCGAGGCCTGGATACCGGCCTGGCGCAAGGCCTGCTGCATCGCGCGGCGTGCGCCATCGCCATCTTCCGGGCCGGCGGTCATGTGGTAGGCGTCGGCGCTGGTGCCGTAGCCCACCAGCTCGGCAATCGGTTGTGCGCCGCGTGCCAGGGCGTGTTGGAGTTCTTCGATGACCAGGATGCCGGCGCCTTCGCCCATGACGAACCCGTCGCGGGCCTGGTCGAACGGCCGTGAGGCGCGCTCGGGGCTGTCATTGAAGTCGCTGGACAAGGCCCGCGCCGCCGCAAAGCCGGCGAGGCTGACCCGATGGATTGCCGCTTCGGCACCGCCGCACACCGCCACATCGACTTCACCGGCACGAATCATCCGCGCGGCGTCGCCAATCGCTTGCACACCTGCCGCACACGCGGTAACCGGCGCGCCCAGCGGGCCTTTCAAACCGTAGTTGATCGACACATGCCCGGCGGCCATGTTGCTCAGGAACGACGGGATGGTGAAGGGGGATAAGCGTCGCGGGCCTTTGCTGTCGGTGGTGCGCACCGCGTCGGCAATCGCCGGGAAGCCGCCCACGCCGGAGGCGATGATGGTCGCGGTGCGTTCCTGTGCTTCAAGGGTGTTCGGCGCCCAGCCGGCTTGCTTCAGGGCTTCATCCGCCGCGGCCAGGGCGAACAGAATGAAGCGGTCCATCTTGCGCTGTTCCTTGGCGGCCAACAGCCGATCCGGGTCAAAGCCTGCTTCCGAGTCTTGCAGCGCGCTTTGCACCTGGCCGCCGATGCTGACGGCCAGGTCGCCGATCAGTTCTTCCGGCAGCCGGCGAATGCCCGACTGCCCATCCAGCAGGCGTTTCCAGGTGGATTCCACGTCGGCGCCCAATGGCGTCAGCGCGCCCATGCCTGTCACCACGATACGTTTATTCATGATCAATCGACTCCGCTTGCATTGAGGGATACAGACTCAGTGGACGTCACTATCATGATGAAAGTAACATGGCGCCACACAACTTTGCACCGACGTATAGGAACCGCCATGCAACGCAAGTCCCTCACCAGCGACGAATGCCCCATCGCCCGCAGCCTTGAGCGGGTAGGGGAGTGGTGGAGCATCCTGATCATGCGCGACGCGCTGCACGGCTTGCGGCGCTTCGACGAGTTCTCGCGCAGCCTGGGCATCGCGCCGAACATGTTGACGCGCCGGCTCACGGCATTGGTGGAAGCCGGGATGCTCGAGCGCAGGGCCTACAGCGAGCGGCCGCCGCGCCATGAATATGTACCGACGGCCAAGGGCGAGGATTTCCGCATGGTGCTGATGGCGTTGGTGGCATGGGGCAACCGGCATTACGCCGAGGAGGGCGCCAGTGTCGAGGTGGTGGAGCGTGAGACCGGCCGCGCGCTGCAGCCGGTAATGGCGAACGCCGAAGGGCAGGTGGTGCCGTGGGATGCGTGCCTGATACAGGCGGGCCCGGCGGCCAGCGAGGGCATGCGTGAACGCATGGCGTCGTGCGCGAATACTTAGGTTTTTGACGTCAGAAAATAAACATTTAAGGCCTGTCAAGTCGCGTATTTCCCAGCCGATAGCGAAGTTAGCACTAAGTTCTTCGCACGCCTGAGGGTACGTCATGTTCAACACTGCACTTAAAACCGAACTGGCGGCCAGGACGGCCGACGTCACTGAATATAAAGGACTGATTGGCGCACTTGAGCGCTCCATGGCCGTGGTCGAATTTGACCTCAACGGCAAGGTGCTGCGTGCCAACGACAACTTTCTCAATGTCCTGGGTTACAGCCGTGAGCAATTGGCTGGTAAAACCCACCGCGATTTTTGCTTGCCGGCGCTGACCAACAGCCCGGCCTATAGCCAATTCTGGGGCGAGCTGAAGGCCGGCAAGTTTGTGTCGGGGACCTTCAAGCGCGTGGGCGCCAACGGCAAGACCATTTGGCTTGAAGCCAGCTACAACCCGGTGCTGGACGAGCGTGGCCAGGTGTTGAAGGTGGTCAAGTACGCGCTGGACGTCACCGAGAAGGTCGCGCAAGAGGCTGCCACGCGCAGCAAGCTGGTCGCACTGGACCGGGCAATGGCAGTGATCGAATTCGATTTGCGTGGCCAAGTGCTGGAGGCCAACCCGAACTTCTTGAACGTGATGGGCTATTCACTGGCGGAGATCAAAGGCAAACATCACCAGGTGTTTTGCGAGCCGGTGTTGGTCAACAGCAGCGAATACGCTGATTTCTGGCGCCGCCTGAATAACGGTGAATTCTTTACCGGGCAATTCAAACGCCTGGGCAAACATGGCCGCGTGGTGTGGCTGGAAGCCAGTTACAACCCGGTGTACGACGCCGAAGGCACGCTGATCAAGATCGTCAAGTTTGCCAGCGACATCACCGAGCGCGTGGAGAAATTCGAGGAAGACTCACGCGGTGCCTCGCGGGCCTACCATATTTCCTCCGAGACCGAGCGCTTTGCCGAGCACGGCACTCAAGTGATCCAGGAAACCGCCACGGAGATGCGCCGCATCGCCGATAACATTGGCGCGTCGGCGCGTTTGGTCGGGCAACTGGGCGACCGTTCCGAGCAGATCACCGCCATCGTCAATACCATTCGCGGCATCGCCGACCAGACCAACCTGCTGGCACTCAACGCCGCCATCGAAGCCGCGCGGGCGGGCGATCAAGGCCGTGGCTTTGCGGTGGTTGCTGACGAAGTAAGGCAATTGGCGGGGCGTACCAGCCGTTCCACGGCGGAAATCGCCGAGATGATTGGCCTGATCCTGTCGGAAACCCGCGACGCGGTGACCAGCATGAATGCCACCCAGGAAGGCGCACAACGCGGCGTGCACCTGGCGGACCAGGCAGGGTCGGTGATCCTGCAGATTCGCACCAGCACCAGTGATGCGGTGCAGGCGGTGAGCATGTTTGCGTCGAAGCTGGATGAGTCGGAAGTGATCCCCAAAGCGGCCATAGGCTGGGTTGGCTGATCCTCAGGAGAGGGAGTTTGCTCCCTCTCCCTTGCAGCCATTTACAACAAGGTGAACGGGTAGTCGACGATCACTCGCAGCTCGTTCAAATCCCCATCACGCTGGTCGGCGTTCGACGCCACGATGGCGTCGCGCACGCGTAGCGACAGGTTCTTCGCCGGGCCGCTCTGGATCACGTATTTGGCTTCCACATCGGTTTCATGGTGCGCTCCATCTGCGCCGTAGTCGCCGGCATAGGCGCTGCCAACCGGGGTGTGCGTGCCGTTGATGTCGGAGCCGTTGATGTAGCGGGTCATGAAACTCAGCCCCGGCACGCCATAGCTGGCCATGTTCAGGTCATAACGAATGCCCCAGGACTGTTCGCCCGGGCCGTTGAAGTCGCCCCATTGCACCGAGTTGGCCAGGAACACCGAGTCGCCGCCTTCACCTGCGCCGTTATTGCCAGTGCCGATGTAGTCAAAGGGCGTGTCGCCGTGCACCTTCTGGAACGACAGCGTCAGTGTATGCGCCTGCAGGAACGAGTACGCCGCCGCCAGCGAATAGGTGGTGTTGTTGATCGCACCGGCCTTGGCACTGCCGGTGTCGAGGGTGCGATACAGGTTGCCGTCCAGGGCCAGCGACTGGTCATGGCCCAGCGGGATCACGTAGTTGAGGTTGGTGTAGTACTGGCGCCAGATGTCTTCCAGCTCGCCGGCGTACAGCGTGGCGCTCAGCGACGGAGTGAAGGTGTATTTGCCGCCGACAAAGCTTGCACTGTTGGCGGGGATATTCGCGTAGGTGGCGTAGATATCGTGGTCATGGTTGCTGGTCATGCCGCTGTTGGTGCTGGTGAAATGCCCGGCCTCCAGGTCCAGGCCGGCGATTTCGCTGCTGGTCAGGTCAAACCCGGTGGCGGTTTGCGGCAACAGGCGGGTGCCGCCGGTGGCGAACACGGGCGCGGTGGGCTGCATGTCGCCGAATTTCAGTTGGGTCTTGGAGATCTTTATCTTCACCGCTGCGCCGACGGAGCCGTAGGCGTCTTCCGGGTCGCCATGCCGATCGGTAGGCAGGTTGCCGGTGCCGGCATCGGCGTGGGTGGCGTCGAGTTTCAGCCCGCCGTAGGCGTAGGCGTCCACGCCAAAACCTATGGTGCCCTGGGTGAAACCCGAGGCGTAGTTGAGCATTGCGCCTTGGGTCCAGTCGATGTTGTCGGCCCGGCCGCCTTCGCGGTTGCGGTTCATGTAGTAGTTGCGCAGCAACCCGGTGACGCTGCTGCCCTCGATAAAACCCTTGGCGTCGGCCTGGTCCGAAACGGCGTCGGCAAACGCGACTTGGCTGATACTGGCGCACACCGCCAGCGCTAACAGGCTGCACTGTTTGATCATGTTCTTATTTCCCCGGAATAATTAACGCGCACAGAAACACCGCACTTATTGGATGGCGCACAGGTTGTTTGGGCAGGGTTTTTCAGGTGAGGTGCTACAGGTTTTTATTGTATTCGACGTGTTTGTCGAAGCTGATTGCAGGCACAGTTTGCGCGGGCTGCAGCCGGGTGCGGGATGAAACTCGATTAATTAAACTTCACATTATTTAACCGCCCAGCGGTGTAGCGTTGAGTTCGTCTTAGCCGCTCTGCTTCGACAAAACCCTTTGGTTGCCGCCGCAGATTCTGCGGCGGATTTTTTCGTGGGGAGTTTTTGATCTGCCGGTTAGTTGAACTAACGGGGGAGGAGGGCAGAGGGGTGATCGCCCCCCTTTTAGTGCCCGGGAATTACTCTTTTACGTCCATGAACTCTTCGGCCCAGGCCACGTAGCTTTCCGGCAACGTGTAGGTGTGCGTCAGTTCGGTAGCGCTGAGGTTCGAGGTGCTGTGGGTCAACTGGCGCTGGGCGCGCAGGCTGTCGTAGGTGGCCTTGATCGCGGCAAAGTACGCGCCATGGCCGGCAACCACCACACGCACGCCCAGGCTGGCGAGGCGTTGGCTGTCATTGAGCTTGGGGTTGCCGTAGGTGACGAGCATCAAAGGGACGGTGAGGTGTTCGGCGATCTTTTCCAGGTGCTCGAAATCGCTGACACCGACCATGCAAATCCCGTCGGCACCGGCTTTCTGATAGGCCAGGGTGCGTTCGATCACCGCTTCAGTGGGCAGCACACCGGCGTTGGTCCGCGCAATGATCGACAGCTCGGGGTCGACACGCGCTTCCAGCGCCGCGCGGACTTTGCCGATGCCTTCGCCGATGGAGATCAGGTCGGTGGATTTACGCCCGAATTGCGCGGGCAGCAAGGTGTCTTCGATAGTGAGTGCCGCGACGCCGGCGCGCTCGAGTTCTTCAACGGTGCGCATCACGTTCAGCGCGTTGCCGTAGCCGTGATCGGCGTCGGCTATAAAAGGCAGCTGGGCAACGCGGCCGATACGGGTGGCCTGTTCAACGAACTCACTCAGTGTGATCAATGCAAAATCGGGTGCAGCCAGTACCTGCAACGAGGCGACGGAGCCTCCCAGGATGCCAACCTCAAACCCCAGGTCGGCGGCGATACGCGCCGACATCGGGTCAAATACGGAAGCGGTTTCAACGCAGGCGGGTGTTGCAAGCAATTCACGGAAATTACGGCGCAGCGCTGAGTGAGATTTTTTCGGCATGTTCTTTCCTGGCTCTGGTCATCGTCATGTGACGATCTATGTCTATTCGTGGTCGCGCGAGATTACCATGCAGGCGGGCCGGGGATTATGACGTTTGAGAATGGGCTATGCGTAAATCACATACGCTCAGTGGCCGGGTGGGGCCGATGGCGACTCTATAGACCTGCGTGAAACTGCTGCACGTTTGCATGGAGAGTGGTAAGTTGTCCTACAACTTGTCCAATTTTTACCAGTACGAGCGCATCCAGAATAAACATAAAAGGAGCTCCAACGGTCTTATTCTGGAATCACGATGCACAGTATTTCCGCAGTACTCGCTCAAGCATTAATCAGTGGTATAGGGCTCGCTCACCTTGACCCCACCCCGTCTCAGCCGACTTTCGCAGGAGCGATTGCGAACCTGTCGGGCGGCGCACAACAAATCCCCCTCGATGAACTCAACGAGTTTTTCCTGCAGGTTCAACGGCGCAGCGGGGGAGAAGACATTGGCTTGCTGGCCTATCAGAAGGCGCATCCCGGTAATTTGGGGGTTCTGGGCTTTGCGATCATGTCGAGCGCGACGATTCATAGCGCACTTCAATGCATCATCGATTTTTACCCCACCGTGGGCACTGGCTTTTGCCTGTATATCGAGGAGCAGCGCGCACAGTTGAGATTTGTCGGAACGTCGGCCGACGCCTCAGGGCCGCCACTGCCCAGGGTGTTTATCGACGCGATCGCGTCGATTACGATGGGCCTGTTGCATTGGCTTACGCCGACGGTACGCATCATGCCGACATTGGCAGAGTTCACCTATCCCGCCCCTCAAGACACCCGGCAACTGCAACAGATGTTCGGGCCCAACCTGGTGTTCTCTTCGACCGTCAATGCGTTAACGTTTATGCGCTGTGACACTGACCTGCCCCTGCCGACATTTGATGCCACCCTGCAGCAAATGCACCATGAATACCTCAAGCGCAAAACCCGTGAGTTAGCCACTGACAGCATCTCCATGCGGGTAAAACGCGTGGTCTTGCAGCACCTGCACCAGACCAGGCCGGTCACGGTCGACGAGGTTGCCCGCGCCCTCAACCTCTCGACACACCAACTGACCCGCGCCTTGGAAATGTCCGGGGCAAGCTTTCAAAAACTGCTGGACCAGGCCCGGTGTCAACAGACGCATCACCTGCTGGTGAATACCGCACAACCCCTCAAGCACATCAGCTACAGCGTCGGTTTCAAAAGCCAGAGTGCGCTCAACAAAGCCTGTGAGCGCTGGTTTGGGATGGCACCGGGGCGCTACCGCCTTTCAACCGCCTCGACCGAACCTACCCACGGTTGACATTGTTTATCCCCATCCCGCTTTCATTTGTCCTCAAGGCCTGATCGTCAAAAGCGCCGACAAAAGCAGAGGAGAATTCGTTTCAAGATTTCTCAAGCGCGGATGGAACAGTTGATGTGGTTAAGACGATTCAGATTGGCAACACGTATGCGTGTGTGTTTTGCCGCAGTGATCCTGACGTTGATCGGCGTGGGCGCCTTCGCCATGCTGCAGTCCCAGGAAATTCGCAACGCCAGCCTGGTGGTTGAAAACGATGCACTGCCGGGGATCGCCCTGGGTGACGACATCACCCTGGCCTTTACCAAAGTGCGATTCCGCGCCCTCAGCCTGCTGACCTCGACCAAGCCTGACGACCTGCCGGCACTGTACGCCGCGTTTACCGCCGAAACCCAAGAGTTCGTCGCCGCCCAGGAAGCCTATCGGCCCCTGATCACCAGTGAGCACGAACGTGATCTGTTCAACACTATTAATGCACTGTATGAAAAGTATCGAACACTCGCCCAACAGGGCCGCGACGCGCTTGGCCAAGGCCTGACCGCACAAGCGAATGCCTTGGTGAGCGGCGACATGGCCAAGGTCGCGCAGGACATGAACAAAGCCCTGGGTGAGCTGGAGCGCCTCAACGACGACGCGCAACGTGTCGCCAGCGCGGCGGGGCAGAAAGCGTACGACACGGCCTTGAGAATCACCCTGATCACTATCGTCCTGGCCGCCTTGGGCGCTACGCTCATCGCCCATCGCCTGACCGTCAGCATTGCCCGGCCGATCACGCAGGCGCTCGAGTGTGCCAACGTGATCACCTCCGGTGATTTGCGCAGCGTCGAGCTCGATGCCGGTGGCGACGATGAAGCGGCGCAACTGCTGCGCGCCATTGTGGTGATGCGTGACAACCTGAGCGACACGCTCTCCAGCGTTTACCAGGTGGCTAACCAATTATCGAGTTCGGCTGAGGAACTGAGTGTGCTGGTTGCCAGCAGCAACACTGATCTTCAACTGCAAAACAGCGAGATCGAGCAAGCCGCCACGGCCATCACCGAGATGAGCCAAGCGGTGGAGGAGGTCGCCCACAACGCGCTGGGGGCTTCGGATGAATCGCGGATTTCGTTGAATCTGGCAAAAGATGGTCAGCAGGAACTCGATTCGACCATGAGCGCCATTGCCCGACTTGACGTTAGCGTCAGCAGTGCTTCAGAGCGAGCGACGCAATTGGCCTCCAACACGTTGGAGATCAGCAAAGTCCTGGAGGTCATTCGGTCGGTGGCCGAGCAAACCAACTTGCTGGCGCTTAACGCCGCGATAGAGGCCGCGCGCGCCGGCGAGGCGGGGCGCGGATTTGCCGTGGTCGCCGATGAAGTGCGCTCATTGGCCCACCGTACCAGCACCTCGACGATGGATATCGAGCGCATGATTGTGCACATCCAAAGCGGTACCCAGGAAACCGTCCGGGCCTTGAGTGACAGCTCGGACCAGGCCACCGCGACGCGTCAGCAAGCGGACTCGGCGAACACCGCATTACTGGGCATTACCAAAACCGTGAGCAACATCGATGAGCGCAACACGCTGATTGCCACCGCGTGCGAAGAGCAGGCACTTGTCGCCAAAGAAGTGGACCGCAGCATTATTCGTATCCGCGATCTGTCCATTCATTCTGCCGTGCGTTCCGACCAGACCCGTGCTGCCAGCGAAGACCTCGCGCAGATCGCGGTGGACCTTAAACAGCGCCTCGATGGTTTTATCTTCAACTGATCGGTCAACGGAGCCAATAATGACGCCGCCTGAAAGCCCCCTGATCAAAAGCATGGCCAACCTGCGCGACAGTTTCGCCCAGCGCGCCCATGAAATTGACGCCAAACAACAACAAGCGCTGCTTGATGCACTGCACCAGCTGTATACCTCGACCCAGAGCTTGAGCAACCAGTTGCAGAGCCTGGTCAGCGAGCCGGCAAAACCCGCGCGCCCGCCACGCAAGTTGTATCTGGTGAAGTGAGAGGCACCGAAGCCCAGCATCCGTTGGGGGCTGGGTAATACGTCTGGAAGTGCGTGCTAGAGTGCGCATCAATGTCGCGTAATGATGTGAACCATGAATCCTCCGCTGTTTGTTTCTCTGGATGGGCCCAAGGGCGTCGGCAAAACCACGCTGTTGGAGGCCGTTACCGCTGTACTGAGAGCAGACAATAAAAAGGTGATCCGGCTAAGCGAAAGCAAGCGCGATCCCTATAGAGCACAAACCATGGCCATGGTTAATCAGTGCGCCAGAGATCCCACCCGCGCGTTGGAGGTGCAGGTGTGTGAGCGCCTCGCTGACAGCCGTGCCTGGATCTCCCAACACGTGCTGCCTGAACAGCCGGCCGACAGTATTATCCTGATCGATCGCTGGTATCCGTCGGACGCAGCGTTTCGCCGGGCAATCGCGTTCGCAGAGATTCTGCAAATGAACATGGATCGAAACGTGCGAGTGCCAGACCTGCATGTTGGCGTAGTGACCGCGCCGGATATTTCATGGATGAGGGCTGCGGCTCGGAATCGTGGGCTGAGCAGTACGGTGATCCATGAACTGGAGCAACATGTGGCGTGTACGGAGGCGTTCGAGCGCGCGGTTGCAGAGCAGGGTTGGTTTTTATGCCGCAATGAAGGAACACTTGAAGACGCAACGATGCAGGTGGTTGCTGAGATCTATGGCGTGCTCAAGCAGGAAAGGTGAGCGGTAGCCTGATACATAATTTAACATAATATACATTATGCGTAATGTCTTGTTACGTAATCAGGGGCGGTGCCAGTCAGATTTCAACTGGCAAAACCCCTGCCGGATTCACACTTGTGCAAACCCTCCATCCACGAACATTTCACTGCCGGTCATGAAGCTGCTTTCATCCGATGCCAGGAACAACGCCGCCGCTGCAACTTCTTCGGGTTTTCCGATGCGGCTCAGTGGAACCTGGGCCGTCATGTCGTCGATGATTGCATCCTTCTGGCCCGTGCTTGAAAGCGCGTGGTCCAAACCGGGTGTCGAGACCGGGCCTGGTGAGAGCACGTTGACGCGAATCCCTGTGCCTTTCAGGTCCAGCGCCCAGCTTCTGGCGAAATTGCGCAGTGCCGCCTTGGTGGCGCTGTACACGCTGAATGCTGGCGTGCCCATGGTGCTTGTCGTCGAACCCGTCAGGATTACCGAGCTGCCTGCTTGCATCAACGGCAAGGCTTTTTGTACGGTGAACAGCGTACCTTTCACGTTGATACCGAACGTGCGATCAAACGACTCTTCTGTGATCGATCCGATCGGTTGGAAATCCCCCAGCCCGGCATTGGCGAACAGCACGTCGATGCGGCCTTTGCTGGCCTTGACCTGAGTGAAGATGCGATCAAGGTCATCCAGGTTCGAAATGTCGCCCTGGATGGCGATGGCCTCAGGGCCGATCAGGTGCAGGGCCTTGTCCAGTTCGTCCTGCCTGCGTCCGACGATAACCACCTGCGCGCCTTCCGCGGCGAAACGAATGGCGCTCGCCAGGCCAATGCCGCTGTTGCCGCCGGTAACCACTGCAATTTTTCCGCTGAGCCTGCTCATGGTGAACTCCCAAGAATGTGAGGCGCAACTGTAGATCCAGGCTATTCTTTTGAATAGTATGCACCTTTTAGTAAGTACCCTCGAGCGAGTCATAACCATGGCGAATAACAGCTACAACTGCGGGCTCGAAGCGGCTCTGGCGGTGATTGGCGGCAAGTGGAAACCCTTGGTGCTCTTCCACCTGGCGCAGAATGTTCACCGTTACGGCGAATTGCGCCGTGCGATTGGCAGCGTGACGGATAAGGTTTTGATTCAGCAGCTTAAAGAGCTGGAACGCGATGAAATCATTGCTCGCGTCGACTTCCAGGAAATCCCGCCCAAAGTCGAGTATTCCCTGACTCCCTTCGGGCGCTCCCTGGCAGCTGCACTGGGAACGCTGTGCCAATGGGGCACGGAGCATATGCAGACGGTTGAACGCATCAGTGCGCGGCGTGCGTCTGCCCTCTCCGCACCCTGAGCCCCTGCCCTGAAATCCAACTCAACTAAATGACTATTTAGTTGAGTTAAATCAATAGGTTATAAATTCAAAGCTGAAAACGCCCGACCGATTGCGACAGCTTGCCGGCCAAACCGGCCAACTCGTCGGTGGTCGAGGCTGTCTGCCCTATCACTCGACTGTTGTTTTCCGACATGCCCGCGATCATCTCCACTTGATGCGCGATTTCATTACTGGCCAGGCTCTGCTCGCCAATCGTGCGCGAGATATCATTCACCAACTCCGTGGTGTTCAACGTGGCCTGCAGAATTTCGCGGATGGCCCGTTCAACCTCGGCGGTCACGGCCATGCCCTTGTCCACCTGCGCCACGCCCTCCTCCATGCTGGTCACCGCTTCGCGGGTGTTCTGCTGGATACGCCCGACCATGCTGGCGATTTCCTGGGTCGAGGCACTGGTGCGCCCCGCCAGGCTGCGCACTTCATCGGCGACCACCGCAAAACCGCGGCCCTGTTCGCCGGCCCGGGCTGCTTCAATCGCAGCGTTCAAGGCCAGTAGATTGGTCTGGTCAGCGATGCCTTTAATCACCTGGATAATGCTGAAGATCGCCTCGGATTCCTTGTCCAGCGTGCGAATCACCAGGGCCGACTGCTGCGCTGAACGGGCAATGCCATCCATGTCCTTGACCACCTGGTGAATCACCCGGCCGCCATCCTTGGCCAGGGTTTCAGCCTGGTTGGCCATGTCCAGCGCACGCCCGGCATGGCGGGTGATTTCCTCGATGCTGGCAGTCATTTCACTCGCTGCCGCCGCCATGGTGCTGGCGGCGGCGCTTTGCTGCTGGCTGCTGCCAGCAACTTCATGGCAGCCGTGGCTGAGTTGCTCGCTCATGCTGTTGACGCCCTGGGCATTGCCGCGCACCACTTCGATCATGCCGCGCAGATCCCGCTGCATCGTGGCCAGGCTGCGGATCAGTGCACCGGCTTCGTCGTTGCGTTTGGGTTCGACAATCGGCTCGCTCAAGTTGCCCCGGGCAATGCTTGCAGCAATGCGGCTGGCGGTTTGCAGCGGGCCCATGATGCTCAGGATCACCCAGCGGCCCTGCGCCAACAGCAGCAAGAGGCTGGCGATCAGTACGGCGCCGAGGGTGAAATTGGCAGTGCTGAGGGTCTGCCGCGTGGCGCTGCTGGTCTGTTGCGTGTTGGTTTCGATCAATTCACTGAGGGCCGCCATCTGGTCTTCCAGCGTGCTGAAGGCCGTATTGAAGGTATCCAGTTCGCCGCGCGCGGCCTCGGGATTGTCCAGGGCCAGCGCAACGATGCGCTCGCCCGCGCTGATGTAGGTATCGAGGCTGGGCTTGATTTTTTCCAGGCTGGCCATGAGCGTGTCGTCCAGCGGCAGCGTGAGGTTGTCGCCCAGTACCTGGCGGAAATGCTCGGCATGTTCCTTGAGCGAGCTGCTCACCTCAGCCCGGGTGCTGGTGCTTTTGCCCAGGCCCACCAACATCGCCGACAACACATCGGCGCGCAGCGCGTCGTGCATCATGTCGGCTTCCATATGGTTGCGCAGCACCGTCATGCTCACCTCATTGGCCTGCACGGCGTCGCCCATCCGCGTATTCCCCAGGTACCCGGCCAGGCTCATGACCAGCGAAGCCAGCAGCCCGGTCGCAATCAATAGCATCAAGCGTAATCTGATCGTCATGCTGGTATCCCCGTACCTGGACCGCTGGTTGGAAACCCAACCACTCATAACGTTATCGGCGCAGTGCTGTATTAGTGAAGCCCAAGTTTGCGGATCGGCGTGGATCCCTTAAGCTGACCGGCTTCTGCGCTGCCCGGAACGTCCTAATGTCTCGAAGTATTGCCCATCTGGCCCTGCTGCTGGGGTTGATCACCGCCGTCGGCCCCTTTGCCATCGACATCTACCTGCCTGCGCTGCCAACCCTGGGCGCCAGCCTGCACGCCTCGCCGGCGGCGGTGCAGATGAGCCTCACGGTGTTTTTCATGATCATTGGCGTGTGCCAGCTGTTCTATGGCCCGCTCAGTGATGTGTTCGGGCGCAAACCGCCGATCTACGCCGGGCTGGTGATCTTTGCCATCGGCAGTGTCGGCTGCGCGTTGGCGCCAACCATTGAAGTGTTGATTGCTTTTCGCGCCGTGCAGGCCTTCGGCGCGTGCGCCGGCATGGTCATCCCCCGGGCGATCGTGCGCGACCTGTATACCGGCCACGAAGCCGCACGCCTGATGGCGTTGCTGATGCTGGTGATGAGTGTCTCGCCGATCCTCGCGCCGCTGGCCGGCAGCCTGGTGATCGCGCTGTGGAGTTGGCGCGAAGTGTTCGCCGTGCTCGCAGTGGTCGCCGTGGCGTGCCTGGTGATGACCATCGTGCAACTGCCGGAAACTCACCCGGCCGAGCGTCGCCTGGGCAAGACCCTGGGCACTGCGTTCAGCAGTTATGGGGCGTTGCTGCGTGACCCGGTTTTCATCGGCTTGTCCATCGTCAGCGGGTTTGGCCTGGCCACCTTCTTTGTGTTTATCGGCAGCGCGCCGTTCGTGTACATCGAATACTTCGGCCTCACGCCCACGCAATTCAGCCTGTGCTTCGCGCTGAATGCCGCGTCGTTTTTTGCCATGAGCCAACTCACCGCACGTCTCAGTGCACGCTTTGGCCTGGCGCCGCTGATTCGCTGGTCAGTGATGGCGGTTGCCGCCGTCATGGCCCTGCTGGCGGCCACCACCCTGGGGGTCGACAGCCTGGCCCTGATGATGACGTTGCTGTTTATCGGCTTCGGTTTCCTTGGCCTGCTGTTGCCCGCGGCCGGTGTGTTGTCCCTGGAAGATCACGGCGCAGTGGCAGGCTCCGCCTCGGCCCTGCTGGGCGCGATTCAGATGATCACGGCGGCGGTATCCATGAGCCTTGTCGGTGTATTTGCCGACCACACGCCCGCGCCCATGCTGATCGGCATCGCGCTCTGCGCGGTGGCGGCGATGCTCACGGTTCTGTGGACGTTGCGCCGCCTGCCGGCCCACTTGGCGAGCGCCCCGCCCTCCTCCTGATACCACCGGCAGGCCCGACGGGTACCGCTCGTCGGGCCTCAACCGCATCCATTACAACTATCGCCAAGCCCATCATTACTAAACCCATAGCGCCTTTGAAAACCTATGGAGATCGCAATGACTGATTACCCACGCCCGCCATTCGCCCCCCAGGCCCAAGCCGTACCCGGCACCCAGAAAAAAATGGACCCGTACCCCGACTGCGGCGAAAAAAGCTACCAGGGCTCAGGCCGCCTGGCCAACAAGATCGCGCTGATCACCGGCGCCGACAGCGGCATTGGTCGTGCGGTCGCCATCGCCTTTGCCCGCGAAGGGGCCGATGTGGCTATCGCCTATCTGGATGAGCATGAAGACGCCAGGGAAACCGCGCGTTGGGTCGAAGAAGCCGGGCGCCAGTGCCTGCTGTTGCCTGGCAATATTGCGCAAAAGGCCACCTGCCAGGCGTTGGTGGACAAGACCGTCGAGCAGTTCGGCCGCATCGATGTGCTGGTCAACAACGCCGCGTTCCAGATGACCCACGAAACCCTCGAAGAGATCGAGGATGAGGAATGGGTGAAGACCTTCGATATCAACATCACGGCGATGTTTCGTATCTGCAAGGCCGCGCTGCCGCATATGAAGACCGGCAGTTCGATCATCAACACCAGTTCGGTCAACTCCGACATGCCCAAACCGACTTTGCTGGCGTATGCCGCCACCAAAGGCGCGATTGCCAACTTTACTGGTGGCTTGGCGCAGTTGCTGGGCCCCAAGGGCATTCGCGTCAACAGCGTGGCACCCGGCCCGATCTGGACGCCGCTGATCGTGGCGACCATGACCGATGAAGATGTGAAGAGCTTCGGCAGCGAGACCCCATTGGGTCGTCCGGGGCAGCCGGTTGAAGTGGCGCCGATCTATGTGCTGCTGGCCTCGGATGAAGCCAGCTACATCTCCGGCTCGCGTTACGCCGTGACCGGCGGCAAACCCATCCTCTAAAGCCATGTAAAAAACCAATGTGGGAGGGGGCTTGCCCCCGATAGCAGTCTGTCAGTTGATAAATACATTGACTGATCCACCGCTATCGGGGGCAAGCCCCCTCCCACATTTGTTCAGTTAAACGTTGCAGCGACACTACAAATCAAACCTGTCCACCGCCCGCCGCCGCTCATTGTCGTCGCGCACGTCATAGCTGGCAGTGGTCTGGATATTGGTGTGGTGCGCCAGTTTCTGCGCGATCGACAGATCATGCTCCTCAATCACCCGCGTGATGAAGGAGCGGCGAAAGTCATGGGGCATGATCTTCACCCCAACCTGTTCGCCACGCTGGCGGGCGATGTAGTAAATCGCGTGTTTGGTGATGCGCTCGCGGGTGATGTGGCTGCCCCGGCGGATGCGGTTGAACAGGAAACTGTCGTCCTGCTCGCCCTCTTTGAGTTGCTCACGCCGAAACGCCAGCCACGCCTGTAACTTGGCGAAGGCCCAGTCGGGCGCATATTTGATCAGTTCCTTGTTGCCCTTGCCGATCACCCGCAAGCTGCGCTCGTCGAAGTTGACCTGCGCCAGGTCGAGGTTGACCGACTCGGACTTGCGCATGCCCGAGCCATACAAAATCCCGATCACCGCCGCGTCGCGCAGGCCCTGGGGGCGAGGGTCGGCGGCGCAGACCTCCATCATTTCGCGGATCAGCGTGCGCCGCAGGTTGCGGCCCTGGCCCAGGCGGCTGCCGGCAGCGGCCTTGACCATGCGCATGCGCAACAGGTGTTCCTGGCTGATCAGGCTCAACCGCCAGGCTTCATTCATGACCCCGCGCACCGCATTCACGTACAGCGACGAGGTATTCGGCGCATAGCCGTCCTCGCGCAAGGCGGCCACCAGGGCGATCACGTGTTCGGGTTGCAGTTGGTGCCAACCGATGTCTTCAAGGTTGATGTCTTCGAAGCCCAGGCGGTCGGCGGCATCCTGCAGCACGTAGCGCATGGTCAGTTGGCTGGAGGGCGCCAGGCGGGTGAGGTACAGGGTCAGCGGATTGCGGATAGACTCAGTCAATGTAGATCAGCCTTTGGATTAAATACCTCGAACAAGCCATTGTTTAATCGAGGTATTTAGTGAATTGGCGAAGGCTGAGTCTATCCCAGGAGCAGCCTCGCTACCAAATCACGGCGCGATGTCTTCTTCCTCGACGGGGTCTTGCGGCTGGGTTTGGGTCTGGCTCCACTCGGTGTCCTGCTTCTGCATCAGCGCGAACCAGTGCTGGCGCATAAAGGTCAGGTAAGCCTGCGGGGCCTTGGCAAAGTCCTTCTCATCGCCATAGCAACCCGGCAATGGCAGCTCGGTGCCCTGCTCCTTGTACTGGCTCACCAACGCCTGCTGGCCGGCAATGCTGCAATCCTTGGGCAGCGGCATGCCGCGCAGCGCACCGGCCTCTTCGTCCCACCAACTTGCGCCGACCCGGTCGACACCACGCAGGCGATACTTCTGCGACTTGCCCACATGCATGATCAGCTTGAATTCATTCGGGCTGACATCACTGGTGCAGGTGCGCGAATAGCCCACGGTGGCCTGGGTGATGCCATCGCCGCTGAGGTCGGTGACTTTGGTGGCGGCCATGTCGAAACGCAGCGACGCGTCGAACTCGCAATGCTGCACGTCGTCGTAGAGCATCCACACGCGCTTGGGGCGATTGCCGTCGATGAGGTACTGGGCCGCGTAGACAAACGCCGACTGGGTGCCGTCGTCATCGCGCTCGCTGACTTGTTCGGCGAGCACCAGCAGGTTCTTGCCCTGCTGATCCTCCCAGGTATAGGCCGCGACTTGCTTGCCGCGCACTTCCACGCCGTCCGGCACCTGATCGATGCTGGTCAGCGCTACCGCGTCATCGGCGCGCACCGTGGCGACACACGCCACGCTCATCAACAACCCCATCAACACTGGCCGCAACTGGCCGCGTAAAAGCTGCACGCTATTCATCCGACTACCCTGGCAAGAGACGGCTTACTTTACCGGCACTTGAGGCGCATTGCAGAGAAGATTCTTGAATAAAATTTGCCGGTGCTGGCGCCTGGGCGCCGTTGAACCAAATACCCTACAGACCGTTCCTACTGTGCTGTGCAACTAAAGGCCGTAATGCCTTAGTTATCTAGCTGAACCCTAGCTGTCTACCTGTCAAATAAACGAGTTTTTCATCTGCCTTTCATATCTGTTCCACATTTTTACGCTTAATCTTAAACACAGCACTTCATGGCAAACCCCGCTTTACCGACTAACCTATTGATTATGCTTCACCTTTCACGCCGCCTTTACATGTGCGGGCTGCCTGTTTGCCCAATGATTGCTGCTGTTTTCACGCGCCAAGTTGCTCTAACCCCGAGGTCTTGAATCTTTGAAACCCTACCCTATTCATTGCGTGTCGATCGTTATACCGGTCTACAACGAACAAGACAGCCTGCCTGAATTGCTGCGCCGCACCACGGCAGCCTGCAAGCAGTTGGCCTACGAATACGAAATCATCCTGGTGGATGACGGTAGTCGCGACAACTCCGCCCAACTGCTGGAAGACGCCGCCACGCAAGACGGCAGCCACGTGGTGGCGGTGATCCTCAACCGCAACTACGGCCAGCATGCGGCGATCATGGCCGGTTTCGAGCAATGCCGGGGCGAGGTGGTGATCACCCTCGACGCCGACTTGCAAAACCCACCCGAAGAAATCCCGCGCCTGGTCGAACAAGCCGCCCTGGGTTACGACGTGGTGGCCACCGTACGCAACAACCGCCAGGATTCGGCCTTTCGCCGCTGGCCGTCGCGCCTGATCAGCCTGATGTTCGATCTGCTCACCTGCATGACCACCACCCCGCTGCGCCTGCTGTCCATCGTCGGCTTCAGCCTGGCGGCGCTGGGCATGCTGTTCGCCTTTGCGCTGATCGTGCTGCGCCTGGCCTTTGGTGCCGAATGGGCCGGCGACGGCATGTTCGTGCTGTTTGCCGTGCTGTTCGTGTTCACCGGTGGCCAGTTCATCGGCATGGGCCTGCTGGGTGAGTACCTGGGCCGCATGTACAGCGATGTGCGTGCGCGCCCGCGGTTCTTTATTGAAAAAGTGCTGCGCAACCAACCGGCAGCACCGGCACCTGTGGTCGTCGTTGACGGCCTGACGTCCTCCCATACCTCCACCTCTTCCGATCAGGTTCAGTCATGAGTTCAAAAGCTGTTGTATTCGCCTACCACGACATTGGTTGTGCAGGCATCGAAGCCCTGCTCACTGCGGGTTACGAAATTGCTGCCGTGTTCACCCATGCCGACGACCCCAAGGAAAACAACTTCTACGGCTCCGTGGCCCAACTGTGCGCGCGCAACGGCATCCCCGTGCACGCTCCGGAAGACGCCAACCATCCGCTGTGGATCGAGCGCATCGCCAAGCTCAACCCGGACTATCTCTTCTCCTTCTACTACCGCAACCTGCTGAGCGAGCCGCTGCTGGCCACCGCCAGCAAAGGGGCGTTCAACCTGCACGGCTCGCTGCTGCCCAAATACCGTGGCCGCGCACCGGCCAACTGGGTGCTGGTCAATGGCGAAACCGAAACCGGCGTGACCCTGCACCGCATGGTCAAGCGCGCCGATGCCGGCGCCATCCTGGCCCAGCAAAAAGTCATGATCGAGCGCAGCGACACCGGCCTGAGCCTGCACGCCAAATTGCGTGACGCCGCCACCAGCCTGCTGCGCGATGCCCTGCCGCAACTGGCCCAAGGCAAGCTCGGCGAAACCGCCCAGGACGAAAGCCAGGCCACCTACTTTGGCCGCCGCAGCGCCGCCGATGGCAAGCTGGACTGGAAAAAACCGGCCGAGGAGCTGTTCAACCTGGTCCGCGCCGTGACCCAACCCTACCCGGGCGCCTTCTGTGCGGTGGGCGAGCACAAGCTGATCGTGTGGCAGGCTGAAGTGGCCAAGGGCAACGAAGGCCTGGCGCCAGGCCGCGTGATCAGCGTCAACCCGCTGCGCATCGCCTGCCGTGAAGACTCGCTGGTGGTCAAGTTCGGCCAGCGCAACGCCACCGGCCTGTACCTGGCCGGCCCGTCCCTGGCCGATGAGCTGGGCCTGGTCGACGGTTCGGTACTGCGCGGCGCCGAGTCGGGCCGCAAGCCTCGCCGTACCCGCGTGCTGATCCTCGGCGTGAACGGCTTTATCGGTAACCACCTGTCCGAGCGCCTGCTGCGTGACGACCGTTACGAGGTCTACGGCCTGGACATCGGCTCCGACGCCATCGAACGCCTGCGCAGCCACCCCAACTTCCACTACGTGGAAGGCGATATCAGCATCCACACCGAGTGGATCGAGTACCACATCAAGAAGTGCGACGTGGTCCTGCCGCTGGTGGCCATCGCCACGCCGATCGAATACACCCGCAACCCGCTGCGCGTGTTCGAGCTCGAC
>Ga0302347_1002180_pt1 | contig 20719 bp, 16 predicted proteins | sample PhyWR1_FD_202178 | JGI IMG/M metagenome (GOLD analysis project Ga0302347, IMG submission 202178) | Leaf surface microbial communities from wheat plants in UC Gill Tract Community Farm, Albany, California, United States - DLSL W.R1 (v2)... | ecosystem: Host-associated > Plants > Phyllosphere >...
TGTCAGTTTTATCGGTTCCGTTATCTAAAATATGCTGAAGTAAATCAAGGTAGTTTCGCATTTTGAATTCTTAATTGAAGAGTCAAATTTATTAAAAATGAGTCAGTTTTCTATTGAAATATATTAATTAAGTTACTAACATCTATTATTTTTTAATTCTCATTTCACTTGGATAATCTCTGTAAATCCAAATCCTGAAAATCAAAACTAAAATCAATGTTTGGAGAGATGCCTTTCATTTTTATACTTTGTCCTTTTCCTTCTTCATCCAATGTGAAAATGGCGAAAGCATCGGCATCAAAACCTCTGTACTCCCATTGGATTGCGAAGGTGTTGGCTTTATAGAATTTCATCGGGCCATTAAGTTTTGGCGAACGATAAGACTTGAACCATAGTTGATTGTCTATCATAAAAACCTCACATTTTCCAAACCATTTATCTTCATAGATTCCGATATAATCTTCATTTTTTATTTTCACATTTTTGTTGTCAGCTACAGTTTTCCAAACTTTATCAGTAATTGCATCTCCTTCTTTTAAACGGTTTTTGAATCTCGCAGAATATTTTGAAATCCAATCTTCTTTAGGTACATTCAGGATATAATCGGTTAGTATATTTGCAACGGCATAATCTAGGTAGATTCCGCCATCTTGCGTATTGGTAAGAACAATAATCCCGAATTTTTTATCAGGAATCATTCTCACAATTGACAACATTCCATCCAATCCTCCCGTATGTTCTACTACAAAACTTCCATTCATATCGGATAAATCGAAACCTAATCCATAACCTGAAAAATGTGTTTTGTAACGCTCTTCATAATGAGAATCCATCACGGTATGGATTTTCCACATCTCGTTTTGACGGTCTTTTGTAAATAGTGTTTTATCGGATTTTTCGCCATATTTTCCACCATTCAACTGGAGCTGAACCCATTTTGCCATATCATTTACATTAGAAAAAATGCTTCCGGCAGCACCGTTCATCTTACTACCAAAATCATAAAGAGGAACAGTTGTTTTCTCTTTTAAATTAACAATATGGGGTGTTGCAATATTTGAAAAGTCTTTGATATAAGAATTGGCAGGATAAGAATTGGTCATTTGTAAAGGTTGAAAAATTCTCGTTTGTATAAAATCTTCCCAAGACATTCCGCTAACTCTTTTAATCAATTCTCCTGCAACAAAATATAACTGATTGTCATAATCCCACTTAGTTCTAAACGGCGAAACGGGTTTGAAATGCTGTAAGTTTGTAAGAACGTCATTAATCCCAAAATCGCTTCCCGCAGGAAATTCCATCAAATCGCCGGCTCCCATTCCGAGTCCGCTTCTGTGGCACAAAAGGTCTTCGATAATAAAATTTTCAGTGACGTAATTATCATACATTTTGAATTCAGGAATGTATTTTGTGACTTTGTCATCCCATTTTATTTTTCCTTCATCTACCAAAATAGAAAGTGCGGCAGTCGTAAAAGCCTTACTATTAGAAGCAATCTGGAAATTGGTAAATTGATTTACAGGTTCTTTTGTAGTTAGAGATTTCATCCCGTAACCTTTTTCAAGAACAATTTTTCCGTTTTCGATAACAGCAATAGAAGCACCGACAACATTGAATTCTTTCATTGATTTTTCCATCAAAGAATCAATTTTTTTTGGAGAAATCTGGGCAAAAGCTACTTGAAAAAAAGAAGTAGAAAATAGAGCAAATGTTATAATTTGATTTTTCATAGGTTAAGATTGTTTTGTAAATATCATAAAAAAAAGGATTCACTTTTAAATGAATGCTCAAGATAATTTTATTTTTCTAAATCTTAAACTGCAGTATAACCGCCGTCAACAAGATAATAACCGCCAGTCATAAAAGACGATTTATCAGAACTTAGGAAAAGAACCAATTCTGCAACTTCTTCTGGTCTTCCCAATCTTCCCATTGGGTGTTTGGCCACTAATGCTTCTTTCATATCACCGCTTGCACTTTCCAAAAGTGGCGTCTCGATGTAAGCCGGACCAACTGCATTACAACGTATATTTTTCTGTCCGTATTCTGCTCCGATATTTTTGGTTAAACCAACAACTGCGTGTTTTGAAGTTGTGTAAGCCGAAGAAAGTGGCGCAGCCACTGTTCCGTGGATGGATGCGATGTTGACGATAACTCCACCTCCGTTTTTCTCCATTTGCGTCAATTCATATTTACAACCATAGAAAACACCGTCAAGATTCACGTCAAGAACTTTTTTCCAACTGTCAATGCTGTAATCTCCTGTTATTTTTTGTTCGCCACCGATTCCCGCATTGTTGCAGGCAATATCTAATCTTCCGTAAGCTTCAACAGTCGCACTGACAAGAGCTTCAACCTGTTCAGGATTTGAAGTGTCTGCTTTTACAAAAGTTGCTTCTCCACCTTCCGATTTGATTTCTTCAACGGCTGATTTTCCGTGTTCTTCATTGATGTCGGAAACGATAACTTTTGCACCTTCTTTAGCGTATAATTTTGCGATGGCAAGTCCAATTCCTGAACCTGCACCTGTAACCAAAGCTACTTTATTGTCTAGAATTTTCATAATAAATGAAATTTTAATTTGTTTATTGATGCTTTGTTTAAAGCAAAAATGATGCAAAGCAAATGTCTCTGACAGTTAATTATTTCCTAAATGTTTCAAATAGAATCAATGATGAATTTGTCATCGAAACAATCCTGACTTTCTTCTATGAAATCCCTCGGTTCGTCTATTAGATTTGATATTGTTTTCTATATGAGACAACTTTGTTCCCGTAAAACAGACGAACAGTGCAAAAATATCTCATCATAACGCTTTTCATCGGAATTCTTGCTCCGGCTCAAAAAGTATGGACGCTTGAGGATTGTCTTGATTACGCTGTAGAAAACAACATCACCGTGAAAAAAACGGTTTTGGACAAGACGACCGCTTCTTTGAATTATCAACAGCAGAAGAACAATAAGCTTCCAACAATTTACGGAACAACTTCTTTAGGTTTGACGAATGGTTCCAGTATCGACCCGATTACGAGTTCATTTGTGAATCAGAATATTTTATCAAATAGTTTCGGATTGAGTGGAAATATGACGATCTATCAAGGAAATAAACTGAATCTTCAAATCGAGCAGAACAAAATGATTCTCGACCAGTCTTCATTATATCAAAAACAAGCTGAAAACAGTATCGTTTTGAATGTTTTGAATGCTTATTTACAGGCTTTATATTATTATGAAGGAATCGAAAGTGCAAAATATACGGCCAATTCTTCCGCGCAGGAATTGAAACTGACTCAAACCAAATTTAAAAACGGAGCGATTTCAAAATTAGATTTGGCTGATGTTGAAACTCAGGATGCACAGAATCAATATACGGTTGTGAACAGTGAAAATCTTTACAATCAACAGGTTTTGAAATTGAAACAATTATTGGAGCTTGACCCAAGTGTTGACTTTCAAATCGAAAAGATAAAATTGACAGATTTAATGGAATCAATTCCGGATAAGCAGGAAGTTTTTGCTCAAGCAATCGAAAATCTTCCGGATTTGAAAATTTATGATTCTCAGAACGAAATTCTTGCAAAGGCGCTTCAAATTACGAAAGCTGGTTACAAACCGACACTTTCTGCAACTGCTGGTTTGAATACAGGTTTTACGAGCACTCAGGATTATAATTATTTTAATCAAATCAAGAATAATTTCAACAAGTCGGTTGGCTTGTCTCTGAATGTCCCAATTTTCTCAAAAAAGCAAAATGATACGAATGTCAAATTAGCTCAAATCGATATCGAACAAAATAAACTCGATAAAATAAGTGCATGCAAGACTTTGTATTCATCCATCGAAACCGCTTGGCAGAACGCAATCGCCAATCAAGCTCAGCAAAAATCTTCGAAAGTGGCAAGAGACAATGCTAAACTCGCTTATGATTTGGCAAGTAAAAAATATGAATTCGGAGGTTTGACAACAACGGAATTGGCCGTTAGCAGAAACACTTATTTGACTAATGAACAAACTTACCTTCAGTCAAAATATATGTCGGTTTTGTACACTCAACTGCTGAATTTCTATCAAGGAAAAACATTAACTGCCAATTAAAAATAACAGGAAAAACATCAAGATTATGAATCCAAAATATAAAAAATACTTCAAAAATTCTATTATCGTTCTTGTTTCGGCGATTGTTATTTTCTTCGTTTACAAATATTTTACAACAGAAAAAACGAGCAATATTGAGGTTCAAAAGGTAAAATTAACGAAGCAGAATGTCACAACTTCGGTTACGGCAACAGGAACTGTAGAACCGGTTGACCAAGTCGATGTGGGAACGCAGGTTTCAGGAATCATCAATAATATTTATGTTGATTATAATTTTCAGGTTAAAAAAGGCCAGCTTTTAGCAGAATTGGACAAAACTAATCTTCAGGAATCTGTGAACAACGCTTTGGCGCAATACAATGCATCGTTGAACGAACTGAATTACTACCAGCAAAACTTTAATCGTCAAAGTAATATGTTCAAATCCGGAGTGATTAGCAAAGCAGATTACGAGCAGGCTTCTTATCAGGTTAAAAATTCTCAGGAAACCGTAAGCCAAAGAAAAACAGCTTTGGCGCAGGCTAGAACAAACTTAAGTTATGCCAATATTTACGCTCCGATTGACGGAATTATTTTGAGCAGAGAAGTGGAAGAAGGACAAACTGTGCAGGCAAGTATGACGACGCCAACGCTTTTCACAATAGCAAAAGATATTACCAAAATGCAGGTGGAAGCGGATGTGGATGAAGCTGATATAGGCGGAGTTGAAGTTGGTCAGCGTGTGAGTTTCACTGTTGATGCCTATCCACAGGAAGATTTTAGTGGTCGAGTTCGTCAGGTTCGTTTGTCCGCAACTACAGAATCCAATGTTGTGACTTACACCGTAATCATCGATGCCGATAATCCTGAACAAAAACTGAAACCAGGTTTGACAGCAACCATCACAATTTTCACTCAGGAATTAAAAGATACCAATACAATTCCGGCTTCGGCAATTGCTTTCAGTCCTGATACAGAAACTTTGCAGAAATATTATCAGCAAAATCAAATCACGGCGAAAATTCCTGAAATCAAAACCGGAAAAAACAAGGAAAAATACATTTGGATTAAAAATAACGACGGAAGTCTTTCCCAGAAACAAATCACAATCGGAATCAATGACGGAATCAATATTCAGGTTGTCAACGGACTTTCAGGAAACGAACAAATCGTAACCTTACTAGACGAACAAACAGAACCAGTTGCAAAATCAGAATCTGACGGAAGCAGTCCATTTATGCCAAAAAGACCAAGCAATAACAACAAAAAATCAAGTTCAAACCAAGGTCTACCGAATTAATGTTAATTCAAAGTTTTGAGTTTAAAGTTCAATGTTAAACTCAAAACTGAAATCAATAAACCTTAAACTTAGAACTTTAAACCTTGAACTAAAAGAAATGAAACCCATCATCAAAATAGAAAACCTGAAACGCGAATTCAGAATGGGCGACGAAATCGTTCACGCTTTGAAAGGCATCGATTTGACAATCAACGAAGGCGAGTTTGTGACGATTATGGGAACCAGCGGTTCGGGAAAATCAACATTCCTCAATGTTTTGGGATGTCTAGACCAGCCAACTTCGGGAACTTACGAACTCGATGGTGTTTTGGTCAAAGATTTAAACAAAAACCAACTGGCGGAAATCAGAAATACCAAAATCGGATTCATATTTCAATCATACAATTTATTGGCTAGAACCAGCGCGCTGGAAAACGTAGAGTTGCCTTTGCTCTACAATTCCAAAGTGTCGGCGGAAGAGAGAAGAACGCGTGCTGTGAAAGCCTTGAAACAGGTCGGTTTGGAAAGCAGAATGGGACACGTTCCGAGCCAGCTTTCCGGCGGACAACAGCAGAGAGTTGCGATTGCGAGAGCCTTGGTCAATCATCCGATAATCCTTTTGGCAGACGAGGCAACCGGAAATCTCGACACCAGAACTTCCTACGAAGTGATGAATCTTTTTCAGGAACTCAACGACCAAGGAATCACGATTGGATTTGTAACCCATGAGGACGACATTGCTAGATTCAGCAAACGAACCGTGATTTTGAGAGACGGAATCATCAAAGAAGACAAACAAGTAGAAAACCGATTGATTGCCAAAGATGAATTAATAAAACTTCCAAAAGCAGAATGAAGATAAAACTTGTTCAATTATTATATTAATCAACAATGAAGAGGAACTAATGAAGTTACCTTTTTGCAAAACCGAAATGCAGGCGAAAATGAAGATGCAATGAAGAAAGCAAATGAAACCGAAAATGAAAAGACAATGAAGAAGCTGGTTTTGCAAAAAGTTTTTTAAAATAATCATATAACCCGAAGGGTTCAATATCAGCAGCCATAGGTGAAACCTATGGAATCCAATATGAAAAATCACGAATTAAAAATGTGAAAAAATAATCAAAATGAATTTCACCAATTTATTAAAAATAGCCTGGAAAGCCATTCTCCTCAACAAAACCAGAGCAATGCTGACAATGCTCGGAATCATCATTGGTGTGGCTTCCGTGATTGCAATGTTGGCAATTGGAGAAGGCTCCAAAGAAAGCATCAAGAAAAATATTTCCAGTATGGGCGCGAATCTCATCACGATTCGTCCGGGAGCGGGAATGATGGGCGGCGTTCGTTCAGACCCTTCAGCGATGCAGACTTTGACTTTGGCAGATTACAATGTTCTTAAATCTCAAGCCAAACTCATCAAAGAAATTTCACCTTTGGTCAACGGTAGCGGACAAAGTATCGCGGGTTCCAACAACTGGCCGACTTCCATTTACGGTGCATCTCCCGAATATCTGAAAATCCGTGATTGGGGCGTTGATGAAGGTTCTATGTTCACAGAAGATGACATTGAGTCTTATGCGAAAGTTGCCGTTATTGGAAAAACGGTTCAGGAAAATCTCTTCCCGAATGAAAACCCGATTGGAAAAATGATTCGTTTCAAAAATATTCCTTTCAAAGTGATTGGTGTTTTAAAGGAAAAGGGCGAAAATACATTCGGCCAAGACCAAGACGACATTATCATTGCGCCTTACACGGCGGTTCAGAAAAGGATTTTGGCTCAGACATACCTTCAATCGATTGTTGCTTCTTCTCAAAGTGAGGAAGATTCTGAAAACGCAGTGAATGAAATCAAATCCATTATGGAAAATCAGCACAAGATAAAACCTGATGAAGACAACGATTTCAACGTTTCTTCTCAACAGGAAATCATTTCGATGTTCAGTTCAACCAGCGAAATGCTGACGATTCTTTTGGTTGCGATTGCAAGTATTTCCTTATTGGTCGGCGGAATCGGAATTATGAATATTATGTACGTTTCCGTAAAAGAACGAACCAAAGAAATTGGTCTGAGAATGGCGATTGGCGCAAAAGAAAATGATATTCTGATGCAGTTTTTGATAGAATCGGTTTTGATTTCCATCACAGGCGGAGTTCTTGGTGTTTTGATTGGCTTGATTTCTACATTTTGTATTCAGCAATTTGCAGGCTGGCCGGTAAGTGTTACAGCTAGTTCGATTGTGATTTCTTTTGTGGTTTGTACAATTACAGGTGTGTTTTTCGGTTGGTATCCTGCGAGAAAAGCGGCGCAGAGTGACCCTATTAATGCTCTGAGATACGAATAAGCATTGATGGTTTTTGGTTGATAGTTGTTGGTAATTTTAAAAATGAAAAAGAATTATGCTGGAAAAAATCTTAAATTCACTTCTTGAAAACTTTCACAAATCCAATATTTTTAAAGGTTTGAGCAAATTCAAGTTTTAAAACAAGATGAGAAGTTGCTAATCTTTTAATCTTCTTAATCATTTAATTTTTTAATCTAAAAATGATAAACCTAAAAAATAAAAACCTCGAAGTCAGCCTTCATCTTTTGATTTGGCTGGTTTTGTTCTTTCTTCCTGCGGCGTTTACAATTGGTTCGGAGACGGATTGGAGTGCGATTTTCAGACACTTTTGGTTGCAGTTGTTTTTCCTTGCGATTATATTTTATCTCAACTATTTTATCATTGTCAAATGGCTTTTTGAAGATAAAAGATTGTGGTTTTTCACATCCAATTTTTTACTTCTTGTTATACTTATCGTTGTCAAAAGTCAAATTTTCGAACTGCTTGAGCCAGACCGACCAAAAATGCTGGGAAAACGTCCGCCAGAAGGAATGCGTTATTTTTTCGATTTCCTGATTTATCTGATTCCTGTTGCGTTTTCGATTGCAATCAATGCCAGTAAGAAAATGCAAAAAGCTGAAGAAATGAAAATCGAGGCTGATAATATCAAACTGCAGTCTGAACTTAAACATCTGAAATATCAGTTACAACCGCACTTTTTCTTCAATTCGCTTAATAATATTTATTCCTTAATTGATTTTGATTCCGAGAAGGCAAAACAAAGTGTTCATAGTTTGAGTAAATTGATGCGACATCTTTTATACAAAACCGATGTCGATAAAATCAGTCTTTCGGAGGAAATTGATTTTCTGAATAAATACATTGATTTGATGTCATTAAGACTGAATGACAAAACGAAAGTTTACACTAATTTTCCAACGAAAATTCCAAGTTTGGAAGTTGCGCCGTTGTTGTTTATTTCGATTGTGGAAAATGCCTTCAAACACGGCGTTTCTGCAACTCAGCATTCGGACATCAGTTTTAAAATGGAAATTGTTGAAGACGAAATTCACTTCACAGCGTCCAATTCCAATTTCCCAAAAACAGATACAGACAAAAGTGGTTCCGGAATCGGCGTCGAAAATCTGCAAAAAAGACTTAACTTGCTTTATCCCGAAAAGCACGAGTTTCATTCCTGTTTGAACGATGGAATGTACATCGCGGAAGTGAAATTGAAAACGAAGTAAGATTTAAACTTATGAAAAAACTTTCGACATTATTTTTATTATTGATTTTGATTGGATGTTCAAAATCTGAATTTAATATTGAAGAAAGAAATGAGGATATAAGTTCAATTATCAATTCTGTTCTGAATAAGAATAATATTGATGTCAGTAAAGATAATGTTGATAATAATAAGATTGTACAATTTCTCAGAAAGGTTAAAATTGTCATTCCTAATCAGGATAAAAATATTATAACACCTCCAGATAGAAATGAAATCGAAATAAATCAATTATTAGATTTTGAGTTTAAAAAATATTTTAACAAAAATGATTCTCTTTACTTATTATCTCAAAATATAAATCCAGATAGTTTAGAGATAAATAAAGTTTTGAAAGAAAGATATAATTATTCTGAACTTTCTAAAATTTCAAATGATAGAAATAAAAGAAATTATTATCAATATTATGAATTTACAATTCCCTTTTTTTCAAAAGATGGAAAAACGGCTTATATTGAATTAAATTATCAATCTAAAGGTTATTTTGGAAATGGAATTGCTTATATTCTTAAAAACGAAAATGACAAATGGAAAGTTGTTGATACAAGAGCAACTTGGATAAATTAAAACATAAATAATGAAAAAAATAACCTGCCTAATTGCCGACGACGAACCAATGGCGTTGAACTTAATCGAAAGTTACGTTCTGAAGACACCTTTTCTGGAACTGAAAGCCAAATGCAACAGCGCAATAGAAGCAATGCAGGTTTTGGAAGAGCAAAAAGACATCGATTTATTTTTCCTTGATATTCAAATGCCGGATTTGACAGGTCTGGAATTTTCAAAATTGCTTCCTCAAAACAGCCGAGTGATTTTCACAACGGCTTTTGACCAATATGCAATTGACGGCTATAAAGTGAATGCCTTGGATTATCTGTTGAAACCTTTTGATTATAATGAATTCTTAAATGCTTCCACAAAAGCCAGAAATTATTTTGAATCTCAGCAATTTATTTCAATTACAAAACCAGAAAAAAAACAAGAGTTTTTCTTCGTAAAATCGGAGTACAAACAAATCAAAATCAGTTTTTCTGAAATCCTTTATATCGAAGGTTTGAAAGATTATGTGAAAATTTATTTGAAAGACAATCCGAAACCAATTCTGACTTTAATGAGCCTAAAAAAGCTCGAAGAAGAATTGCCTTCTGAAAATTTTATGAGAATTCATCGCTCTTTTATCATTGGATTGGATAAAATCGAAGCGATTGAAAGAAATCACATCGTTATCGGAAAAGAACAAATTGTGATTGCGCCAAATTATAAAGATGCGTTGATGGAATATATTGGAGGAAAGAGTGTTTAAGAGAAATTAGATATTAGAAGTTAGAAATTAGATTCATTCGATATCTAAAATTTTCTGACTCATATTATTCAAAGAAAACACCTCATTTTTCTGTTTTCCGTTCATTGCTTTTGCCAATGGAGATTCTGGCGAAATACAAATGATTTTCTCATTTTCAATTTTGATTTCGCCTAAAGAAACAGAGATAAAAAATAATCCTTTTTCAGTTTTCACAACTGCTCCTTTCTCAGCTTTATCAGAAGGTTTTGGCAAGACAGTTTTAAGGAAATCCTTTTGTTTCAAAATCTCATTTAACTGAACTTGAAGGTTGTTGATTTCCTGCTGAAGCATTTCTCTTCCTGTTTCATACTTATCACCCATCGAGCTTTTGGTGTCGTTGCTGGATGCGCGGGTTTCGGAAATTAGTTTCTCGAAATTTTCTATTTTTTCGAAAAGCTTAGACTTTATAAGTTGTAATAAAATTGATTTTTCCATAATTATTTTACCAAAGTCAATCCTAATTTCTCAGCTTCATTAATCACAAATTCTCTGGCTTCAATCTTATCATTTTGAATCTCGCCTTCCAAAATCGCTTCCTTCACTTTTTCTTTCAAAATTCCAATTTCTCTTCCAGGTTGCAATCCAAAAAGTTCCATAATTTCTTCCCCAGAAATTGGTGGTTGAAAATTTCTGACTTGGTCTTTTTCTTCAACTTCTTTTATTTTCGTGGCAACATATTCAAAATTCTTTTTGAATTTGGCTTGCTTAGAATAATTCTTGGTTGTGATGTCGGATTTGCATAATGTAAACAAATCTTCCAAATCTTCCCCAGAATCAAAAAGCAAACGTCGCAACGCCGAATCCGAAGCATCATCCGTAATCAGCGCAATTGGTCTGGCGTGCATTCTCACAAGTTTTTCCACGTATTTTTGTTCCTGTCCAAGTGGAAGTTTCAATCTTTTAAAAATTGATTTTATCATTTTGGAACCCAGAAATTCGTGACCGTGGAAAGTCCAGCCTATGCCTTCTACAAACTTTTTCGTAGGTGCTTTTCCGATGTCGTGGAGTAGAGCTGACCAACGCAACCAAAGCTTATCTGTACTTTCAGTAATATTATCTACGACTGCCAAAGTATGATAGAAATTGTCTTTATGTGTTTGTCCGTCGATGTCTTCGATGCCTTTTAAAGCTGTGAGTTCGGGAAGAATATACTCGAGTAGAGAAGTTTCTTCTAATAATTTCAAACCTTTTGAAGGTCTATCGGAAAGCATTATTTTATTGAATTCCACCATTATTCTTTCCATCGAAACAATCTTCAATCTTTCCGCTTCGTCTCTGATGGCTTTCAAAGAATTTTCTTCGATATCGAAATCCAAAGTTGTTGCAAAGCGAATCGCTCTCATCATTCTCAAAGGGTCATCAGAATAAGTTTGATGAGGTTCCAACGGCGTTCTCAGAATTTTATTAGATAAATCCTGCATTCCGCCAAATGGGTCAATCAGTTCTCCAAAATTATCTTTGTTAAGGGAAATCGCCATCGCATTGATGGTAAAATCTCTGCGTTTCTGGTCATCCTCAATGGTTCCAATTTCCACGGAAGGTTTTCTGGAATCCTCGCTATAGCTTTCTTTTCTTGCGCCTACAAATTCCAGTTCCAAATCTTTGTATTTGAACATCGCAGTTCCATAGGTTTTGAAAACGGCGACTTTTGTCTTCGGGTCGATTTCTTTGGCAATGCTTTCTGCAAGTTCGATTCCGCTGGATTCTGTTACAAAATCGATGTCGGTTGAAGCTTTTCTTTTCATTAACAGATCTCTTACGAATCCACCAACAGCGTAAACAGTTTGGCCGTTTCTGTCGGCAACTTCAGAAATGATTTTGAAAAGTTTGAGATTCTTATTTTGAGCTAAGTTGATAATCATTGAAAAAATAGAATATTAGATAACTGTAATATCATTAATCGATTATCAATTATCATTTATAAAGAAGCAAATATAAGTTTTTTCCAAATTTTGTCTTAAAGATTAGAACTATCAAAGTCAATATTCTGAATTTCAGGACTTTTTGTCTTTTGGATTTACATTTATTATTGGAAATAAGACATTTTGCTATGAAAGTTGGAGCGGTATTCTTTTTGTGATTAGAGTAAATATAAAAAGTAGTTTTTTTTCATAGTTTATTTTTCCGGCGGATGATCTTGTAAAAGGTCATCCGCTGGTTTTTTATTACTTAACTATAAATTGTTGAATATATTTTATTTACAGTTTTTTCATTCTAGAGAATTAAATTTAAATTTGTAAAAAATAACCAATGAAAAAAAATTATTTTATCTTATTACTATCACTATCCCAAATTTTATTTTCTCAATGTCAGAAATTTCCTCAGATTTTGACAGATCCAATTTTTAATCTTGTTTTTTTTGATAAAAACCATCTAGCGGGAATTGGAGGAACAAGTGTTATTAACACTGAGAATGAAGGACAGAAATGGAATCTTCTGCCATATCCAATAGACCATAGGTATTATCAGCTTTATGATTCAAAAAAGATAAATGATTCTACAGCTATTTTAGTTGGTTATCATGGAAAAATATTAAAAACAACAGACAAAGGAATAACTTGGAACAATCAATCATTGGCATTCAATGGGGATGAATATTTAGAATCTGTAGATTTTGTAAATGATAGTGTTGGATATATTTTTGGAGATTATAAATATTATGAACCCAATTATTTCAGTAGATTATTCTATAAAACAAAAAACGGTGGTGAAAAATGGGAGAAAGTTGAATCAAATATAAGTTCTGTTTACAATAATGATGTTTCTTCAGCGAAAATAAAATTCATAGATGAAAATTTGGGCTTCTTGTATTATTGGTATGATTTGCTTAAAACAGAAGACGGAGGAAAAAATTGGACTCAAATAACAGGGTATTCTGATTTTAACAATATCGGAGTTATTAATAGTTTTGAGATTTTAGATAATAATACTTTAGTTATTTCTTTGAACGGAAAAATATATACTTCTAAAGACCTTGGGCAATCTTGGCAAAATATTCCTGAATTGCAATATCCAAATAACATCTATTTATCATCAAAGATTGTTGTTAAAAATAGAATTTTGTATGGAATTAGTAATGAGAGTTTACTAAAATATAATTTTGATACAAAAGAGATCATCCAGAAACCTATTGCAAATATAAATCACAATTTATATGGCTATTCTGGCTTATTTGCTATAGATGTTTTAGATGACAATAATATTGCACTTTCACTCATCGCATCTACTGGAAATTCTGGAAAAAAAATTATAAAAACTAACAATGGAGGCGAGAGTTGGGAAACTATAATGGATGCATATGCATCTTATGGAGATAATTATAAGATGGTAAACCAAAATAAAAATTTTCTTTTAAGTAAATGGGATTATTCTAATAGTACTAGTTATGCCCAGAGTTATGGTATTTATCTTTCTGAAGATAATGCATTAAGCTGGAACGAAATAGATAGAATTAATGTTAATGAACAAGTCTGGCCTAAGATAATGGGGATTTCGACAACATTAATTAATGGAAATTATCTGAGTTATATTTATCAGACAAGTGCTGTAGATGGAACTACAAAATATTATTTGAAAGAGTCAAATGACCTAGGTGAAACTTGGACTTTGAAACAAATGAATTTTCAGGATAACTATCTAATTGCATCCAGAAATATAACTCAAATAGACCAAAACATATTTTTCTTTTCAAATAATTATAGTTATGGTTCTGTAAGTTTAGATAAAGGAAATACTTGGAAAAAGGTAATTATGCCAACAATCTCTAATTTTTCTTTTTACGGAATGAAATTTATACAAAATGATGAAATTTATGCTTGGGGTAGATATCAGAACTTATCAACTAATTATGATTATTCTCTGTACAAAACAAAAGATCAAGGAGATAGCTGGGAAGAAGTTGTAAGAATTCCGGATAATAACGGTGTTGATATGGGATATATAACCGAATTTACAGTTTTTGGTTCTGATTATGCATTTGTTTCAACAGGAGGAAAGACATTCTTTAAAATAGATCTTAATACAAAAGAGTATTCATTATTTGATGGAACTATTCCAGGTGATCCAGTGTATACGAATAGTTTAAAAATTCTAAACGATAATTTTTGGTATCATCCAGGAAGAGAGCCAAATTATAAAGATGGTACTTATTTTTATTCTAGTGATAAAGGTAAAACCTGGAAAGAGCAATTATGTTTTATTTGTAGAGGTAATGTATATTTAAATGATAAAGAAGAATTACTAATAGCAAATAATAATTTAAATATAGAAAAAATTCAAGGTTATCAATTTGATTCAGCTCCCAAAATTTTTGGTAATACTAACGTTGATTTAGATTCTACAGAAGAATATTTTATTGCACAAGACTTACTCTCAGAAACGGAATGGGTTTTAGAATCTGGGGGTATTATGACTTTTGATCCTTTGACTAAATTTTATAAAATAAAGATAAATTGGAAGAATGAAGGAAATTATATTATCAAAGTTAGAAAAGTAAGTGATTGTGAATCTTCACCTTACTACAGCTTAAACATAATTGTAAAACCGAAACTTTCTATTGGTGATATTGTTGATGTTAAAAATGCTTTAGTGATTTCACCGAATCCTTTTAAAAACAAAATTCAAATTTCAGGATTGATTAAGAATGAATCATTGAAAATAAATTTATATGATGCTTCTGGCAAAAATGTTTTAACTAAAAGCGAGAAGAATATTAAAGAAAATAATTATATCGTTTTCAATTTAGATAACTTAGTAAAAGGTATTTATTTTATAGAAATTATTCAGGCAGGAAAATCTACTATGAAAAAAATACTTAGAGAATAATTTTATTCACGAAGAACTTTGATTTGATTATTATTCCAGACTTTGATGACGGACGAACCGGAAAACTCCGAAACCTTATCGTGATTATCCTCTACTATTATATAGTCAACCGAATTTTTAATTTCCTCAGAGATATCACTAAATTTCATTGGAGATTTTTGTCCGCTGAGATTAGCAGATGTTGAAACGAGAGGTTTGTTAAGTTTTGAGATCAGTTTTTTGCAATATTCGTTCTTCACGATTCGGATTCCAACGCTTCCGTCTTCTGCCAGCAATTCTTTTGGAAGATTTTTTGGGTTTTCGTAAACAATAGTTACTGGTTTTTCGCTCAAATCGATAATTTGCCAAGCCATCTCGGGAACGTCCACCAAATCCTGCAGTCTTTTTTCAGACTCTACTAATATAATAAGAGATTTGTTTTGCTCTCTTTTTTTGATGTCAAATATCTTTTTAATCGCTTCCGGATTGGTCGCATCACAACCAATTCCCCAGATTGTATCTGTTGGGTAAAGTAGGGTTCCGCCGGATTGTAAAGTTTCTATTGCCTGAGTTAAGTCCATTTGAGTGCAAATTTTGGTAAAAATCAAATATTAATGACTGTTAAAGTTTTTAATTAGTTGATTTTCATTGATTTAATTGGTTTGTGTGAAATTTCCAGATAAAATTATCTACTGCAAATTTAACAAATAATGAACAGACTTTTAAAACTCATTAACCTGTTAAACTTGATTTAACATAATATGATTTTTCGTAACGCTTAATTAAAGAATATTTAAAAAATCTTATACATTCCAATCGATTCTCATATCATTTCTTTGGCAACGAAGAAAAAGGAAAGTAAAAAAATGAAAGCAAAAACTATAAGCATCAGTGCTTTGTTTCTTTGTATGCCAATGTCTCTTTTGTTGGCACAAAATACCCAAGATACTCTGAAGGGTGAAAAAAAAATCGATGAAGTGAAAATCATCGGAACTTCTAAAAAAGGTACAGAAAGTAACATCATCACTACACAGAAAAAGTCTGTAGAAGTTATCGAACGTGTTGGTTCCGCTCAGTTATCCAAACAAGGAATTGGAGATGTGGCTGCCGCAGTTACAAAAGCTACAGGAACTCTTAAGCAAGAGGGAAGTGGGCAAATCTTCGTAAGAGGACTTGGTGATAGGTATAATACAACTACACTTAACGGATTACCAATTCCGTCGGATGATCCAGAATTCAAGAATATTGATCTTGAGATTTTCAAAACTTCTATGATTGAGTATATCTCATTGGACAAAGTTTATAATCCAAAATTATATGGTGACTTTGGTGGTGCTAATATCAATATTGTTTCCAAAGAACATACTGGAAAGCCTTATTTCAAAGTAGGTCTGGGTAGTTCTATCAATATGCAGACATTTGATAAAGGTAATTTTAAGCTTCAGGACGGAGGGCCTGGTTTCTTTGGATATAAAACATCAACTTTTAATAAATCTAATCCTGGAGTTGCATATCCTTTTACTACAAAATGGAATTTTAAGAACGCTCAGAATCCATTTAATTCTAATGTAGATTTTGAAACGGGTACACGTTTTGGGAAGTTTTCCATTTTTGCGTACGCAGGTTTTGATAACAATTACGAATACAGTTCTGGAAAAGAAAGTTTCTTTTTTGCAGACGGAAGACCTGACAAAGATTACAATGTTGAGCGTTATGAATATGAGACTAATACAACTGCTTTAGTTAATCTTGCTTACAAAATTAATAGCAATAATAAACTAACATTTACCTCAAATTATATCCATTCATCATCACAAACAGCAAGATTTTTTGAAGGTTATACATTTGATATCGGAACCGATGTAGTGGTTAACCGTGGAGATAATAAGATTACGGATACTTGGATTAACCAATTGGTAGGTAATCATAAGCTTGGAAAAAGTTGGGAAGCAGATTGGGCTTTAGGCTATAACAACCTTAACAGTAAAAGACCAGATAGGTTACAAAACACAATGTCTGCAGCAGACAATATCTTGATTGCAGGTAGTATTGTAGATAACCATCGTTATTTCGATGAATTAAAAGATGATACATTTTTAGGTTATTTGCATTTGACGAAGAAACTAAATGATTTCAAATTTAGTTTTGGATATGATGGATCTTATAAAAATAGAACATTCGATTTCACGACTATTGGTATTCGTTACTCCAATCCATATGGTTTGCCTTTGAATATAGATCCTAACAATTATGATGTGTTCTTTAATTCAACAAACAGCACTTTATACCAATTTATTTATCAAACCTTCAGAGGATCTTCAGAATTGTATAAGCCTTGGGGTTATGATATCAAGCAACATTTACACTCAGGATACGCTAATGTAGATTATAATGTTTCTGATAAATTCGTAGTACAGCTAGGAGGTAGATTCGATTATATCAATTGGGATATGAATTGGAATGACCCTTTGAATACAGATAAAAAGCAAAAAAGTTATAACAAGTTCTTACCAGCGCTTAATGCAAAATATTCTTTAAGTGATAGAACCAATTTAAGATTTTCTCTTTCAAAAACTTACACACTTCCACAGCCAAAAGAGTTAATTCCAATTGCATATTATGACGTTACAACCAACGTTTATGGTAATGAGAATTTATATCCATCAGATAATTATAACGTAGATCTTAAGTGGGAGTTTTTCCCAAAAGCGGGAGAGGTGATCTCGGTAGCTGCATTTGGAAAATATATCAAAAACCCTATTGCTAGAACAACTTATTCTACAGCTTCTTCCAGCGATATGACCTATTTCAATATTGCAAATTGGGGATATATTGTAGGTGCAGAAGCAGAATGGAGAAAAGATATCTACGAGTGGGAGACATCCAAAATATACACTTTTATCAATGCTACATATATGCATTCTCAGCAAGAGTTGAAGTCTGCTGATGAATTAGCTGCAGAGAACGAAGGTAAGCGTGCGGAGTTCAGTGGACAAACAAAAGAAGATGTACAAGGAGTTGCAGATTTCATTGCTAATGCCAACTTAGGATATAATTTCAAATGGAGCGATGCTAATTCATTGGATTTCGTAGTGTCTTACTCATACGTTGGCAAAAATCTTTTCGCTCTTGGAACCAACAATACAGGTAACTTTTATGAAGCGTCAAGAAATATGCTTGATACAAACCTTAATGTAAATCTTAAGAACATTGGGATTGGAGTACTTGTGAGAAACATACTTAACCCTGAATATAGGATTGATCAGGTTAATACTTCAGGAACTTATATCAACAGAAATTACACAAAAGGAAGATTGGTAGGACTTAATCTTTCATATAAATTCTAAATAAAAAATAAATTAATCTAATAAAAGAAAAAAAATGAAAAAGACATTTTTAAGAGCAGCATTTTGCTTATCATTAGCAGCAACAGCTACAACTGTAGTATTTTCTTGTAGTAATAACGACGACGATACAACAGAGACACCAACGCAAACAATAGACCCGAATAAATTCGAAGGTACAATTACAAAAGGAAACGTTGTAACGCTAGATGCTACAAAAACTTATAAATTGACAGGTAAACTTTTAGTAGAAGGAGGAGCAACATTGATTATCCCAGCTGGAACTAAGATTGTTGCAAACGAAGGAGCAAACTACCTTATCGTAGATAGAAATGCTAAGATTTTTATCAACGGTACAGCTACTGCGCCAGTAGTATTCGAAGGAGCTATTAACTCTCCAGGTTCTTGGGGTGGTTTAGTAGTATTGGGAAATGCACCTTCTAACAGAAGTGCTGCTGGTACTTCTACTTCAGAATTAGGTGAATTGACTTACGGTGGTACTGCAAAAGACGATAACTCTGGTTCTATCCAATATGTTATTATCAAAAACAGTGGTTTCAAATATAACCCTTCAAAAGAATTCAACGGTCTTTCTCTTTTCGGAGTTGGTAGTGGAACAAAAGTATCTTATGTTTCTGTTGTTGATGGTGCAGATGATGGTGTAGAGTTCTTTGGAGGAAACGTTAATGCAGATCACATCCTTGTTTTAGGAGTTGGAGATGATTCTGTTGACTGGACAGAAGGTTGGCAAGGGACAGCAGATTATATCTATGCTGCTAGAAAAAAAGAATATTTTAACGCTGCAGAACCAGGTAACAGAGGTATCGAAGCTGATACTCAGGATACAGATCCTAATACCACTTTCGGGAACGGAGCTTCTAACCCAACTATCAAGAATGCAACGTTCTTAGGTAACGTAAAAGGAACAGAATCTCAAGCAATGAAAATCAGAGCGGGATCTCAAGGGCAGTTTGATAACATCGTTTTATCTAATTTCTCTACAGGGATCGATTTTGAAACTGATAGAACTTTAGCTTGGTTCCAAGCTGGTTCATATGTGAAAAATGTTCGTTTCGAAAGCATCGGAACAAATATCAAAGGGAAAAATACTGCAGGTACTAGCGTAGATTTAACAGCTGCTGTTACTGTTAATGCAAATGCTACTGGAGCAGGTAATGGATCTTCTCTTCCAGACTGGGCAAAAGGATGGAGCGGAGTTTCAGCTTTCACAGCTGCTGACGCTGGAAACTAATTCCAACATTTTTTAGAAAAATTCTTTTTTCTTCATATCAAATCAAAAAATTATTTGAACCTGCAGGTCCTCTGCAGGTTTTTTATTTATATTCTTACACCTGTAAGTTATATTCTCCCGCCTGCAATTTATATTCTTACGACTGTAAACTATATTGGAGCAATTGTAAACTATATTCTTGCACCTGTAAGTTATGTTCTCGCTACTGCAATTTATATTCTTACGACTGTAAACAATATTGGAGCAACTGTAAACTATATTCTTGCACCTGTAATTTATATTCTTGCTTCCGAAAACTATATTGGAACATCTGGAAACAATATTTTCCATTCCAAAACAAAAAAATCTGCCCAATCCCCAAAATCTACGAGAGATTTTCCAGCATATTAAAATAACAATTCCGAAATTTGCCATCAACCATCAACCATCAACCAATGAACATCATCCTCGCATCCACATCCACACTCTTCGGTGGTCAATATTTAGAATATCTCAAACCAGAACTCCAGATTCTTTTTAATGGAATTGAAGAATTAATTTTTATTCCTTTTGCAAGACCAGGCGGAATCTCCCACGAAGATTATACTGCCAAAGCAAAAGAATTTTTTGCGACAATTCATATCAATGTTAGAGGTCTTCACGAGTTCGATAATAAAGAAGAAGCTATTAATTCAGGCAAAGCTTTTTTCACAGGCGGAGGTAACACATTCCTGTTAGTAAAAACACTCCATGAATTAGGATTGATGAATATCCTGAAACAAAATATAGAATCAGGAAAACCATACCTTGGGTGCAGTGCAGGAAGTAATATCGGCGGGATCAACATGAAAACGACCAATGATATGCCCATCGTCTATCCGCCGAGCTTCGAGTGTATGGGATTGATTCCTTTCAATATTAATCCACATTACCTTGACCCCAATCCTGAAATAAAACATAACGGTGAAACCAGAGAAACCAGAATCAAAGAATTCTTGACTCAGAACGATATCAAAGTTATTGGGCTGAGAGAAGCA
>Ga0302347_1002184_pt1 | contig 20694 bp, 18 predicted proteins | sample PhyWR1_FD_202178 | JGI IMG/M metagenome (GOLD analysis project Ga0302347, IMG submission 202178) | Leaf surface microbial communities from wheat plants in UC Gill Tract Community Farm, Albany, California, United States - DLSL W.R1 (v2)... | ecosystem: Host-associated > Plants > Phyllosphere >...
TGTAACTTTTAAGCGGTCAACTTTAGATAAACTAGGCGGCTTTAATGAGTCATATCGACGTCATCAAGATCTAGAATTGATGACAAGATTTTTCAAATACTATAAAATTTGTGCAGTCAAAGATTTCTTTGTGAATAATCGACCCACAGTAGTTCCAGAAACGTTTGTTGCTGATATCAAAAAATTAATAGATCTAAAAGTCTATTTTTTATCAGATATGAAATTCTTGATTAAAAGTAAAGGTGACGACTTCTTGGATTCAGTCGTTGATGCCCACGCAAAAGACATTATTAAAAGAGATAAAAATATGTCTACGGAAACAGCCTCTGTAATTAGATTATTTTTGAAATCGGCTCTGCGTTAATTATTGAGCATGTCGAAATTTATTCATCTAATTTATTGATCTTGCTTATGAGAGTACTATTGTTTGGGACTAGCAGATTGCACCGTCCATTTGTAAAACGTGTCGGGCGTGAAGTTTTTAATAATGTAGATGAAAATATCCAGGTGGTTTTTCCTAAAATTGGATATTTTCACACTGCTGCGGAAATACTTCAAGTTATTCAATTCTTTAAAAGGCCCGATAGCATCCCGAAAGAGTTACGGGCTTACATTTTTAGGGTTGAGCCTAGGGCGACCACTCCTTTAAACGAATTTGACGAAAATTTGGAGCTTTCTATCCGAAGCGGTTCCGATTACGCTCCAACTCTAGATCTTGAGGAGATAGATGTGCTGGTGATGGAGGTAAGTAGTATTGGCGTCAATTTGCATCCTGATGGGTACGCTTTGCATACTAATCCAAATATTTGTGAGAATGTCGCTTATGCAGATTTAGGAAAAAATGGGTATTATGAAAAATTCCTTCCTGAATTGGGTGTGAGGAAATTTGAATCTAAACTCGATGATGTTATTGGCCAGTTGAAAAAAATTAAAGAGCAAATTCCTCGCGCAGCAGTTGTTGTGTTGGGGCATCTTCGTTCAGATAATAATCCTAATTTTTTGAGAGACCGAATACACAATTTGCTTGATGAAGCCTGTCTCGCTTCTGGTTGTATATATTTCGATACGGCGCCTTTCTTGGATGAATATGGCTGGGCAAAGACAAAGTCCGGCGTCACTGATATACATCATTTGTCTCTCGATGGAGAAAATGCAATTGGAAAATCTATTCAAGAATTGATTTTAAATATTTAGTAAATTAATTAATATGCTGGATAAAAATTTAATTAATAAGCAAACTTTGTTCTCAAGAAGTTGCCCAGCCTTTGCTGTGGGAGCTGCTTATTTGGTGTTGCGGCACGTAAAAGAAAAATTGGAAGATCCTGGGGCATTTTACTTTTTCTCAAACCATGGAGCTTGTACAAATATAAATAGTTTGCCAGCGAGGCTGTCGACTTCAGGGCGTAAAGATTGTTTGCACCGACTTGGAAAGGATAACCTGTTTAGAGACAACGGAGCCTTATCGCAAGCGTTTCTTGAGTGCAGCGGGGACCTGTCACCTACATTGTCAATCGCTTATGCGAATAGTTGTCTGAGCAATGGCTCATCTTATGGGTGGGTTGAATTTCTCAATAATTATTTAAAACAATGGCGTTCTTGTATTGGTATTGAGATAAAAAACAAAGAAAACGTGGGTTTTTTTGAGAAGATATCGTTCGCTGAAAATAAATTAAAAAGTGACGAGCAAGTTGAGAAAGTTTCTATAATTGTCCCGGTATTTAACGCTGAGAAGACACTGAGGTATTCTGTCCAGTCTTTGTTGAATCAAAGCTATGAAAATATTGAGATAATTTTGGTCGATGATTGCAGTACTGACCTTTCATATCAGATCGCAAAAGATTTGAGCGAGTTGGATAGTAGAATCACTGTATTGAGAAATAGCGAGAATTTTGGTGCATATGCCGCTCGAAATCGTGGTTTGTCGGTCGCCTCGGGTGATTTAATTACGGTACATGACGCTGATGATTTATCTTTTCCAAATAGAATCGCGCATCAGGTTTTTTCCATAAGAAATTCAAATGCCATTGCTCATTTGGGTGGCTATTTTCGCGTAAATGGTGAGGGTTATTTGACTGGCTATAGATTGCCCAGTAAGTTTTCTTACGATGGGTTCACCCATCAGTGTTTAGTTTCTTTAATGATTAAGGCAGATTTTTTTAGAGATCGACTTGGTTGTTGGGATGAGGTGAGATTTGGGGCCGATGCTGAACTTTTACATAGACTAAGAAAGATATCACCAGTAGGGATTGTTGAGGACTGGCAGCCAATTATTATTGCTTTAGACTCTCCATTGTCACTTACCAGCACTCCTGCCACAAAACTGGGGGGGGAGGCTAGAAACGAATATGCGCAGAATTTTCTTGCTTGGCACTCCATGGCAACGACTGAAGAATTACGATTGATCCCCGGTTCTTCTGTTCGAAAGTTTGCTGTTCCCTCCATATGTGTGACTAAAAATTAATAAAATGCGGTGATGATAATGCTGGGCGTTAATTGCAAGCTATTTAAATTCTACTGGTATATCAGTAAGAAGCGATTTGCCCACGCGTTGGCGTGTCTGCCTTCTGAAAAGAAAAATGCTATATATTGGCAGAGTTACGCATTTTATCAGCTCGGGATGTACCGTTCTGTGCTAGCCTGTCCTCCGGAAAATAATAGTGCTCGATATTTGCTTGCCGAAATTGTGTCAGCAGCGGCATGTGGAGATAGAGATAAGGTTGAAAGTTTACTTTGTGATAAGCAGTCTCTGAGATTAGACAAGAAAAAAATAAGAGAATTGGCAGTTGCCTTATTGGCTTTTTATCCTGATTTGTCTGTGAGCCTATTGAAGACTGATAGATCATCCATTTTAAAGCTGGCGGCATTAATTAGCATAGGGGAAAGTTCAGGCGCTCAACTGCAGTTGCAAGCATGTTCGAATAAGCTGGACCGCAGACTGGAATTGCCTTTTTATAGAAGCAATCTGCTAAATTTCTCCCCTGAAAAGCAGCTCGCTACTCTTAACGATTTTTTTGCAAGGAAAAAAGTTGCTCCTGTAGTTTTGAGAAATAAAAAATTACCACTGGGAGCAATGAATATCCGACACTTAGAATCACTAAAGACAGTGAGTGGTCCGTTGGTGAGCATTGTAATGACAGTTTTTGAAAGCGCTAAACGAATTTCATTTGCCCTGGATTCTTTATTAAATCAAACATACAAAAATATTGAAATTATTGTAGTGGATGATGCTAGCAGTGATAATGCTTGTGACGTGATCGAGCAGTTTTGTGAGATTGATTCCCGCGTGCGTTATGTAAAGTTGCCTTTAAATGTGGGAACATATGTCGCCAAGACCATTGGCGTTCATCTGGCACATGGAAATTTTGTGTCCTGTCAGGATTCAGATGATTGGGCGCATCCACAAAAAATTGCTATTCAGATGCAACCCATGCTTACTGATGAGCGTATCGTTTTTACTACTTCCAATCTAATTCGTATTGGGGATGACGGTATTTTCTATGCTAGAGCGGTATACCCTTTGGTTAGATTGAATCATTCATCTGTCTTGTTTAGAAAAGATGTAGTAGCTAAATTTACCGGTTTTTGGGATTTTGTTCGAACAGGAGCGGATAGTGAGTTTCTTGCTCGTTTGAAGTTGGTCTTTGGTGAAAAATCGATGCGGCGCATATCTTTACCTTTGTCAATTTGCGCGCACCGAGAAAACTCATTGATGACTTCTCGGGATACCGGTTATTGTAAATCTGGAATTTCTGATTCAAGACTAGATTATTGGGAGGCATTTTCAAAGTGGCATATTGATTCTCTTCGAGAAAAAATAGTTCCAAGGATGCCAAATAATGCAAGGTGCTCAAGGCCTTTTTCCGTTCCTGACGTTATATCAGTTCCTGCTGCTGATATAGAATATTGTATGAAATTTCTTGATATAAAAGGATTTTAATAATTTTTATATTCCAGATTTTATTTTTTAATCGCAAAAAATGAATTATAAAAATATTTTCCTTATTTTATTGTGTGAATAAAAAAATTGGTTTTTTTTCTAAAGGAATAATAGGTATTCCATTTTTAGATGTCTTCGTGAAGGCAGATGTCGTTGCTCTAAAATATTTTCCTCCCTCACGGGTGGATGAAGTAGCTGGTTGGGGGCTGCGTTCTACTACACGAAAACCGGTTGCATATGCTCGTGCCTTTGGGTTGTCTTACGTATCTTTAGAAGATGGTTTTCTGCGCTCTTTTGGTACTGGAGAGGATTTCCCACCGCTTTCATTAGTGATCGATGACACGGGGATCTATTACGACTGTACTAAGCCGAGTGCTTTAGAGCGACTGCTCAATGAATCGGATGATTTGCTTTCGCCCGATGTTTCCGCACGCGCGCAATTGCTGAGCCGGTCACTAAGCAAATACAATCTTGCGCCGGCACTTGCCAGCAATGCGCTTCGCTCGAGAGATACTGCGCGCGTGCTGGTGATAGATCAAACTGCAGGCGATATGAGCGTTGCCCTAGGCAGTGCCGATGCCCATACTTTTCAAGCAATGCTGGCTGCCGCTCGTGCGGAAAATCCCGGTGCAACTGTTTACGTGAAGACCCATCCCGAGGTGGCATCGGGCCGCAAACGTGGGTATTTGACTGATATCAAAGACGATGCCAGCACAGTGACGTTGCGGAACGCAGTGAATCCGTTGAGCCTGATCGCACATATGGACCGCGTGTACGTGGTGACTTCGACCATGGGCTTCGAGGCGCTGCTGGCCGGCAAGCCGGTCACCTGCTTTGGCGTGCCCTGGTATGCCGGCTGGGGCGTCACCGACGACCGACAGTCTGATCATCCCGCAATGGCCCGTCGTACACGTCGGCGTTCGGTGGATGAGTTATTTGCCGCCGGTTATATCCATTACACGCGTTATCTCAATCCGGTAACGCGCCAGCGCGGCAGTATTTGGGATGTCATTCGATGGCTCTCGCTGCAGCGCGAGGTGGCGGAGCGCTTTCCTCGGCGGATGATTTGCGTTGGCTTTCGTCGCTGGAAAGCCGCCAATCTGAAGCCCATGCTTTCCCTGTTCCGGGGCAATGTATTGTTTGTAAAAGATGCACAAGCTGCCGCGGCGCTGTTGCCGGCGGGCCGTGACTGCCTGGTCTGCTGGGGTCTGGTGCCACCCGAGGGCGTTGAGAAAGTGGCAAGGGAAGCGGGCGTCCGGCTGCTGCGCATGGAAGACGGTTTTGTGCGTTCCGTGGGCCTTGGTTCTGACTTGATCCCGCCGCAGTCGTTTGTGCTGGATGCCAAGGGCATTTACTTTGACCCAGCGGGGCCGTCCGAGCTGGAAGACATGCTCAATCAGCGCGAGTTCACAGCCGCAGACCTGCTGCGCGCCGCCAATGTGCGCGAGACCATCGTCACGCACGGCATTTCCAAATACAACATCGAGTCCGTCGCACCGGTCCATTGGGCTGGGGCGGCTGTGGGGCGGCAAATAGTGCTGGTGCCGGGGCAGGTCGAAGATGACGCGTCCATACGGTTTGGTTGCGACACGATCAATGGTGTGCATACCAACCTGGGCTTGCTGCAGGCCGCGCGCGCCGCTTATCCGCAGGCGTTTGTTGTTTACAAGCCGCATCCGGATGTCACGAGTGGCAACCGTCGCGGCAAGTTGTCTGGCGAGGAAGCACGGCGTTGGGCCGACCATGTAGAGCTGCAAGCTTCCGTGGTCAGTTGTATCAATGCCTGCGATGTGGTGGTGACCATGACTTCGCTGACGGGCTTTGATGCGTTGCTGCGTGGCAAGGACGTGGTGGTGCATGGCCGTCCTTTCTATGCGGGCTGGGGACTGACCAAAGACATGCTCTCGGTGCCGCGCCGCGAACGCGCTTTGACGCTGGATGCGCTGGTCGCAGGGGCTCTGTTGCACTATCCGCTGTATTGGGACCCGGTGCTCAAGGGTTACACCACTTGCGAGGCAGTGCTGCTGCGTTTGATAGAGGAACGCACACAGAGGGAGCGTCAGGGCAATTTGACACAATTGAAGCTTGGCTTTGCATATCGGCAAGCCCGTAAAATGCGCGCATTGCTGCGATCTTTGCGGTATTGACTTTCACGAAAGATTGCTGCTGGTGTTAACAAGATTCTTAAATAGGCCCCCACCCACGGAAAGGGCGAGTCATGCGTCGAGATGATTCTCCGTTTCGCGGAAAACGCGTGTTGTTGTTGCAGGGCCCGGTCGGGCCGTTTTTCAACAACCTGGCACATGATTTGCGCCGCGTGGGCGCCGAGGTTTTCAAAGTCAATTTCAATGCCGGGGACTGGCTGTTCTATCGCCGCGATTCCCAGAGTTTCAAGGGCAGCCTGGAAGAGTGGCATGTTGAGCTGCCACGGCTTTTGCAGCACCACTGCATCGATACCGTGCTGCTGTTTGGCGACTGCCGGCCGGTCCATTCCAAGGTACGTGCGCTGGCCGAACGTCTGGGCATTGCCGTCGGTGTCTTTGAAGAAGGCTATCTGCGTCCCGACTATGTGACGTTCGAGCCGGTCGGGGTCAATGGGCATTCGGTGTTTCACCAGGGCCTTGCCGAGTGGCTAAAGCTGCAGGCAACCCAGCAACTGCCGATAGCCGCCAATGCGGACCTGGCGGACGAGGAAGTTGCGCTGCGCCATGCGACTGTAGAGGGAGTGGCGGCCAAGCAGCCCGCGCCGAAGATTCCTCCGCATCAGTCGGTAGGCAATTCTTACTGGAATGCCGCTCGCTGGGGCATGCTGTACTTTTTCGCGTCCTGGGTGGGCTATTTCTTCTGGAACAACTCGCTGCACCACCGGCCTCTGACGATTTGGGATGGCCTATGGTGGTTGCTGTCGTTTGCGCGCAAGGCGTATTTCAAGCGTACGGAAAAGGGCGTTCAGCAAAGGCTCGAGGGCGAGTTGCACCGCAAGTTCTTTCTGGTGCCGCTGCAGGTGCACAACGATGCTCAGATCACGGTGCATTCCGACTATGAGTCGGTATGCGGCTTCATCGATCATGTGATGCGGTCGTTTGCCGGCGCATTGCTGCGCGAGAACCAGCCCGACAAGCAGCTGCCGCTCAATGCCGAGTCGGTGCAGGGCGATGTGCTGGTGTTCAAGCACCATCCCATGGACCGCGGCCACCGCAATTACGGCAAGGCAGTGCGCCTGTTGACCAGGCGCCATGGCTTGCAGGGACGTGTACTCTACATCCATGACCAGCATCTGCCCAGCCTGCTCAAGGCCTGCAAAGGCGTGGTGCTGGTCAACAGCACGACAGGCCTGTCGGCGCTGGGGCATGGCGCTCCGGTCAAGGTCTGCGGTTCGGCGCTCTACGACCTGCCAGGCATCACTTTCCAGGGGCGCTTGAATGACTTCTGGTTCGAGGCGCGCAGCGCGCTGCCCAGCGCCGAGACGCTGCGGCGTTTCAAGGCCGCGCTGGTCGAGCGCACGCAACTCAACGGCAGCTTTTATCGCAAGCTGCCACAGGTCGAATGGCAATGCGGTGTGCGGCTCAGTGGCCTCATGGCGCAGCGGTTGTGGCCCGAGCCTGCGGTCGTCGTGCTGCCCGAGGCCTTGACCAAGGTTGCCTCCAATCAACCGATTGCACCCGCCCCCCTGTCGCAGTCCGCGCTGCGCTCGCCGGGCAGCCCCGCCGCGAGGCGCCGCGTCAGGCGCAAGGGCGCGGGCCGCAAGGTCCCGACGCCGTGAGCCTTGATCATGGACTGCCAGAATCGATCTCCCGCCGGCTGGTAGTGTTTGTTGGCGGATTTGATCCGCGTGGTGCGCGCCATTACCACCGCTTGTTTGCCGAGCATGCGGCCTTGCAGGGCCAGATCGATGGTTGCGAATATGCCGTCGGCGCGCGCCGCTCGCTCGAGATCGGCGCGGGGCAGGGGGCTCATCGCCATGCCCAGTGGACGTTCAGCGGTGCGCAGGGCGGCGGCGATTACGTCTTCTTCGACTGGAGCGACGAAGTGCGCGCGCAGTGGCCGCGCTCCTGGTGGCACCTGGCGGCGCAGGGCTGCGTGACCTATGCCAAGGCGCTGCGGGATTGGCGCGTGCTGCGGCCGGTGCACGAGCAGACGCCCAACACGCTGCTGGCGTTTGCCTACCCGTTTCTTTTCATCTGCCTGGCATTGGTCGCCGCCTTGGGCGGTGCTGTGCTTGCGTGGCGCTTGGCCGAGGGCTTGCCGTTGTGGGGCCGCTGGTTGCCGCCGGTCGCGCTGGCCGCCGCGATGCTGTGGGGCACGGCGGCGCTCGACAAGCTGCTGCATGTCAGCTGGCTGCTGCGCATTCTCAATTTCGCCAACGACAGCGCGCAATGGAACTCTGCCGCGCTGACACAGCGCACGTTGGCGATGGCGGACTGGATCCAGGCCCAGGCCGCGCGCCAGCCCGGCATGGAAGTGGTGGTGCTGGGATTCAGCGTGGGCAGCGTGCAGGCGCTGCACCTTGTCGATGCCTTGCGCCAGCGGCTGGCGGGCCAGCAGGGCGCAACCGAGGCAGCGCCTACCGTGGTGACGCTGCTGACCCTGGGCAACTGCATTCCACTGTTTACCTTGGTGGCCAATGCGGATGCCTTGCGCGCCACCTTGCACAATGTCGCTGCCGATGCGCGTGTCTATTGGGCCGATGTCTCATCGCCCGGCGACAGTGTGAGCTTCGGCATGTGCGATCTGATGGCGCTGGCGATGCGCGGCGCGGCACCCCAGGCCTACGCCAACCCGCGCCACATGTGCAGTCCGCGCTTTCACAAGCTGTTCAGTGCGCAGGCATACAGGCGCATGCGGCGCAATAAGATGCGCATGCATTTCCAGTACCTGATGGCTTCCGAAAAGCGCGGCGCATACAATTTTTTTGCCATGCTCACAGCGCCCGGCGCTGTGCGTGCATTTGTTGAGAAGTATCTGGTCCGATGAGTCTTTTTTGCCCCGCCTATCCCAAACCCCGGCCTGAAAAAGCCTCCAGGCTCAGCCTTTTCTGGCATGCACGCCGCTCCTGGATGGACGCGCTGTACGAGCGCAGCTACACCATGCAGATGGGCGAAGTGCATCTGCCGGGTGTCGACCTGTACATGCTCAACGATGTCAAGGAAGTCAAGCGCGTGATGCAGGGCGAGGCGCAGTCGTTTCCCAAGAGCCATCTGTTGCATGAATCGCTGGCGCCCTTGCTGGGCGACAGCATTTTCACGACCAATGGCGCGCAGTGGCAGCGTCAGCGCAGCATGATGAACCCGGCGTTCGAGCAGGCGCGGCTGCAGGTGGCGTTTCCGCGCATGCTGGGCGCGGTCGATGCCATGCTCGCTCGCCTGGACGCGCTCAAGAGCGACCAGCCCTATGACATCGAGATCGAGATGACCCATGTCACGGCCGACATCATCTTTCGCACCATTTTCTCCGAGCCCATGCAGGGCCCGGATGCACACCGCGTGTTCGACGCCTTTGCCCGCTACCAGGCGATGGCGCCCAAGCTGATGCTGCCGGCGCTGTTCGGCATGCGCTGGCTCAAGACACCGTGGCTGCAGTGGCGCAGCAACCAGGCTGCCAGGGAAATCCGCACGCTGCTGCAGGCCATGATTCGGCCGCGTTATGAAGCGCATCAGCGCGGCGAGCCAGGTGTGCAGGAAGATATTCTGGCGGCGTTCCTGCGCGCCAGGGATGAGACCACGGGCGCGCCGTTCTCCTTCGAGGAGCTGGTCAACCAGGTGGCGATGCTGTTCCTTGCTGGTCACGAGACTTCGGCCAGCGCGCTGACCTGGGCCAGCTACCTGCTGGCCAAGTCGCCCGAGATCCAGCAGCGCGCCCACGACCAGGTCTGCGGGGCGCTGGGCGAACACGCGCCGCAGCAGGCGGACATGAAAAGCCTGCCCCTGGTCTGGAATGTCTTCCGGGAAACGCTGCGCTTGTTTCCACCCGTGGGATTTTTCGCGCGCGAGAACACTTCGGCCTGTCCCATGCGCGGCAAGCAACTCAAAGCCGGCAGCACGGTGGTGGTTGCGCCCTGGCTGCTGCAGCGCCATCGCAAGTGGTGGGTGGATCCCGATGCCTTCGATCCCGACCGCTTCGACCGCGACGAGAGCAAGGAAGCGATCAAGAACGCCTACCTGCCTTTCAGCATGGGGCCGCGCGTGTGCCTGGGCGCGGCGTTCGCGCTGCAGGAGGCGGTGCTGATCCTGTCATGCCTGCTGCGGCGCTATCAGCTGCAGCCGGTCGAAGGCCATGAGCCGCAACCCGTGGGCCGCCTGACCATACGCTCCGCCAATGGCGTACAACTGCGCCTGGTCAAGCGCGCGCAAGCGGCGGGCGCATGAAAGAGCGCCTCGCAGGCTTTGTGCTGATGTGCGCGATGGTGCCCATGGCATTGCTGGGCTGGCTGCTGCTGATCGTGGTCGGCTTTGGGGGGAAAACCGAGCGCGGCCGCGCCGGAGTGCGCGCGCTGGACCACTTCGTCAACGCCACGCTGTTCAACGGCCATGCCTGGGAAAGCGTGTCATCCCATGCGTGGCGCGAGCGCGACCGGCGCTGGGCGCGGGCGGTGATCTGGCTGACCGACCATTTCCAGCCGGACCACTGCCAGCGCGCCAACAAGCGCGAGCAGCCGGTGGTCGATCTGGTGCTCAAGAAGGGACTGGGAGACCGTACCATCCACTAAGAGTGGCTCACACAACCCAGCAGACTGAAGATTGGCGCTGGCTGCGAGCCGTTCTAACCATCCATTCAGACCCGAAAATGCAAGCATTCACCTTAGGCAAAGCCATCCCCGTTCTTGCGTCGCTCGATATGGCGCGCACGTTGCAGTTCTACCGCGAGATGCTGGGTTTCAGCACGCGGCATTTCGAAGCGCAGGGATATGGCATCGCACAGCGCGGCGACACCGAACTGCACTTCTGGGCCTGCACCGAAAGGCATATCGCCGAAAACACTTCCTGCTACATCCGGGTGGCGGACATAGAGGCCGTGCACCGCGAATTGAGCGCCGGGCTGCCCGCGCTCGGGCCGGTGGTGCATACGGACTGGGGCATGGACGAGCTCTATGTGATCGATCCCGACGGCAATCTTCTCAAGTTCGGCCAGGACTCGGCGCGGTAGTCATTCCCAAGGGGGCGTCGCGAAGCGCTCCACCAGGAAGTCAAGCAGGGCGCGCACAGCGGGCGACAGATTCTTGCGCGAAGGGTAGAGCGCATAGATGCCCATGGTCGGCAGCGCCCATTGCGGCAGCACCGCTTCCAGCGAGCCGGCGCGCAGATGGGGATTGGCCAGATAGGTCGGCTGCATGGCGATGCCGCCGCCGGCCAGCGCGGCCTGCAGCAGGGCTGTGGCCTCGTTGCCGCTGAAGTGGCTGCCCACGCTCACTTGCTCGCGCGCGTCACCGCGCTGCAGTTTCCAGAGGCTTTTGCCAAAATTGGCATAGCTCAGGCAGCGATGGGCGCCTAGGTCGGCCGGCTGCTGCGGCGTTCCATGCGCGCGCAGGTATCCGGGCGAGGCGACCAGCACCGAAGCGCAGGGCGCGAGCACGCGTCCTATCAATGCGGGATCGGGCTCGGCGCTGATGCGTATGGCGAGGTCTATGCGCGCTTCGACCAGATTGAGCGCGCCTTCGCTGGCGTTCAGGTCGATCTTGAGCTCGGGGTACAAGCGCAGGAAGTCGACCACGGCCGCGGCCATTTGCGCATGGGCGAAGGACACGCTGCAGGTGATGCGCAGCTGGCCGCGCAGCGCGCCGTCGCGGCCGCTGGTTTCCTCTTCGACATCATCCATCAGCGACAGCATCTGCTGGCTGCGACGCAGGCAGCTTTCACCGGCATCGGTCAGCGTCACGCTGCGCGTGGTGCGCTGCAGAAGGCGGGCACCGAGCCATTGCTCCAGCGTGCTCACATAGCGCGTGACCATGGCGCGCGACATGTCAAGCTTGTCGGCCGTGGCGCTGAAGCTGCCGCTGCGCGCCACTTCGACAAACACCTGCATGGCGGTCAGTCTGTCCATGATTTGCTCAATTTATGAAACGGTCATGCGCGGATTATCGCGTTTATCTGCGCGGATATTGAAACTAAAGTCCATCCATCGCACCACTGACAGGAGTTTCCACATGATCCGCACTACGCTTCTGGCCGCATCGCTGGCCATTGCCTTCACCAGCGCCCAGGCTGGCCAGCCGCTGACCGTCAAGGTCTACAACGCCGACGGCAACAGCTTCAATGTCAACTCGACCCTGGTTTTCGGCGAGAAGGAGGCCATGGTGATAGACGCGGGCTTCACGCGCGCCGATGCGCTGCGCATCGCCGCCAATGTACTCGACAGCGGCAAGCAACTGACCACCATTTACGTGAGCCAGGCCGATCCCGACTATTACTTCGGTGTCGAAACGCTCAAGCAGTTCTTTCCCCAGGCTGACGTGGTGACCACGCCTGCGGTGCTGGGCAAGCTCGCGCCCAAGATGGCCGGCAAGCTCGCGTTCTGGGGCTCCAAGATGGGCGCCAATGCGCCGCGTCAGCCCGTTCTGCCGCGCGCGCTCGAAGGCAATACTCTGACGCTTGAAGGCCAGACGATAGAGATCCGCGGCACGCAAGGCCTGCTGGCCCACCGTCCCTATGCCTGGATCCCATCGCTGCAGGCCATTGTTGGCAACCTGGCGGTGTTCGGCAACATGCATGTGTGGACCGCGGATACCCAAAGCCCGGCCGAGCGCGCCGCATGGGTGGCGCAACTGGACGAGATGGCCGCGCTCAAGCCCGCGCTGGTGGTTCCCGGCCATATGAGCGCCTCCACCCCGGTGGACGCAAGCAACATCACGTTCACCAAGGAATACTTGCAGACGTTCGAGAAACAGCTGGCAGCGAGCAGCGACAGCGCGCAATTGATTGCCGCCATGAAGAACGCGTATCCCAAGCTGACCAGCGGTGCAATGTCGCTGGACATCGGTGCCAAGGTCAACAAGGGTGAAATGAAGTGGTGAACATTACCTATCTGCTGGACCCGCTTTGCGGCTGGTGCTATGGCGCTTCGCCCGTGCTGCAGCAGCTGGGCCAGCTTCCCGGCATGCAGCTGGAGCTGGCGCCCACGGGACTGTTTGCGGGCGCGGGCGGGCGCACCCTGGATGCGGAGTTTGCGCAATACGCCTGGGCCAACGACATGCGCATACAGAAGCTCACGGGCCAGCGCTTCAGCGAGAAATACCGCAGCGAGCTGCTGGGCAAGCTGGGCAGCCGCTTCGATTCGACAGCCACCACGCTGGCGCTGACGGCCGTGCTGCGCAACGCGCCGCAGCGCGAGCTGGAGGCCTTGAAAGTCTTGCAGGAGGCGCGCTATGTGCACGCATTGGACACGGGCGACATGGCCGTGGTGGCGCAACTGCTGCGTGAAATGCAGCTTGATGCCGCCGCCGATCTGCTGCTCGCCGATGACGCTCAGCTGCTGGCCGCCAATGCCGCACGGCTGGTCAAGGCACAGGGCCTGAAGCAGGCGTTCGGCGCCCAGGGCGTGCCGGCGCTGATCGTCAAGGGCAGCCGGCTGCTGCGTGGCGATGCCTTGTACGGCAGCTTCGACAGCCTGCTGGCCGAGATTGCCGCGGCCTGAAAGGCATCAGAGATGCACCGTGAGCGCCACCAGGCGCAGCACGAAGGGCCGCACGATGACCACGCAGCAAAAGGCCACAGGCATGGCAAGCGCGTAGACCTTTAGAACGCTGGCCAGATAGCCGGGACCGACGCCCGCTTGGACGCCCACTATGACGGCGCACATCAGGAAAGCCATGATGGTTGCCATGTAGAAGGCAAACACGTAGGGCATGAAGCGCCGCGGAAGCTTGCGGCGCGGGGAAGCAGAGGGAGAAGGCGTCGACATCTGTTATGTTGTTGATAAAGTCAACGGATTATGCGGTATAAAGTTGACTAAATCAACTTCTTGTCCGGAAAATTGAGGTCGCGCGCGAAGAGATTCGTCAATGTGGCAGCCCGAGCACCATGGCCTGGGCCATCAGCGGCGAGCCTTCACGCAGCGGCTCCAGTGGGCCTATGGCGCGAAAGCCATGGCCTTGATACAGCCGCAGCGCCGGGCTGTCCGCTGCCGTAACGCCCAGATGAACCTGGCGGCAGCCTTTCATGCGCGCCCAGTCCACTGCCGCCTCTAGCAGTGCATGGCCCAAGCCCTGGCCGCGCGCTTCAGGCGCAACCCACATCTGATAGAGGTCGGCTCGCGACGGCTCGTCGGCCGACAGCTTGCACCAGATCAGACCGCAGACCTGCTCGCCATCGAAGGCAAACAAGGGGCAGTCCTTGCCACTCGTGGTGGCGGCAAGGATACGCTGCGCCCAGGCTGCGTCGCTGCGCATGGCTTCGGCCGCGAAACTGCTGCCAAACGCGTCGGGAGCCTCCTGCAGCGCGCGCAGCCGGAGATCGCGGTACATCGCCCATTCATGCGCTTGGATAGGACGTACCGCGAAGATGGCGTTTTGCATTCCAGAACTGACGGGTGCTTGCATGATGTGGGTCATCTAGCAAGCTTGCCATAGCTCAGGGGTGAACGGCTTCGCCCAGATTGAGCATCAGGCGGTTGGCCCAGGCAAAGATCGCCGCGGCGTGCAGTGCGTCGAGGATCTCCATGTGGCTCAGACCGGCTTCGCGCAGCTGCTGCAGGCGTTGGCCGCTGAGCTGGTTCGGCGCTTCGGTCAGGTCGATCGCGAACTGGACCAGCGCTTTTTCGCGTGCATTGGTGCCTGCCGTGTGCGGGTTCTCGAACACCTGGGCGATCACGTCGTTGCGCTTGGCCAGTTGCTCGAAGCGCTGGGCATGCACGGAAGCGCAATAGACGCAGCCGTTGATGCACGACACCGCGGCGCTCACCAGCTCGCGCTCGGCGCGCGACAGGCCGCCGGGAGCGTACATGATGGCGTTGAACACCACCGAGCGTTCCTGCAGGATCTGCGGCTGATGGATCAGCGCCAGGTAGTACTGGCTGGTCTTGGCCGAAGGGTGGCTGGCTTCGAGAATGGCGAGCTGCTCGGGCGTGGCCTGCTCGAGCTGGAGCACCGGCACCCAGGCTTTCCAGCCCAGCGTCTCGCTGGTGAAACCGTTGATGCGCAGCGCCTCGCCGGGCTTTGGCAGATGGTGGGGATGCACGAAGGTTTCGCTGCTCGCCGCGGCGGCGGGCGCCGCGTGCAGGTCGTCGCCCAGCGCGGTGAGCGCCTGCAGGCCGGCGACCACACGCACCTGGTAGCTGAGGAAAGCGATCAACTGGGCCAGCGTGATGATTTCGGGCGGCTGCAGGCCAGCGGCGAGCAGCGCATCGATGCTGGAGCGATCGCCTTCGACGGGCTTGTGCGTCAGCAGCGTCGCGAACTTCTGCAGCGCGGCTTCGCGCGGTGCGTCGACGGCAGCGTCATGCAGCGCGGACAGTTGCGCGCTGTAGTGCTGCAGCAGGCTTGCGCTGTCGCTGAGCCGGCTGATGGTCTGCGCCACGCGCAGCCGCTCGCCCAGCGTCAGGCCGGGCAGGGCGGGGTCGAACAGCTGGTTGTAGCTGCCCTGGGTCGCGTCCACGACCTTGGCGCGCTGGTGGCGTATGGCCTTGACTGCGGGAAACTGGTCCAGCTGGGTCAGGGAGTCGATCAGATCAAGGGTTTGGGTTTCGGTCATGACTTGGAAAGGGAGTTATGGCTGTAGTGCAGGCCGTTCATCCTTCGACGCGGCCGGCGAGGCGGGCTCAGGACGAACGGGACATCCGTTCGAAGCCATCGCGCGAACGGCGTTTGACCGTTCGTGGTGAGCTTGTCGAACCATGAACGTCCACGCGCATGTTTCAGGCCTGGGCCTTGGGACGGTTTGCCTGCACGGCCGTGGCGCGCGCAAGAAAGGCCTGGACGGCGATCCACGACTGCTCGTTGGCCAGTGCGTTGACCGCCGGCGTTCCGCCCGAGGTGCTCAGGCGCCTGGACACCGGGTGGGCGTAGAACAGGTGCGTGGTCGGCACGTAGGGGAACAGGATCGCATGGCCGCCGCCTTCCCAGTCGTGGTGTTCCACGGGGTAGGGATGGTGATTTGCCGCCAGGTGGTCCTTGACCATCTTGCTGTAGAGCGACGACGGCCAGGAGCCGTCATCGGTCGCCGACAGCAGCATCACCGGACCATCGATGCGTTCCACGCGAATGCGGGCGCGCTCGACGGCGTCGGGGTCCTGCAGCGCGGTGAGCATGGCCGCGGTATGGCGGCGCGGCTCGGGGCCTTCGTCCCAGGGCGCCCACGAGGCCGTGCGGTTGTTGCTCCAGATGTCGGGAATCGGCTGGCCGCGGAAGATCCAGGCCGGCCCTTCGCGGCCCTTGGTCGGGTCGCAGGCGTTCTGCGCGCAGTGCACCAGCGCGCTGGGCACATAGCCGATCACCGCCTTGACCAGATGCGGGAACAGCGAGCCCAGCAGCAGTACCAGTTCGCCGCCGCGCGACTGTCCGCTGAGCGCGACAAAGCCGTCCTTGGGGTGCAGCTCGCGATGAATCCACTGCAGCGCGGTCTCGAAGTACTCGAGCTGCGTGTCGGAGATGTAGTCGGAGCGGCCCGGCGACTTGAAATAGCCCACGGCCAGCGCCGCATAGCCGCGCGAGGCGTAGAGCGCGGCGCGCGGCTCGTTGATGCCGCCGCCCGAGCCGTTGAGCACCATCACCACGGGGTGGGGGCCGGGCGTCGCGGGCGTGAACAGCGTGGCCGACAGCCCCTCGTCGCGAATCTCGCGGCGCGTGACGCCTTCGGCGGCCAACTGCTGAACGAAATGGCCGGATAGCTCCGTACCGTCATCCAGCAGCGCACGCACTTCGGTGGTCAGCGCGGCGCTGGGTTCGGCCGCAAACGGGTCGTGCGGCGCGTCAGGAATGGTCTGGGTTTGCGACCAGACCAGGCCCATCGCCGACACGCCGCTGTAGCTGCCGTCGACAGGCGCGTCGCGCCCCAGGTCGACGCTGCCGTCCGCGCCGGCGAGGAAGCTTGCCGCGGAAGTCCATTCGACCTGTGGACCGCGCACGGTGCGCGTGCGCAGCGTGACGCGCCGGCCGGGCGCGAGCCCGCGCACGATGATGCGGCGCGGCACGTCGATCAACGCCGTTTGCGGCGAAATCTCGAGCTGAGCTTGCATGGCTGCCTTACTTGCCGGCCACGGGAGTGACTTGCAATGCCGTGGTCCGGTCGCTGAGGATAGGTACGACCTTGAGGCCCTTCTTGGCGGCCCAGATGTTCTTGTAGTGGAACAGCGGGATCTGCGCGACATCGTCGGTCACGAGCTTGGCGGCATGCCGGAAGATGGCTTCGCGGCGCTTGGCGTCGAACTCGATGGTGGCGGCGTCCAGTGCCTTGTCCACGTTCTCGTTGCTGTAGCGGCCCCAGTTGTTGGCGCCGCGGCCAGCCTTGGAGTCGTTGGTCGCCAGCGTCTGCAGCAGGCCGTAGCCGGCTTCGCCCGTGCCGTTGCCCCAGGCAATCACGCTGACCGCGTATTCATTCTTGCCCGCGCGGCTGGAGTACACCGACCATGGCACGACTTCGAGCTTGGTCTTCACGCCGATGCGCGTCCAGAACTGGGCCACGGCCTGCATGGTCTCGGGCGCTTGCGGGTAGCGGTCGCCGGGCACATGGATGGTGATCTGGAAGCCTTCGGGGAAGCCGGCGTCGGCCAGCAGCTTCTTGGCCTTCTCGGCGGAGTAGGGCGTGGCCGGGATGTCGGGGTTGTAGCCAAACGAGCCCTTGGGCATCCACTGATTGGCTTCGGTCGCCGTGCCCTGCAGGATGCGGTCGGTGATGGCCTTGCGGTTGATCGCGATGTTCAGCGCCTCGCGCACGCGCTGGTCGGTCAGCGGGTTCTCGGCCAGCGGCTTGCCGGCGTTGTCGGTGATGAACTCGTTGCTGCCCTTGCGCAGGCTGGGCTGTATCAGCAGCGCGCGCAGGCCCGGGTACTCGTACACGCTGACCGATGAGGTCTTCTTGAGCTTGGCGACATCGGTCACGGCGACCTTGTCGATCACGTCGACATCGCCCGACAGCAGGGCTGCGGTGCGCGCCGCACCGTTGTTGATGTAGCGGTAGGTGACCTTGTCCCAGGGCTGGGCCGGGCCGTAGTAGCTGGCGCTGCGCTCCATCAGCGTGCGGTCGCCGGGCGTGTAGGAAACGAACTTGTAGGGGCCGCTGCCGACCATGGCCTTACCCGAGTTGTAGTCTTCGCTCTTGGCCTGCGCGCCCACATGCTTGCTGACGATGTAGATCGAAGCGATCTCCAGCGGCAGCATGGGGTTGGGCGTGGTGGTCTTGACGATGACCGTGTGCGCGTCCTTGGCGGTCGTCGACTCGACGCTGCGCAGCGCGCCGCGGTAGGAAGCCACCGAGCCCGCGACATTGCGCGCGCGCTCGAACGAGAACACGATGTCGTCGGCGGTGAACGGCTTGCCGTCCTGCCACTTGATGTCCTTGCGCAGCTTGAATTCCCAGGTCTTGTCGTTGACCGCCTTCCAGCTTTCGGCCAGGCCCGGCTCGAGCTTGCCGCCGTCGCGCGAATTGACCAGCGAGTCCCAGAAGTGCAGGGCCAGCGAGCGATCGCCCGCATGGTTGTTGAGCTGCGGGTCGGCCGACGAGATGGGGTCGGCAAAGCCTATGCGCAGGTCCTTGGCGCTGGCGCCGGAAACTGCCAGCAGGGCGGCCATTGCAATGGCGGAAAGGTGAGCGGTGTGCATGGTGGTGCTTTCTCTCGGGAGTGGATGTTGGGGGATGGGGCGCGGCGAACGGCTCAGAGCGCGGCCGTGGCCATATCGTTGAGGTGGCAGGCGCTTTCGTGCTGAATGGCAATTCCCTTGAGCCGCGGCACTTCGACGCTGCAGCGCGGCATCGCCTGGGGGCAGCGCGGGTGAAAGTGGCAGCCGCTGGGCGGGGCCATGGGGCTGGGAATCTCGCCGCGAATGGTCTGAAAGCTGGTGCGGCGGTGGTCCAGGCGTGGAATTTCCGCCAGCAAGGCCTGGGTGTAGGGGTGTTGCGGATTGGCAAACAGCTCTTCGACCGGCGCGGTCTCGACAATGCGGCCCAGGTACATCACGGCGACGCGGTCGCACAGATGGCGGATCACGCCCAGGTCATGGCTGATGAACAGGTAGGCCAGGCCCAGCTCGTCGCGCAGGTCCATGAACAGGTTGAGAATCTGCGCCTGGATGGACACGTCGAGTGCGGCCACGGCTTCGTCGCAGACCAGCATCTTGGGCTGCACGGCCAGCGCGCGCGCAATGCCTATGCGCTGGCGCTGGCCGCCGCTGAACTGGTGCGGGTAGCGAAAGCGCAGGCGCGGGTCCAGGCCCGCGCGCTCGAGCTGCTGGCACACGTACTCGTCCTCGTGCTCGGCATCGACCAGGCCGTGCAGGCGCGCGGCCTCGCCGACGATGCGGTTGACGCGCAGTCGCGGGTTCAGGCTGGACTGCGGGTCCTGGAAGATCATCTGTATGCCCAGGCGTGCGCGCAGCGTTTCCTCGGCGTTGAGCTGCGTGCGGTCCTTGCCCATCACCTGCACCTGGCCATCAGTGGGCGCAAGCAGGCCGGTGGCAATGCGGCCCAGCGTCGATTTGCCGCAGCCCGATTCGCCGACCAGACCGACGACTTCGCCGGCGCGCACCTGCAGGTCCACGCCGTCGAGCGCGTGCGTGACGACGGGCGCCTTCTGCAGCCCGGTGCGGCGCAGCCATTGGCCGAAACGGCCCGGCGGCGGCTGCAGGCCGAAACGCTTGGTGATGCCCTTGAGGTCAAGCAAAGGGGCGGCGGTGTCTTGAACATTGCCGGTCATGCGGCGCTCCGGGAAAAATCGGCCGCTGCGCCGGGAAAGAAGCAGCGCACGGTATGGGCTGTGGCGGTCGCGGCGCCGGTGGGCGCGGCAATGGTCTGCAGTTCGGGCGGCTGCTGGCAGCGCGCCTGGGCACGCGGGCAGCGCGGCGCAAAGGCGCAGCCGGGCGGAAGATCCAGCAGGTTGGGCGCCATGCCCGAGATCTGCTGCAGGCGGCTCTTGCGCTGGTTGGCGCTGGGCAGGCTGCCGATCAGGCCCTGGGTGTAGGGGTGCTGGGGATGGTCGAGCACGGCATCGACGCTGCCATGCTCGACGATGCGTCCCGCGTACATGACGGCAATGTCATCGGCCAGTCCCGCGACCACGGACAGGTCGTGGCTGATCCAGATCATGGAAGTGCCAGTCTCGCGCACCAGCTGCTGCATTTCCGACAGAATCTGTGCCTGGATGGTGACGTCGAGCGCGGTGGTCGGTTCGTCGGCAATGATCAGCTCGGGGTCGTTGAGCAGCGCGATGGCAATCGCCATGCGCTGGCGCATGCCGCCCGAGAGCTGGTGGGGAAAGGCCTTGAGGCGTTCCTCGGGGCTGGGAATGCCCATGCGCGCCAGCGTCTTGCGGCAGTGTTCGAGGGCTTGCGCCTTGCCCATTTTTCGGTGGGCGCGAATGGTCTCGAGCATCTGCACGTCGATGCGCAGCACCGGGTTGAGCGTGGCCATCGGATCCTGGAAGATCATGGCAATGCGGTTGCCGCGCAGGCTGCGCAGCGCGCGGCTGTCCAGGCGCGCCAGGTCCTGGCCCTGGAACAGCACCTGGCCGGCGGTGATGCGCCCGGGGGCGTCGAGCAGGCCCATGATGGAAAAGCCGGTGACCGACTTGCCCGAGCCCGACTCGCCGACCAGGCCCAGCACCTTGCCGCGCTGGAG
>Ga0302347_1002186_pt1 | contig 20667 bp, 22 predicted proteins | sample PhyWR1_FD_202178 | JGI IMG/M metagenome (GOLD analysis project Ga0302347, IMG submission 202178) | Leaf surface microbial communities from wheat plants in UC Gill Tract Community Farm, Albany, California, United States - DLSL W.R1 (v2)... | ecosystem: Host-associated > Plants > Phyllosphere >...
TTTCTTCTGATAAAGAAAACCACAACAGCGACTACCACTAATAACGCTAAAATTTCTAGAAATGAGGTGAAAAACGAGTAGAAAGATGTCCCTAAAAATCCAAACAAAACACGGTGCGTACCAAAAGTTCCGTCTATGATGATCTCCAGCAATTCTATATTGATAATAATAAAACCAATATAAACGAATATGTGTAAAATCCCGGCAATCGGCCGTTTTACCATTTTACTCTGTCCGAGCGCAACGCGGGTCATAATTGCCCAGCGTTCTGCTTTTCTGTCCGTTCTGTTGATTTCTTTTCCCAACCTGATATTGCGGTAGATCTCTTTCAGACTTTTGAAAAACAGTCCAAAACCTACGACCAAAAGAATCAGGAAAATAACATTATCGATATATTGCATCTATTACTTTTTTTCTGCGTTTTTACCAAAAACCGAGAAGTTCACGTATCTTTTAGGATTAGCTTTGAAATCTTCCACAAGCTCGTTGAGGTTGTTTGAGGTCTTTGTTAGATTATTGTAAAGCTCTTCATCTTTTGCCAATTTACCAAGAGAACCTTCGCCGTTTTGTATGCCGGAAATAACGTTATTGAGCTTTCCTGCAGTCTGGTTGAACTGGTCGATGGTGCCATTCAGCTTATCGATATCCACACGTTCTGCTACAGAACCGTATTTGTCTAATGTTTTATTAGCAGTCATCATCGCCGTATTAGCGTTTGCAACAACTTCGTGAAGGCCTTTTTCGTTATTGGAAAGTATGGAGTTTGTTCTGTCAGATGCGCCTTTGAAAGACTCTATTGTTCTGTTGAGATTAGAAAGCAACAATTTGATTTCTCTTCTGTTTTCCTCATCTACAATCTTATTTGTACTTGCTAATGTAGAGTCCAGCTTTAACAATACATTGGATAATTGATCTTTAACCGGCTTTACCTGTGAAGACAAAGAGTTTAGCATAGACAGCTGGTAATTTCCGGATAAGGTGTCACCATCTTTGGCTGTTTCGCCCCCGTAAAAAAGGTTGACTCTCATCTCCTTTCCGGACATCAGTCCAGGTTCAAAAACCTCAACGGTTGATCTTCTGGAAAATTCAAAGGTATCATCAATAGTCATTTTAACGATGAAATGCAGCTTTCCGTCTTTGGATGTGATCGGTTTGATTTCGTCTACCTGGCCTACTTTTAATCCATTGATTGATACCGGATTGGACACGGCAAGACCTTCTACGTTGTCATATTTTGCATAGAAGACATTATCTGTTGTGAAAAGGCTTTTGCCCTTCATAAATTGGTAGAGTACGATGAAACCTATAATGGCAAAAATGGCAATCAGCCCTGTTTTTAATTCTTTACTTAACTTCACTTTTTTGGTTTTAACTAATTAGCAAATATATGAATATTGGATTTATAATAGATATAAATAAAAAAACAACAAAAGCGACAATTATGCCGCTTTTGTTTATTGTAAAATATTTTGAAACTATTGCTTCGGATTTTTATCCCAAACTTCAATTCTGTAATCATTGATCTTTGCATTATCCTGCAGACTCTTCAGGAATGACCCTGTAAACTGCTGCGAATTCTGCTGTGTAATAGACTCTGTGATCTGTTTGATATCACCAGCCATTTTGTTGGTAGTAATCGATTTTTTAACTATCAGGTATACGCCTGTCATCCCTTCTACCGGCTGAGATAGTTTGTTTACAGCAACGCCAAAGGCAGCACCTGCAACTCTAGGCTCCATCGCACCATTCACAGATGGATTGAACACATTAACCGTTGCGCTGGCTTTTGTTGTACCAAAGGCTTTCGCAGCCTGATCCAAAGATGAATATTTTCCTGCATTGATCTTTTCTAGGATTTTCTTTGCAAGAACTTTATTTTTTACAATCGGCTCAATCTGGTCTCTTACAGTTTCCGGATCAGCAAGACCTTCATCCTGCTTTCCTACAACATAAGCTACAATTCTATCACCAGTGCCTTCTACAGTGAAGATATCTGTATCGCCTATTTCTCTCTTTTTATCAAATGCCCAAGCGATCACTTCTGCATCTTTGTCTGTACCGATACCAGGAAGTGTACCCTGGAATCTGCCTACAGTTTTTGGATTGTCAAATCTGTATTTGTTTTTCTCTGCCAGATTTTTAAACTGATTGAAACTCTTGCCTTGAGTCTGCTGGATAAATCTTGTCGCTTGCGTCAACACTTGATTTTCAGTTTTGTCAGAAGCTTTAATATTCTTGGCAAGGTGTGCAATTTTATAAGTCATTGCACCGCTTTTTTTATCTTCAACATTGATGATGTGGTAACCGAAAGCTGTTTCCTGTAATCCTGTAGTTCCTTTTGCATTGTTTGCAAGGAAACTAAGATAGCCCGGAGCAAACTGACTTGCAGGCGTTGTCCAGCCCACGCTTCCGTTTCTTTCTACAGCGTTTGGTTCGTCAGAAAGTTTAAGTCCTTCAGCAAATTTTGCAGGATCTGCTTTTATAACGGCCAACAAACTATCTGCAGTTTTTTTAGCTGCTTCTTTGGTTCTGGTTGCTGTAGATCTTTCTGCACCTTTGTAAGCGATCAGGATATGTTTTGACAGCGTAGAATCAGAAGTTTTTTTATCCAGTAATTTTGAAACCACATACAAAGACTGCTCTTTGTAAGGACCAAAAGTCTGACCGATAGTTGCTGTTGCAATTTTATCCTTAAGTCCTTGCGGCAATTGTTCCGGACTTACGTATTGTGGAATAAAAGGAATATCAGAATTAAGTTCTACGAACATAGAATCATTCGTTGTATTCTGGAAATTTTCTGCGCCGTTTGAAGCATCGGTTCCTTTAAGGAAAAGTTTATTGATTTCATTAAGTGTTGCCGCATCGTCAGAAGCACTTGGTGCTGCTGGGAAATAAGCATAAGCAATATTTCTGCTTGCTGTAGCTTTGAATCTTGTTGGATGCAGTTTGATATAATCTGCAAGATCCTGAGTGGTTACCTTAATATTATTCTTCTTTGAAAATTCTAAATAGTCAACTTTAACAAAGTCGATATTAGCAACCTGATCACGGAATTTCACCATCAATTCAGCTTCTTTTTTGCTGGTTGTGATTCCCGCTGTGACGTTTCCAAACAACATTCTGGCCATCATTCTGTATTCCATAGCCTTTCTGTTTTTCAGCCAGAAAGCATAGTTTTCAGGATTTGTAGCCTGGGATTTCTCGATTTCCGATCTGATTTCTTTAAGCTTGAAGTTACCTTTTTCGTCAAAATACTGCTGATTCTGAGCAAAAATAGGATCGTACTGCAATTGGCTCCAGAAAGTCTCGTCAGAAAGTGTCAATCCTGTTTTTTCAAACTGTTGCTTGATCAGTTTGGACTGTACCAGAATTTGCCAAGCCTGCTCCTCCAAGCCTTTCGTTGGCTGACCTTGCTGCTGAGCCTGCTGCTGCATAATAAACAGCTGGTCGTTGAACTCGTCTCTGGTAATATCTTCGCCATTTACTGTCCCGAAAACATTTGGATTTTTCTCAAATATCTTATCGAAAGTGTCTGCGTTGAAAAGAAATGCTAACAATCCTAAAGCTATTACGCCTAAAAGGAGCCAAGATCTTTTTCTAATTTCGCCTAAAATTGCCATTTATAGTATGTATTTATAATCAGTGTGCGAAAATACATATTTTTAACAGAATAGGAAAATAATTTACAGACAATTGCAAATGTGACAGATAAAATAAAAAAAACCTCCGGGAATTGGAGGTTTGAGAACTATTTATCGTTTTTTTTATCAAGCATTTTGTCCCGCATTTTACCTTCTGTCTGGAAGAGTGTGAGAACTTGTTGCGGCGTCAGAATTTTCAAAAATTTATCCGCATAAGTCCTTCTGTTGTTGAGGAGCTGCTGCCCCACTTCGAAACTTTGATTTAGGCGTTCCATTGCTTCATTATCAGAAAGGTTGTCCAGATTTTTATCGATATGGAACTTCTCCTTTATCTGCTTCTGATTGTTCTGATATTCTGCGTACAGGGATTTAAACTCATCCTGTTTTCCTTTCGGAATGTCGAGATCATCAATTACAATGTTTTCTTTGATATTCTGAAGAAAAACCGTTCTATCGCGTACAGACATATTGCTGACGGCCTCCTTCTTTTCTTTCATATTCATCGTTCTCCATTCTGACGTCCTTGGAATGGCCTGCTGTCTTTGCATAGAGCCGGATGGCGCCAGTGAATTTGAGGAGCCACTTCGGAAGCTGGGGCTGGATGTGCTGTTCCTGCCCGCCGAATTTCCTGAATTTCTCTGCTGCCCTTTTGCGGTATGCGCACTGGAGAATCCGGCAATCAAAATAATTAATAAGAATCTATTCATCGTTCTGATTTTAAATTAATTGTAAAGGTCTAGATAGACATCCTGCTCACTGTTTCTGTCAATATCTTTCAATTGGTCTGGCGTGAAAGCGGCCAGTACTTTTTCTACATCCAAGTCAGATTTGGGAGTATTCTTGGCAGTATAATCCTGCCTGTCTGCCATCGCATTAACCTTTGAATTATTATCAATAGAAGTTGCTGCATTGGCAGTAGCGTTCTTCTGCTCTGTTTTTAATGTTTGAGTTTGTGGAATCACATTATCATTTTTCGCCATCATATCTGTGGAAGTATTCTGGATAGGCTTTTCTACTTCGTAAACACTGTCAACTATTGGAGCCTGCTGAGCCATAGAAACTTCAGGATCGTTATTGAGGCTAAAGAAGGCCGTAAGTCCGCCAATGAGAACTACTGCAGCCGCTGCCATCCAACTGAAATTGAGAGAAAAAACTTTAGCCTCTTTTTTCACCGCCAAAGGTTGTTTGGCAACAGCCTGCGAAATAACATTGGCCTGCATTTTACTGAAAAAATCATCCGTAGGTTCCGTATACGGCATCTTTCTGCTGAGTTTTTCTATATCGGTTTTCATCTTCTTTTATTTTTTTATTGGTTTAAGGATCGCCTGCAGATTAAAACTCCTGCGAATAGTTGTCCTTAATATATTGTTCTACTTTCTCTTTTGCGTAATGATAATTGGTTTTCAAAGTCCCGACAGACATATCCAAAATCTTTGAAATCTCGTCATAAGGCAGATCATCATAATATCTTAGGTTGAACACCAGTTTTTGCTTTTCGGGCAAGGTCTGGATCGCTTTCTGCAAGAACACCTGAATCTCCTCTGCGTCCTGACCCGCATTATCCGCTACCAGATTTTGCATATGGTATTCGGCATCTTCATCGGTTTTCTTCATCCTGTTCATTTTATTCAGCGCCTGCAGAGCCTCATTGGTGGCAATCCTGTATAGCCAGGTGTAGAGCTTGCTGTCGTTTTTGAACTGGTGCATATTCTGATATGCTTTTATAAATGTATCCTGCAAAACATCCTGAGCACCGTCGTGATCTACAATCAAACGCCGGATATGCCAATAAAGACGACTCTGATAAGCATCCATCATTGCACGCAAGCCTTTCTCTACCGTTTGTGGTGTAGCGAAGAGATTTACAATTTCTTCATCCTTAAGCTTCATTCAGAGGTTTCGTAGTTTTGATTAAATTATAGGACCAAAGTTAAATTATTTTTTCAATTTCCCGATTAATCCTCAATCTAAAATCGCGCCTTTCCCGATTTTTAGCTTAATAAGAATCATCAAATCCTTATCTTTGTTAGATGCAAACAGTAATTATCGGCTCCGGAAATGTAGCGTACCATTTGGCTAAAGCTTTTATTCAGAACAGGATAGAAATTCATCAGATTTTCGGACGAAATGAGATTGAACTATCCAAAATCTCGAAAGAACTGGCGATCCCATATTCTACCGAAAATCTGGCAGAAGCTGATCTCTACATCATCGCTGTTTCTGATTCTGCCGTAGAAAACGTTTCTGAATTCATTAAGAATGACAATGCACTTGTAGCCCACACTTCGGGTTCTTTACCGAAAGAAATCCTGAAAGGCCATTACCGGAAGGCAAGTTTCTACCCGCTGCAGACTTTCTCGAAGACAAAAAAACTGGATTATTCCAAAATCCCCTTTTTTATTGAAGCCGATAATCAGATTGACGAAAAATTGCTCTTTGAAATCGCTTCTGTTATTTCGGACAGAGTAGAAATTTCGACTTATGAAAAACGAAAATACATCCATCTGACAGCGGTTTTCGCCTGCAACTTCGTAAATCATCTTTTTGCACGGGCGAAGGAAATCTCTGATTCCCAGGCGTTGGATTTCAATTATTTCCTTCCATTAATTAAAGAAACCGTGGAGAAGATCTCTCACATCGATCCCAAATCGGCGCAGACCGGCCCTGCTGTACGAGGCGACGAAAGGGTTCTGAGACTGCACGAAGAATTATTAAAAAATGAAGAACAGCTGCAGATTTACAAAACAATGAATGAATCAATTAAAAAAATGTATCAATAATTCTGTAACATTTTCTTTAATCCTGCACTAATTATTCAGAAACAAAAAATATTAAATATGAACTCTCTCAAAAAATTATTCATTCTTCCGGTTTTGATGCTAGGCTCCATTGCATTTGCCCAAACAGCGTCCAACCGTTTTTTTTATGAATTGACTTTCAAACCGAAAAAAGACTCGGCAAAAGTTGAAAAAGTGATGACTACGCTTGATATCACAAAAGAAAAATCGCTTTACAGAGATTTTACTTGGGTTGCACAGGATTCTATTATCAAGGTAGAAGTGGAAGCGATGCAGAAGGCAGGTGTTTTCAAGGATATGTCCAAGTCTATGAGAATGCCAAAGTTTGCTTATAAAGTTGAAAAAGTGTATCCGGATATGAAAGTTGTTTTCGAAGAAGGCCTTCAGAACGGAATGACACCAATGAAGCTGGGCTACGTAGATCCTACAAAATTCAACTGGAATATTACTTCTGAAAAAGTAAAAATCGGAACTTACAATACGCAGAAAGCCACAACAGATTTCGGCGGCAGAAAGTGGAACGCATGGTTCACGACAGATCTGCCCTTCCAGGACGGACCGTATAAATTCTATGGATTACCCGGGCTGATCGTAAAAATTGAAGATGACGGCGGCAATTATTCCTGGGAACTGAAGGGAAATAAAAAAGTTGATAATTTTGAAGAACTGTCTTACATCGAAAAGATATCTCCCGGAGGAAGTGCAAAGCGTGTGGAAGTCTCCAGAGATAAGTTTGAGAGTACAATCGCGGACTTTAAAAAAGATCCATTTGCTACTATCAGACCAATGCTAAAGCCTGAAATGATGTCTCAGAAGCTGCCCGGAAGTGATGTAAGCATCGGTGAAATGGTAAAAAATCAGGAAAAGATGCTGAAAGATTTTTACAATGCGAATGACAATCCGATAGAATTGCCAGTTGTAAAAGACAAAAAGAAAAAATAAAATCAAAACCGCCTCAATTAAAAAGGCGGTTTTTTTTATGATTAAAATCCTTATTTAGATTAATTTAAAACAAGTTATATTTGCACTTCTAAATAGATGAATTTTGCAAAATAAACATCCTGACAAATTGTGCTGCTTTCCTAAGAATATACTGGGCAAAATCACTGGTTATGACAATGACCTGCTGCAGATGCCTACCAAGATACTGGAAATGGGACTGCTGCCGGAAACCTCCTTCAAAATACTCTACCAGGCGCCATTCCGCGGTCCTCTTTACATAGAATACGGATCAGAAAAAACCAGAGTCGCACTGAGGGAGCAGGAAGCAAAATTCATCAAAGTTGAAGTTTTGGGATAATGCAGGATCAGAAAAAGAAGAAACAGATCTTATTGGTTGGGAATCCAAATGTCGGGAAATCAACGCTTTTCAATAGTCTGTGCAACAGAAAACAAAAAACCGGAAATTATGCAGGGGTCACCGTCGCCAGCCTTTCCGGAACTTATACGTATAAAAATGAAGAGGTAGAAATTACGGATCTCCCGGGATCCTACAGCATCTACCCGACTTCTGAGGATGAAGCCATCTTTACCAGATACCTGATTCAGGAACAGGAAAATTACGCCGGCGTACTATACATTGCAGACGCAATCAATATGAAGCGCAGCCTGCTGCTGTTTCAGCAGATTCAGGATCTTGGCATACCGATCCTGATGGTGGTAAACCAGATTGACGAGGCCGAGAAGCGCGGCATTAAGATCAATTCTGAAGCGCTTTCCGCTAAGCTGAACGTCGACATTCTGAGAACCAACGCCAAAGAACATTTAGGAATAGATGAAGTTCGCGAAGCTATTTTTGAAACACAATTTAAAAAAACTTCACAAAGCACTTTTGAAATTCCGATAGAACAGAAAGGACTGGTTTATAAAATAGCAGAAAAAACAAAAGACCACAATCTTTATAAGATCTGGACGCTTCTGGCGGCAGACACGTACCTCGGAAAGATTGAAAGAATCAATGAAATCATCTCGCAGGAAGATGCGAAATGTAACGTTCCGAAACGGCTGCAGATACAGGAAACCGTCCGCAGATATCAGAATATCGACAAAATCATCTCGGAAACTACAGAAAAGATCCCACAAAGAAAACAGCTTTTGACAGAGAAACTGGACAGAATTTTGGTTCATCCTGTTTGGGGCTATCTTGTTTTCCTGTTGATTTTATTACTCATATTCCAAAGTGTATTTTTCCTGGCAGAATATCCGATGAACTGGATAGAAGGTGCTTTTAGCTGGCTGTCGACCTTTTCAGCAGAGGAGCTTCCGCAAGGACCCATCAACTCACTCATATCAAACGGAATCGTTCCGGGAATTGGTGGTATTGTGATTTTTGCGCCACAGATTGGGATTTTATTATATTTCCTTTATCTGCTGGAGGATTCCGGTTATATGGCGCGGGTTATCTTTCTGATGGACAGATTCTTACGACCGTTTGGGCTTAATGGTAAAAGCATTGTCCCGCTGGTCTCCGGAACAGCATGTGCTATTCCCGCAATTATGTCTACACGGAATATCGAAAATATCAAGGAAAGACTGATTACGATTCTCGTGACGCCTTTTATGACGTGTTCTGCAAGACTTCCGGTTTACAGTATTATTATCGGATTGATTATTCCTGATGAGAATTTCTATGGTATCAAATACCGGGCAATTGCTTTGATGGCGATGTATCTGATTGGTTTCGGAATGTCATTATTTGCTTCATTAATTCTAAAAAATATCATCAAAACCAAAGTCAAAAGTTTCCTCGTTATGGATTTGCCGACTTACAAAATGCCATTGTTCGGTTATGATTTCAAACTGGTTCTAGGCAAGGTCTGGGAGTTTATTTCCGGTGCAGGAAAGGTGATTTTCACAGTCAGTATTATACTATGGACACTCAGTTACTTCGGGCCATCTGAAAAGCAGAATCAAAGTGTAGCTTCTGACGTGAAGCTGGAACAGTCTTATCTCGGAAAAATCGGACGAGGCATAGAACCAGCAATTGCTCCTTTGGGTTACGACTGGAAAATGGGAATCTCGATTTTGACAAGTTTTGCAGCGAGAGAAGTCTTCGTAGGAACATTATCAACACTTTATAGTTTGGACGATGAAGCTCCGGAAGGAAGATTGATCGAGAAAATGAGGCTGGATACGCATCCCAATGGTGAAAAAGTATTCAGCTTTGCAACCGGCGTTTCGATCTTGTTTTTCTATGCTTTTGCGATGCAGTGCATCTCGACAATCGCCGTAGTTTACAGAGAAACGCAGAGTTTGAAATGGACCTTGCTGCAGACTTTCGCTATGACACTTTTGGCATATTTTTCGGCACTTGTAGCTTATCAGATCCTTAAATAATTGATCTGAAAACCAAACGGGGAAAATTTAAATAAAATGGAAAACTCAATAATTATACAATATATCATCATCGCGATACTGGTTGTGGGAGCACTTTATTTTACCGTTAAAAAATTTTCTAAAACGTTTTCCAAAAAGAAAGACGGCACAAACTGTGGTCCGGATTGTGGCTGCTCATAATAGGAAATGTTTTGCTATTTTAGCATTATAAAAGACTAAAGTTGCGAATTCTTATTATTATCCTGATCAATTGTTGCATATTAACATCTGCACAGAATGACAGCGCTAATAATCAAACCATCTCTTATGATGACAAAATCATTCTCCGTTTCAATCTGGATACGAATATTGATAATTATGTCATCTCTTCGAAGGCGCTAAATGTCAAACCAAGGCTTGAAATCAACAATCAGGTCAACACTACTTTTGGGGTGGATTATAAAATTATAAGTGCTTCGGTCTCGTTTGCTCCAAAATTTTTTCCGGGAAACAACAATGAGCTTAAAGGGAAAAGCAGTTTTACCAGTTATAATTTCCGGTTTTTTCCGAAGAATATAATTCAGACACTTTCCTACACCAACAGCAAAGGTTTTTACATCACCAACACCCGTGATTTTATAAGTGGCTGGCAAAAAGGCAAAGATCCTTACCTGACTTTCCCCGATCTCAGAATCCAGAGTTTTGGTGGTTCTACCTCTTATATCTTCAACAAAAACTTTTCCCTCAAGGGCATTTACTATCAAAAGGAATGGCAGACGGAAAGCAGCGGCAGTTTTGTGCCCGCTCTCAATTACAGCTACCTGATTTTTTCGGACCACCAGAATTCTGTAAAGTCTAAAGAAAACCAACTGAATATCAGCTTTGACGGTGGCTATTATTACAATTATGTGGTGACGAAACATTTCAATATTGCGCCTTTTGTCTACGCAGGATTAGGCAAAAAGTGGAGCAGATCTAAAGATGACGTCACTAAGAATGCGCTTGAAAAGCAAAATTATTTCACTCAGAATTTTGGGGGCGGCATCCATCTGGGCTACAATACCGAGAAGTTATTTTTTGGCTCCAAGTTCAACTACTCTGGTAATCATTACAAAGACGATGGTTCAAATATCATCAATAATAATTTTTATGTTCTGTTTTTTCTCGGTTACCGACTCAGTCCACCTGCCAAAGTGAAAAAGATGTATGATCAGATTGAGGAGAAAATTCCTGCGCTTTAATATGGAATTAAAATGAAAACAACTTCTTTTTAATACATTTGCAGTCTAAATAAAAAACCTTAAAATTCAAACATGTCATTAATAAAATCAATCTCCGGAATCCGAGGAACTATCGGCGGAAAAGTAAACGATAATCTGACGCCATTGGACGTTGTCAAATTTGCTTCCGCATTCGGAACTTGGCTTCAGAACAATAAAAATAAAAAGGATCTTACCCTTGTCATCGGCCGCGATGCGAGGATTTCCGGTCAAATGGTTTCCTCTCTCGTTGCTTCAACTTTGCAGGGATTGGGAATTCATGTGGTTGATTTGGGACTTTCTACCACGCCAACTGTAGAAATTATGGTTCCTGAACTGAAAGCGGACGGCGGAATAATTCTGACTGCGTCTCATAATCCAAAACAGTGGAACGCTTTGAAATTATTGAATGACAAAGGCGAATTCATCAGCGGAGAAAACGGTGCAGAGGTGTTGACTTTGGCAGAAAATGAAGATTTCAATTATGCAGAAGTGGATGATTTGGGAAAATACGAAACCAGAGACGACGCTTTTGATATTCACATCAAACAAATTTTAGATTTGCCAACCGTGGATGTTGAGGCTATAAAAGCTAAGAAATTCAAAGTGGTTTTGGATGCTGTAAATTCTACCGGCGGCATCTCTATCCCACCATTGTTGGAGAAATTGGGCGTTGAAGTGGTCAAATTGTATTGCGAACCAAACGGGCAATTCCCTCACAATCCGGAACCTTTGAAAGAACATCTTGGCGATATCTGCGAACTTGTTATCAAAGAAAAAGCGGATATGGGAATCGTAGTGGATCCGGATGTTGACAGATTGGCTTTGGTGGACGAAAAAGGCGAAATGTTTGGCGAAGAATACACGTTGGTTGCCGTGGCAGATTACCTGTTGAAAGATAAAAAAGGCGTCGCAATCAGTAACCTTTCTTCCAGCCGGGCGTTGAGAGATGTTGCTAAAAACTTAGATTCAGAATATTTTGCAAGTGCCGTTGGCGAAGTGAATGTGGTGACATTGATGAAAGAAAAAAATGCCGTCATTGGCGGCGAAGGAAACGGTGGAATCATTTATCCTGAGCTTCATTACGGACGTGATTCTTTGGTGGGTGTTGCGCTTTTCCTGACTCATTTGGCTAAAGAAAACAAAACTGTATCTGAGCTGAGAGCCACTTATCCAAGTTATTTTATGGGTAAAAAGAAAATCGAACTGACGCCGGATATTGATGTGGATGCTTTATTAATCAAAGTTCAGGAAGAGTATAAAAACGAAGAGATCTCAACAGTTGACGGCGTGAAAATTGATTTCCCGGAAAACTGGGTTCACCTGAGAAAATCTAATACAGAGCCTATTATCAGAATTTACACTGAGGCATTTTCTCAGGAAGAAGCGGATAAATTGGGCGACGATATGATTGCGAAGATCAGAAGTTTGATATAAAATATTTTAATAAAATTGAGCTATGACAATTGTTGAGGAACCTTATGACAAAAATTTCGTGAAAAAGATTGAAAAAATCAAGAAAAGAAATCTCAAAAGGGGAAACAAAAAAAATTGCTATCAACGACCTATGGAAATAGTTTTTTTTAAAAATATCTGAAAGGTCATTATTAAAATAAAAATCAAGGAAGCAAAATATGCTTCCTTTTTTATTTGGATTAAATTGCTTCTTTGTAATAAGCTACAAACTCTCTGAAGATTGAATAGAAATCTCTTAATTCAAAATAATCGGGACTTGCACTTTCGATATCATCAAATCCTTTATTTCTGAATAATTTCTTGGTTCTAGTTTGATGAAAAAACTGAGAAACCGAAATCGCGCTTTTGAAATTCAGACTGTCCATTATTCTGATCGAATTCTCAACGGTTTTCTCAGTATCATTGCCGTAGTTATCAACCCATATTTTTTCTGCGGGAATTTTATTTTCAATTAAATAGTCCTGCATTTTCTTTCCTTCCCAAAAGCCTTCTTTTCCCAAACCACCACTGACGATAATGGATTTTACTCTTTTTTGATTGAATAGTTCGATGCTTTTATCCAGCCGTGCTTTCAGCCTTTCCGAGAGGCTTCCGTCTTCATTCACTTTATTTCCAAGGACGACTGCAACATCGGCATTTGTATATTTATCAGTCAATCCATCCACCGTAATGTAAATGGAATGAGCCATAAACCAAACCATTACAATGATAAAAATTGCCTTAAGAAATGTTAAAATTCTTTTCATTAAAAATCAAAATAATCTATAACTCGATCCGAAACTAAAATCAATTTAATACTCCATTTTTCTCAGTTTTTTGGAAGTAGATCCAATAAATAAGGCTGTCAAAACCGTCATGGTTCCGCCAAAAACAACAGATCGTACAACGCCCATCAGCTTTGCGGTGAGTCCGCTTTCAAACTGTCCCAATTCATTGCTGGACATAATGAAAATCGAGTTGACACTCAAAACACGTCCACGGATTTCTTCCGGCGTTTTCAGCTGGACGATTGTCCCACGGATCACGACGCTGATCCCGTCCAGCATTCCGCTGAGAACCAGGAATGCAAACGACAGCCAATACATTTTCGATAATCCGAATCCGATGATACAAAGCCCAAAACCGGTCGCCACAAAAAGCAGAATCTTCCCTTGGTTCTTTTTCAGCGGAACCAATGAAAGTGTGATGATAATCAACATAGAGCCAATATCAGAAGCTGCATTCAAAAGTCCAAAACCTTCGGAGCCAACCTTCAGAATATCACTTGCAAAAACCGGAATCATCGCCACTGCGCCTCCGAATAGCACGGCAAACATATCCAGCATCTGCGCGCCCAGGATTTCCTTAGTTTTATAGATATAAGCCAGGCCTTCCTTCATACTTTCGAAAACATTGACATCTTTATTTTTATTCTCAGAAAATTGTTTGTTGATGGTCCAGAAAAATAGAGAAGACAAAACCATACAGCTCACGATGACCACCAAAGTCCATTTTATGGTAATCAAAGCAATCAGAAATCCGCCCAAAGCGTGGCCGGAAACCGATGCAATCAGAAATGTAGCCTGATTCAGCGTCACAGCGTAGGGTAGATTTTCCTGCTTTACAATCCTAGGAATCATACTTGGAACCAGCGGACCCAAAAACGAACGGCAAATGCCCGTAAAGAAAATAACGGCGTAGATAAAATAAGTAATTTCGTGACCTGTGAAATGCAGTTGATGGCCAAGAAAAGCCGGAATCAAAAGCAGACTGATCAAAACCACATAAGCGTAATTGCAAATCAAAAGCAGGCGTTTCTTCTCATTCATGTCGATCACGTGGCCGGCGTACAGCGCACAGGAAACCGCGGGAACCACCTCCGAAAGTCCTATCAGGCCGATGGAAAACGGATCTTTCGTCAGCTGATAAACCCACCAGCCCAGCAGCGTAGCCAGCATTCTGAATGCGATAATCAGGAAAAATCTCCCTGTGAGAAGGTGACGAAATTCTATATTTTTTAAAACTCGAAGCGGCGTAAAAGAAATCATAATGCAAAAGTAGTGGATCGCCACTAACTAGCCATTAATTTTCAAAATTTTATCTTTGCCGCATGAATTGGATTATACTCATCATCGCAGGACTGTTCGAGACCGGATTTGCAGCCTGTCTAGGGAAAGCACAGGAAACATCGGGCAGAGAAAGCATCTATTGGTGGATCGGGTTTTTCGCCAGTCTTTTCGTCAGTATGTTTTTGATGTTCAAGGCTATCTCGGGTCCAAACGGGTTACCCATCGGCACCGCTTATGCCGTCTGGACGGGCATTGGCGCAGTCGGCGGCGTGATTGTCGGGATCCTAATTTTCAAAGAACCGGCAACTTTCTGGCGCTTATTTTTTGTTTCAACTCTAATCGCTTCAATTGTAGGTTTGAAGGCTGTAAGTCATTAATTTTTTTAGGAGCTATTTCCCGCTATCCGCTGTATCTTTTTTGTTCATCACGTTTTCCCAGACTGCAGGTTTCAAGAAAAACAAAAAAGGACGCCGCTACTATCGGGGCTACTACATGCTTTGCCTTAAAAACAATTTCCGAGTAAAAAAGAAGTCAGTCCGCTACTGAGGATATTGAATAACATCTCCGAAATCTCTGATCGCATCTACCATAATGTAGGTGATCAGTGCAACTCCTGCTACACTTCCTACAACAATAGCTGTCGTAGCAGCAGGATTACTTTTTTTGACAACTCTGATATTTTCCTTAGCAAGCGCAACATTTCGATTTTTTGCCATTCCGGATATACTGTCCTGTGTTATTTCTGACACTTTGAAGTCTTGTTTCTCCTTGTGGTAGCCATAAAAAGTATAAACTTTGCCCACTTCCAGTTTTGCAAAGTGATTTTGATCGATCTTATCTTTGTAAACAGAAGTTTTGCACGATTGCATTATTAGCAAAAGAAAAACAATTAGTAAGGTAATTCTCACAATATATTTAGTTTTTCCAAATATAATGCTATTTTTCTGTCATTTGCCAACCTCGGTATTTTATTTTGCCCGCCCAATTTCCCTTCAGATTTTGCATAATCCTGAAAAGCATTTTTCTTCAGTTTTGTGATTACCAAAGGCTGCAGAATATTTCCCGAAATCAGATCGTCGTAATAAGTATTCCGTTTTCTGAGTTGCAGATCCAGTTCAGATTTGAATCCTTCAAAATTTCCCGGTTCTTTTTCAAATTCTATGAACCATTCGTGGTACGGTAAACCTTCCGCAGGATTCACTTGTGGCGAAAGATGAAATTCTGTGATTTGTGCTGGGAATTTCTCAACGGTTGCTTTCAACGCTTCTTCCACTTCGAATGCAATGACGTGTTCGCCAAAAGCAGATGTGAAATGTTTTGTTCTTCCGGAAACTAAAATCCGGTAAGGATTTTTATCAATAAATCTCACCACATCACCGATGGAATAAGCCCAAAGTCCTGAATTGGTGGTCAAAATCAAGGCGTAATCTTTTTTGAGTTCTATTTGATCAAGCGTCAATCTATGACTGTCACACTGAGCGGAGTCGAAGTGCTCCAAAGGAACAAACTCATAGAAAATCCCGTGATTGGTCAACAGCAATAATCCTTCTTTTGTATAATCATCCTGAAATGCAAAAAATCCTTCAGACGCTGGAAATGTCTGAACAATATCGACCGGCTTCCCCAGCAGTTCATTCATCTTGTCACGGTAAGGCTCGTAGTTGACGCCGCCAGTAATTATCAATTGAAGATTGGGGAAGATCTGTGTGATTTTTTTCCCGTTCCGTTCAATCAGTTTTTCGAAATACATAATTAGCCAAGGCGGAATCCCGGAAATCAGGGTCATATTTTCCTTTTCGGTTTCTTCTACTATTTTATCGATTTTCGTTTCCCAGTCTTCGATGCAGTTGGTTTCCCAGCTGGGCAATCTGTTTTTCTGAAGATAATTCGGAATATGATGCGCAACGATTCCGGATAATCTACCGTTTTTGATGCCGTTGATTTCTTCCAACTCGGGCGAGCCTTGCAGGAAAATCATTTTTCCGCCCACGAAATCGGCGTTATTTTTCTTTCCGATGTAATGAAATAGAGCACTTTGTGCGGCTGCAATTTGGAAAGGCATTGCTTCTTTGGAAATCGGAATGTATTTGGCGCCGGAAGTTGTTCCCGAGGTTTTCGCAAAATATTCCGGCAAATCCGGCCAAAGAATTTTGGATTGTCCTTTTTTGATTTTTTCGATGTAAGGTTTCAGATCTTCGTAATCGGCAATGGGAACCCTGCCTCTGAAATCTTCTATATTCTTTATCGTTTCGAACTGATGTTCTCTTCCGAACAGGGTTTTCTCAGCAGTTTTAACTAGTGAAAGCAATAGCTCTTCCTGATTTTTGACTGCATTGGCTTTGAACTCTTTCGTTTTGGCGGTATGTTTTCTGGCCCAGATGAGCGCGATATTTTTCTTGATAAAATCCAGCATCATTAAGAATTTTCGGTTGTCAAATTTATAAGTATTCTTTTATATAATAGATGTTAGAGGTTAGAATTTAGAGGTTAGATTGAATTTCTTTTGCAACACACATCTTAAAGGTAGAACTTTCGACTGTTTAGATTCCTACGGAATGACAAAATTGTGATAAAAGACGAAGGTTCAGCTTTGCGAAGCGCAGCCCGACTTGAGCGGAAATCCTTTTTTGATTGGACTTCGGATTCTATTAATGACAAATCTTGGACAAAAAAGATTGGGAGCGGAAGGCGGAAATAGCTGCCCAAAACTTCAGGTTGGATGGAGTCAAATAATTAATATTGAAAAGTTTGCTATAAGTGTTTGTGTTTTAGAAAGTAAATATGTACTTTTGCACCTCGAATAATATAAAATTTATAAACAATGTTTGCAATTGTAGAAATAGCAGGGCTTCAATACAAAGTTGAGCAAAACCAAAAGTTGTTTGTGAACCGTTTGAAAGGAGACAAAGGGACGAAAGTTTCTTTTGATAAAGTTCTTCTTACTGTAAACGGCGCAATCACAATTGGTGCCCCGGCTGTAAGCGGTATTACCGTAGATGTAGAAATTCTTGACCACGTTCAGGCTGACAAAGTAATCATCTTCAAAAAGAAGAGAAGAAAAGGTTATGCTAAGAAAAACGGTCACAGACAATCTCTTACTCAGATCATCGTAACTGGTATCACTGGTTTTGATTCTGATAAAAAAGAAGCTAAAAAAGCTGCTCCTAAGAAGGCTGCTAAAGCTGAAGTAACAGAAACCAGCGAAACTGCTGAATAATTTTTAACCACAAAGTTTTAATAAAATGGCACACAAGAAAGGAGTTGGTAGTTCCAAAAACGGTAGAGAATCTCATTCCAAAAGATTGGGCGTGAAGATTTTCGGAGGACAAGACGCTATTGCTGGTAACATCATCATCAGACAAAGAGGTACTCAGCATCACCCAGGTGAAAATGTTGGGATGGGTAAAGATCACACTTTGCACGCTCTTGTTGACGGTAAAGTTGTTTTCAGAAAGAAAGCTAACAACAGATCATTTGTATCTATTGAACCAAACGCATAGTTTTAACTAACTTAAAAGCGTTTTATAAAATAAAAAATCCCGACTTTTCAGTTGGGATTTTTTTATGTGATAATATTTCTCTTTTATAGAGATTCCAGTTGCTCGTCTGTGAATTCCATATTGTGGAATACATTCTGGACATCGTCGTCTTCTTCGAAACGCTCCAGCATCTTCATATTGGCTTTGAACTGGTCTTCTGTCATTCCTTTTGTATTATTGGGAATTCTCTGCAGTTCTGCGCTTTTAACTTCTATCTTGAGCTCGTCTAGCTTATGTGACATTGCACCGAAATCTTCGAAGGCTGTTGTGATAAGCACTTCTGTTTCGTCCTGATCGATTTCTTCTGCGCCGCCATCTATCATCTCCATTTCGAAATCATCCCATTCGGATTTGATCTGAGCTTTATCGATAGTGAAAATTCCTTTTCTGTCGAAGATGAAGGCTAGCTCTCCGTTTTTCCCCAGACTACCATCAAACTTGTTGAAAATTGCTCTTACGTTGGCAACAGTTCGTGTAGGATTATTGGTGGTACATTCTACAAAGAACGCAACGCCGCCCTGGCCGTAACCTTCGTAGGTGATCTCTTCGTAATTCTCTGCATCTGCGCCACTTGCCTTTTTGATTGCTCTTTCTACATTATCCTTTGGCATATTGGCACCTTTTGCATTCTGGATGCATCTTCTGAGTGCAGGATTGGCTTCAGGATCGGAACCGCCTGCTTTGACTGCCAGTGCTATATCTTTTCCGATTTTTGAAAACGTTTTGGCCATCTTGTCCCATCTGGCCATTTTCGAGGCTTTTCTATATTCGAATGCTCTTCCCATTACAAGTTTTATTTTATAATACAAAAGTACTGAAATATAGAAACAAAAAAAATACCTCCAATAAAATTGGAGGTATTTATATTTAGAAATTAATTACTAATTATTTTCTTTTTTTAGTAGATTTTTTCTTAGTAGATTTTTTCACTACTTTTTTCTCTACTACTGGAAGATCTGATTTTTGAAGAGCATCCCAAGCAGCGCCGTTTACAGCCTCTACTACTACTTTTCTATCAGCTTGTCTTTCAGCATCTGAAGCTTTCTCAGAAACTTTAGCGTCTCTTTCTCCAACTCCTACTGATTTCAATTGTGAAGCACTTACACCTTTCGCTTCTAAAGCAGCAACTACAGCAGCAGCTCTTTGTCTAGAAAGTTTTAAGTTATAAGCTTCTGCACCTTTAGCATCTGTGTGACCAGTTACTAAGAAAGTAGCATCTTTAGCTCCGTTAAGAATTGTAGCAGCTTGTTCAATTTTACCAGCAGATTCTGCTCTTACAGTTGCTTTGTTGAAATCAAACAAGATGTTTGTAAGTGCTCCTGTAGCCTCGTCAGCATAAGCTGAAGCTGGTTTAGGACAACCTTGATATTGAGCAAGACCGAATACTGTAGGACAAGCATCATCTTTGTCTAATACACCGTCTCCGTCTGTATCTGGCCAAGGACAACCTTTGTTTTCTACTGGACCAGCAACGTCAACACAAGCATCATCTTTGTCTAATACACCGTCTCCGTCTGTATCTGGCCAAGGACAACCGTTGTTTTCTGCAGGACCTGCAACATCTGGACAGTTATCTACTTTATCGAATACACCGTCTCCGTCAGTATCAGGACAACCGTTGAATTCTGGATCTGTAGAAGCTATACCAGGTACATCTGGACAAGCATCATCTTTATCTAAGATACCATCTTTGTCTTTATCTGTGTTCCCGAATCTAAACAAGATAGATGCAGAAGCTTGCCAGAAATTAGCAATATTGGATTTATCAACCGGAGTTGTTACATAATCTCCCTGAATACCTAGACCGAAGTTTTTAGTAACCCAAAGGTTTACACCAGCACCAGTACTTACTGTAAAGTGATTGGCTTTTCCTGTCATATCACCATCTTCGTTGTATGCGCTGTAAACACCTCCACCTCTTGGTTTAGAGTCTGTTACAGGAAACTGAACCCCAGTATAGTCATGTCTAAGGTAGTTAGCACCAACTCTCAAGTACGGATCAAACCAAGACTCTTCATCCCAGATAAGACCTGCTGCTTTGAATTGAACACCAAGACCAGTCATCAAGAAGAATTCTTTATCCATCCCGATTCTTTTGTTATCCACATTACCAACAGTTGTCTGCCAGTCTAGTACCAGTCCTTTTCCAAGGCTTCTAGCTACTGTCAATTTAGAAAGTGGCGGTGTGATGGAATACTTAGATACTCCAAATAAATTTTCTTTAAAATTGTTGAATGAGAACGTATTGCTGAAATTGTTTCTTTGAGCAACGTGATTCACTCCATGAGCACCTACGCCTATCACCCAAGGATTGGTAGTAGTTTGCGCAAAAACAGAAGAGGCAACAGTAAGTGCCAAAGCTGTAATTCCTAATTTTAGATTTTTCATAGAATTAAATGATTAAATAATTGATAATGCAAAATAAATATAATTTTTCTTTATAAACAAAGTTTTTTTAACTTTTCTTTAATAAACGTTGGATATTAACCTTATTCTCCCGGTCTTTTATAGCCTCGCGTTTGTCGAAAAGTTTCTTACCTCGTGCCAGTGATATAAGCAGTTTAGCCTTGCCTTTATCATTAATATAAAGC
>Ga0302347_1002187_pt1 | contig 20651 bp, 16 predicted proteins | sample PhyWR1_FD_202178 | JGI IMG/M metagenome (GOLD analysis project Ga0302347, IMG submission 202178) | Leaf surface microbial communities from wheat plants in UC Gill Tract Community Farm, Albany, California, United States - DLSL W.R1 (v2)... | ecosystem: Host-associated > Plants > Phyllosphere >...
CCCGAAGAGCTGGCCCTGGCCATCGCCGCCGCCATCGCCGCCCACGCAGGCCTGTGAGGAATACAACAATGTCCAAGAAAATCTTTGTCACCGACACCATCCTGCGCGACGCCCACCAATCGTTGCTGGCCACGCGCATGCGCACCGACGACATGCTGCCGATCTGCGACAAGCTCGACAAAGTCGGCTACTGGTCCCTGGAAGTCTGGGGCGGCGCGACCTTCGACGCCTGCGTGCGCTTTTTGAAAGAAGACCCGTGGGAGCGCCTGCGCAAACTGCGTGCGGCACTGCCTAACACGCGCCTGCAAATGCTGCTGCGTGGCCAGAACCTGCTGGGCTACCGCCACTACAGCGACGACGTGGTCAAAGCTTTCGTCGCCAAGGCTGCGGTGAATGGCATCGACGTGTTCCGTATCTTCGACGCCATGAACGACGTGCGTAACCTGCGCGTGGCCATTGAAGCGGTGAAAGCTGCCGGCAAGCACGCCCAGGGCACCATCGCCTACACCACCAGCCCGGTGCACACCGTCGAGGCCTTTGTGGCGCAGGCCAAGCAGTTGGAATCCATGGGTTGCGACTCGATCGCGATCAAGGACATGGCCGGCCTGCTGACCCCGTACGCCACCGGCGAACTGGTTAAGGCGCTGAAGGCCGAGCAAAGCCTGCCGATCTTTATCCATTCGCATGACACCGCCGGTTTGGCCGCGATGTGCCAACTCAAGGCCATTGAAAACGGTGCCGACCATATCGACACCGCCATCTCCAGCTTCGCCTGGGGCACCAGCCACCCGGGCACCGAGTCGATGGTTGCGGCCCTCAAAGGCAGTGAATTCGACACCGGCCTGAGCCTGGAACTGCTGCAGGAAATCGGCCTGTATTTCTACGCCGTGCGTAAGAAATACCACCAGTTCGAGAGCGAATTCACCGCCGTCGACACCCGCGTGCAAGTCAACCAGGTGCCGGGTGGGATGATTTCCAACCTGGCCAACCAGCTCAAGGAGCAGGGCGCACTCAACCGCATGAGCGAAGTGCTGGCCGAAATCCCGCGTGTGCGTGAAGACCTCGGCTTCCCGCCGCTGGTCACCCCAACCTCGCAGATCGTTGGCACCCAGGCGTTCTTCAACGTGCTGGCCGGCGAGCGCTACAAAACCATCACCAACGAAGTGAAGCTCTACCTGCAAGGCGGCTACGGCAAGGCGCCGGGCACCGTGAATGAGAAGTTGCGTCGCCAGGCCATCGGCAGCGAAGAAGTGATCGACGTGCGCCCGGCCGACCTGCTCAAGCCGGAAATGACCAAGCTGCGTGGCGAAATCGGCGCGTTGGCCAAATCCGAAGAAGACGTGCTGACCTACGCCATGTTCCCGGACATCGGGCGCAAGTTCCTCGAAGAACGCGACGCCGGCACCCTGGCCCCTGAAGTGCTGCTGCCGATCCCCGAAGCCGGCGGTGTGGCCCGCGCCGGTGGCGAAGGCGTACCGACCGAGTTCGTCATCGACGTGCACGGTGAAAGTTACCGCGTGGACATCACCGGTGTCGGCGTGAAGGCTGAAGGCAAGCGCCACTTCTACCTGTCCATCGACGGCATGCCGGAAGAAGTGGTGTTCGAACCGCTTAACGAATTCGTCAGCAGCGGCGGCAGCAAACGCAAGCACGCCACCGAGCCGGGCCATGTGAGCACGGCAATGCCGGGCAACATCGTCGACGTGCTGGTCAAGGAAGGCGACGTGGTCAAGGCCGGCCAGGCCGTGCTGATCACCGAAGCCATGAAGATGGAAACCGAAGTGCAGGCAGCCATTGCCGGCAAGGTGACCGCCGTGCATGTGGCCAAGGGCGACCGGGTCAACCCGGGTGAAATCCTGATTGAAATCGAAGGCTGATCCAGCCCTCGACGCTACCGTTTAATCCTCGGGGGGGCAGGTGCCCCCCTTTTTTTCGCCTGGGATTTATGGCTGGCCGGGATTAAAAACGCATCTTCCACTGTGCCATCAGGCCCTGGTCGCTGCTCTGGCTGCCGCCTTGCGGGTCAGGTAGCCGTCGATGGGGGCCGCTTGCTTCTCAGGTATTTCGTACCACTGGGCTTCAATGACGTCATCGGGCTTGAATTGATACGGCATGCGCTCGACATTGCCTTGCGCCTGCACGGTTTGAAGGCTGGAGATGCTGACAGCAAGCGCCATGACAAGGGCAAATCGTTGGTGTGTACAGGGCATGTTTTCCGACCTCAGATGAATGAGGTCGGGAATTTAGCGAGATGCCGGGGGGGATAAATGTCAGGCTGGCGACCACTGTTTTGCGGGAGTTGTCTCTAGTACGCGGGGATAGAGAACGCCTCTGCCCTGTACCTTCGCAGCGCAGGGTATCTGCAGTTTAATGCGTGAATTTTCTTTTTTCGTTTACGTAAATGCATTTTAATGCATTTTAATGCGGTGGGCGTCCCTTGCGGATGCACTATATTGCGCATATGGTATTAAGAACTTGCTTTCGGGTGCATTAAATTGCAAATGAACACCATCTATCAGATGACGCTTCAGGTCTTCATCACGGGCCATTGGCATGATGCTGTGCGCCTGGAGTTTCCTGAGCCGCAGAAGGGGTTCAAAGGCGCTTGCCGTTTCGCTTACAAAAGTGAGTACCTCGTCGAAAACCTCGAGGACATTCAACTGCCTTTTTGCAAGGCGGTGAGCGTTCGGTATCCGCTGGATTGGGAAATCAACTTCCTTCAGGCAGCGCCTGCGTTTTTGCACGATATCGCGCCGGCGGGAGCAGCGAAGCGTTTTCTGATGGCGCGGATCGGCCGGAACAAGCCGGACGATATTGACGCTGATCTTTTTTTGCTGGGGCACAGCACCCCTGCGCCTGTAGGCAACATGCGTATCAAAGAGTCGGTTGAGGCGTTGAGCGACAGGCCCCCCATTGGTTTTCCCCGACAGGAAGTGATTATTCGCGATCACGCCTTTCTGGATTATGCCTACGAGCAAGGTGCGGCAATCGGAGGAGCCAGCGGCGCCGGAGGGGAAGCACCGAAGTTGCTGATGGCGGAAGACGCAAAGGGGCTACTGTACCCGGATGCGATATTGGATGACGCCGACGTCACCCAGCATTGGTTCATCAAATTCGCGCGTAACAAGGCTACGCAGACCGACCAGGACATTCTTAGAAGTGAATTCCACTACTACAAGGCGCTTCAGGCTCTCGGAATAGAAACGGTTGCTTCGCAGGGGCTGGCATTGGAAGAGGCCGCAAAGCCCAGCCTGTGGATGCATCGCTTCGACCGCAGGGTCACTGAACAAGGCGTCGAGCGTTTGGCTGTCGAGTCCATCTACTCTATGGCGAATGTGTTGATTCCTGGCGCTGAAATGTCGCACTTGGAGGTGATCCGGCTTTTGGTGAATCAATGGATCAAGGTGGGTCAGAAGGACCAGGTCGGTGATCTCGTTGCGGAGTATTTACGTCGAGACTTGCTGAATAAAGTGCTGGGTAATTCGGATAACCACGGTCGTAATACCTCGGTTATCCGCGAGTCCGCCTCTCTGCGTCTGGCGCCTATCTATGACTTGGCACCGATGGTCATGGATGCTGAGGGCATTGTTCGAACAACAAGATGGCCTGAGCCATTGGAAGCGGGTGGACAGATAAACTGGCGGGGCGTCTGTGATGCGCTTATCGGGATGATTGATCCTGAAGAGGCTTTTGAGCGCTTGCGTAAAGACGCTGAGCATCTGCGTGCTTTGCCGGACATTTTGGTCGACGGCGGCATACCCTTCGTCACCCTGAACCATCGCCACATTCCGCTGGGGAAACTGGACCAGCGTTTACAAGAGTGGGGCCTGAGATGACCACCAGCATGGATACCCGCGCCTTGTTGATCGAGCGCATCGAACAGGGCCTGGCCGACGGCTCACTTGAAATCGGCGATGCGGTACGTCGCCTGCGCACCGAAGTTACCGGGCTGCACCAGAGCCAGTTCGCCAGGATGTGCAAAATCTCTGTGCGCACCCTGGTGCATATCGAACATGGTGAAGGCAACCAGACCCTCAAATCATTGAACGCGGTGTTCAGGCCCTTCGGCTTGAAGATGGGAGTGGTGAAGCTTAACCGCCGCTTCTAGTTCGCTCACCCCCGGCGCACATACCCCTTGCCGTAATGGCGCTCCATCCGCGCCTGGATCAGTTCCAGCCCGAGGGACATCACCCAGTAAATGATCGCAGCGGTGGTGAGCATCTCGATGTAGCGGTAGCTGGAGCGGCCATAGGACTGCGCCAGGAACATCACTTCCCACACGCCCATCACCGAAATCAGGGACGAGTCCTTGAGCATCGAGATGAACTGGTTGGTGGCCGGCGGAATGATCGTGCGCATGGCCTGGGGCAGGGTGACGTGCCAGAAGATTGCACTGTCGCGCATGCCCAACGCCAGTGCGGCTTCCCGTTGGCCGTGGGGGACGCCGAGGATGCCGGCGCGGAAAATTTCGCTCAGGTAGGCGCCGTAGTTCAGCGACAACGCGATGATCCCGGCCACGATGGCGCCTGGCACCAGGCCCAGTTGCGGCAGGCCGAGGTAGATCAGCAGGATCTGGATCAGCAGCGGCGTGCCGCGAAAGAACGAGGCGTAGAAGCTGGCGATGCCAAAGGCTACGGCGCTTTTCGACAAGCGCCCCAGGGCAGTGATAAAGCCCAATATCGACGATGCAACAATCGAGCACAGGCACAGAAATACCGTCAGTGCCGCGCCTTGCAGGAAGCCGTTGGGCGCCAGGTGCAGGCCGACCAGGTTGGGCAGCTTGTCGAGGATGATCGAGAACTTCAGGTCAAAGCTCAGGAAAAAACTGGCGAACAGCGCGAACAGCGCTGCCCAGGTCAGGTACAGGCGGGTGCGAAAGCTCAGCAGTGGCCGCGCGGGTTTTGGAAAAGCACTCATTGGCTGATGTCGGCGCCGATCCATTTTTGCGACAGCTTGCTCAAGGTGCCGTCCTGTTTGAGTTGGGCGAAGACCTCACGCACCTTGGCGTCCCACTGCGGGTCGCCTTTTTCGATGGCCACCGAGTTGGGCTCGGAATACAGCGGCTCACCGGCCAGCTTGAAGCGTTTGTCCTGGGTCAGTCGCGGTTGTGCAGTGACCAGGTTGGTGAGGATCGCATCCAGGCGCACGCCGGCGCCCAGGCCGAGGTCCTGGAAGGCCACGTTGTCGGTGTCATACGGGGCGATTTGCACGTCCTCGAACGGGTATTGCAGCTGCGTGTCTTCGGCACCTTCGATCACCAGGTTCTTGTTCAGGTAGCTCTCATAGCTGGAGGCGCTGGTGAGCCCGACTTTCTTGCCGCTGAGGTCCTTGGCGTTGTGGATGCGGTCATCCTTGGCGTTGACCACGATCACAGCGGGCGAGGCGTAATACTCCACCGGGAAATCAAACACCTCGGCGCGGGCTTTGCTCGGGGTCATGGAGCAGATGCAGATGTCGTAGCGGCCGCTCCAGCGGCCAGCGGCAATCACGTCCCAGGATGGGGTTTCCAGGCGCAGCTTGACGCCGAGTTTCTGCGCTACGGCCTTGGCTACGTCTACATCGAAGCCATCGAGTTGGTTCTGGTCGTTCAGAAACGAGAATGGCGGGTAGCTTTCCATCAACACGCCCACCAACTCTTTCTTCTGCTCCACCCGGTCCAGGGTGGCGCCGCCGAAGGCTTGGGTGGAGGCAGCCAGAATCGTCAGGCCCAAGGCCAGCAGGGATTTACGTTTCAAGGAAGGCACCGTTATAAAAAAGAGTTGATATGTACGAAATTGAACGTATTAAATAGTTATAAGAACGACTCTCATAGTGAGTTATTTTCATAAGCTTATGAGTAAAAAGCATATGGGCGCAGCAACTGTAATTCTCGATGGCGGCATGGGCCGTGAACTGCAACGCCGTGGCGCGCCGTTCCGGCAGCCGGAATGGTCGGCGCTGGCCTTGAGCGAAGCCCCGCAAGCGGTGGAGGCGGTGCACGCGGCTTATATCCAGAGCGGTGCTGACGTCATCACCAGCAACAGCTATGCGGTGGTGCCGTTTCATATCGGCGAAGCGCGGTTTGCCGAAGAAGGGCAGGCGTTGGCAGCGTTGGCCGGCGAATTGGCGCGTCGGGCGGTGGATGCTTCCGGTAAGCCCGTGCGGGTGGCGGGCTCGCTGCCGCCACTGTTTGGTTCGTATCGCCCGGACCTGTTTGAACCGCAGCGCGTGTCTGAACTGCTGACCCCGCTGGTGCAGGGCTTGGCGCCGCATGTCGACCTGTGGCTGGCCGAGACCCAGAGTTCGATCGCCGAGGCGCGGGCGATCCACGCTGGTTTGCCTCAAGATGGCAAACCCTTCTGGCTGTCATTTACCTTGAAGGACGAAGACACCGACGAGGTGCCACGCCTGCGTTCCGGCGAACCGGTGGCGGACGCGGCCGAAGCGGCGGCGCAGTTGGGCGTGCAGGTGTTGCTGTTCAATTGCAGCCAGCCTGAGGTGATCGGCGCGGCTATCGATACCGCTCGCCAGACCTTCGAGCGCCTGGGCGTGAGTATTCAGATCGGCGCCTACGCCAACGCTTTCCCGCCGCAACCCAAGGAAGCCACGGCCAACGATGGCCTCGACCCACTGCGCGAAGACCTCGACCCGCCCGGCTACCTGCACTGGGCAGCCGATTGGCAGGCGCGTGGGGCCACCCATCTGGGCGGCTGCTGCGGGATCGGGCCGGAACACATTGCGGTGCTGGCCCAGCATCTGGCGTGACGCTTAACTCGCCTGGCGGCACTGCGCCAGGCCTTTAACCTGACCCGAACCGGCCTGGTTGGTCTCCGACAACCAGGTCTCAAACCCCGCGCCAATCGCCGGCCATTCCCCATCCAGGATCGAGTACCACGCGGTATCGCGGTTCTGCCCCTTGACCACCATGTGCTGGCGGAACACCCCTTCAAAACTGAAGCCCAGGCGCTCGGCCGCGTATTTGGAGCGGGCGTTGCCGTTGTTGCACTTCCATTCCAGGCGGCGGTAGCCCTGGTCGAACGCGTGTTTGGCCAGCAGGTACACGGCCTCGGTGCTTTTCGGCGAGCGCTGCATCGGCGCGCCGAAGGTGACGTGGCCGATTTCGATACGGCCCTGGGCCGGCACGATTGACATCAGGCTGAGGATGCCCTGCACCTGACCACTGGCGCGGTCGATCACGCTGAAAAAGTACGGGTCGGTACTGGTAGCGTGGTTGTTCAGCCAGGCATCGAATGCGGCGCGCTCGGGGAATGGGCCGTAGGGCAAGTAGTCCCACAGCTTGGGGTCGGCGCCGGGGCCTTCGAGGGCCTGGAACAGTTGGTCGGCGTGGCGCGCCGGGTCGAGCCTTTCCAGGCGGATAAAGCGCCCTTCGAGCAGTTGCACGGTGGGCGCCGGGGCGCCTTTCCAGTCGGCAAGCGAGGTGGTCATGGTGTTCTCCTTAAAGGCCTTTGCGGAACTGGATAAAGCCTGGGCGTTCGGCGATGCGTTCATACAACTGGATCGCGGTGGCATTGGTTTCGTGGGTCAACCAGTGGACCTTACAGCAGCCGTCGGCCTTGGCGGTGGCGTAGACGAACTCAATCAGCTTGCGGCCGACACCGGTGCCGCGTTGGGACGGATCCACCAACAGGTCCTGCAGGTAGCAGGAGTTTTCGATGCTCCAGTTGGAGCGATGGTAGATAAAGTTGACCATGCCCACCGCCTTGCCGTCCTGCCAGGCCAGCGCCGAATGGGTCGGCTCGCCGGCGTCGATCAGGCGCTGCCAGGTGCTTTGGCTCACGGCGTCGGGCAACTCGGTGTTGTAGAACTTCAAGTACGCCTGCCACAGCGGCAACCAGGCGGCGTGGTCGGCGGCGGTGACGGGGCGGATGTCGATCTGGCTCATTCTGAAACTCCTTGGGGAATAAAGCGCGCGAGGGTCTGGTCGCGCACATCCGGGCTGGCGGCCAGGCCTTCGCGCACGCCAGCGATGTCTTCGGCGCTGCGGTTCTGGCTGAGTTTGCGCTTGCCGATCAGGCGCTCGATCGGCAGCGCAAAGCCGACGATGGCCTTGAGCATGCCGTCGATGTAATCGGCCGGGGCGTCGCTGACTTTCCACGGTTGCGCGCGGCCGCCTTCGTGGCGGTCGGTGAGGGCGCCGACCAGCGTGAGAAGGCGCTCGGCGTCGGTGAATACCTGTGGCAGGCCGTAGGCGTGCACCGCCAGGTAGTTCCAGGTCGGCACCACTTTGCCGTGCTCGGCCTTGGCCGGATAGAACGCCGGGCTGATGTAGGCCTCGGCGCCGGCAAAGATCACCAGCGCTTCGGCGCCGTTTTGCAGGTCGTGCCATTGGCGATTGGCCTTGGCCAGGTGCCCGTAGAGGGTGCCATTGGGGCCTTCATCGGGGTTGAGCAGCAACGGCAAATGGCTGGCCACCAGGCCTTGCTCGCCGAAGGTCACCAACTGCGCGAGGCGCGTGTGGTGCATCAGTTGCTGCAGTTCGGGCAGATCGTCGAGAGCAAAGGCGCGGGGTGTGTACATGAAGATTTTCCTTGGCGAATGCCTGCATCCTAGGCAGGCTAATGGTTCGTTGTAAGAGCCATCTAATGCCAATTTGATAGGTCCAATCCGATGCCGCCGATCGAGCCACCGCTGTCGTTCAACCCCGCCGGCATCGAGTTGGACCGCCGCCACGGCCTCACGCGCCAGCTGTACCAGGCCTTGCGCCAACGGGTGCTGGACGGGCGGCTGGTCAGCGGCACCCGGCTGCCCGCCAGCCGCGACCTGGCGGCGGCACTGTCGATCTCGCGTAACAGCGTGGTGCGCGCCTACGACCAGCTGTATGCCGAAGGCTTTATCGAAGGGCGGGTGGGCGACGGCACCTATGTGGCGGAGTTGCCACAACGCCCAGGGACTGCAAAAAAACTATCCACAAAAGTATCCACAGGGTTTTCAACAGGCTTATCCCCAGGGTTATCCACAGTTTGGCTGGATTTTCCGGTGATTCCCTCCAGTCAAGTTATCCACAGCGCGGCGTTGGGGCGCGTGGAAAACAACCATTTGCCACTGCCGCCGACGGGGCCGCCACGGGCTTTTCGGGTGGGGGTGCCGGCCTTCGATCTGTTCCCGTTTGACGTTTGGGCCAAGCTGAACGCGGCTTTCTGGCGCAAGCCGGACCTGCAGCAGCTGTGTTACGGCGACCCGGTGGGGGATGCGCGTTTGCGCGGCCTGATCGCCGCGTATCTGCGCAGCTCACGCGGCCTGCAATGCAGCGCTGAGCAAATAGTGATCACCAGTGGCGCGCAGCAGGCCATCAGCCTTTGTGCACAGTTGCTGGTGACGCCCGGCGACGGCGTGGCGATTGAAAACCCGGGGTACCGCGCCGCAGGTCATGCCTTCGCAATTGCCGGGGCAAAACTGCACGGGGTGGCGGTGGACAGCGAAGGCATCGATTGCGCGGCGCTGAACGCCATCGAGGATTGCCGCCTGGCCTATGTCACGCCGTCTCATCAGTACCCGTTGGGCGTAGTGATGAGTCTGGCGCGGCGCCTTGAGTTGCTGGCCTGGGCCGAGCGCACGGGTGGCTGGATCATCGAGGACGACTACGACGGCGAATACCGTTACAGCGGCGCACCCTTGGCGCCACTGGCGGCGTTGGACCGCAGCGGGCGGGTGCTCTACGTCGGTACCTTCGGCAAGGTCGCGTTCCCGGCATTGCGCCTGGGGTATCTGGTGTTGCCCGCCGAGATGGTGCAGGCCTTTGCCCGACGCCGCGCGGTGGATGTGCGCCATTCCGAGGTCAGCACCCAGGCGGTAATGGCTGAGTTCATGGCCGCCGGGCATTTCCAGCGGCATGTACGTCGCATGCGGCGTGCGGCGTTGAGCCGGCGCAATGTGCTATTGGCCGAATGGCCCCAGGCGATCCCCGGCGTTGGCCCGTTGCCAGCCGTGGCGGCGGGGCTGCATTTGACCGTGCCGGTCGATAGCCTGGCGCGCGAACGTGAGCTGATCGAGCAGGCCACCGCCGTCGGGGTGGAAATCAATGGGTTGAGCAGCTATTCGCTGCCCAATTCCAGTGGCTCGGCGCAGCCACTTACCGGCCTGGTGCTGGGGTTTGCGGCGGTGCCGGAGGCGCAGATCAGCCTTGCCTTGGAGTACTTGGGCCAGGTTTGGGGCTAGCCGTACCGCTGGTGCCGGGGGTGGGTGTTGGGGCTGGGCTCAAAAACAGCGACCGGGCCAATTGCGGGTCGATCTTGCTGCGATAGATTTCCCGGGCCTGTTCGGGCGTCGCGGCCCGCTCGTCGAAGGCCCCACCGAGGCGGCGTTGGGCCAGTGTTTTCAGGTGGGCCGTGGTGTACCGTTCATCCTGCGTGTCCAGGGCTTCATAGTGAAAATGGGCATACCACAGTGGCTGTCTGGTTTTTTTGTCGCGGATTTCATACTCCTGCATGAAGCCCTTTTTGGCCCTGAGCTTTTGGCGCTTGCCCACCGGCTCAATGCTGATTTCACCCTCCCTGGACAGTATTTCGAGGTGGGCCGCGGTTGGCGGGCGTGCCTTGAGCATCTCGATATTGACGCGCCGTGCTTCGCTGTAGAGCCTTTTTACCTCTTCGTTGAGGCGTTGGGTCACGGTCACGGCGGCGGTGTTGTCGGTCTCGTTACTGGCGTTGGAAGCGCTATCGATTGTCTGGCTGGCCTGTTCCAGCTTTTGCGCCTGGCGTTGGTATTTCTCCACAACTTCTACCGGCAAGCGTTGGGTGTCGCTGGCAAGCAGTTGGGTGCGCTGGATAAAACCTTCGGCATCGTTAAGCAAGGCGCGGCCGCGTTTGAGGCTGTTGGCCAGGCTCAAGGTGGGCGTGCGGCTGGTCTTGGGCTGGGCGGGTTGACGTTGAACCCAGACATCCGGGTGTTTTTCGTGGAAGGTCGCAATGACTTGGCCGGTCATGGGCGCCTTGACGTCGTACAGGTCCGGTTCGTGTTCGCGCGGCTCACCGACCATGAAGCCCTTGCGGGTCTTGATGATTTTTCGTTTGGGCGGCGGCGGCGCGGTCGACGGGCCAGGCTTGGGCTCCAGGGCTTTTTGCTCACGCAGGGCGCTTTGCAACTGCTTCGCGACCCGTTGGGCGAATTCTTCGATGTGTTTGCGCGCCTGTTCGACGGACTCTTGCAGTATGCCCGCCGGGTGTTCGCTTGAAAGGTCCAGCAGGTCCTGGTTGACCACGGCGAACTGGTCGACCAGGTCGTCCAGCACCTCGATATGTTGGGCAAGATGGGATTCCGGCAGCGCGTCAGCCAGCAAGCACGCGCTTTGAATGGCGATGTCGGCCGAATCGATGATGTCGTTGACGCGGGTGCGCGCATCGGCCACGGCGGCCGACGCGTTTTCCCGTACGCACGCATAACGCGACCTGGAGACCCGAAAGGCCTTTAGGTCGTCGAGGTCAAACTTCGGCAGCTTGGTACGAGTGCGCAGTTCCAGGGTCGCGCCCTCGGCGCCCAAGCCCTTGAGTTCCTTGAACCGCGAATGGATGTAGTCATAGAGATTGATCATGCTCTGGGTTGCGTTGGCCAGGCGCTGTTGCTCGGCGCGGGTCATGACGTCGCGGGTGGCTGGATTTTTTGCCGCTAGCAGGTCGGCACGGAAGGTGACTATCTGCTCGCCGATCCCCGCCTCTGCGATCAGCAGCTGCTGTTCCACGTACCTGAGCATGCAGCGGGTGTAGTCCGGCACACTGTCGAGAATGTTCAATGCTTTGAGCCGGGAAATCTGGGTGTCGTAGTCGGTGCGGCGTAAGTCCAGGGCCTCAAGGTAGGTGGCGAGTGCCGCCGGTGCCATTTCCGGTGGCGCGGCCCGGCTGGCGGCACGTGCGGCCTCCAGCACCGCGTGTTGTTCCGGCCTCGCGTGGTCGAAGGCGTCCATCTGCACGCGCAGTTCCTTGATGGTGGCGGGTTTGAGGCTGCGGTTTTTTTTCAATCGGCTGCGCAGCCCCGCGCCGCGCAGGCGCAAGCGCGTATCGATGAACCACTGGCCTGCGCGGTTGTTGATCAGCAAGGGGCCGAGGCGGGTGGGTTGCTGGGTGTCGGCGATCATCACCGCGTCATTTTCATCCACCACCACCTGGAACCAGCGCTCGCCCACTGGGGCATACCAGTGAGTGTCCAGGGGGTACAGATGCTGGTACGCGTCGGGCGCGGTCTGTTGCGCGCCGAGGTTTTCGGGCCTGGGCACGGCGAAGCTGTCGAGGGTAGTCTTCAGGCTCAAGGTCTTGCGGGCCAAGGCCCCCAGGGTATGCAGGGACGACTCGTGGCCCGCAGGCAATTGCGCGGTTTCGATATTTGGCAGTTGGCTGATTGGCGCTTTTTTCGGTGTGGGGGCGAGCGCTTCCAGGTCCGCGGCTATGGCCTCTGTGCTGCGGCCAGCGGGCGCATTGCGGGTGGCCAGGTGCAGCGCGAGGGCCATGCCGAGGTTGAGGAAAATATCGGTGAGGGCGGACCATTTGGCGTCACTGTCGCCCGTTTCGCTGGCGTCGACCACTTGCTGCACATCCTCGATCAGTTGATTGATCCAGGCCGCCGCGCCCACGGTCTTGCCCAGGAACGGCAGGGCTGCGTTGAAGATCAGCCAGCCGGCGTGCTTGAAACTCTCCCAACGCGCCTCGGCATTGGACACCGATTGTTTATCCGCCAGCTCCACCAGCGCCTCGGCATTGGACTTGAACAGCGACGCCAGCGCGTCTTCATGCAGTATCTCGTTGCCGATTATCACTTGGCCGCTCATGGTCAGGGCGGTCAAGGGTTCGACCAGCAGCTTGGACAGCACCCAGGGTGAGGTCAGCGAACCGGGAAACACGAACTGCGCGTATTCAAACCGCACGCTGTCGGGCAGCCAGGCCAGCACCGACTGGCGCACCGACGTGGTCTGCTTGATGGCGTAAATCAGGTTGTTCGGCGAGGCAAACTGCAGCAACGGTTTATCGAACAGTGGGCGGTACAACAGGCACGGGCCGCTGGTGGTGTCCTGGGGGCCGATGACGAACATGTTGCCGACCCGGTCGGCAGCCTGGCTCAGGCGCCGCGTGGGAACAAACGCCAGGGGGCGGATGACGATGGGCTGGCCGTCCACGCGCCGTTGGTTGGGGTCGGTTTCCATCGCCGCGCAGATGTAGCGATAGCCTTGCTCGTCGACGCCGTATTGATTGCGCATCTTGCACTGCAAGGCCAACAGCGGCAGCTGCTGGCGCAGTTGGTCGACATAAAGGGTTTGCCGGCTCAGGGACTGGGCAGGGTCGGCGAGCAGGGTGTCCTTGATCAGCTTGGGGTATTGCTCGCCGATGTTGACCTCGCTGATCAACGCCAGCAGGTAGTCCACGGTCATCCAGCTCGGCAGGTCGCGGCCGTTCTGGTAGTGCGCGCGCTTGTTGCCCAATGGCAGGGCGATGAGGTTTTCGAGGGCCAACTGGGCCAGGCTGAACGTGGCGGTATCGACCAGGCCGGGTGCGGTAAATAGCCCCCAGACCACTTGGCTGGTGACCGTAATGTGCACATGGGCCAGTTTGAGCGTCAGTTGCTGCTCAAGCTGGGTGGTGTCGCCCAGGCCCAGGCTTTGCTTTTGCTCGGTCGTAAGGTTCGCGGCCATGGCGTTGGCGATGGCTTGCAGCGTGTACTCGCCAATCGGCGCAATACCTTCCTGGAAGGTTTTATGGTTGTTGGTGCTGTTCAGGGCGGCGAGGTCGAGCATGCGCCGGCTATAGCTGGACAGGTCGGCGGCGGCCGCGTCCCGCAGCCAGTCGGGCAGTGCGTCACCGATCTTTTCCAGCTTGACCCGGTCGGCTGTCGACAGTTGGCCAAACTCGGGTCGTTGGTGCTCGGTCGCGCCATTGACCGGTTGCGTGAGCGCGTTGAGTTCGCCAAGGGCTTCGATTTGCAGGCCGATCAAGATGCAGGCCTGGTGTTCGAAGAAATTCCCCTCAGGCTCATACAATCGCCATTGCAGCGGATCGTCCGTCAGGAGGGCAGTGTGCATGATCAGTGTTCGACCGAGGGTTTCCAGGTCGTCGAATTGCTCATAGCCGGTCGCAATCGAGTACGTCAGGATCATCGTGCGTTGCTCGTGGGTGCCGATCAGGATCGCGAGCGAGGCCAGGCTGACGTGTTCGGTGTGGCTGGCGATGGTGATATCGACGTCCATCAAGTAGGTACGGGTAGCGTACTTGTCGTTGGGCAGGCGCGTGGCGTAATCGGGGAACACGAACACGTTCCTGGCCATGGCCCGCTCGTCCTCGTCCCAATTCACCGAGCTGGGGAGATCCCAGGCCTTTTGCAGGTTGCTCGCCAAGGCTTGCCAGCGTGTGCCGCGAGGGCCGGCGGTGGCGTTCCAGAAGGCCAGTTGCTGTTCCTGGTACGCGGTGAACAGCACCGGCGCCAGCTCATTGATCAACCGGCCGATGGCGTCGATGCGTACCGGCAGGTGCAGGTCCGGGCCGCTGGTGTGCCGGTAGGTCAGGTAGTGTTCGCCGTCGATATAGACCACCGGCTTTTCGGACACCGCCTGCCAGGCCAGCGCCCCGGTGAGCGATTCACTGGAGGGCTCGCCGGGCACGAGTTCATTGTTGTCGACGATCAGCCAATGGGGCGAGACCACAATGGCCTGGTCCGGGTCGATGTCTTGCTCGGGGTACAGCTCTTTCAACGCGGGGCGCAAGGTATTGGCCGCTACCTCGCGTATCGACGGGCCGGTGGTGAGTTGGGTGAGCAGCAGGCTGGTGTTGGCGGTAACGGTTGGGGCCTGAGCCATGGAGCGATTCCTTGCTGACAAAAAGGCGGTGGGAGCGCCAGAAAGTAGCGAGGTGTAAAGCGGGTGGGGCGGTAGTTAACTGTTCAATGGCGAGGCCTTTGTGGCGAGCGGGCTCGCCACAGGAGGTTTTGCACGCCGCGCGTCAGGTGCCGGATTTGATCTTGGTCCAGGCGCGGGTCCTGGCGCGCTCTGCATCACGGCCCAGGGGTTTCAAGGTGTAGAGCGTGCTCATGGCCGCCTCGGTCGGGTACAGATTGGGGTTGTTGCGGATCGCCGGGTCGACCAGGCTGGTCGCATCCTTGTTGGGGTTGGGATAGCCGACAAAGTCGCTGATCGGCGCGATCACCCCGGGCTGCAGCAGGTAGTTGATGAAGGTGTAGGCGTCCCCGGGGTTTTTCGCGCCCTTGGGAATGGCGAGCATGTCGAACCAGATCGGCGCGCCTTCCTTGGGCAAGCGCATGTCCACGGTCACGCCGTTCTTGGCTTCCTTGGCGCGGTTGGCGGCCTGGGAGAAGCTGCCGGAATAGCCGACGGCCACGCAGATGTCGCCGTTGGCAATGTCCGCCATGTACTTGGACGAATGGAAGTAGGTGATGTAGGGGCGAATCTTCATCAGCAGCGCTTCGGCTTTTACGTAGTCCTTGGGGTTGCTGCTGTTGGGGTCCAGGCCCAGGTGCTGCAGGGCCAGCGGCAGAATTTCCGACGGCGAATCAAGCAGGGCAACGCCGCATTGCTTGAGCTTGCTGATGTTCTCTTCCTTGAAGATCAGGTCCCAGCTGTCCACCGGGGCATCGGCGCCGAGTGCGGCCTTGACCTTGTCCGGGTTGAAGCCGATCAGGATGGTGCCGTACATGTACGGCACGGCGAATTTGTTGCCGGGGTCGTTGGCCTCGATCAGCTTCATCAGCTTGGGGTCGAGGTGGTTCCAGTTCGGCAATTGGCTGCGGTCCAGCGGCTGGAACACGCCGGCTTCGATCTGCTTGGCGAGGAACACGTTGGACGGCACCACTACGTCATAGCCGGAGTTGCCGGTGAGCAGCTTGGCTTCCAGCGCCTCGTTGGTGTCGAAGATGTCATAGACCAGCTTGACCTTGGGGTTCTGTGCCTTGAAATCCTCCAGCGCCTTGGGGGTGATGTAGTCGAACCAGTTGTAGACACGCAGGTTTTTTTCCTCGGCCTGCGCGGCGGCGCTTAACACGGCGGCGCAGAGCGCCAGAGACGTGAGCATCTTCATTGGGCTGCTTCCTCGAAACCTTCAAGAACGTTGACGGCATTGATGCCGATTTCTTCCACCGCGTAACCGCCTTCCATCACAAACAGCGTCGGCTTGCCGAGCCGCGCGATGCGCGCGCCCATGGCCAGGTAGTCCGGGCTGTCGAGCTTGAACTGTGAGATCGGGTCGTCCTTGAACGTGTCGACGCCCAGGGAGACTACGATGACCTGCGCGCCGTAGCGGTCGATCTCGGCGCAAGCCTGCTCCAGCGCGGCGCTCCAGGTGTCCCAGCCGGCACCGGCGGGCAGCGGGTAGTTGAAGTTGAAGCCCTCGCCGGGCCCTTCGCCCAGCTCATCGGCATAACCGAGGAAGAACGGAAACTCGGCTTCCGGGTGGCCGTGGATCGAGGTGAACAGCACGTCGCGGCGTTCGTAGAAAATCGACTGGGTGCCGTTGCCGTGGTGGTAGTCGACGTCGAGGATCGCGACCTTTTTGTGGCCTTGATCGAGAAACGCCTGGGCGGCAATCGCTGCGTTGTTGAGGTAGCAATAGCCGCCCATCAAGTCGCCGGCAGCGTGATGGCCCGGCGGGCGACATAGGGCGAAGGCGCTGTGGGCGCCTTGCTGGATCGCCTGTTGCGCGGTGAGGGCGACCTGGGCCGCACTGTAAGCGGCTTGCCAGGTGCCGGCGGTGATCGGCGCGCCGCCGTCAAAGCTGTAATAGCCGAGTTGGCCGTGCAGGCTGGTGGGCAACACGCGGCGCAGGGTGCGGGCGGGCCAGGTGTAGGGCAGCAGGTCGCCGTCCTGGTTGAACTCGGTCCAGCGCGCCCACGCGCCTTTGAAGAAGTCGAGGTAGGCGCTGCTGTGGATGCGTTGCAGCGGCGCCAGGCCAAAGTCTTCGGGCGCCTGCACCGGGCCCAGTTCGCGGTCCTTGACCCGTTGCAGCACATGGTCGGCGCGCGAGGGCATTTCGAAGCAGGGCATCAGTTGCCCGTCCATCAATTCGCAGCGGCCGTGGTGCAGGTGGTGATCGTCCGAGTAGATCGTCAGCATTTTGTTGTTCTCCGCAGGCTGTGTCGGTGCATGCAGTCTTGCGGTGGGCGAGGTTTATGAGAACGGCAGGAGCGGCCAAAAGGGGATATATATGGCCAAAGTGTCTGTCCGAAATTCGCCCCTCAATGGGGCGTCACGCGCGAAATTGGCTCGGCGCCACGCCGCTCCAGCGCACGAACGCATGCCGGAAGCTCGCGGTTTCGCTGAACCCCAGCGCTTCGGCAATCCGGTAGATCGGCCACGCGTCCTCGCCCAGCAGCTGCTTGGCCCGCTCGAAGCGTAGCTCGTCGAGCAGTTCCTGGTAGCTGCACCCTTGGTCGTGCAAGTGCCGGCGCAGGGTGCGCGCCGAGCAGTTCAGCTGTTGCGCCAGCCCTTCAAGACCCGGTGCGGCCTGCAACTGGCTGGCAAGCAATTGGCGGATGCGCCCCAGCCAAGCCTGGCGCCCGGTGAACTCGAGGTTCTGTTTGCGGCAGCGCTCGGCCATGGCCTGGTGGGTAATCGCGTCGGCCAGCGGCAGCGGTTGGTCGAGCCAGCGTTTGTCGAAGGCGAAGGCGTTCGCGGTGGCTTGAAACTGCAGCGGGCAGTCGAAGCGTTCACGGTAGTGCGCCTGATAGTCCGGCGCGTCGTATTCAAAGCGCGCGCCGAGCAATGGCAGCGGGTGGCCGAGCAGGTCGTCGCAGATGACTTTCAGCGATACCAGGCAGAACTCGACGTTGAAGGTTTCCAGGCTCGGGTTCTCGCGGTAATCGCTGGCGCAGAACCAGATGCGCTCGCCATCCTCGACCAGGCTCAGCTCGAAAAGTGTTCCCAGCAGCGCCGGATAACGCAGCGCCAGGCGCAAAGCGTCACCGAAGGTGGCACTGGTGAGCAGGGCATAACCGAGCATGCCGTAGGACGAAACATGCATGCGCCGGCCCAGTTCCAGGCCGATATCGCGCTGCAACGCCACGGCGTTGGCGCACACGCGCATTTCCTGGTTGGTGGTGATGCGCGTGTCGGCGCGGCTCAGATCCGCCGCGCAGATGCCGCTGCCTTCAAGCAGGGTGGCGGCGGGCAGGCCTCGGTCCTTGAAGGCGCCGAGCACCAGCGACACGGCGTTGAGGGTGGTGAGGTGGGAATGCAGCATGGGGACTTCCAGCCAGGGGATGGCTGGAAGGGGAGCAAGTTACATGCCGGTCAGCTCAGCTCGCCGCACAGGTCGAGTTCGACCAGGCGCCGCACTTCGGCGTTGGCAAGGCCCGCGCCGAGCAGCGCGTTGAGCTTGCCGAACGCTGCCTCACGGGTCATCCCGCCGCCCGACAACACGCCCACGCCACGCAAACGACTGCCGGCTTCGTACACGTCCAGCTCCACGCCGCCTTCATGGCATTGGGTGATCGCGACCACGACCACGCCCTTGTCCCGGGCGCGCTGCAGGCTGGCCAGGAACGCCGGGTTATCGCTCGGCCCGGTGCCGCTGCCGAAGCATTCGAGCACCAGCGCCTGGATGCCGCTGTCGACCAGCGCGTCCAGCTGCACTGCGGCAATGCCCGGTACCAGCGCCAGTACGCCGACGTTGGCCAGGGCCTTGTCGTGACGGTAATCCAGGGTGGCCGGGACGTTGCTGGCCTTGGCCACGCCGCCGTTGCGTTGCAGCGCGGCAAAGGGGTGGCGACCGAAGCTGCGGACCTTCGCGCAACGGGTCGGCGCCATCAGCGCGCCGTGGAAGTACAGCTGCACCCCCGGCGCCTGGCCTTCACCCAATGCCGCGAGGGCGCCACTGACGTTTTCCCAGGCGTCGCTGTCGGGCACGCCGGCCGGCAGCATCGAACCGGTAAACAGCACCGGCGCGGGCAGGCCGAGCAGTTGGAAGCTCATGGCCGCGGCGCTGTAGGCCAGGGTGTCGGTGCCGTGCAGGACCAGCACGGCGTCGCAGCCCTCGTCCACGGCCTCAATGACCGCGACACGCAGGCGCTGCCAGTAGGCGGGGGTCATGTTGGCGCTGTCGATCAGCGGCGCCATTTCACGAAAGCGCCAGGCCGGCACTGCGGCGTTGGCGAGCTGTTCGCGCATGCGCGCTTCGAAACCCGACGCCGGGGCCAGGCCGTTGGCGCTGGCCTGCATGCCGATGGTGCCGCCGGTGTAGAGCACCATCACGTTGTTAGCTGGTTGCATAAAAACTCCTGAACGAAAAACGCCGCCGGGCCCAGAGCATGCCCAAGGCCGGGCGGCGTGTCATCTATCTAGGTTTAGCGTTGCGTTTGAGCGCCCAGTTCAGCCGAGGCTTGAGCCGCTGGCTCAGGCTTCACCGGGTTGGCCGGCCAGGCCTTGCGGTCCAGGTCCAGGTCGGGGAACTGGCTGGAGTCGAACACCGGGGTCTTGATGCCCGCCGCGCGCTGGTTGTCGTAGTCGTTCAGGATGCGCATGGCGATCTTGAACAGGAACGCCAGGGCGAACAGGTTGACGAACGCCAGCATGGTCATGGTGATGTCGGCGAAGGCGAACACGGTGCTGAGGTTCTCGATGGAGCCCCAGAAAATCAGCGCCAGCACCAGGGCGCGATAGCCCATCAGCACCTTGCGGTTGTTGCCCACCAGGAAGCGCAGGTTGCTCTCGCCGAGGTAGTAGTTGTACATGATCGAGGTGAACACGAACAACGCCAGGGCCACCGAGATGAACATGCGGCCCCAGTCGCCGACCACTGCCGCCAGGGAGTTCTGGGTCAGGGCAATGCCGTCGCCTTCAAAGCCCGGGGTGTAGAAACCGGAAAGCAGGATCAGCAAGGCGGTGCAGGTGCAGATCACGAAGGTGTCGAGGAACACGCTGAACGCCTGGACCACGCCCTGGGCGATCGGGTGTTCGACCGAGGCCACAGCGGCCACGTTAGGCGCACTGCCCAGACCGGCTTCGTTTGCGAACACGCCGCGCTTCACACCCATGATGATCGCGCTGCCCACCAGGCCACCGAAGGCTTGGTCGAGGCCGAACGCGCTCTTGACGATGGTCGCGAGCATGGCCGGCACGTGGTCGAATTGCAGCACGATCACGTACAGGGTCACGGCGATGTACACCAGGGTCTTGACCGGTACCAGCAGGTCGGCGATCGAGGCGATGCGCTTGATCCCGCCGATGAATACCAGGCCCAGCAATGCCGCCAGGGCCAGGCCGGTGTAAGTGGTGTCGAGGCCAAAGGCGTTGTTCAGCGAGTGGGTCACGGCGTGGGCTTGCAGGCCGTTGAAGGCAAAGCCGAAGGTCACGAGCAGCAGGAACGCCATGACCATACCCAGCCAGCGCTTATGCAAGCCGTGCTGGATGTAATAGGCCGGGCCGCCACGGTAGGTGCCTTCGACGTCAGTGCGCTTGTACAGCTGGCCGAGCGAGCACTCGATAAAGCTCGACGACATGCCCACCAGCGCGGTGACCCACATCCAGAACACGGCGCCCGGGCCACCCAGGGTCACGGCAATGCCGACCCCGGCGATGTTACCGGCGCCGACACGGCCGGCCAGGCTGAGCATCAGCGCCTGGAACGAGCTGAGTTGGCCGGAGCTGCTCTTCAGGCTGTCTTTAAACACCGAGAACATGTGGAAAAAGTGGCGCAACTGGACGAAACGCGAGCGGATCGTGAAATAACCGC
>Ga0302347_1002191_pt1 | contig 20633 bp, 16 predicted proteins | sample PhyWR1_FD_202178 | JGI IMG/M metagenome (GOLD analysis project Ga0302347, IMG submission 202178) | Leaf surface microbial communities from wheat plants in UC Gill Tract Community Farm, Albany, California, United States - DLSL W.R1 (v2)... | ecosystem: Host-associated > Plants > Phyllosphere >...
TGAACGGCCGACCGAAGCCGATCAGGTCCGCCCAGCCTTCCTCCAGCGCCTGCCTGGCACGCTCGGCAGTGTACTTGCCGGCGTAGATCAACGTGCCCGGATAGATCATCCGCAGCGCCTGCTTGAACGCGACCGGCATCAACGGGGCATCCTCCCAGTCGGCCTCGGCGATGTGCAGGTAACCCACACCCAGCTCGCCCAGCAGGTGTGCGGCAGCCAGATAGGTCGCCTGCGGCGTGTCATCCACCGCCCCCTGCAGCGTGGTCAGCGGCGCCAGACGCACGCCGACTCGCTCGCCGCCAGCGACATCGACCACCGCCTGCACCACCTCGCGCAGGAAGCGCAGGCGATTGCGCAGCGCGCCGCCATAGCCGTCGGTACGCTGGTTGGCCTGCGAGTCGATGAACTGGTTGATCAGATAGCGGTTCGCGCCGTGCAGCTCGACGCCATCGAATCCGGCAGCCAGTGCATTGCGGGTGGCCTGCGCATAGTCGGCCACGATGCCCGGAATCTCGTCCTCGCCCAGCGCGCGCGGCATCGAGTGCTGGATCATTTCGCCCACGCCGGATTCCGGACCGGCGCCGGTCGGGTCGACGAAGACCTTCACCCCTTCGGCCAGCAGTGCCGAGGAAGAGACCGGCGCCGCGCCGTCCGGTTGCAGGGCCACATGGGAGACACGGCCGACATGCCAGAGCTGGGCGTAGATGCGCCCACCGGCCGCGTGCACGGCATCGGTGACCCTGCGCCAGCCCTGCACCTGTTCGTCGCTGTGGATGCCCGGGGTCCAGGCATAGCCCTGGCCCTGCGGGCTGATCTGGGTGCCTTCGCTGACGATCAGCCCGGCACCGGCACGCTGGGCGTAGTACTCGGCCATCTGCGCGGTGGCGACATTGCCGGCCGCCGCACGCGAGCGGGTCATCGGTGGCATCACCATACGGTTGGGCAGCGTCAGCGCGCCCAGGCGGTGGGGGGTGAACAACATGGCGGCACTCTCTTGCGGGGGATTGCCGGCAAGGATGGGGATGGCGCTGCGCGCGCAACAGGCGCGTCCGCGCAAAACAGTTGTGCCTGGCAGGCAAGGGTCAGAGCCCTTCCCTGCGGCGGTCGGGGTCGGATCCCTTTCCGCAGGAAAGGGCTCCGACCCCATCGTTACAACGTCGGCTCGATCAACGCCCCGCCGTGTGCGATGCGGTCGTAGCAGGCGCGCACGACCTCTTCGCCGTACTTCAGCTCCAGCCGGCGCACGATGAAATGGCCGCGGGCCATGTCCTGGTAGTAGTCGGTGAACATGGTGTTGAGCGTCGCGCCGGCCGCCGCACCGACGATTGGTACCGCCTGCGCGGCAAACTTCTCGGTGACCACCACGCCGAAACGGGCGGCGACCTTTTCCACCAGCTTGGCCAGCAGCTTGCCGGCTTCCTTCGGCGCCACGCCCAGGGTCAGGTCGCGCCCGGTCACCACGCGCCCGGCCAGTTCGGCCGAGAGATGGCGCATGACATCGGTGGTGAAACCACGGGCGAGGTAGTAGCCGGTCTCGCTGGCATCGTCGCGCGGCGAATTGCCACCCAGTGCGAACACCTCCAGGCAGGCCTGGCGGGTGCTGAACTGCGATAGATCGAAGCCTTCGCTGCGGGCGACGTCGGCTACCGCGCGCATCATGATCGTGGTCGACACCGGCAGCTCGATGAACAGCGCAGCGAAACCGAACGCCCCACCCACCGCGCCGGACGTCGCCGCCGCCAGCTTGTGCCAACGCGTCGAGGCGCCCTTGCCAGGAGTGTTGCCCATGCTCCACAGCGCGGCCTGCACGGATTTGGACAACGCCGCCTGCACCGCACCGTGGATGCGGTTGGACACCGAGGTGGGAAGCGCCTTCACCGCGAACTCCAGCGGCGTTCCGACCAGGTTGGCCATGCGCGCGGTGATCGTGGGTGCTTCCAGCAGTGCTACCGCCCGCTGCAGGTCAGACCAGTCACCAGCGTCGTGGGCGATATCGCGGGGCAGCAGGATGGGCTCGTTCATGCGGCCGATCTTAGCGCCAGGGAGTTGAACACAGGGTGGTGCCGGCCGCTGGACGACAACCCTGCGCCGCCGGCGGGGATCAGGCGATTGCCGGCCAGCGGCCGGCACTCCCCCTCACGGGCTCGGCAGCCCCGACAGCGCGCCCATGAACTGGCGGTAGTGGCGCAGCTCATTGATCGAATCGTGCACATCGCTCAGTGCGGTGTGGTTGCTGTTCTTGCCCACGCCCGCAGCCACGCTTGGCGCCCAGCGCTTGGCCAGTTCCTTCACCGTGGACACGTCCAGGTTGCGGTAGTGGAAGTACTTTTCCAGCCGCGGCATCTGCCGGTGCAGGAAGCGGCGGTCCTGGCAGATGGAGTTACCCGACATCGGTGACACGCCGGCCGGAATCCACTGCGCCAGGAAGGCCACGGTCTGCGCTTCGGCCTGGCCAAGCGTGGTGGTGCTGTCGAGGACGCGCTGCCACAGGCCCGAACGACGATGCTGGTTGCGGTTCCACTCGTCCATCGCTTCCAGCGTTTCCAGGGGATGATGGATGGCGAACTCCGGGCCCTCGGCCAGCACGTTGAGCTGGGCATCGGTGACCACGGTGGCGATCTCGATGATCGAATCGTTGTCGGTATCCAACCCGGTCATTTCCAGGTCGATCCAGATCAGCCGCTCGTTGGCCGCGCCGTTCTCTGCCATCGTGTCGCCTCGTTGCTGGGCAGGCACGAGGCCGGCCGGTAAAGGGAAGTGGCGGCCATCATACCCTTTCGCCACTCAGCCCTCGCCAGCGTGGTCCTCCAGCAGCAGCGGCGGCTTGCCACGCTTGGCCCTGAAGTAGTTGGTCAGCCGGTTGCCCGCTTCCTTGGCCAGCACGCCGGCATGGACCTCCACTCGGTGATTGTGGCGGGCATCAGCGACCAGATCGAACACGCTGCCGCAGGCGCCGGTCTTGGGGTCGCTGGCACCGTAGACCAGGCGCGCGACGCGTGCGTGCACGATCGCCATCGCACACATCGCGCACGGCTCCAGGGTGACATACAGGGTGCTGCCGATCAGGCGGTGATTGGCCAGCATCCGCCCGCCCTCGCGCATGGCCACGATCTCGGCATGCGCGCTGGGATCGTGCGAGGCAATGTTGAGGTTCCAGCCCTCGCCCAGCAGCTGACCGTCGGCACCCACCAGCACCGCACCGACCGGGATCTCGTCAAACTCGCGTTGCGCACGTTCGGCCAATGCCAATGCGTGGCGCATCCAGCTCTCGTCGACGTCGTGCACCGGCACGCCCAAGGCATCAGTCATGGCGTTTCTCGGATTCAAGGAATGAGCGCGCGCGTAGTGTAACGCAGGCCTTTTGGCGCTTCCGCTGCGCGGATGCGAAGCGCCGCACCGGCAAACGCTGCATCGCCGCTTGATCTGCTGTGAAGACTCCTTCACGCTACGACCGCGTTTTCGTCATCTGACGACTGTGCACTGCTGCTTGCTGGCAGCGATTTCACCTTTCGATCTCTACAGGGGGTAGTTTTGAACGCAGTTGCAGAAACCACCGTGCAGGCCAGCCCTGCCGGAAAAGCCGCATGGATCACGCTGGCGATCGCTTGGCTGTGCTTCCTCGTCCCGTTCCCCGGCCTGGGCCTGTTCCTGGGCTGGCCGCTGAACCTGGTGGCCTTCATCCTCGCCATCGTCGCGATGGCCAAGGGCGGCGCCATGAAGGGCCTGTTCCAGCTGCTGGGCTCGATCATCGTTTCGCCGATCGTGTACTTCGTCGGCCTGGCGATCTTTGCCGGCACCGTGAGCGGCATCAGCGCGCAGAGCAAGGGCCAGTACGATGCGGCCGTTGCTGAAGCCAGCGTCTCGTCCGCCGCCACGGAGGCAGACGCTGCCGCCAAGGCTGCAGAACCGGCAGCCACTGCCGTCACCAACGATGCCGCTGCGGCCTCCGCCTCGGCTGTGGAAGTGACCGCCACCACGATGTTCAGCGACTACCAGGACAACGAGATCGCTGCCGATGGCAAGTACAAGGGCAAGGCGCTGCTCGTTTCCGGCACGGTCGACTCGATCAGCTCGGACTTCATGGACAAGCCGGTCGTGCAGCTGAGCGCCAAGCCGTTCGGCTTCGTACAGGCCAGCGACCTGTCCAAGGACGTGGCTGCCAGCCTGAAGAAGGGCCAGAAGGTCACGCTGGCCTGCACCGGCAATGGCGAAGTCATCGGCTTCCCGGCACTGTCCGCCTGCACCGTGCAGTGAGGCGCAGCGAACGGTGACATCCAAGGCCCCGCTTCGGCGGGGCTTTCTGTTTGCGGGTGTCGCACCGGTACAATCCGGGTACTGCAAAGCACCTTGGCCGATCCCATGACCACCCTGCGCCCTTCCCGCACCACCGATGGCGACGCTCTCGTCGATCTCTGGCGCCGGGCCGTCGACGCCACCCATGATTTCCTCAGTACCGAAGACCGTCAGGCTATCGATGCTGAAGTTGCCGGCTTCCTGCCACAGGCCCCGATGGTCGTGGCCGTCGGCGACCAGGACCAGCCGCAGGGTTTCATGCTGATCGACGGCTCGCACATGGAAGCGTTGTTCATCGATCCCGACGTGCGCGGAACCGGTATCGGCCGCCAGCTGCTGCAGCATGCGCTGGCACTGCAGCCGCAACTGACCACCGACGTCAATGCGCAGAATGCGCAGGCCGTGGGCTTCTATCGGCGCATGGGTTTCATCGAAACCGGACGCTCGCCGGTGGATTCGCAGGGTCGTCCGTATCCCCTCATCCACCTGCGCCATCCAGGCTGATCGGCGGTTGGAACGCCGGCCGTTCCCCGGTCAGGCAACCACGTCGAACGCCGGCGAGTAACGCACCTCCCCCTGTGCCATCGGTGGCTGCAGGCACAGGGCCTGGAAATACGCCGCCGGCACGCCGGGTAGTACCAGATCCGGCACGGCACGGAAGCCGAAGCGCCCGTAGTAGGCCGGCTCGCCCAATAGCACGCAGCCCCGCGCGCCCCTCTTGCGCAGAGCCTCGATCGCGGCCCGCATCAATGCCGTGCCCACGCCGCGCCCCTGCTGCTGCGGCAGCACCGAAATCGGCCCGAGCCCGAACCAGCCCTGGCTGTCGTCCTGCACGCTGACCGGGGACAGCGCGACATGACCCACCAGTTGGCCCGCTTCCTCTGCCACCAGCGAGATGCTCAGCTCGCCACGCTCACGCAATGCGTCGACGATGTGCTGTTCGGTGCGGCTGCTGTGCGGCGCATTGCGGAAGGCCGCTTCGGTCAGGAAGTGGATTCCAGCAGCGTCTGCGGGCAGTTCAGGGCGGATGGAAAGCATCGTCGGCACGTCGTCGGAACGGAGTAAGCACCTTGATCATGCCGCATCGAGGAAGCAACGGCCCGCGCCTGATGCCCGTACCCCACGTGTGAAATCCGGATACGAATCACAGTTCGCTGCATCCAATCCAGTTTGATAGCGTCAAAATTTCGACTATTTCACTTTTCTGCCGCGAGAATCGCGCAATCTAGCCTTCCCGGGTCCGGGATCGTGGTCACCAAGGAAAGGAGACATGCCGTGATTGCCCGTCTTTCCTCGCCAGTGCGGCGCGCACCTTCGTCGCCTGCAGCGTGCCCCGTCGCGAACGCGCCCACTCCTTCGACCGGAGGCTGACGGTGCGCCGCACATCCCTCCCGTGTCTTGCCTTGCTTCTACTGATTGCCTGCAGCCCGGAGACCGCCATGAACCAGGAACTTGCTTCCGCCGAGTCCGACGTCGCCCAGGGAGGACGTGGCCTGGCCAAGCTCAACCCCTCACCGCGCAAAGCCTATGAACTGGTACTGCGCCTGCACAACCCGCCGGGCAGCTTTGCCGTGGTCGAAGGCGTTGCCCAGTACGATGTCAGCAACGAAGCGCAGTGCGGCTACATCGAGCCCGCCACCGGCGCTCCCGCCCGCATCACCAGCCAGGAGCCGGTGACGCTGCGCAGGGTCACCGATAACGAGTACCGCGGCACCGTCTACCTGGACCGCATGCTCGACGAGGACTACTACGGCCGCGGCGTCTGCCATTGGGCCTTCAGTGGCGCCGGCGCGATGTTGAAGGCGACCGGCGCCGATGGCGAGACGCGCTTCCTGTCCTTCATCGAGGCCGATCCGTTCGTCAAAGGCCAGGCTGAGACGCGCCATTATCCGCAGGGCGACTACCCACGTGTGGCGGACCTGCCCGACTATGGCGCTACCGGCCAGAAGGACGCCAGCCGGTTCCGCCCGGAACTGCAGGACACGCTGTTCTCTGCCACCTTGACGGCCGATGAGGTGCAGCCGTGACCCTCGGCAGCCAGGACTACGCCGCGCTGTCCAACGATGCCTATCGCGACCTGAAAGTCGGTCGCCGCGCACCCGGACAGGAAGAGCATGTTTCCCTCAACGGGCATGACTACAAGGTGCTCGAGCACGTCAGCAACCGCTTCAATGGCTATCAAGGCACGATCTACCAGCGCGTGGACACGCAGGAGATCGTGGTCTCCCATCGCGGCACCGAGCAGATCGCCCGCGATGGCCTCCTCGCCGATGGCGGCATGGTGGTCGCCCGCTACAACGTGCAGGCCGCCGATGCGCTGGCACTGACCCAGCGCGCCCTCGCCTACGCTGCCAAGGAAGGACGCGACCTCGGCCAGGCACCTGAGGTCACCGTCACCGGGCATTCGCTGGGCGGCGCGCTGGCCCAGATCAGCGCACACCACTACAACCTGAAGGGCGAGACCTTCAACGCCTATGGCGCGGCCAGTCTTGGCTACCGCATTCCCGAAGGCGGCACCAGCGTTGTCAACCACGTGATGGCAGCCGACCCGGTCAGCGCCGCTTCGCCGCACTTCGGCCAGGTGCGCGTGTACGCCACGCCCCAGGAGATCGACACGCTGGGCGACTGGGGCTTCAGCAACAGCCGCCTGCGCATCCTGATTCCCGACAGTGCACTGGGCGCGGCCGCCAACTCCCTCGGTTCGCACAAGCTGGTCAATTTCCTCGGCGAAGACTCGGTGCTGGGCAGGCCGGAGACGCAGGCCTTGGCACGCGACAACGTCAAGATGATCGACGAGTACCGGGACAAGATGGAGCTGCTGCGCAGTGGCGTCACCACCGGTACGCGCGGCCTGCCGGGCGGCGTCAAGGATCTCTTCGACCATCTGCGTGGCCCCCTGGAACCGGGCGAACCCGCGCGCCGTGAAGCCGAACGGCAGGGACGCCCGATCGGCATGCTGCGCATCGACGATGCCGGCCACGTCGGCAACCCCTTGTTCAATGATGCCCTGCGCGGCGTGCACGCACAGGACGCCCGCGTCGGCCGCACACCCGATGGCATGAGCGCGCAACTGGCAGGCTCGCTGGCTGCGGAAATGCATGCCGCTGGCGGACAGCGGATCGACGAGGTACTGATGAGTGCCGACGCGTCACGCAGCTTCGCCCTGCAGGGTGAGGGCGGCGACCCCGGCCATCTGCGCGTGTCCGTCGACACCACCCGCGCGATGAACACGCCGCTGGAGCAGAGCAGCCAGCGCATCGAGCAGCAGGCTGCCGGCCAAGCCCTGGCACGCGAGCAGCAGCTGGAACAGACCCAGGCGACCCAGCGCAGCCTGCACGCCTGAGACGCTTGCTGGAATGAAAACGGGAGCCGGCACTGCCGGCTCCCGTCATTTCCGAGGTCGATCAGGGGCTGGAAACCGCCGAGTTTGCCGCCGGCCCTGCCAGCACGTACGCATCCGGGCCCGAGTCCGGGAAGCCGCCGCAGGCCTTGTCGCCCGGCGCCACCGGATCACACGGCCACTGCGCGCGCGTCACGGTATCGCGCAGCTCGAAGCGGTTGCCGTTCCACACGACGAAGGCCAAGTGTTCGCGGTTCCAGTCACTGAAGCTGTGCGGACCGGTCTTCTGCGGTGATTCCGGGTACTGCACGAACCAGCGCATGGCCGGCCCGTACTGCAACTTGCTGTGGTCGAGGCTGATCCTGCCTTCGCGGGTGCGGTGACGGGCACGATCGGCCTCGGCGATCGACGGTGCCGCCGGCATTGCCATTGCAGTGATGTCCTGCGGGACGCCATCGCTGCCCACCTGGTACACGCGCTGGCGTACGTAGGCCTGCCCGCAACTGCCGGCTGCGAGTCGGACGGGGTCTGCGGTGTTCTCGTTTGGAAGTGCGCCATCGGCACAGTCGAACGGCGCCGAGACCAGGTAGGTGGTCGTCGACGCATCCGCGCCTTCAAACGAACGCACCCAGATGTCTCCCAGGCGGGCGATGAAGTCCGGGCGCTGGCCCATGCCGGCCACAGCCTTGAACCATGCCTTCTGGCGCACTTCACGCTCGCGCCAGCTGCGCGGCAGGTGGATGTCCTGCTCGGGCAATGCCACCAGCAGCGCCGCCAGATGCGGCGGCAGCGTGCCCTGGCAGGCGCCGATCATCAGATCGCCCTGCGGTGCCAGCCGACCGGCCAGATCGACCGGGCAGCGCGCACCGAGCTGGCGCTCGGCGGCCTGGTCCGGTGCCAGCGGGATGATCGGCGGTGCGATGGGAGCCGGGGCAGAAGCTGGCGCGGTGTCGGGCGCCTGTGCGACCGCGGGTGCCGGGGCCGGCACCTGCGCGGGAGCCGGTGGAGGAGCTGCGACAGGAGCCGTTGCGACAGGCGCAGCATTGGTGGAGGCAACGTCGGTCGGCGGTGCCATGGGTGCTGCCGCAGGTGCCGGTGCACTCGCGGGTTCGGCAGAGACGGCTTCCGGAGCGACGCCCGTCGCCGGTTGCGGCTGCGGTGCGGGTTCGGGCGCCGGGGGCATGGACGGCACAGGTGCAGCTACCAGGGCAGGCAGCGGCTCAGCCGCGGCGACGGGAGCCGGTGCAGCTACGGCATCAGTTGCGGCGTCAGCGGGCGTCTGCGCGTCCGCCGCGGCCACTACCGGTGCTGGCACCGCCTCCTCGACGGCGGGAGCCGCCGGGGCGTCCGGTGCCTGCTGTGCGTGGGCCATGGCGGCAGCCAGTCCCAGCGGCAGCAGCCACAGTGCCGGAGCGCGGCCACGCTGGGCCGCTTGGGAACGCAGGAAAGTGTTTCGCATGTTGTGTCCTTACAAAGAGATCCATGTAGGCACCCGAGGGTGCTCGGTGTCGTGCGATGGGCCCGCCGGTCTCCGACCTGCAGGCGGTGCCCAGATTACAGCGATCGCGGGCGGTTCTGCTCCTGTTCGCGAGTAACCGAAGCAGCCTGTTCCTGGCGGGCAGAAGCTTCGGCCGCCAACTGCTGGCTGCTCTGCTCGAGCGGCAACTGGGCGGCGGCCTCACGCTCGACCATCGAGCGCTGCATCGCCGGGTCCCCCATGGCGCCCTGCACCGCGAACAGCGCCCTGCCATCGGTGCCCGCCACCACGTGGTCGATGCGGCTCATGCCGGCCTTCTGCGCGCTCAGCGCCAGGGCGCCCGCCGCATTGTCCAGTTCCTGCTGGCTGCGTAGGCCGCTCTGCGGCCCCATCTGCTGCAGATGGCCTCGAGCGTCGCTGAACAGCCGGTTGCCGGCATGCGCCGGATCGGACATATCGCGCGCGCGCTCAGGCAACTGTGCAGGTTCGCCCACTTCGCCGCGGGCAAGCCGGTCCATCACGTCGGGGGTCAGCTTCTGCTGCCACGCCTCGAAACGCTTGAGCCGGTCCTCCACCCCATTGATGGCGCCGTTGATGGCGTACGTCGCCTCGCGCACGTCCTCGCGCGCGTGTTCCGGCACACGGTTCTGCCACTGCCACACCGCGATGCGACCTGCGTGTTCCGGCTCCGATGCCAACTCGGGCTGGTTGACCAGATCCAGATCCAGCGCACTGCCGGCGCGCTCGTAGCTTTCCTTGCCGGTCAGCGGCAGATAACCGCGCCCGTGGTACTTGAGCGCATCTCCGGGCGCGTCATTGCCCATCCGGCCGCCATACATCAGCTCAGCCAGATCATCCGGACGCCCTCGCAGGGCTTCCTGGCGCGCGGACTCCAGCGCCTCGGTGCCATTGCGCCACGCCGCTTCGACCGGGATCTGCGAGATGCCCCGGGTATAGTTGAAACTCTCGTTGAGCCGACTCAGGCCGCGCGACTCGTGCCCTGCCTGGGCCATGAAATTGGCCAGTTCAAGGGGGGAGTCGATGCCGGCTTTCGTCGCCTGCCGCAGCAGTTGCGACTCTCTATCGGTCGACACAGTGCAACTCCTGGATGTTCATCAGCGCGGATTCCTTTCCGCCGGTTGGAGCTTGGCTCATGGAAGCGACACCTCGGCGACACTGGACGGGTCGAAGTCCTCGAACCGCACCCTGCCCAGTTCCGCCACCGAGAAATCCCGGATGTTGGTCGCCTCGGTCTCGATATCCACGACCTTGCGTCTCACCCCATCCACCCAGCAGGCCTTGTCCGCCGAGGCATAGCGGAACCGGTACGTGCTGCTCCAGCGCTCGCGGCTGCCGCCGTTGGTGATCACGCTGAAGGTGTCTTCCTCAACCATTGCATACGCAAAAGGGTCGCCCGCCAGGCCACCGCGGGTGGAACACGGCACCAGCTTGTCGTTGCGCGCGGCCAGCTGCCAGCGCCCGCGCCCGTCACCGCGCAGCAACAGCAGCACCCGGTTCGGTCCGTGCTGGCCGGGCACCAGCCCTTCCGGCGTTGGTTGGTCGATGACCAGAAGCTGGTACTCGATGCCATCGCCGTTGAGCTCGCCCCTGACGGCTTCCAGCAGGTTCGCACCGGACGGAACAAATGCCAGGGCATCGTCCATATGTGCGCCTAACCTGTCTTCCATCCCCTCCCACTCCTTCAATGTCGTCTTGCCGATGCCCGCCTCCCTGGCCGGTCGGAACGCGGTGTCCCGGCTCGCCCGTGCCTGCGCAGATGCGGATCATAGCCCCGCGCACGGCGTGGCCGCGATAGTGGCAAGCGTCACCCGTCGGACGGGCGGACAGAGTCCTCATTGGACGGAAAAGCTCCTGCAATCGGTGGCACTGGCGCGTCATTTTTATGACGCGCGGGGAGCTTACCGCGAGGAGCTTCGCCGCGTCGAAGGTCGGGAGAAGCGAAAAGCGGAATTGATCACATAAAAACTGGGCTTAACGTGAATGGTGCCCTACCTGATGAACAGATCCGCCGTGCAGGCCGTGTTGGCGATCCTGCATTGATCCTGTGGCATCTGCCTCCAGGCAGCCTTCGCGTTGCATTGCTGCATCGCGACAATGACCGCACCATGTTCGGACATGGCTGCGACGACGCTCGTGGTTTCAGTACCCAGCCCTGCGTGGGCGACCGCCACGCACTGCGCCTGGAACAGGGTCGCCAACGTGCATTCGCCCTTGCCGAATTCCCTGCACTCTTTCATGGACGCGCGCTTGGCCTTGCCCCGCGAGCGCATCGAGTTGCTGATGAACGTGTCGCCGCGGGCATCCATCGCCACGCCGCGCACGGTCTGCGCCCAGTTGGGGCGATTGCTGTAGGGCGAGCCTGTGCTGCTCACGGGGATGGGCGCGCAACCCTGCACACCCTGGCCACCGATGGGATACATGCTCTGCGGGCAATTGCCTTCGGCCATTGCAGTAAAAGGCAGAGAGCCCGCAACCAGCAGCAGGCACGACAAGATAGCTTGGTGGATTCGCTTCATGGCTTCCCTGATTCCCGGCGGCTTGGCCTGTAGCCACGATCAGCGCAACTGCTGCGCGCACGTGGCCCCTTGAGTGGCGTAGTCACGGACGTAGCCATCCATCGTCAGCACCGTGATATCGCAGCGGTTGTTCACGTCACTGACGACATGCCCGTATACGTTCAACCCCTGAACGCGCTCGCCACGATGCAGGTACAAGGTGCGCGAACCATCGGCCCCATTCTCCACACGGTCCGGCGTGCCCCATGTCCGCACGAACTCCTGCTCGGTCTTGCCGATCCACATGTCCATCAGATTGTTGCGGCCCACGCGGTTGGCTGCGCGAAGCGACTCATCCAGAACGCGGCTGGTCTCCTTCTGGCCACGTGCCAGATTCGCTTCCAGACTGCGCTCAGCCCGGTCCATTTCGGCGTCGGTCGGCCGATAGGTGAATGCTGGGCGCGTGCCATCCTTCCACAGATTGCCCCATATGAAATTCGCAGGTGACTGGCCGACGTCACCGATGGGCAGGAAGCCGCGCTTCATCATTTCCGCCGGCTCTTTCGCCTTGGGGTCAGGCCCGACGAGGCAGGCAAAACGCACCAGTTGCACCTGCCAAGGCTCGACTGCCTCGCTGGCCGGATCGAATCTCTCCGGTGGAATATCCTCGATCGCACGGTCGCGCCATTGCACCAGGCTCATCTTCATGGCCACGGTGTTACGCGCACAGTTCACCGAGTACTTCCTGATCAGCCGATTCGGCTTAATCGCGTTCTCGTAAACCGTATTGACCTGGATCTCGTATACCGGATCCGGGCCAGCGAGGGGCTCACCAGGCTTCGGCGGCTTCTTGCGGCGCAATTGCTTCAAGTACGCGTTCTGCTCTTCCTGCGTGGCGTGCTGCAAAAAACCGACCAGGTCCGCGCGGCTGTTGAGCGTTTGTGCATCGACTACCCACGCTTCACGGTTGGGCATGTCGCCACCGGCGTAAATGACCCAGCTGTCGGCGGCGTGTGCTGACGAAGCCAGCGCCAGAGCGCCGACCAGCATCACTACACGAAAGGGATTCTGCATGATTCGTTCCTTCGAATGGCATGGAGACTTACGACCGCTCCGACAAGCGCAGCACAAGCCCGCAACTTGTCCAAGCCACTACGATACCGTGCGTTGCATCAGCAACGTATCGGATTTTTCCTACGAATCACACTGATGCGTGGCCCATGTGTCGACGAAAAATTCATCAACCAGCGTCTAGCAGGGCACACCACTCAAATTATCTGCGACCGAAGACATCCCTCTCGCAGGCAAGAATGCACTTCATTTTTCGCGCAGATACGATGGCGCAGGCGCGTTCCGCTCGACGTGAATCAGAATGACTTGAAAAGTGGTTCGGTGCAGTCGGTATAACGAATTACACACGCCCCGCCGCCTCTGGAAGCGCAATACTTCAATACTTCAGCAGAAGCAACTTCCTTTGAAGGCCCAGCAGATATGGAAATGCGGCCATTGCTTCCCTTTTCTGGATCCGCATAAGCAACACACTGGTTCTTGTATGTAATAGCTGTCGAGCAGTCAGTGGCGCCGTATGTTGCGCAGCGACCCCGCGCCTCCTTCTCCGCCTCTGACTTGGAGCGTTTTCCAACCGACGCGCCCATACTGCCTGTAGCGTCCGACATGGAAATTGCCCCCCAAGTCTTGATCCATCGCCCATTAGGGCGCAAATCACCACCGCCGCTACCAGCGCTCGGAATAGGCGCGCAGCCCTGCACACCCTGTCCACCGATGGGATATTGACCAGCAGGACAGCCACCTTCAGCAAAGGCAGCATGCGAGGCACCGAGAAAAAACAAGGTGAATAGTGCCTTCATCCTCATGTGACTCTCACCCATCAGACCGACAAGACAGATCATTGATCTTGATCATTTAGATGCAGAATTCAGCATTCGGAGCAGCGACCCATACTGACTGCAAACCAACCAAGACCGGCCGATCAGTTCTGCAAGATGCTCGAGAGAAGTTCGGGCAAGCGCTCCGATGATCATCGACAGCTTTGAGACTCGCTTATTCAAGGAAACAATAATCCGAAATATTGACGACAAAGGAGGAAGCAAAATCACCTCCATCCGATCATTCCTACAGCGTGGGGACGCATAAAAAACCATCAACCTACTCTCACCAAGGCATACCTCTCAATAAGAGTGAAAAAGTGGCTCCGTGCAATCGCTGTACAGAACTTCACACTGGTTTTCGTTACGAGTTGCGCAGAGCTTTAGCACTTCAGTCGAAGCCACTTCCTTTGTTGGCCCCCTCACCGCAGAAACTCGCCCCCCCTCGCTGCTCTTTTTCGGATATGCATATGCAACACACTGATTCTTATAGGCGATCAAAGCCGTGCAGTCGCTAGCGCCGTAGGTAGTACAGCGATCCTTTGCTTCCTTCTCTGCTTCTGCTTTGGTTCGCTTCCCAACAGATGCCCCCATGGCACCCGTAGCGTCAGACTGGTAGATCGCTCCCCAGGTCTTAATCCAACGACCGTTCGGTTGCAGATCACCGCCGCCACCTCCTCCCGGAATCGGGGCGCAGCCTTGAACACCCTGCCCTCCAACTGGATACTGCCCAGCCGGACACCCTCCCTCTGCGTAAGCTGCACAGAACAAAGCGAGAAGAGAGAGACTAAGGAGCACCTTCGTCTTCTTCATACAATTTCCATCATCAAGCAAATTGAGGCCGCAGAGGCCGGCTTCCTGAGAAGTGACCGGTCTGCGCGCACTGCTCGGCGAAGCGCGATCTTGCCAACACTCTCGCCGAATACGCCGGAAGATACGAATTGGGACTTAGCAGCCAGCTCAATAGCTATGAAATGTTGGCTCAGTACAATCAGAGTAAGACACTGCACACGCGTCGCTTGCGCCACCACCTTGTTTACAGGCTTGTGTCGCTCGCTCAACGGCAAGCTCTTTGGTCGCTGCGGTCGAATAATACACCCCCCCCCTTCTTCCCCCTGCAGGAGCGGCAACAGCGACACACTGATTCTTGTATGAAAAATTCTCGCCGCAGTCTTTCGCGCCGTATGTGGAGCATCGCGCTTTCGCTTCCGCAAATGCTGCGGCCTTGGATTTTTGTCCTACCGAAGTTCCCACATCAAGAGTCGAAGGCGAAATTGAAATTGCGCCCCACGTCTTGGTCCAGCGGCCATTCGGGCGCAAATCGCCTCCGCCGCTCCCAGCACTTGGAATCGGCGCGCAGCCCTGAACACCTTGCCCACCGATCGGGTACTGCCCAGCTGGACAGCCCCCTTCTGCAAAGGCAACAGATCCGCCGGCAAAGAAGACAGCAAGAGTGAGTGTGAACTTGACCAATGCTTGCATGCTGCTCGACTCCATATTCCTATGCCTACAACCTTGATCACTGCCCGCCGGAGTAAGCTCCACGGAGGCCACTGTCCTGCTTGCTAGGGCCAGTTTGCTGGGGAGTGACAACCCTCCCCATACCGAGATTAGCGTTAGCATCTCGAGATCCACTGTCCGCCTCACCCTTAGACGGAGCCGACGGCGTATAGGTACCCGCCGGGCGACCATCCGAACTCGGAGCACCGGCGGCACCGCCGCCTATCTGCGAATATGCCATGAAGGTACCCAGTGTGCCCTGGAAGAACATCGCGGCCATTGGGGGCGCAGTCAGGATCAAGGTGGTGAGAATCAGTCCCATACCGCCCTGTTGCATGGCCTGGCTGGTCATGCCGTCGGCCAGTGCGCCGTCAAGCAGATATTTGTCCACCAACGCTGTCGCCCAGAACGAACCTGCAACGCGGATGACCATGTCCAGCGCGATCGACACCATCGCCGCCAGAACCGCCATCGAGAACATCGTTCCGATTCCGTAGAACAACCATCGCTGGAACAACTGCTTGGTCTGCTCGAACAGCAGGCAAAGAATGAACAGTGGTCCCAAGCCGATGAACAGTGCCATCGCGATCTGGTACAGCAGCAACATCGCGCCCGCGGTAATCGCTGGACCACCGGTACCCAATCCGATGAAGATCTGAGCCTGGGTTTTCTGACCCTGCAGGCTTTCGTCCTTCAGCACCTGGATCGCGTCGATGCTGGACAGGGCGACCTGCATCCAGGCAAGGGATTGGTCGATCTGCTTTTCCGGCGGGTCGTCCTTACCGGTCACCACGTGGGAGATCAGCCCCTTCACATCCTTGTTGAGGAAGTCCTGCACGTTCTGACCGAACATCGCCATGGTAGTGGCCACGCTGACGATCAGCGCGGCACGCGCCATATTGGTAACCAGCACCATCATTGAATCTCGGCTGCGCCCTGTGACGATGCGGAATCCCTGGATCAGCACCCACAGGGTCATGAGGGTGAGGGCCATGAAGCCAACCCACTTCATCATGTTGCCCAGCAGCTTGATGCCAAAGTCATTGATACGCTCCTGGAGGAACTCCAGGATCAGCCGGAAGAACATGAAGTCGCCGATTGACTGGATACGTACCGCATATCCAAGCAACTCGTGCAGGCCTCCGGAGAAGTCAAAGCTGGCAATCAGCGCGATGTTCATTTCCACAATCCTTTGGCGATTCCACTTGCCTCCGACCGGACACCCTGCCCGGCCGGTGCTTCATAGGTCCAGCTGCGATCAATCAATGCTGAGAGCGGTCTTTAGCGCAGCCGTGCGCACCAGATCACTCGCAAGCTTCTTCTTCGGATCTCCCTTCAGCGCGGCCTGGGCGATCACGTTCTGGTTGGCCTCCATCACGGCTATGTAGGCGTCATATGCCTGCATGCGACCAACCCACTGCTGCGACATTGCCTGCAACTGGTTGCCGAGGCGCTTGGCGTCGCTGTCGGCGGCCTGCACGTTGCCAATCTTGTCGCTCTTCAGGCGTGCCATGAAATTCTCGTACAACGCCTTTTCCATTTCTTCGGAGGTGGTCGTCATGAAATCGACCGAATCGTTGAACTTGCGATTCTGCATCATGCGGATGTTCACGCAGATCTGCTTCTGCTGCTCCTTGATGTCCTTGTCAGCCTTGAAGCCGACGGCATCAAAGAGATTGGTCAAACTGAGCCCAACCGCATCCTGGCCGCACGTCTCAGCCACCAGGTAGTCCTCCTTCACGCGCTTGAGTTCCTGCGCCTGCGGCATGTTCATCAGGAAGTTCATCGCACTGAACAGCGCTCGCGCGTCATCGATCTGCTGCTTGATCTGCTTCCAACGAGTTGCCTCCTTGCCATACTCGATGGTCTGATCAATCCATGCGCGAAACTCCTGCATGATCGAGGAGTAGTCAATGACCGGCAGGCCTGCGTTTGCGTTCTGTGCACTGAGCAGCAAAGCGCCAGAAAGCACGATCGCACCAAGACGCGAGCGGCGCGGAGTGCGGCCAGCGCTGCGAGTCTGCATCGCGTTGTTCATTTCAATCTCCATGTTCGAAATAGTCATCTGCGACCTCCCTGCTGCCGCGGTCAGGCGGCGTCCGAACGGGCAGCCTTACCGGAGCCCTTTCTGTTCTTGTAGAAATCTTCCAGCCACTGTTCCGGCGTCAGCTCATCCACCGTGACCCGCGCGCGCACCGCCGCGGTCTGCAGCACACGGTGCATGATGTCGATGTTGTCGGTCGAGGCCGAGATCACCGAGAGAATGTCATCCATTCCACGCAGGTTGAGCTGGCACACACTGGACGCGTGACCCTGCTTGACCAGGAAGCAGCGCGAGCGCTCATCCAAGGCGGTGACCACCTTGAACTCGGCCTCGGTCAGCTTCAGGCCGTCCATGTAGTCGCTCTTACTGGCATTGGGATTGGGCAGTAGAATCAGCGTTGCGGTCTGTTCGATCAGTGCCGCCGAGATGTCGCTCTTCAGCGCGTCTTCCGGGCTCTGCGTCGCGAAGATGCCCAAGCCATTCTGCTTACGGATGGTCTTCTGCTTGTTCTTGGCGAATTCCTTCAGGCCACCCTCACCGTCCAGAATCTTCCAGAATTCGTCCATCACGTAGATCAATGGACGACCGTCGATCAGCGACTCCAGGCGATGCAGCAGGTAGTTGATGACCGGCACGCGCACTTCAGGGTTGTCGATGATGTCGGTGTAGTCGAAACCGATGATGTTGGCCTTGCTCAGGTCCACGGTATCGACCGGGTTATCGAACACCCAGCCCAGCGAGTTGCCCGAGGTCCAGCGGCGCATACGCGCATACAGGCCGTCGTCGCCCATGTTGGGCAGGCTCTTCTGGAAATTGGTCATGCTGCGCAAGTGCATTGGTGTGTCGAGCATGCTCTCCACCGCGCGATAGATATCCTCTTCTTCGCGGGAGCTGTACTCACGCTTGCCTGCCAGCACCTTGATCAGATCCGCCAGGAACTGCACGTTGCTTTCGTTGTTTTCGCACTGGAATGGATTGAAGCCGGTCGGCGCACCGTTCTCCAGGGCGAGGTAGTTGCCGCCGCAGGCGCGTACGAAAATCTCCGCGCCACGGTCCTTATCGAAGAAGAAGATCGTGGGCGACGGCTCGTACTTCTGCACCTGGCTGAGCAGGAAGTTGATCAGTGCAGTCTTACCGGTACCAGACTTGCCGATCACCATGGTGTTGGCGATCGCCTTTTCACCCAGCGAATTCTCCGACGGGTGAGTGGCATGGAAGTTGAAGTAGTACGGCTGGCCGTTGGTCGTCTGCAACGTGGTGACGCAGTCGCCCCAGGGATTGTTGTGCTGCTTGCCGGTGGCGAAGTTGTGCAGTGGCGACAGACCGAGGAAGTTCAGCGAGCTGACGTTGGCCAGGCGAGTGCGGAAGCGCCAGTTGGCCGGAATCTGCGAATAGAACGACGAGGTGACAGCCAAGTCTTCCTTGGTGGAGACGAAGCCGGCATTGGACAGTTCAGCGCGGGTCGTTGCCACGTTCTGCGACAGCTTTGCCTGACTGTCGCCGTAGACCGCCATGATGAAGTGGTACTCGCCCAGCACGAAGTTGCCAGAGGACAACTGATCCATCGCCTGATCGAGCTCGACGATCTGGCTGACGGCCTTGTCGCCGGAGGAGATCATCATGCCCTTGGTACGGTCCAGCACCTTCAGTGCATCCTGGCGCCCCATCGGGCTGAAAGAATGAGTGATGACGTACTCGTAATCCAGGTACTTCAGGCCGTTCAGGATGCCGGGGTAGGTCCCCTCGGCGTATTCCTTGATATTGAGGATCGCGCCGAAGTGATTGGCACCGTTGGGCGTGTTGATCACAAAATCGCCGGTCTTGGCCGAGAACATATGCCGGCTGACTGGCAGATAGTCCTTCACAGGCGCCGACAGCACCGGTACCGGCTCATCGATGCGGTTGATCAGGTAACCGAACAGCTCCAGCGTCTCAGAGAACACCACGCCATTCTTGGCCTCGTACATGCCCAGGCGGTAAGGCGCATAGTCGCGGATGACCGCCTCGACGTTGCCAGCCAGCTCCATCAATTTTTCGACCGCCTGCTCCTGCTCGGCGCGCAGCCTGTCCACATTCGCGGACTTTTCCACGAAGCGCTTACCGGCCACCACCGGACGATAGATCATCGTCAGGTAAAGCTCGTTCTGCATGATGCGCTGCGAGGACAACATGCCCATGTACTGATCGGACACATCCTGGTTGAAGCGCTGTTTGAATTGGCTCTTGCCCTTGAGCGTGCGGCGACGGCGGATGTCATGCACCCAGAAGGCGACATTGACGAAATCCGGCGCGCGCAGCGTCTGCAGCAGACGATTGAAAGTGTTGTGGCGATGCTCCAGCTCCCATTCCTCGCGACCGACGAACGGCAGCCCTTCCAGATGCCAGGTCAGCAGGTAGTCGCCGCCCGTGGTCTTCACCACGTTCGGGGCTACATGCGATGACAGGGGAACAAATTCGCTGATGGAGGTATCTGGGCTGAACATGCGACTGCTTCCAATGGGGTACTGCCGACAAAAATTCGGAGTGGCTGCGGCGGGCAACTGCTTCCCGCCGCGGCCGTTCCGGCCCTCAATCCATTCGGGCCGGCTTGTTGCGGTACTGATTCGGGTTGAACACCCACATGCCGTCGTGTTCCTGGACGTTGCGGACCCTCAGCTTGAACATCAGGCGAAGGCCCAGCAGCCGGAAGATCATCTCGTCACGCCTGGCCATCTGCCGCATGATGAAGATGGCAACCGGAATGGTCAGCAGGAACCAGAAGTTCGTGTACATGCTGAGCAGCAACAACCCACCTGCCACCATGAAGAAGGGCAGGTAGGGAACGCCCAGGAACATCGCTGGGCGCGTGCAACCCCGGAACAGAACGTTCTTATGCACTGTAGTAGAGGATGGCGTTCTGGATGTGCAGTGCCATACCGCCGCCAGTCGTGCCACCACCACCACACTTGCCATCGCTGCCGTCACCCAGCAGCATGCGGGCGATCTGACCGGCGGCGCCGATCAGCACGCCACCGATCAGGATCGGGGCAACATCGGCAATGCGCTTGTGCGCGAAAGCAATCTGGTAGCCGGCGAAGATGACCGCGATGGTCACCACGGCGATCGAGGCGATGTTCAACAGCCCATTGATGTTGTTGAAGAAGCCACAGACTTTTTTGTCGGTACCACCGAAGTCGGTGGCGCCGCCGGCAAACACCTGCGGGGCGAACACGGCGCCCACGAAGAGGGTGGCCATCAGCAGGGTCTTCAGCGTGCGCTGGGCCTGGACGAGGTCGATATTGATACGCTTCATGGATTGATTTCCTTGTTGATGGACTAACACAACTGAATCGACCAGCCGGGGGACTGGCCGTACCACGACTTCGTCAGAACACGAAGGCCGCATCCCCTGCGGGAATCTGTTGCGCCGGCATGGACTGCGCCGGCGCGTTATACATGTTGCCTGGGGGTGCCGAGGCGCCCTGCTGACCCCAGGGCTGCAGCATCACTGGGCTTTCGCCGCCGCCGGCCGTCGCGCCTGGCAGCTGCTGCGGCATCATCGGCGGCTGACCCGCCCGCCCTGCAGCAGCCTGCTGCG
>Ga0302347_1002192_pt1 | contig 20633 bp, 18 predicted proteins | sample PhyWR1_FD_202178 | JGI IMG/M metagenome (GOLD analysis project Ga0302347, IMG submission 202178) | Leaf surface microbial communities from wheat plants in UC Gill Tract Community Farm, Albany, California, United States - DLSL W.R1 (v2)... | ecosystem: Host-associated > Plants > Phyllosphere >...
AATGACGGCGGCCAGGTGTTCCTCGACGCCTACCCGGTGACGCTCGGCGAGCTGGAAGAGCGCCTGCGTATCGAGAAAGCGCTGAACCCGGATTTCCCGGTGATCGTGCGCGGCGACGCAATGGTGCAGTACCAGAAGGTGATCGAAGTACTCGACTTGCTGCGTCGGCTGGAGCTGTCCCAGGTCGGGCTGGTCACCGGCAAACCGAGCCAGGGCTGAGCCATGACCGCACAGATCCCGATCACGCCGTTGCCCGTGAACAAGAAACCACCGTTGCGCCCGCTGAAGTGGGGCGCCGGCCTGTTACTGGGCGCGGTGGCGGCCTGGTTTTTGTGGCAGTGGGCCAATGACATGAGTGGCGTGCGCCGTGAAGCGCCCAAGGTGCCGACGATTATTCCGTTGCCGCCGCCGCCACCACCGCCGGAGAAACCCAAGGAGCCCGAGCCGCAGGTCGAAGAAAAAGTACCCGAGCCGGTGCCCAGCCCCGAACCCGAAGAGGTCAAGCCGGCCGAGGAAGCACCGCCTTCGCCTAACGAAGACTTGGCCAACCCGATGCAGATCGACGGCGACGCCCAGTCCGGCAATGACGGTTTCAACATCGGCGCCGGCAAGGGCGGCGGTATGGCTGGCAGCGGTGGCGGCGGTTTGGGCACCGGCACTTACAAACAGTATTTGGCCGGTACCTACCAGCGCCTGATGCGTGAGGACCCGGAGCTGCGCAAGAAGGCGTTTTCGATACAGATAGACCTGTGGCTGGGCGCCGAAGGCGAGGTCACCAAGGCAGTGGTGGCCAAGTCCAGCGGCGATGCCGAGACCGACGCGCAGATGCTCGCCCTGGTGCGTGCGCCACGTGCCACCCAGAAACCTCCGGCGTCGATGACGCTGCCCGTGCGCCTGTCCCTCAAGGGCCGGCGTCCGGATTGATCCTTGTTTTTTTTAACGGTTTTTTACAGGAGTTGCGTACACATGATTTCCCCCGTGAATCGACTGACCCTGGCGGTTGGCATGGTCATCGCGACCCTGGTTGGCCAGGCGACGGCAGCCCCGGTCGCCCCCTCGGAAAACGTCACCGTCAACCTGATCCGCCTGTTGGTGCAGCAAGGCGTGCTGACTCAGGACACCGCCAATGGCCTGATTGCCCAAGCCGAAAAAGAAGCCCAGCAGGCGCGCCAGGCGAATGCCGCGCCGGTGGTGGCCGCCGGCCCGACCGCAGCGCCGGGGGATGTGCGCGTGCAGTACGTGCCGCAGGCGGTACGCGATCAGATCCGCGACCAGGTCAAAGCCGAGGTCATGGCCACCGCCAAGCAGGAAAACTGGGCCCAGCCCAATACGTTCCCGGACTGGATTTCGCGTATCAGCTTTGATGGCGACATCCGCCTGCGCGATGAGTCGCGCTACTTTTCGGGCAATAACAGCAACAACATCACTGACTTCGCCAAGCTCAATGACACCGGCCCCTACGACGTCAACAAAAACTCCAACACCCGGTTCCCACCCTTGCTCAACACCCGCGAGGACCGCGAAAACCTGTTCCGCCTGCGCGCCCGCCTGGGCATGAAAGCAGTGATTTCGCCGGACTGGACCGCCGGCATCCGCATCGCCACCGGCTCGGACAATAACCCGGTGTCGACCACCCAGACCCTGGGCGGCGGCTTCGGCAAAAAAGACATCTGGCTCGACCAGGGCTACCTGACCTGGAAGACCACCGACGACATGACCCTGACCGCCGGGCGTATCGGCAATCCGTTCTACTCCACCGACATGATGTATTCCAACGACCTCAACTTCGACGGCGTGGCGGCGATCTTCAACCACAGCCTCAACAGCGAATGGGGCCTGTTCGGCACACTCGGCGCGTTCCCGGTCGAGTACACCTCCGACACCGCCAGTTCCAACGGTATCGACAAGGAAGACAGTGAAACCAAGTGGCTGTTCGGCGGGCAGATTGGCGCCGACTGGAAGATCAACCGGGCTAACCGCCTCAAGCTCGCCGCGGCCTACTACCAGTTCCAGGACATCGAGGGCGAGCGCTCCAGCCCTTGCTCACCGTGGGCCGGAGCTGCCGGTTGCGACACCGACGGCACGCGCGTGGCCTTTATGCAAAAAGGCAACACGGTGTTCAACCTGCGCAACAACACCACCAACCCGGCCACGCCAGCCACCACCGCGGACCCGCAATTCGTCGGCCTGGCCTCCAAGTTCAACGTGCTCGACCTCAACCTGGTCTGGGACAGCGAGCTGCCAAGCGACTTCAAGCTGCGCAGCCAGGGCAACTTCATTCATAACCTGGCCTACGACAAGGGCGAGATGCTCAAGCGTAGCGAAGGCGAGATCGTCAACAACATCAACAGCAAGGGCCAGTTTGAAAGTGGCGGCAATGCCTTGATGGTCTCCTTCACCCTCGGCAGCGCCCTGGAAATGCGCAAGCGCGGCGACTGGAACGTGCTGGCCGGCTACAAGTACATCCAGCCCGACGCCTTGCCCGACGGCTTCAACGACTCCTCATTCCACCTGGGCGGCACCAACGCCAAGGGCTACTTCATTGGCGGCAACTACGGCATCGACAAGAACATCTACGCCAGTGCGCGCTGGTTGAGCGCGTCCGAAGTGTATGGCCAGCCGTTCGAAGTGGATGTGATGCAACTGGAACTCAACACGCGCTTTTGATGCGCAGGGAGATGCCACATGAACACGCGAATCTGCGGGCTGTTGTTGCTGTTCGTCGCCACGGCGGCGTCGGCCGAAGGCATGGAGGAGCGCCTGCGTACGCAATTGCGCAGCACCACCCAGCAATTGCAGGCGCTGCAAAGCGAGCAGGCCCAGGCCAGCGCGGCGCGTATCGCCGCCGAAAACCAGGCCAAACAGGCCCAGGCGCAAATCAAGCAACTGACCGCCGAGCTTGAGAAAACCCGTGGCGTGGCCGAGCAAATGGCCGGCCAGCAACAGAGCCTGCACAGCCAGGCCCAAGCCCAGGTGGCGGCGAGCAACGAGCAGATCGGCAAGTTCAAGAAGGCTTATGACGAACTGCTGGTGCTGGCCAAGGGCAAGGAAGCCGAGCGCGCCCGCTTGCAGGCGCAACTGAGCGAACGTGACACACAAGTGCAGCAATGTTCAGTCAAGAATCAACAGATGTACGGCGTGGCCCAGCAGTTGCTCGCGGCCTACGAAAAGATCGATGTGGCCGAGGTGATGAGTATTCGCCAGCCCTTCGCCAGTGGCGCGCGGGTCAAGTTCGAGGAACTGGCCCAGGGCTTTGGCGACGATCTGTACAAGAGCCGTTTCGATGCGCCCCAGGCGGGCGTCAATCATTGATCACAAGGAAGAACCGAACATGAACGAATTGATCATCAGCGTGACCACCCAGAGCCTCACCGAGCTGCTGCAAGAGGCCGGTTATCGCGTGAACCAGACTGAACAGAACGGCATCGTGCAACTGCTCAGCGCCAGCCAGGGCATCGGTTTTGCCGTGCGCTTTGGCAACCCGGCGGCAGAGCAGGGCGGCTATGTGGATTTCACCTATAGCTGTGCGCTGCGAATTCAAGGCGAGTTGCCCGAAGGCCTGGCCCAGGTGTGGAATACCTCGCGACGCTTTGCGCGGTTGTCGGTGCAGGGCGAATTCCTGTTGATGGAAATGGACGTGGTGGTGGCCGGCGTGGGCGCCCCGCACCTGCGCAGCCAGCTGGAGTTGTGGGACCGCCTGTTGCAGGAGTTCATTGTCTACCTGCGTGAATACAGCCAGCAGGCGGCACAGTTGCAGGCCCAGGCCGCGCCCGCTGACGAAGAGGCACCGGTCCTGTGAAGAAGCCAACCCTGATGATCAGCGCGGGTGCGCTGGCCTTGCTGGTGGTGGCGGTGGGGTTGAGCGTGCGCCCGGGCAGCGACCCGGTGGCCGCGCAACAGCCGGCGCCGGCGCTCAGCCCGGCACCGAGCGGGCCGGCGGTGGCGCGCCTGGGCAACCAGCAGATCGACCTGCCGGAGCTGAACAGCGTACTCGCCAGCCTGCCGGCCGAGTCCCGCGAGCAATTGCGCGGCAACCGTGGCGCGCTGGAAACCTGGCTACGTTCACGCCTGGCGCAAAAGGCCGTGCTCGAACAGGCCGACGCCCAGGGCTGGCGCCAGCGCCCCGAGGTGGAACAGCAGACCCGCGCCGCCACGGAGCAGATCGTGTTTCGCGACTACATGCTGTCGGTCAGCCAGGTGCCGGCCGATTACCCGAGTGCCGCCGAACTGCAACAGGCGTACGACAGTGGCAAGGCGCAATGGGTCACGCCGCCGATGTACCGGGTGAGCCAGATTTTCCTCGCCGTGAATGACCCGCAAAGCGCCGATGCCGTGCGTCGCCAGGCCCAGGAACTGAGCCGCCGCGCCCAGGCCGCACCGGGTGATTTTGCCGCCCTGGCCACGCAATATTCCCAGGACCCGGAGACCGCCGCGCGCGGTGGCGATTCGGGCATGCAGCCATTGCAGCAACTGGTGCCGCAAGTGCGCGAGGCGGTCTCACGGCTCAAGGTCGGTGCCGTATCGGACGTGGTGCAGAGCGGGGCGGGCTTGCATGTGCTCAAGCTCACCGGCCAGCAACCGGCGCGCACTGCCAGCCTCGACGAACTGCGCCCACGCCTGACCGAAGCCTTGCGCGCCCAGCGTCAGGAGCAGATCGCCAAGGCCTACCTGGAAGGCATGCTCAACACCGCGACCTTGAGCATCGACGGCGCCGAGTTGAACAAAGTGCTGGAGTAACCCGTATCAATTCGCATTGGATGCACCGACCCACAAGACAGGGAGTCTCACATGGCATTACTGGAACCGTCCGGCCAACCGGGGCCTTCGTCCTATGGGGCACCTGCCGGGTCGCGCAGCAACTGGGAGGCCCTGGCAAACGAGATTGACCCGGAGGTAGTGCGCTACTTCCTGGTGAGTGCGCGCTGCGGCTGTTTCATGCAGGCGGCGCGCAGCCTGAATATCAAGGCGACCCTGCTGCGCAAGCGCCTGGCGCAGCTCGAGGAGCAAGTGCGGCATGCGTTGTTCTGCTACCAGGGCAACGGCCTGGTGCTCAGTCGCGACGGCCAGCAATTGCAGGCGCAACTGGTTGCCCTGGCCCACGCCCGGCGCCTGCCGGTGGTCGAGCAGCCGCTGATCCGCTTGGCGGTGGCCGAGCCGATCCTGCATGACATCCTCGGTCGCGACCTGATCGCCTTGCTGCGGCGCAATGCCAGCGTGCGCCTGGAGATCATCTCCCTCGACAGCCAATTGTCGCTGCAGGCGGTGGACGTGGATGTGGTGCTGTGGCTGGCGGACGGCGACAGCCCGCTGCCCGGTCCGAGCTTCGCCACCGAGCCGCCCCGGGCCCTGGCGCGCCTGCACTACCTGCCGCACATCGCCAAGCGCTACTCGCGCCTGACCACACGGCCGGACAGTGTGGAGGACTTGACTGACTACATGCTGGTGCAGTGGCAGCCGGATGCGCAGGTCGACGCGTTGCAGCCGTGGAACCAGGTGGTGCAACAGCGGCTGGCGGCGGTGGTGCAGGTGCAGGCTTATTCGCTGATGCTGGAGATGATCCGCTGCGGCGCCTGCATCGGCCTGCTACCGCATTACATGAGCAGCTTTGACCGGGGGTTGGTGGCGTTGCCGGGGTTGTTGGGTGAGAGCATGCAGCGCCAAGTGTGGCTGGCGGTGAATGCGCAGGTGCGGGATGTGGAGGCGGTGCGGGGGGTTGTGGAGTTGATTGTGGGGACGTTTGAGGGGCGGCGGGAGTGGTTTGATTGATTGGGCCGGGGTACATATCCGTTATTCAGCTAACGGCTAGTTGTGGTTCCCCCCGGTGTCAGGGTAGTTGTCGTGTGACCGCTTTTTAAAAGCAATCCGGGGGCGGCAACAGTAGGGTCATGCCTTTATTGGCGCAAGCAAGCGGCTGTCAGAAGCTCCCCCTCAAGCAATGATGGCTCTGCGACATCACTGCTTTCCAGACGTTCCTAAGTTGTACAAAAATAAATATCTGTACAACTTTTCATAAAGTTCTCAATCTCAATGCCGACAGGATGTCTGAAACGTTTAATTACATAAAACGTGATTAGCCGAATGAGCCAGACAGAGCCAGGCATTCGAGAAAATGGAGTGTTCTCAACTACACATCAACTACAAACCGTCCCATTCCGGGCTGTGAGAACTCCATGAACATCCTTGCTCCTGCCGTACACCTGGCCGACCGATTACGCTTCTCCACGAAGTTCGCTGTGCTCGCCATCATCGTGCTGATCCCTCTGTTTCTGCTCGGTACTCGCGTTATCCATCAGATCAACGCAAGCCTTGAGGTCATTCGCTCGGAGCAACTGGGCCAGCGCTATCTGTTGGACGTAACGCCTGTACTGCGTTTATCGATGTTGCAACGCGCCCTCACCAACCGCTTGCTCAGCGGTGACAGAAGCGCTCAAGCCGATCTATCGGCCAACCAGTTGAAGTTGGAGGACGCATTTTCGAAACTGGCCGCAACCGACCGGCAGCTCAACACGCAGCTGGAAACCGGTGATCGAGTGCAGCGTCTGCACGCTGGGGCGCAGCGTTTGATTGAGCTGGCGAAAGCGGATGCCAACCAGAGCGCGACCTTCGACGACTGGAACGATCAGCTCACCGAGACGTTGAACTTCGTGTACTACGTATCGGCCACGTCGGGCATGGTGCTGGATGAAGATTACGCATCGTTGTTCTTGATCGATCAGAGCACCTTGAGGCTGCCACGACAAATCAATATCGTCGGGCAATTGCGCGGGCTGGCCAGCGGGCTGCATGACGGGCAAACGTTGAATGCGGGTACGCGCAGCGTCATCAAGTCGATGCTCAAAAACGAGTTACTCATCCATAAAGAACTGCAGCAAAGCCTGGCACTTTTGCGTAGAAGAGAACCCGCCCTCGCCGACAGTATTCAGGCGCCGATCACCCGTGCTTTTACCAGCCTGGACAGCTTCCGCGCCGACCTCGAAGTATTGATTGACGCGCCAAGCGACATCATCAGCGGCGTGCAGAACTTGCCGGGCAAGGGCAATGCGGTGGTGGCTGAGTTGTACAAAGCGCAAGACACGCTGCAAGACGCACTGCTGAATGCGCTTGAACGCCGAGTTCAGGAAAAAACGTCGGAACGCCTATTCATTCTCGGCATGTTTGTCGTTCTTGGCCTGTTGCTGGTGTATGTGTTCAGCGGCATCTACAGCGCCATGCGTCGCACTATCAACGATGTGTTGATTGCCACCCAACTGATTGCTCAGGGCGACCTGAGCGTGCGCATTCAAGTGCGTGGCAAAGATGAAATGGCCGATGTGGGCAACGGCCTTAACCATATGGTGCAGGCCTTTAGCTCTTCGCTGGCTCAGGTCGAACGCAGTTCACAATCGGTCTCCGATGCGGCGCAGCGCATTGGGGTGTCGATTGACCGGGCTAAACGCGCGATGAGCGCACAGCAAAGCGAAACCGAACAAGTCGCTACGGCTATCAACGAGATGACCACCAGCGTTGCGGACGTGGCGCAAAACACCGAGGGCGCCGCCCACGCCGCGGAGCACGCCAGCCAGTCCTCCAACACCGGCCTGGCGAAGATGCAGGAGACCCGCGTGACTATTGAAGCCTTGGCCGATGAGGTGGAGCGCAGTGCGCAAAAGGTTTCGGCGCTTGCGCAACACAGCCAGCAAATTGGCGGCGTTATTGAGGTGATCCGTAACATTGCTGATCAAACAAACCTGCTGGCGCTGAACGCGGCCATTGAGGCGGCCCGCGCCGGTGAGCAGGGGCGAGGATTCGCGGTGGTCGCCGACGAGGTCAGAACGCTGGCCTCGCGCACACAAAACTCCACCGAAGAGATCCGCCGTATTATCCAGGAGCTGCAACTGGCGACAGGCGACGCCGTCGAGCAAATGAAAGCGGGCAGACTCCGCGCGCAGGAATGCATCGAGTCGGCTGATCAGGCCTCGACCAGCCTGGATGCAATCAATGACGGCGTTGAGCAAATCGTCGGCATGAACACCCAGATAGCCAGCGCGGCGGTTCAGCAGCACGCCGTCTCGGAGGATATCAATCGCAATGTGACCGAGATTCGTAACGGCAGTGTGGCGTTGATGGAAGGCATAGAGGACAACGCTGTGACTGCGCAGGAGCTCTCGCTGCTGGCAGGGGAACTGCGTACCGTCGTCGCGCGTTTCAAGCTGTAACGCGACAAAGGGGGCGCCCAACTTGTTGGCTCGCCCAGTCTTTGTTTGCGGGCTTATGCTGGTGCTTATCTGCTCAATCTCTGTTCCAATCGAGCGAGTACGAATTAATTTTTAAACCTTCTCAGGTAAAGGCTAGTCGATGTAAATACAGTGACGCCATATTGATTACTGGTGATATCTGAATAATGCTCCCACGCCTCTAAAAATAAACGTATTGCCAAGCTTCCAAGCGCTTGGTTGAGACAGGTTGAAAGCAATGAATCACGATGCCATTGATGGTATTCCCATCGACTATGCAGATCTCTACCAGAAGGCTCAGCAGGCATCTGAACGGCTTCAACTGGCACTTGATGCAGGTGCCATCATTGGTACGTGGGTTTGGGATGTGCCAGCAGATCGCTTTACCGCAGATGAACGCTTCGCGCGTTCATTCGGTCTTTCGCCTGACCTATGTTTAAAAGGGTTGCCGCTGGAACTGGTCACGGCCTCTATTCATACGGATGACTTTGCGCACGTGCAAAGCAAAATGACCGATGCGCTCGGAAGAGGGGGTGCCTACCGCTGCGAATATCGCGTTTTGCAAAGCGATGGTGTTTACAGATGGGTTGAAGCAAATGGGCGGGTGGAACTCGATGAGGATCACAAACCGCTGCGCTTTCCTGGCGTCCTTATTGATATCGAAGCGCGGCGGGTAGCAGAGGCCGAACGCGACAGGCTCAACACGCTGCTGCGAACGTTCACTGCCGCAGTCCCAGGCGTAGTGTTTGCGAAAGATCGGCAAGGCAGGATGCTTGTCGCTAACCAGGGTACGACCGAGCTGATCGGTAAAAGTCCTGAGTTTTACATTGGCAAAACAGATGTCGAGTATCTGGATGACCCGCAGCAGGGTCGCGTAATCATGGCGACAGATCGAAGAATTATGGAGAGTGGTGTATCAGAGCAAGTTGAGGAGGAGGTCCGGCTTGCTGATGGCTCTGCCGCTACATGGCTGTCGGCCAAGGCACCCCTGTTTGATGAGAGCGGCGAGGTCATTGGACTGATCGGCTCGTCAATCGACGTGACAGACAGGAAAAAAGCCGAGGACGCACTCAAGGAACTTAACCAGACCCTCGAGCAGCGGATTCTTGTTGCCGTCAGTGAACGTGAGAACATCGAGAAAACCTTGCGTCACTCGCAAAAAATGGAAGTGGTGGGCCAGCTCACTGGGGGCATCGCACACGACTTCAATAACATTTTAGCGGGCATCTCGGGCAGTCTGGAATTGATGCAGACTCGGCTCGCTCAAGGGCGCTCAGCAGATGTTGATAAGTACCTTGCTGTTGCCCAGAGTGCTGTCAAAAGGGCGAGCGCGCTTACTCATCGCCTTTTGGCGTTTTCTCGACGCCAAACACTGACACCTCAGCTAACCGATGTGAAGGCGCTTATCGAGGGAATGGTCGAACTCATTTCACGGGCTGTTGGGCCTTCGATTAGCATTGACGTTAACGAGATGGAGGGGTTGTGGCCTGCGTTGATTGACTCTGCCCAGTTGGAGAACTCGTTACTCAACCTCTGTCTGAATGCGCGTGACTCGATGCCTGACGGGGGGCGAATAGTCATATCGGCGTCCAATGAATGGCTTGAAAGAAATGACGAACTCGATCATGAAATCGTACCCGGTCGATACCTTCGTATATCTATTTCGGATAACGGCTCGGGTATGACTGCTGAGACGCTCTCCAAAGCGTTTGAGCCGTTCTTTACCACCAAGCCTTTCGGTACAGGTACAGGCCTGGGACTCTCAATGGTTTTCGGTTTTACACGTCAGTCCGGTGGCGATACCAAGGTTGAATCTGCGCCGGGTAGAGGAACGACCGTATCGATTTTTCTGCCACGCCACGATGGCCACGTTATGCCAAATCCTGACGAGGCTGATATCAGTGATGACCATTCTGGACGAAAGCGGGAAACCATACTGATAGTCGATGACGAGCCTTCAATCCGGATGCTTGTGGCTGACGTCCTGAGTAACCTTGGATATGCCACGCTTGAGGCTGCTGACGGTGTAGATGGCTTGAAAATTCTTCAGTCTGACGCGGCTGTAGACTTGCTCATTACTGACGTCGGATTGCCAGGTGGAATGAACGGTCGACAGATGGCAGGGGCTGGTCGCAAATCTCGTCCCAATCTCCCTGTCCTCTTCATCACAGGTTATGCCGAAAGCGCTGTATTAAAAGACGTCCATCTCGAACCCAATACGCATGTTCTAACGAAGCCATTTGGGCTGGATGTTCTGACTTCTCTGGTGGCGGACCTGGTCGAATAGTCCACGTTGCGAAGGCGCGGCCAGTTGCGAGTGATCAGTGGATATTGGATGCAAAACATCTTTCCGACGTTTGAACCGCTCAACTAAACTTGCGATCAGCCACTCCTGCCAGCACTCGGTGAGACGCCATGATCGCCCATACGCCCACTCTCTTTGCCTGTGTCGCTTTAGTCGCAACGATCATGGCTTTTTGTTTAATCCTGGTCGGACAGTTCAACCAGCGTGACGGTCTTCTAACGATTGGCTTTGGTTTGTTAGCGCACGCCTTGGCCTATATTGGCTATACGTTCTATGGTCATGCACCGTTGTGGTTGACCTACGGCGCCGCCAACACCCTGCTTGCAGTCGCACTGGCCTTTTATGGGGCCAGTGTTTTTCGGATTGTCGAGCTTCCTGTCGCCTGGTGGCGAGTGTTTGCTCCAGCAGCATTGATGCTGGTGTTGATGGTCAGTTTGATCGATACGCTGGAACCGCGAATGCTCGCTGCGACGCTCGTGTTGATGGTGCAGTGTTCATTGATCATCTACTGGACGCGCCGGCACATTCCCGCCCAAGGTCGTGCACGCATGTTGTTGATCATCGGATCGAGTATCAGCCTGATCGGTTTGGCAATGCGGGTTGTCGCGGTGCTTGGCGGAGGTGCTGCGCAAATGCGTTACGACGTAAGCAACCTCAAGCAAACACTGTCGGTAAGTATCGGTACGTTCACCGCGATGATGATCTCCCTCGGCTTGGTGCTCCTGGCTAAAGAGCGTAGCGAGTCTTTGCTTCAGCACATGGCGCTGCGAGATGTGCTGACCGGCATCCTGAATCGTAGAGCCATCCTTGAGCAGTTTTCGACTGATTTGGAGCGTGCACGGCGAGAGGGTTCCAGCCTGGCAGTCGCTATGGTCGATATCGATCACTTCAAACAGATCAACGACAGGTATGGCCATCTGGCGGGAGACGAAGTGATTAACCACTGCGCCAATCATCTAACCCAGCGACTTCGTCATTCCGACAGTATTGGTCGTTATGGCGGTGAGGAGTTTTTGATCTTGCTACCCAGCACTGATCCTGAAGGGGCCTTTGCTGTGTTGGATGAGCTGCGCGAATCTTTGGCCCAGTCACCATCTCAATATGGTGAGGCAACCATTTCTCTGCGCATCAGTATGGGTGTTTGCTGTGTGGTGCCCAATGACGACGATACGACAGCCGCCGTGCTAGCCAAGGCGGACGCGGCGCTTTATGACGCTAAAGCATCAGGGCGCAATACTTTGAAGCTCGTGCAGTCATCCCCCCAACAGCATGAAGCGCCTCTAATGCGGTAGCCGCAGTGCTAAAGCACTTCCTCCCGGCAGCATGCTCCTGCACGTCCTTATTGATCGTAAGCGCCTGATGAGACGGGCCCGAAGCGAGCAGTAAGGTTCTGCGAATCAGGGGGCGGAGTGTCGACGCGCTCCGGTATCCGCACCGAACACAGGTACGCGTAAAGCTCGTCAGGTGAAGGTCTATGAGAACCCACACACCGGTGAAACCATCGAAACAAAAGGTGGTAACCACAGAGGCTTGAAGCAGTGGAAAAGTGATCACGGCGCCGCGACAGTAGAGTCTTGGCTCTCCAAGTAATTTCAGGTGAGTACAAAGGGCCCCTTGAAGGCCCTTTTTTTGGCTTAACTCTTCGTGCGCCGGCACGTGCACAATAAAATCGCTACCCATCCGGCTGACTGAGATCTCTGTTTGCTAGAAACTCAGTTACCTCTGTAGGTAGAGAAACCGTAGGGGCTGAGCAGTAATGGGATGTGGTAGTGCGCAACGGCACCGTCTACCTCAAAAATGACCGGTACTTCCGGAAAGAAACTTGAGACGTTGTGCGCTTTGAACCACTCACCGGTTTTAAAGGTGACGCGGTAGGTGCCTTTCTGCAGGGCCTGACCATCGGGGTACAGACCGGGAATACGACCTTGCTCGTTTGTCGCTGCGCTGTTGAGCATGTTCCAGTTCTTGCCGTCCTGTTTTTCCAGCGTGACATTGACACCCGGGGACGGTAAACCATCTTGTAAGTTGAGTACATGCACGCTGAGCGGGTTGGCTGCCGCCAGTGCCAGTGACGATACGACACTCAATACAACGCCGGCGAAGAGAGCTTTTAATACAGTCATGATGATGTCCTTAGTTTTTAACGGCAGGTAAAATTTTGTTGATAGCGACTAATGCGCAACCTTCATCGAATGCTGCCCCACCGGCACCGGCCACTCCGATAGCGCCAATGACTTGCCCTTCAAACACCAACGGCACTCCGCCGCCCAGCAGCAATAGCTCATCCAGGGTGTTGAGGTTTTCAGCATCGGGTGTACTGCGAGCACGTTCTGCCAATAGTCGTGTTGGCGTCTTGGTCGATAGGGCGGTATAGGCCTTACGTTGGGCGGCTAATGTGTTGTGTGGGCCAACGTTATCGTCGCGTTGCAAGGCGACTAAATTGCCCCCACGGTCGACAATTGCCGCAACACCCGTACGGCCATCGGCATGACACGCTGCCAGCGCGGCATCTAGCAAATCATTGGCCAATGCCAGTGACACGTCGTTGCGCTGCACAACTTGATCCGGTGCTGCAACAGCGAGCGCAGAGCTCATTGCGAGTGACATCAGCAATGAGGTCGATAGGCTTATACGCATGTTTTTTCCTTTGTTTTGTCTGGCTGAGTCATCGCCAGACATCATGATCCGTGCACTGCGTCAGAATGATTGCCTGATGATTACCAAGATGTAATGTGCCAAAACCGTCAGGCGCGCTAGCCTATACTCCAGTTCTGGAGGAAAAGATGCGTATCCTGGTCGTTGAAGATGAAGCGAAAACAGCGGATTACCTCCACAAAGCCCTGACTGAATCGGGCTATGTGGTTGAGGTCGCCCTGGATGGCCTGGAGGGCCAGTATCTGGCGCAGGAAAGTGAGTTCGACCTGATCATCCTGGACGTCATGCTGCCGGGCCTGGACGGTTGGCAGTTGCTTCAGATTATTCGGCGCAAGTGGCAAACCCCGGTGCTTTTTCTTACCGCCAGGGACTCTGTGGCGGATCGGGTCAAGGGGCTTGAGTCAGGGGCCGATGATTACCTGGTCAAACCCTTTTCCTATGCCGAGTTGTTGGCGCGCGTACGTACTCTGCTGCGCAGGGGGCCGCCCCGTGAGGTCGAGCAGTTCTTGGTGGCAGACCTGAGCGTGGATCTGTTGCGGCGTAAGGTCACGCGTCAGGGTGAACGCCTGACCCTGACCAACAAGGAGTTTGCCCTGTTGCACCTGTTAGTCAGTCGGGAAGGGGAGGTGCTGTCGCGCTCCTCGATTGCATCGCAAATCTGGCAGATGAACTTTGACAGTGATACCAATGTGGTCGACGTCGCCATTCGGCGACTGCGCGCCAAGGTTGACGATCCTTATCCGCTCAAATTGATACACACAGTGCGTGGCATTGGCTACATGCTTGAGGTGCAATCCTGAAACTGTTCCCGCGTGCCCTGAGCTTGCGCCTGGCGGTCATGTTCGCCTTAGTCAGTGCGCTGCTGCTGGGCTCCATTGGTTTTTATCTTTATCAGTCGTTACAGCGAGAAATCGCTTGGCGCGATGACCAGGCCCTGCTCGGGCGCCTGGAGCGCATGCAGGCGTTGATCAACGACAGTGTCAGCGTCGAGCAACTCAGAAATCGGCCCAAGCTATACGAAAATATGCTGGGCAATCGCGACAACCTGCTGTGGATTATCGATGACACGGGCCAGGTGCTGATCGAAATCAACCCCGTCAGCATGAGCTTGCCCACGTTACCGGCTGCAGCCCAGGCTCAGCTGAGTGACGGAGACTCTTCGCTGTCAGTGCGGCTTGCCTGGCAACACGTCATGCAGGGTGACCGCGGCTTGACCCTGATTGCCGGCAAGTTGTTGAGCGAGCGTGAGCAGATGCTGGGGGCTTACCGACTCAAGCTCTGGCTCGCGATGTCGGTCGGGGCGCTGCTGGCTTTTGTGCTCGGCGGGTGGGTCAGTCAGCGAGGCTTACGACCTGTGCGCCTGCTGGCGAAGCGCGCTGCCGCAATTGATGTACACCATCTGCATCTGCGGCTGGATGAGTTCAATGAACTGAGTGAACTACAAGCACTCAGCCAAGCGCTTAATCAGATGCTTGCACGCCTCGAAGAGGGGTTCGCCCAGCTATCACGATTCTCGGAGGATCTCGCCCATGAAATGCGCACTCCGCTCACTAATCTGATGGGGCACACCCAGCAAGCCCTGAGGCATTGTCGTTCAATCGAAGACTATCAAAACTTGCTGGTTTCCAATCAGGAAGAGTATGAGCGTTTGGCGCGAATGATCGACAGCATGCTGTTTCTCGCTCGTACCGAGCAGTCGCATGCATCTGTAAGTAATGAGCTCATCAACCTGCACGATCTAGTGGAGCAACTGTGTGAGTATTTTGAAGGTGTGGCGCAAGAACGTGATGTGACGCTGATCAATCAGGCCCATGATCAATTGCGTGCTGATCCTGCTTTGATCCGTCGAGCACTGGCCAACTTGCTGGCCAACGCGCTGCGTTATGGCTCTGCTGCTACGGCAGTCACCATTAGCAGTGTGGCGTTGGGGGACAGGGTTGAAATTACTGTGCATAACCTGGGCCAGCCGATTTCAGCGCAACATCTCCCTCGACTGTTTGAGCGCTTCTACCGGTGCGATCCGTCACGTAGTCAACCGGACGATTCCGGGGGATTAGGTTTAGCAATCGTTCGCTCAATTATGCAGTTGCATGGCGGTCGGGTAAGCGTAGACAGCAATTCGTCTGGAACGAGCTTTCGTTTGGAGTTTCCTGCAATGGGCTCGGTAGCAAGCCAGGTTGAATCCAGGCGAATTATCGAGTGAGGCGACGGATGAGGCGGCACATGCGTCTGGAGCAAAATTCTGCCATTTCCTTGTAAGGCTTCCACCAGCTGCGCTCAGCATAGCGCAGCCTGAAAAATGGTAAGGCGTCTTGCGGACAAATCCTCTGGCTCATCAAATAATCGGAGTACGCGCTAACCCGTTACCAGCATTTTGATTGGAAAACGTTTCGGCGGTACGTCCGTCGGTTTTTCTCAACTTGTAGGGGGAAACGCCGATAGCCTCTCATAACCAAAGAGGCGGTTGTTCATGTTCAATACCACGCTCAAAAAACAGCTCATTTCCCAGGAAGCAGAGCTGTCCGAGCTGCGCCAACTACGCGATGGGCTTAATCGTGAAATGCTGACGTTGAGCATCGATTCAACGTTCAAAATCATTGCATGTAACGATAATTTCGCATCTGCTTTGGGCTACACCCAAGATCGTCTCGTTGGGCGTGCCATGTCGGAAATTGTTCCGCATTACGTATCGAAGCTTCCCTGCTTTCATAATTTTCGCGCTGCAGTCGCTTCAGGCAAATCAATTACGGACGAGTACCGGTACTTGCATTCCGACGGTTCCCTGGTCTGGATCCATGCGCTTTGGCAGCCTATAACGGACGTAGGTGGCAAGTTGAGCCATGTCACGTGTTGTGCGACGAATATTACTTCGCGCCTGGAACAGGCTTCGGAGAATGCGTCATTCATCGATGCATTGCTTCGTTCAACTGCGGTAATCGAGTTCGACCTCTCCGGGCACGTACTCAAGGCGAATGACCAGTTCTTGAAAGCGATGGGCTATAACCTGGCACAAGCGAAAGGCAGTCATCACCGTATCTTCTGCAAGCCAGAAGAAACCTCGTCCCAAGGATACAAAGATTTTTGGCTGACCTTGAACAAGGGCGAGTTCGTTGCGGGTCGATTTGAACGTATTGACAGTCGCGGTCAGACCATATGGCTGGAAGCGACCTACAACCCGGTATATGACACTGAAGGGACGCTGTGCAAGGTAGTTAAGTTTGCGACGGTAGTCACTGACCAGGTTGCCCGAGAACAAGAGGTCAGTGAAGCAGCCCGAACGGCATTTGAAATTTCCCAGCAGACTGATGTGAGTGCTCAGCGCGGATCAGTCGTCGTAAACGACACGATGCATACCATGCGCAAAATCGCCGTTGATATGCAGGCAGCCTCTGGCGGCGTTGAAGCGCTCGGCAAGCAGTCACTGTTGATCAGCTCGATCATTCAGACGATCAGTAGTATTGCTCAACAAACCAATCTGTTGGCTTTGAACGCTGCGATTGAAGCTGCTCGTGCAGGCGAACAGGGTCGAGGTTTTGCCGTAGTAGCGGATGAGGTCAGACAATTGGCTGGGCGCACCAGCAGCGCGACGGAAGAAATTGCCTCTGTCGTCTTGCAGAACCAGAAGTTGGTTGATGAAACCGTTGGTGAAATGGCAAACAGTAAGTCCCAGGCGGAACAGGGCCTTGCACTTGCTACCCAGGCAGGCGAGGTCATCGTGGAGATCCAGGATGGCGCCAAGAGGGTGGTTGACGCAGTAGGCAAATTCGCTAATCAGCTAGCTTAAGACGTGGTGTGCAAGGTTCGTGAGAAGCAGTCGCTACCTGCTCTTTGGCTTCTTTTTGGGCCTGGTTTGTCGGGTTGAGGTCTCAATCCATGTAAGAGCGCAACCCATATCAGCCTTTACCGCAGCAACGGATATGTACACATAAAAAGCAGCATTCGTTGCAGCAGTGTGAGCCATGAGAACTTCCAGCGATGATGCGCCCCGAAATGGATAGCGATAGGGCTGAAACAGGTTCTGGCTTACGGCTGTAGGGCCGAATACAGTGGCGCGACCGCGCCGGCATTCAACCGGCTGCGCTTTCATGTTCGTTGTAACATGTGTAACAGCTTCGCCAATCTATGCCGACTGCGCGACGAAACAGAGTGAAATTGCGATGCAGGCCTCCCGCTTGACCCTGATTTGCCATGCCCTGACGCCGTTGCAGAAGCAGGGGCGGTTTCCCGATGACGAGTCGGTGGCGATGGATTGGCAGGGCGCGGCGTTGTCCCTGGCGGCGCAGTACAGCAAAAAACCGCGCCTGCTGTGTGGGCCGGAGGCGCGAGCCCGGCAGACGGCGGGGCTGTTCGGCGCTCAGCCGGTGATCGAAGAGGCCCTGCGCGACGGTGATTTCGGCGCTTGGAAAGGCCAGGCCATCGTGCAGATTGACAGTGTGCAACTCAACGCCTGGCTTACCGACAGCACCAGCGCCCCCCATGGCGGCGAATCGGTGGAGCAGATCTGCGCGCGCGTGGCTCAGTGGCTCAAATCCCTTGAAGCGCAGCCTGGCCATGTAGTGGCTGTCACCCACCCGTTTATCATCCGCGCTGCACTGCTGAACGTGATGCAGTTGCCGATGACGATGTTTTATCGGATCGACGTCGAGCCCCTGGCCATCACCGAGCTGCGCTTTAACAGCGTATGGCGCTTGCGCCTGGAGACTCACATGGCAAAATCGTCGCCCCGCAATGAGAGCAACCCATGAAACGCATCCTGATCATCGGCATTGGCGCCGGCAACCCTGACTACATCACGATGCAGGCCGTGAAGGCGCTGAACCGCACCGACGTGTTCTTCCTGATGGACAAGGGCCAGAGCAAAGACAAGCTGATCGACCTGCGCCGCGAGATCTGCGACACCTATATCACCGAGCCCGGCTACCGCTTTGTCGAGGCCGAGTGCCCCGAGCGCGTGCGCGGTGACATCGACTACACCACGGCCGTGCGCGACCTCAACCGCGACAAGCAGCAAACGTTCGAACGCATGATCAATGAGGAAATGGCCGACGGTGAAGTCGGCGCTTTCCTGGCCTGGGGTGATCCGGCGCTGTACGACAGCACCATCCGTATCCTGCAGGCGATCCTGGCCAGTGGCCGCTGCACCTTCGAGTTCGAGGTCATCCCCGGCATCACCAGCGTGCAGGCCCTCGCGGCTCAGCACAAAGTGGCGCTGAACCGCATTGGCAAATCCATCGAAATCACCACCGGGCGCCGGCTGGCGGCGGGGCAGGCGAGTGATGCCGATACGTTGGTGGTGATGCTCGACGCCGAAGATTCCTACCGCAGCGTGGCCGATCAGGACCTGGATATTTACTGGGGCGCCTACCTGGGTACGCCGGATGAAATCCTCATCAGCGGCAAAGTCAGTGAAGTGGCGGAAGAAATCGAACGGGTGCGCAAGGCGGCGCGCCTGGAAAATGGCTGGATCATGGACACTTATTTGCTGCGCAAACCCTGAGGTAACGTCCCATGCTCAAACTGTTTGCCCTCGCGCTGACCCTGCTGGCCGGCGCCGCCCATGCCGACGACAGCCTGCACACCGACTTGCCGCTGGCGTACCTGGAGCAGACCCAGGGCGAGGCGCGCAACCAGCCGTTGGTGATTTTCCTGCACGGGTTCGGCAGCAATGAGGAAGACCTGTTCGGCATCAAGGACGCGCTGCCCTCGACCTGGACCTATCTGTCGGCCCGTGCGCCGATGCCGGTGGATACCCACGGTTATCGCTGGTTTACCAAGACCACCGGCGAGGCCGATTACAACGGCGAGACCGCCGACCTGCAACGCAGCGCCAGGCTGATCGAAGACTTTGTGACCCAGGCTACGGCCAAGTACCACACCCAAAGTGATCGGGTGTTCCTGGTGGGGTTCAGCCAGGGCGCGATCATGTCCTACGAGGTAGGGCTGCGTAAGCCTGCGTTGGTGCGCGGGATTGCGGCGTTGAGCGGCAGTGTGTTGCCGGTGCTCAAGGCTGAGTTGAAGCCGAATGAAGGCTTGAACGGGCTGGCGATCTTTATCGGCCACGGCACGTTGGATCAGGCGCTGCCGTATGCGTCGGCGACGCGGGCGAATGAGGTGTTGACGGGGTTGGGGCTAAAGCCTGAGTTTCATGGGTATCCGGGGATGAACCACACCATCAGTGACGCGGAAGTGCAGGATCTGAAAGCCTGGTTGGAGAAGAATCTAAGATAATCAACGTTTTTAATGTGGGAGGGGGCTACACCCCGATGGCGGTGGGTCAGTTACAGATTTATCAACTGAAACACCCTCATCGGGGGCAAGCCCCCTCCCACATTTGATTTATGTTGCTGGTAAGAGCGGCTTACTTACCACCAGTAATCTGCTTCACCAACTCCGCATGGCCTTTTGCATCATCTGCCCGCGAAATCGCCTGGATCACCAACAGATGGTTGCCCGAACCGCCCAGGAAGGTGGAGTTCAAGGTCTTGCCGCCGCCCTGGGTGGCGGTGCTGTCCACCTGGCGCAGGCCGAGGCCCTTGAAGGTGAGTTTTTTCTCATTGAGTTTCTTGAAGTCAGGCAGGGCGGCGCTCTGGTCCTTGACGAAACCGGCCACGGCGCCATCAAGAAACTGCGGGTCGTTATCCTGGATGGTTACCCCATCCTTGCGCAGCGTTTCGGCGACGATCACCACACTTTTCGTGGTCTGGTTGGCGTACATCGTGCCTTGGGTATCGGCAGTGCCGTCCTCGGCCTTGCCGGCCGGCAGGGTGTCGGCCGCATAGGCCTTGGGCAGGTTGAAGGAGAATTTCCCGCCCAAGGTGGAGATGGTTTGCGTGGCCGGTTTGGCGGCGGCGAATACGCTACCGGCGCTAAGCGCGAGGGCCAGCAGGACTGCGGTCTTGGTGAAAGTGGCCATGAAGCGCTCCGGTGATGAACGAATTTGCGCCGTATTCTGTCAGAAAAATCGCAGCATCGTTCATCCCCAGCTTCACACCTTGTCGGACTCTTCCTCAAGCCGGTCCATCTCAAACAAGCGCGCCAGTTCCGCACGGGCTTCCTGGGCGGTTTGCATCACCTTGGCCGCATCGTCGTACACCGCGTGTTGTGCGGCGAGTAGTTGCAGGTCGTGATTCTTGAACCGTGTAATGCGCGCATCCGCCTGGACCTGGCTCAGGCCGAGGCCCACCAGGGTGCGGCGGCTCATTTCCAGGCTGGAGTAGAAGGTCTCGCGGATCGGCGACGCGTCCAGGTCCACCAGGCGGTGCACGTGCTGGCGGTTACGCGCGCGGGCGATGATCTTCATATGTGGGTAGAGGCTGCGCACCAACTCGGCAGTCTTGATGTTGATCTCCGGGTCGTCCATGGCGATCACGAAGAATTCCGCCTGGTCGACCTTGGCCGCGTGGAGGATTTCCGGGCGTTGCGGGTCGCCGTAGAACACCGGCATGCCGCCGAAACTGCGG
>Ga0302347_1002194_pt1 | contig 20605 bp, 22 predicted proteins | sample PhyWR1_FD_202178 | JGI IMG/M metagenome (GOLD analysis project Ga0302347, IMG submission 202178) | Leaf surface microbial communities from wheat plants in UC Gill Tract Community Farm, Albany, California, United States - DLSL W.R1 (v2)... | ecosystem: Host-associated > Plants > Phyllosphere >...
GCAGGTTGTTTTTCACTTTCTCGTAAAACTCCAGTTGTTTATTAAGGAATGATCTGTCATTATTATTTTTGATTAATGGCAAAAGATTTACAAGTGAATCCTTAATTTTACCTGCAAAACCTCTTGTCAGCTGGGCACGTCTTCCCAAACGTTCGGGCTTGTCATCAATCTGGATAATCACTTTATCTACCGGCATAAATTTAACGTAAGGAAAATCTGTTCCCAAAAGAAAAATAATGTCGGCTTCGTGCATCGCTTTGAAAGCGGAAGGCAAACCCAATAGACCCGTCATCCCGACTTCAAAAGGATTGTTATATTGAATTCCCATTTTCCCACGGAAAGAATAGCCGATGGGCGCTTTTAGTTTTTCAGCTAAAGCAATCACTTCACTGTGAGCTTCTGATGCTCCGATTCCGCAATAGATTGCGACTTTTTTTCCGGAATTGAGATGCTCCGCAATCCAGTTGGTTTCTTCTTCTGACGGTATTATTCTGGGATTGGTTCTGAAAACGAGGTCAGAACTGATATTGGCTACTGCTTTCTCCTCAAAAAGATCACCTGGCATTCCTAAAACTGCAACTCCTTTTTGTGAAACGGCGTGCTGTAATGCGGCTTGCAGCATTCTTGGTGCCTGTTCCGGCGTGGTAGCAATCTGATTGTATACGGAACAGTCGTCGAATAATTTGATTGTATTAGTCTCCTGAAAATAGGAAGTTCCAAACTCTGTGCTTTCGCAGGTGGATGCAATTGCCAAAACCGGAACATTGCCGCGGTTGGCCTCATAAAGTCCATTGATAAGATGAACGTGGCCAGGGCCCGAGCTACCTGCGCAAACAGCAAGACCTTCAAGTTCTGCCTCTGCGGCAGCTGCAAAAGCACCTACTTCCTCATGCCTTACGTGGATCCATTTGATAGAGCCTTCCCGTTTGATGGCGTCATTTAAAAAATTGAGACTGTCACCGGTGACGGCATACAGACGTTTTACTCCCGTTTTGACAAGGATTTCAACAAATTGATCGGCGATATTTTTTGACATTTTTGATAGGTTTAATTCCACCAAAATTTACAAAAAATATTCCAAGCGATGTGCTGTAACTGATAATTAAATGTTAATTAAATCAATGAAAATGCTTGGGAAATGCTTCTTCAGGTGTTTGCTTCATAATATTAATCAAAAACCAAGATTTCAGAAAACCGTAACCGTAGGAAAACATCTGAATATAGGTTGAAATAACGGCCATAGATGCAATGCTGATATTCCTGATAACAATCATTGAGTGGAAAAATACGAGAAATGTGTAAAGCCCGTACAGAGCAAGAAGCAATCCGTTTCCCCAAACAAAATAATGGATAATACCGACGAAATAGCCCAGTAAAAAGATGCTTGGAAACCAGAAAGTCAGTTTGGTGTATTTTGGATGTCGGTGGTTCAGGATAGGCCTCGCACAGCCGAATTGATAGACCTGTTTTGAGAATTTCCCAAAATCTGTCCTGCGCTTGTGATAGACACCGATATTGTCGTAAAACATAGTCGTGTAACCATTTTCCCACAGCGTCATTGTGAAATCTGGATCTTCGCCAATTCTCATCTCTGAAAAGCCGCCGACACTCAGGAAAACCGCCTTGTTGACGCCCATATTGAAGCTTCTTGGCTGGAATTTGGTAACTGCACTTTTCTTCCCACGGATTCCGCCTGTTGTGAAAACTGAGGTCATAGAGTAGGAGATGGCTTTCTGCATCAGGTTGAAGCCTTTGTGTGCCTTATCCGCGCCACCAAAAGCATCACAAGGATTTTCGGTAAGGTTTTTCTTTATGTTTTCGATGTAATCGGTCTCAACAATGACGTCTGAATCTACGAAAACCAGCCAATCGTTTTTTGCCCGTTTCGCACCGTAATTTCGAGAAAGTCCCGGTCCGGAATTATCTTTCCGGAAGAATTTGATATCCAGCTGCTTTTCGAATAATTCTACAATTGGGAGAAGCGCAATTTTGGAACCGTCATCCACGATTATTATCTCAAACTCCTTATCTGTCTGATGAGACAGGGAATTCAGAAGCTCGAACAATTCGTCTTTTCTGTTGAATATGGCGATGATGATGGAGATTGTTTTAGATGTCACAATTTTGAGTATATCAATAAAAAATATAAAGCAAAAATATAACAAATTAATTTTTAAAACTGAGGATCACCGAGATAATTTGCTAATCGTTATTCTGAGATTGGGACTCGTCTGTTTTTTCCTCGATTGTAAAACTCTTAATACTTTCAACAGTCTCTTTAGGTTCTGGAACGTCCTCTTCATAAAAAGTTTTTAGAAATTCTGCTTTTGGTGCCGACCAATGAATCAGCCGATTGGCCTGATTCTGAACGATCTTTTCGAACAGATTTCTGGCGACTCTTGCGTTTCCGAAACTTTCGGTTTTGTGAGCTTCCATCAGAGAAAATGTGTCTTTTAGCTTTTCTTTTGCCCCGTCAGAAATAATGAAATCTGATTTTTTGCAGAAGTTTTCGAAGATTTGAAATAATTGCTCAGCCGTAAAATGATCAAAATAGAAATACCGGTTGAATCTGGAACGCAGCCCGGGATTGGATTCTATAAAAATCTGCATTGGTTTGGTGTAGCCTGCGACCACTACGGCGAGATCATCTCTGTGATCTTCCATTCTTTTGATAATCGTGTTGACTGCTTCCGAACCGAAATCATTTCCCCACTGGTTTTGGCTGAGACCGTAAGCTTCGTCAATAAAGAGAACGCCGCCAATACTTTCTTCCACAGCTTTATCCGTTTTGATGGCAGTCTGTCCCACGTATCCAGCGATAAGTCCTTCACGGTCAGTTTCGTATAACTGACCTTTTGACAAATAGCCAAGATGTTTGAAGATCCTGCTGAGCAGTCTTGCTACCGACGTTTTTCCGGTTCCGGGAGGGCCAAGAAAGACCGTATGTAAAGCAATTTGTATATTTTTGAGACCTTCTCCATCTCTTTTTTTTTGGATTTCTAAAAGATTGATGAGTTCATTGATATCTTTTTTTACTTTTTCCAAACCCACCAAATCATTCAGGTCCTGCAACGCTTTTTCCAGCGTGTCGCCTTCCGGAGCCTGGGAAATATTAAGATTGTTTTCCTGTGGTTGACTTTGCTGATCGGGCGTCAATTCTGCAGGATTTTTTATTTCATGTTTAACAAATTTTTCAGCTTCGGAGAAGCCGGAAAGTTTTCTGTAATTCTGAAAATGAATTTCCATGGCGTCAAACTTAGGATGATTGAGTTCTGACAATACGGAAAGCATCAAATTTTTGTCAGCCGGAACAAGCAATTGAAGTTTGTTTCCGCTTACGATTTTCTCTATTATTCCAGAGAATTCTGGGGTTTTCAGGAGTTGGTTTAATGAATTGAGAGATTGTCCATCGGCAAAATGGCTGTTGCGCAAAACATCATAATAGTATGCCAGGACAAATCTGGATTTCTCTGCGTCTTCACTTTTATTTTGATTAAAAATGGAGATGACTTCTGATAGGAAAATGTGTTCTGTTTTGTACCAGGCGTTGATTTTGGTGCAATCTATTCTGCTGTTTATTTTTTGAATAAAATTGGTATCGCTGTTTAGTTCTTTACATAAGTTCAGAAGCTGAATGTTTTCTTCGCTTATTTTTATTAGAAATGCAGCATCTACAATATTTGCAGGTGCGTTCACCTCAGGAATCTGCTGATCTATAAAATCTCTGAAGGAAGAAATTGACTCTTCGATAAAAGAAATGGGATTTATTTTTTTCAAAATTTAATGTCTTTAAAGTTTGTACTGGGTGGCAATTTTGTAGAATAATATCACATCGAATTGTTGCAGCCCGACTTGAACGGAGCTCTTTTTGTGAGGAGGAACGACGAGCAAAAAAGCGGGAGTGGAAGGCGGAAATAGCTGCCATAAAAATAATAACAAATGGCTATTCGACGTAGTCAAAAGCTGCCCCAATAATGCTACGATTTCATCATGTCCTCCACAATTTGCTTGTACAGATTCTGGTGTTCTTCCCCGTACTCTTTCCAGCAACATCCTAATTCCCGAAGGTCGTATTTTGCTACGATTGTCCCGTAATTTTCTTTTTTTCCATTGATGGTCGGGTGGCCAATGACATAAACGGATTGCGCAATTTCTAAGGCCAATTGGATATCGTGGGTAGAAAACAGTATCGTATTGTGCTCATTATCATTGCTCAGCATATCGATTGTTTTTTTTACTTCTTCAATGTTTCCGACATCCAGACCGGAGAAGGGTTCATCCATCACGATATATTTGTCTGATGAAAAAAGCTGCTCTATGATGGCTGTTCTCTGTCTTTGTCCGCCTGAAAGTTCGTTTGGATACTTTTCCATACAATTTTCCAGACCCCATCTTATGGCATAATCTGCAATCTTTTTCTGTTTTTCTTCCGCCGACAGATTGGTTTTCCGAAGGGCATATTCCAAAGTCTGCTTTACTGTTTTGTGGCGGAACAGGGTGTATTTCTGATCTACAAAACCAATATCTCCTTCGTTCACACCTCTTGCAGCATTGATGTCATCTTTCGTAAAATCTCTGATGAGAATTTTGCCGGACTGTGGCTTTACGAGGCCAGTAAGTGCCTTGAAAAAAGTTGATTTTCCCCGTCCTGATCTTCCGACAACAGCAATGATCTGACCTGTACTTTTGAAACTAGAACGCACCACATTTTTTTCCAGCAGATTGATATCTTTGATGATCAAATTGCCGTCGTATGCGACACTGAGGTTTTCGATATACAGTAAAGTCTCTTCGAATCTGAATTCCATAATTTATATTTTTGAATATCTGAAAAAAGCTTTTCTTAAATAATTGATAAACCAATCTAAAAGTAATCCGATCAGCAGTATAATGATTTGTAGTGCAATGATTCTTCCGTGGTTCATAAATTTGTCTGAGTTCTTAATCAGAAATCCTAAACCGCCGGATGCCACTACGATTGATTCTACAGTCACGAGCATCATCCAGGTAATGGCGAGATTCTGCCGTATCACATCAATCACGTAATCTATTCTTCCCAAAATGATGACTTGCCAAAGAATTTCCCATCGAGAACATTTTAAACTTTTTGCATGATCAAATTCTTCCTGAGGAATGGCAGAAATCACGGAAATCAAAGAAGTGGTAAGGAAAGTTGTTAGAAAAATTACCAAAATCCAAATCTGCATATTTCTTGCGTCGTGAAGTACCATCGTTATAAAAAATGACAATCCTGTAAATGGCAAAAATCTCAACTTCGTTACAAATTCTGAAATCGGCTTTAATAATGGCAATGGCCAGGAATAGGCGAACACCATCGATAAAATGACGGCAAGAATGATGGAGATGAAACACAGCTTCAAAGAGTTGAAAATGTGAACCACCAAACCTTCTCTGTACAATTCTTCAAAGCCTTTAAGAACCTGATCCGGTGCAGGGAAAAGATGTTTTTCTCCCATTGTGATCACAAACCACAAAGCCATTAAAAAGACGATCCAACTGACCAGAATAATTGTTCTGGTACTTTTGGAAACATTTTCGAAAGGTGTAAGTAATTTTATCATATTGAAAAAAGGCTGCTTACAAAAGCAGCCTATATTTTTGAGGTTAAATTATTTGAGGAACGTAATCACAACTCTTCTGTTTTGGGCTTTGCCACCATCAGAATTGTTGTCTGCTACCGGCTCGTTGGCGCCTTTTCCGTCAATCATTTGGAAACGGGACTCAGGAATTCCTTTCTGTCTCAGATAATCAACTACCGCCTGCGCTCTATTTTTGGAAAGTGAGACATTGCTGTCAGCATTTCCTGTATTATCTGTATGGCCTACAATAGTCAATTTAGAATTTTCTGCCTGTACGAGCAAATTGTAAATTCTTTCCAGATCTTTGGTAGAATTGCTCTGGATAGAAGAACTGCCGGAACCGAAATTGATCTTCCATTCTCCAGACGCCATAACATCCGTTGACTGCTTGCTGTAATCTGCAACATCTGCGGATGTAGACTCGATATCATTGATGTTTTTCAGAAAGAATAAGTTTACCGCATCTTCGTAAGGCACTACTTTTCCTACATTTTCATTAAATCCAAAAGGGTTCAGTTCGGTAAGATACTGAGAGACCTGATTATAAACGGATTTGTAACGGTTCACACCATCAGACATTCCGTAATACTGCATTGCATCGGCATAGTTGAAGACTTTGGTACCACCCATATTGTAAGTCAAGCCGTTTTTGGTCCCTTGCTGCCCTTGGAACATTTTGTACCAATATTCCGGTGTTTCCATCTGGAATGTTGCTGCAACCGCTTCGGAAGCTCTAACTCTCCAGTCATCATAATTTTTCATTTGGTTGGAAGCTGTCAATGCAGATTTCAAAATATTGGAGACGATTTCAGGGTTTTTAACAGCCCATTCTTTCACACCTATAATGGTTGTCGGCATCTGATTGTTGAACTCTTTGGTAGAGACAATATCTACAAAACCTGACAATTTATCAAAAACCAATTTATCTCCTGGTGTCCAGGTCGCACAACCGTCGATTTTTCTGTTCACGCTTTTTCCGGTTAGTTTTCCGTTGGAAACTTCTTTTAAACTAACTGTCCAGCCTGTTGTCTGAGATTTGATTAATTCCTCTGCAGATTTCATATAATCATCATTTTCAGATGCATAGATATTAACAGCGTCTGCGTCATAGGTTGTAGGATCCGGATTTACTTTCAACCCGTTTGCAAAGGCATAATTGACTGTTGTTACCCAGTCGCCATCTCCCAGAACTGCTGAGATTAACGCTCCTTTCATAGATTTCGGGTCAGATTTCCAACTTGGTGGTCCTATGAGTTTATCTTCACCGTAACTCATCCCAATCGCACCCATAACCTGTAGATGATACTTGTCTTTACCATATTTTTCATCTAAGGCTTTTTGCACAGAGCTGATGTAGAATGGCGCTCCGTCACCCATAATCATGACTGCGAAAGCACTTTTGTCAGAAGTAGGAAAAGCCTCTCCTTTATCAAAATCTTCGATGAATTTCATCTGCATATTTCTCAGTTCCGATAGCCAGTCTTGACGGATTATTTCCAGATTGACACCGTTTTTCTCCATCAAAGAACCTTTAGTAGTTTTTGGGCCACCATTTGCGACGATAATTCCCGACTGCCCGTTCCACGCATATCCTGCAATTCTTACCAACGGTTTGCTGGAAACTTCAGTAGAGAGTTCTTTGGACGGAAGTTCGATCTTGGCTGCATTGGTTACATTGTTAACATCAGTTTTATTGATGTCCATTCCTGTAAGTTGTTTGGACACAGCTGTTTTCAAACCTGGCGAAATGAAATAGATTGCTCCCAAAATCGCACCTATTCCCAGAACAACAATCAATGCTTCCGAAAACGTCGTCAGCTTATCGATTTTTAAAATTTTTCCCATTCTATAGTTTATTTATTTTTTAAAGTTTTAGAAAATATCACCGAAGCCGCCAGCGTTCAACTTATCTTCTTTGGTCATTTTGTAATTCGGATTAGTGTATTTGGAGGAATCAGGAATCATACTGTCACCAGTTTTTATCTTGTCTGCCAATGTATCCAGTTTTGTATAAAGTTCATCATTATCCACTGAATATTGAGAAGTCAAAGCATCAATATCAATCAGGTTTTCTGATGTTCGCGCGATATCCTGTGCAATGGTAGAAGTTACAACTTCCAAGGCATATTCCAGCTCCCAGTCTTTGGTAAACATCATTGCGCTCTTTGCGGATTCTGTTGCAGCTTTTGCATTTTTGGCAAACTCATATTCTTTTCTCAGCATTGTAACTGTAGTGTCAAAATCCGCAATCTTAATGTCAATAGCAGTTCCTGCAAGTGTGAGTTTTCGATCCATTTTTCCTAAAACATTTGCACGTATTCCATACTTTTGGATGAAGTTTTTGCTCTGTTCGTATTGATTGGAAATTCTTTGTGAATCGCTCAGTTTTTTGGCTAATTCACTCTGAAGAGCTACATATTCGTCCGTATCCTTTGCTGTGATGCCGTGCTGTTTTACCATCTCGTCCATCGCGGTTTTTAATCTTTCTGACTGCCTCTGCAGGCTTAGTACATTTTCCTGAAAAGTGGCAGCTTCTTTTTCAGATTTTGCAGCTTCCATGACCATTTCATTTTTCAAGCCTTTCAGTTTGGCTTTTGTAGTTTTGAAAACCTCACGGTTTTTGATCATCTTTTGTTTCTGCTCTTCCAACTCATTGAAAGGGTTGCTTTGTATCAGGGCTCTGTGAAGATTTCTGGTCATAAATCTGAGTCCTTTCATGATGACAGGATACATCATTACCAAAAATACCAGGAAAACCGCTGTTGCAGAAAGTGCAATTGCCTGACCAAGCATTGTAAATAATGGCGGGATGATAAAAGTCCAGGTGAGATAACCTCCTAAGCCCAAGAGGGCAGCAGCTATCACATAGAATAAACCTTTTTCACCCTTTTTCAGCGAATCTTTGTTGAGGGCGATTTCGCCTTTGGATTCATCAAAATGTTTGAGAATTGGAAGTTCCGACAAAGCGGTTTTCTCCTGTTCAAATCTTGTGTTCATGTTGTTTTTATAAATGTTGGTTGATACCGGCAATTACGGTATTGATAGATTCCAGAATCTTTTGTTTAGCAATATTGTTAGCTTCAATCTTTTGTTGAATTTCTAAAAACTGCTGCTTGTTATCATTGTCAATTTGGGACAGTTCCGCTGATTTTGCCTGGAGCGTATTCTGCAAAGTAGCAATCTGCTGCTCAAGGTTACCTATCTCTTTGTTTAGATTTTCCTTTTTGTGAGTAATACTGCTATTCAGCTCATTTTGCTTAGAATTTCCGATGACATCGTAATTCTGGAAAACTTTCTCTATTTCAGAGATGTAATATTTTGATTTGTCCAGAAGAAATTCTTTAGTGATCTCGGGTCTCAGCGTTTTTCCCATCGCAAATGCCATCTGGTAACTTTGCGGATTGGTAGGCCCAACAGCCATTACAGATTTATAGAGTTCGAAGAAGTCAAAACCTTCATTGTTTAGTCCTTCGAATCCCTTTTCATAAACGCTGAAAACATCACTTATGAAGGGATTATTACTGTTTACTGGAATATCGGGAGTCGCCGGTGTTGTTGGAAACTGTGTTTGTACAGGAGTTCTGCCTTCAGGAATATTTTGTGATACGCTGGGAGTTTGCTTTTCATTCTTATTATTGTCATTAATGAAAATACTCTTCCAACTGAAGTTTTCGTTGCTCATTTGAAATTTTTCTGTTTATAAGTTTATTGATTATACGATCAATCGTGTAATCAGGTTACTAATTTAACAAAATATTTTAATTAAAAATCAGACCAAATGGCTTTCGTTCATAAGAAAATCAGAAATGTGAGCAGTAAAACTTGTTACGTGAAAAGATATGGAAAATTAATATGATGACTGTCAATCTATTAACAGGTTATTCCGAGTTGTATTGATAAAAATATCAGTTTCAAATTTTAAACAAAAGAATAATCATAGACAAAAAAACAGAAGCAGAAATTGACGTCAATATAAAACTTGATATTACCAATGAATGGATTATTTTAAAGTGATGGAGAAATAGAAATAAAATCAGTGACAGTAAAATTGAAACTGCAAAACTCCACAAAAGTGTTGTGATTAAATTTTCGATTTGGAAAATTTCTGTTTTGAAAAAATAAATTAACAAAACAGAAATCATTATTAGTATGAGAGAAATAAGATTCAATTTTTTGTTGATTGGATCGATGTCTGCCTTATCCTCAGATCCGCGTCCGGACAGATGAAAAACCGACAAAGCATCAAATAAAAAATCAAGAAAATTCATCATTTATTCCTCCTCCTTATTCATATATTTCCCCTTCTTCGATCCATCATACATTTCATATTGCAGGAATCTTGTTTCCAATTTTCCATTGAACAATTTAATTCTTCTGGAAGGTCTCAAACCAATTTTCTTCGGCGCATCAAGGTCTGCAGAGATCAGCCAGGCTAAAGTGTTTGGATAATGTTGTTTGAAAGTATCACCGATTTTTTTGTAGAAATCATCATCATTAATAGAAATTCTCTCGTCATAAGGCGGATTGAAAACCATCAACAATGGGAACAAATCTTTTTCGGATTCGAAGAAATCTTTGTTTCTAACGGTAATAATATCATCCATTTCTGCAGCTTCTATGTTGATGTGTGCAATGTCCAGAGCTTCAGGATCGATGTCATAACCTACGATTTTTCCGGTGAATTCCCGCACGCGGTTCAGTCTAACATCTTTGATAGTATTAAACAGTTCAGCGTCGTAGTTTTTCCAGTTCTGGAAACCGAAGTTTCTTCTGAAAGTCTGTGCCGGAAGATCCATTGCGATCATCGCTGCTTCTATTAATAGTGTTCCGGAACCGCACATTGGATCCAGAAAATTTCCTTTTCCGTCCCAACCTGCGAGCTGCAGCATTCCCGAAGCCAAAACTTCATTGATCGGTGCAATCGTTTGTTCCTTACGGTAGCCGCGTTTGAAAAGAGGATCGCCGGAGCTGTCAATAGAAATCGTCACCAATTCTCTGTCGATATGAAGGTGAAATTTGATATCCGGATTGTCTTTGTTGACGCTGGGTCTCATCTTATGCTTGTCCTGAAAATAATCCACGATGGCATCTTTCATTTTCAAAGTCATAAATTGAGAATGGTGGAATCTCTCAGAGTTGACCGTTGCATCTATCGCAAAAGTCTGGTTTGGACTCAGATATTCATCCCATTCCATTTTGAAAAGCTTGTCGTAATATTTCGATTCGTTGTAAGCTTTGAATTCCATGATCGGAATGATGATTTTCACAGCAGTTCTGCAAGCGTAGTTCAGCTTGTAGAGGAAGCCTAAATCGCCTTCACAAGTGACTGCGCGGTTTTTGAGTTCCACATTCTTGCCGCCTAATTTTTTGACTTCTTCCGCCAAAATATCTTCCAATCCGAAAAAGGTTTTGATCTGTATCTGAAGATTTTCTATATCCATTCTGCAAAATTAATGAATGATAATTGATAAATGATAATTGATTTGAAAAATCTATCATCTATATTCTATTTGTCTCACGTCAATTTTCACTATTTTTGCAAAATGCAATGGTTCGAAGAATGGTTTGATACACCATATTATCACATACTTTATAAAAATCACGATTACAAAGAAGCGGAGGATTTTCTTAATCTTCTTACTGATGATCTTAAACTTGAGAAAAATTCAAAAATAATCGATTTAGCTTGCGGAAAAGGCAGGCATTCGGTTTATCTGAATAAATTGGGTTACAATGTTTTAGGCCTGGATCTCTCTGAACAAAGTATCAGTTTTGATAAGCAGTTCGAGACAGAGACTCTGAAATTTCAGGTCCACGATATGCGAAATAAAATTGAAATCGAGCCTGTAGACGCAGTTTTCAACCTGTTTACCAGTTTTGGATATTTTGAAACTGAAGAGGAAGATAAAAGTGTTTTCCGGTCTGTTTCGGATGTTTTGAAGGATAATTCTTTTTTTGTCCTGGATTTTCTGAATGCAGAATATGTGAAGAGTGTCATCAAGCCAAATGCTGTGGTGGAGAGAGAGAATATTGTCTTTAATATTAAGAAACATATTGAAGGAGAATATATTATGAAAGAAATAGATTTTGAAGATCAGGGCAAGAATTTTCACTTTTTTGAAAGGGTAAAACTGACCAGACCGGAAAAAATATTACAGTTTGCGGAGGAATTTGGTTTCGAACTGGTCAAAAGATGGGGCGATTATCAGTTGAATGATTTTGATGAATCCAGCTCACAACGGTGTATCAACTTGTTCAGAAAAAAACAGCATTCTATTTAAAGAATCAAATTACAGATGATTATAATTTTACTGCTCATTTTAAGCGTTTTGATTGGTGTTTTTCTCGGCAAATATTTCGGGAGCAAGCAGCAATTTGCCAAAAATCTTTTGATTCTGAGTGCAGGTTTTCTGATCACAATCTGCCTGAATGAAGTTTTCCCCGAAGTTTATGAATTTGGAGGGCATCAGATTGGGATTTTCGTCATTCTGGGTGTATTGATCCAGATGCTTTTAGAAAATCTGACTAAAGGTTTTGAGCACGGTCACGTTCACCATCATTCTGAAGATCACGCGATTCTACCGGTTGCTTTGATTGCAGGATTGTTTGTTCACGCTTTTATTGAAGGAATTCCTTTGTCACACGAGAAGGAGACGTTTTCACCATATCTGTTGGGAATTCTTTTTCATAACATTCCAATATCTTTTGTTTTGGGAAGTTTCCTCGCACACAGCAAGAATTTCTCTACCAAATTCTGGGTTATCGTATCCGTGTTCGCTTTGGCTTCGCCTATGGGAATGCTGTTGGGTAGATATTTTGATGAAAATCTGAAGGTCTATTTCCTTGCAGTTGTCGGCGGGATTTTCCTTCATATCTCATCTGTTATTATCTTTGAAAGCAACAAAAACCACAAGATGGACTGGCAAAAAATTGTTCTGGTCATTGTCGGGATTTCTCTGGCGTTGGCGGGACATCTTTTTCACCACCATTAAGGATAAAAAAGATTTTCTAATTTATCAATAAAATCATATTTTTACTCAAATCAAAATTATGGGATTTTTAGACCAAATATTCGGAAAAAAAGAAGAGCAGGATCAGACGAAAACGCTTTGGACGAGAATAGAATCTGAGAAGGATCTGGATGCTGCCGTAGAGAAGTCTCTACAGAAAAAAGTGGTCATCTTCAAGCATTCTACGAGATGTTTTATCAGCAAAACAGTTCTGAAATCTTTTGAAAAGCAGATGGAAAACTCGGACAAGGATTACAGCTACTATTTTTTGGATCTGATTGCTCACCGCAATATTTCAAACGAGATAGAAAGTCAGCTGGACGTTGTACACCAGAGTCCGCAGCTGATCGTTTTGGAAAATGGGAAAGCAATTTACAATGCGTCTCACCAAAGTATAGATCTTGATAAAATTTAATCAAAATCAATAAAAACAGATCAGAAAAAATCGGCTCCGGTCATAAACTCTCACTTTTAATCTCAAATCAAGTCCAATGATATCCAGCAATTTCCGCAATCATCTTTCCAAAATATTGGGTGTGCCCATTGATACTCTGGATTTTTGTTCGAGTCATTACGACGTGAAAGAAGTCAAGAAAAATGAGATCATCCTGAGGGAAGGTGAAATCTCCGATTCTACTTATTTCGTCGAAAAAGGTCTTCTTAGAATGTATTCCATAGACAAAGCAGGGAAGGAGCACATCATTCAGTTTGCGCCGGAAAACTGGATTATTTCTGACACCACAAGTCAGCTGTTAAACGAAAAATCCAGGTTTTATATAGAAGCGATTGAGGAAAGTACCATTGTAATTACCAAGGAAGGATTTTTTGAAAATCTGTCCAAAGTCTATCCTGATGTGGCAGAGAAAAATCAACGGTTGATGTTCAATCACATCAAAAATCTGCAAAACAGAGTCAATGCACTCATCAGCACAACCGCTGAAGAACGCTATATGGATTTTCTGAAAAAATACCCGAATCTGATGCTGCGAGCACCACAATGGATGGTGGCTTCCTATCTTGGAATCACGCCGGAAAGCCTCAGTAGAGTGCGAAAAGAACTGGCCAACAAAAAGTTTATCATCTAGCCTGTAGATGCGATTATTTTTTATTCTAATCTTATTTTCTGTTCAATTATTTGGTCAGACTCAAATTTCAGAAAAGCTGTCCAAGCAAACATTTTCGGCTAAAGTCATCGGAATAACTGATGGCGATACGATGGAAATACTGTACAAAAATCATCCAGTCAAAATCCGTTTAGCGCACATAGATTGTCCTGAGAAAAGGGGAAAACAACCATTTGGCAATAATGCTAAAATCGCTTTGTCAAACCTTTGTTTCGGAAGAATGGTGACAGTAAAAGCTGAGAAATACGACCGGTATAAAAGATTGATTGCGGTTGTCATCAATGATAAAAATCAAAACGTCAATCAGGAAATGGTAAAGCTCGGAATGGCCTGGCATTTTACTAAGTATTCCAAAGATCCGTTTTACTCAAAACTGGAAGCAGCAGCCCGAAGAAAAAGAGTGGGACTCTGGCAAGATAAAAATCCGATTGCGCCTTGGCTTTGGCGGGAAAAAAAGAAAAAATGAATTACCAAATTTTAAATACAACTACGGCAGATATTCCTCAGTTATCTCAGATGATGCAGGATTTCTATGCCATCGATTTTTATCCTTTTGACGAAAAAGTGACCACCGAAAACTTTGCCAATTTCATTAATGACGAAAAATATGGTGTCTGCTTTAAAATGGTCTTTGAGGGCGAAATTGCCGGTTATATTATCCTGGTGAAATATTTCAGTTTTGAATTTGGCGGTGAGATTTTGTTTTTGGATGAACTGTACATTAAACCTGAATTTCAGGGGAAATCTCTTGGTAAAAAAGCGCTGGAATTTGTAAAAGATTACTCGGTTACAAATCACTTTAAAGTGGTGCTTTTAGAAATCGAAAACCATAATGACAGAGCTAAAAAACTCTATGAGCATTATGGTTTTCAAAATCATAAACGGAGTTTGATGATTCTTAAAAATTAATCAGATCTATTTTTCCAATTCCTTATTAAATCCCATTTTGATATAATCAATTTCTTTTTGGCTTGCTTTTCTTCCTTTAATATCGCTCCAAATTTCAAGAGCATCAGCAGCAGTATTCACACCTATTTCGAAATTTGCCCGGCCCCATTTGTACAGGGCAATTCCTTGTTTTGTAGAAAACAAACCTTTTTTGACTTGAATGGCATCCATTTCATGACCCTTTATTTCTGTGAAAAAATCTAATTTTCCACCTACTTTGCTTTCTTTAATTACCGTATTTCTCAAAATAGCTTTGTCCGCGATTTTCAGATCAGTTGCTTTTCCTTCATTCAGCTTTTCGTCTGTAATCAGTTTTGTGATTCCGCTTTTTATCTCGTTACTTGAAATAATTGTAAATTCTTTGTTGTTGAAAAATAATTTATTCCCATTTATTTTAGCTTTCGAATCATATTTTTTTGCAATAATTTCTTTGGCTCTGTTTTCAGTAATGTCTCCTTTGATACTACAATCAAAAGTTTTATTGATGCCATTAGCCGGATTAATAACGAAAAACTTTTTTTCCGGATTTTCAACAATCATAATCATGTTAATTGGTGAATTATCTTTGAGGATCAGAAAGAAATCGGAAGGGAGCCTTGTTGCAAATGTCTCAATTTGTTCTAAAGTTGGATTCTGATTAATAAAAACCGATGAATTCTCGTTGTTGATGTTGTTATCAATTGTATAGTAATTTGTATTCAGTTGATAATCATCAAATTTTTCCTCTGCGAGAGTGACTGAATTAAAAACAGGATTTCCATTTTTATCAGTTTGTGAAAATAGGTTTAATGATAAGAGAATCATTAAAAATGGATAAATTTTGTTCATTATTGTATATTTAATTAAAAATTATTCCTAAATTTTTCAATTCATCTCCTAAATCCGTTTCAGGTTTGATATGAACCACTTGAAATCCCAGAGTTTTCGCAGTTTCTATGTTTTTAATATTATCATCAATAAAAACGGATTCTTCAGCTTTCAAATCGTACCGTTTAAGTAAAAGTTCAAAAATTTCTCTGCCCGGTTTAATGAGTTTCTCTGTCCCGGAAACCACAATTTTGTCTTCGAAAAGCTGAAAGAAATCGTAATTGTCCAATGCAAATGGGAAGGTTTCTGCAGACCAGTTCGTCAATCCGTAAAGGTGAAATTTACCTTCCAGTTTCCTCAGGATTTCAACATTTTTGGGAATGTCACTTTTCAGCATTACCGGCCAATTGTCGTAGTATGCGCGGATTTCTTTTTCCCAATCCGGATGTTTTTCGATGAGGATTTCTGTGCCTTCCTTTAAAGTTCTTCCACGGTCTTGTTCGATATTCCATTCGTCAATAGCGATGTTTTTGAGAAACCATTCCATTTTCTCATCATCATTAAAATAGGTTCTGAAGAAATATCTCGGATCCCAATCCATCAGAACGCCTCCGAAGTCGAAGATGATGTTTTTAATTTGCATTTTTAGTTGATTTTTACGGAGATCAAATGTAAATAAAAAAGGCTTTAGAAATAATTCTAAAGCCTTGATATAACATAAAAGTTAACTTCTACTTATCAATGGATCCCATTACTTTTTGGGCAAATGAGTTGAGCGCGTCTTTTTCGCTCATTCCGTTGCTGACGTTGGCGTGCACTTCCAGCGCGCCGCAAATGTTAGTAATCAATTCTCCGGCAACGTTCAGGTCTTCTTCGGAAACACTTCGGAATTCTGAAAAACTTTCCAAAACTTCCAATGTCGCTTCCAGATTTTCCGGCGTTTGGTTTTGATAAAACTGTCTTATGATTGGTAATTTCATTATTTTAGAATAATTTTAAATTGAATGCTGAAAATTCTAACGCAAAGTCCGCAAAGATTTTTTTGAACTTATTGAAAATATTGTGAAGGTTCGCAAAGGCGTATAACTCAACAAAGCTTACAAGGTTTTCAGCTATTAATTTTTAATCTCTGAAAATAATGTCGTCAAACTGTCGGCTTTGTTGGTTTGAACCTGGCTTTTCAAAGTGCCACCTTCAAATACTGCAAATGTTGGCAAATTGTCAACCGTAGCCAGCTTTCTGCTTTCCGGTAATTTCTCTGCATCTACGTAGTAGAAAGGAATCTCATCATTTTCTGAAGCCAGCTTTTTGAATTTTGGTTTCATAATTCTGCAGTTTCCGCACCACGTTGCACCATACTGAACCATCACTTTATCATTTTCACTTACGATCTTTTGTAAGTTGTCTTCTGTAAGTTCTATGTACATTTTTGAAATTATTAATGATTAATTATAAATGATAATTGATTATGAATCAATTAGTTTTTGCTGAAGTATTCTGCAACGCCGGTTCTGTTGGCATTCATTGCTTCTTTACCTTCTTCCCAGTTTGCAGGACAAACTTCGCCGTGTTTTTGAACGTGTGCGTAAGCATCAATCAAACGGAGATATTCTTTTACGTTTCTTCCAAGCGGCATATCGTTTACAGATTCGTGGAAGATTTTTCCGGTTTCGTCGATCAGATAAGTTGCTCTGTAAGTTACGTTGGAACCAGTGTACACCTCGTTTCCTTCCTCATCATAATCCAAATCCTGATCTACAATTCCTAGGATGTTTGCCAATTGTCTGTGTGTGTCTGCAAGGATCGGGTAAGTTACACCTTCGATTCCGCCGTTGTCTTTCGGTGTGTTTAGCCACGCGAAATGCACTTCATTTGTATCGCAAGATGCACCAATGATTACTGTATTTCTTTTTTGAAATTCCGGCAATGCTTCCTGAAAAGCGTGCAATTCTGTAGGGCAGACAAAAGTGAAATCTTTTGGATACCAGAACAGGATTACTTTTTGCTGATTGTTGACTGCTTCTTCAAAAACGTTGATTTTTAGATCATCACCCATTTCGCTCATTGCATCGATCGCTACATTTGGGAATAATTTACCTACTAATGACATAATATTTAAGTTTTAATTGTTGAAATTTGATAGTGCAAAAGTAATAAGATTTTGTGAATTGAATATTAAATATCGATTTATAAAATCTATCAATATGAAAGTTTAATAACTAACGGTGTTAGCCTGAGCTGTGTGCTATTCAACGTCTGTTTTTTGATTTAACATCATTCTATAAGATGCTTCTAATATTAATTATTCAAACAACGATTTAACAATTAAACGTGATTAATTGTTCTTTTCAATAATTTAAAATAAAAAAAACACCACTTTTCAGTGATGTTATTTATCTAATTAAAGAGGAATAGTGCAACTAGAATTTCTCTACACATTCCTTAATTCTCTTCATCGCTTCCCGTAAATCAGCTTCCGACGCTGCGTAGGAAAAACGGATGCATTCCGGACTTCCGAAACTTACACCGCCAACGCAGCCAACGTGCGCTTTTTCCAGTAAAAACATCGCAAAGTCGTCAGCGTCCTTAATCTCGGTTCCGTCCAGGTTCTTACCGATGAAATAAGAAATATCCGGGAAGAAGTAAAATGCACTTTTTGGAAGATTACATTTAAAGCCTTTGATGTCCTTCATCAGATCAAAAACAAGATCACGTCTCTTATGAAATTCTGTAATCATATATTGTAATTCCGAAGGATCCATCTGCAAAGCTGTGATAGAAGCTCTCTGAGCCACTGTATTGGCGCCACTCGTCATCTGGCCCTGGACTTTATCGCAGGCACTCGCCAGCCATTCCGGGCACGCGGAATATCCGATTCTCCATCCTGTCATCGCAAACGCCTTGCTCATCCCGTTGATGACCGCAGTTTGCTCATAAACCTGTGGGAAACTTGCGATGGAAACGTGTTTGCCTTCATAATTGATAAACTCATAGATCTCATCAGAAATGATCGTGACGTGCGGATATTTGGCTACAACATTGGCAATCGCTTCCAACTCTTCTCCTGTGTAATAACTGCCGGAAGGATTGCACGGCGAACTGTATAATAGTGCTTTGGTCTTTGGTGTAATAGCTTTTTCTAACTGCTCTGCTGTGAATTTGAATTCCGTATCGATCGATGTTTCTATGAAAACTGAAGTTCCGCCTACCAATTTTACCATTTCATCATAGCTTACCCAATATGGTGCAGGAAGGATTACTTCGTCTCCGTCATTTACAATTGCAGAAAGGACGTTGATAATAGATTGCTTTGCGCCGTTGGAAACGCAGATCTGGGTCGGTTTGTAATCCAGGTTGTTATCTCTTTTCAGTTTCGTAGATATGGCTTGTCTCAGTTCCAGAAAACCGGGAACAGGCGAGTAGTGGCTGTAGTTTTCGTTAATAGCGTCAAATGCGGCCTGCTTGATTTTTTGAGGCACATCAAAATCCGGTTCTCCCAGAGTCAGACTGATGACGTCTATGCCTGCCGCTTTCATATCACGCGCTTTGTTGCTCATTACGAAGGTTTGGGAATAGCTTAGTCTGTTCAGCCTGTCAGAAATTTTATTCATAAATACTTTTTTATTAGATCAATCTGACAAATATAATTTTTTAATAGGGAACAGCCGACTTGTTTGCACTAAATTGTTCAGGAAATTTCTGATTTTAAAAACTTAATGATTATCCTTAATTATAATTAATAAAATTTGTATATCCCTGAATGATAGTTCTCAATATTTGATTATTTTTGCGAATAAATTTTCAGTTTTGATATCAAATTATGAAAATTTAGAATAAAATACAGCCTAAAACCAAGATGAAAAGACGCTCTACCACCTTATTCAGCCTATTGCTGCTGCTGCTTGCCAGCTTTCTGACTGCAAAACAGTTAGATGTGATCTCTCTCGAAAAAGAGATTTGCAGATACAACAGAGAAGGGCGGCAGTTGACTTCTCAAAAAAAACTTTCCGATTTATTATTTTCAGGTAATCTCAGTAAAGAAGAAGAATCGGCAGTCCTTTTATACATGGCCATCACGTACCGTGGTGTGAACGATTATATGATGTGCCTGGACTATCTTAATAAATCTCATCAGATCGCACAGGACCTTCCGAAAAATAATTTTTTGAGAAAGAAACTCGATTATGAGTATGCATTCGTGTATTTTGATAGCAAAAATTTCGAAAAGGCAAAAAAAGCGATGGAGCATATTGCAGACAAAAATTATATTGATGTGTCGCCGGAGGATCAGTCGTATATACTAATGCAGGAAGGTTATCTTTTTTTGATGGACAGGGAATTTGCCTTGGCACAGAGAAAATACGACCAGGCGTTTATGCTGATGCGGGACGCCAATGCTGCAAATCTTCCCATCATCCTTGTAAAAATGATGGAGCTGTACAGTAAGAAAAATGATATTAATAAGGTTGAGAGTCTTTATCAGGAAAGTATACAGTTTTCCCGACAGTACAAAATCCTGAAGTATGAAATAATGGCCTCTGCCGAAATGGAGAGAATCTACAAAGAGCACAATCTTCTGGACAAGGCCTATGCAATAGGTGCAAAACTGGACTCTCTAAGAAAATTGGAGAATCTGGATAGCAAAGTTTCCGAAATGCACATTGTAGACAAGAAATATACGGAGATAAAAGAAGCCAGCGAGAGCCGCACGATATTTTGGGACAAAGTAGGATCTGCTGCCATTGCACTAATTCTGCTCTCTATCATAGCCTATTCTTTTGTGTACAGCCGAGATCTTAGATTGGAAAAAAAGAAGATGGCGGCAGAAATTGTACAGATGAAAGAGGATATGGAAACCATCACAAGCCATCCTCAGCCCGATGTGAAATTGCTAAGCACAGAACATTTTTTTATTGAAAATGATAAACTGACAGAACGTCAAAAAGAACTTTTAAAATTAATTTCCGAAGGTTTTTCTAACAAAGAAATTGCAGATAAATTATTTATCACAGAAAGCACCGTGAAATATCACGTCAGAAATATTTACAGTATTCTCGAACTTAAAGACAGAAAGGATTTATTTAGAAAAATGACTAATATTTAGCCTTACAAACCT
>Ga0302347_1002196_pt1 | contig 20603 bp, 22 predicted proteins | sample PhyWR1_FD_202178 | JGI IMG/M metagenome (GOLD analysis project Ga0302347, IMG submission 202178) | Leaf surface microbial communities from wheat plants in UC Gill Tract Community Farm, Albany, California, United States - DLSL W.R1 (v2)... | ecosystem: Host-associated > Plants > Phyllosphere >...
AAAGACAATTATGTCGTTTTAGTTTCTATGGATGGTTTTCGTTGGGATTATGCAAAACATTTTAACCTTCCGAATTTAAAACAAATCGCAAAAGAAGGTGTTCATGCCAAATCAATGAAACCTTCTTATCCCAGTAAAACTTTCCCCAATCATTATTCGATTGTAACAGGACTTTATCCGGATCATCACGGGATTATCAATAATGTTTTTTATGATGCTTCGTTAAACGAGTCTTTTTCATTATCGAGCAATGCAAAAAATGATTCCCGGTTTTATGGAGGAAATCCTATTTGGAATCTTGCAGAACAACAAGGCGTTAAAACGGCATCTTTCTTTTGGCCGGGTTCTGATATTGACAAGAGAAATCCAAGTTATTTTAAAAATTATAACGGAAAAATTCCGTACGGTGCCAGAATCGATACGGTAATGAAGTGGCTACAACTTCCTGAAAAACAAAGACCTCATCTTGTTACTTTATATTTTGACGAACCAGATCATACAGGACATAATTTTGGTCCGCTTTCTCCACAAACTGAAAAAGCAGTAATCAAAATGGACTCAATTATGGGGGAATTATCACGAAGATTAAATCAACTGGAAATCGGGAAGAAAATCAATTTAATTATTGTTTCAGATCACGGAATGGCTGATATTTCTAATGATAAAAAAGTAGCCGTTTTAGATTATTTAAAACCGGAATGGCTGGGTTACAAAGATGTAATTAATCCGATTATGAGTTTGCAGGCAAAAGAAGGTTATCAGGATTCGATTGCAAAAGCGTTGAAAAAAGTACCACACATTAAATTTTGGAAATCAACTGAGGTTCCAAAAAGGTTACATTACGGTACGAACCCGCGTGTACATGATTTTGTTATTGAAGCCGAAAAAGGTTATAGTTTAGTCACAAAAGAAAGTACACACATAAAAGGCGGAACGCATGGTTATGATAATGACGAAAAAGACATGCACGCTATTTTCTATGCAAAAGGCCCGGATTTTAAAGTTGATAAAACAGTCAAAACATTTCAAAACGTTTCCGTTTATCCTTTGATTGCGCATATTTTAGGTTTGCAAATTGGAGAGATTGACGGGAAGCTGAGCGATGTTGAAGCTATGCTTCGTTAATTTAGATCCTGAATGTCACCCTGAGCGTAGTCAAAGGGTACTCCAATTGGTACGTGGGCTTCGACTTCGCTCAGCCTGACAAGTTAGATAGATAAAAAAAAGTAAACCCGACAGATTTTAAAAATCTGTCGGGTTTATTATGAAAAAACTATTAGACACTGCTTAATCAAAAATTGTGGTTACGTTGCGTTAGACGCACTGCGTTGCATCTCTACAGATATAGATGGTGTCAAATCATTTTCTAATTGACAAATTATCAAATTCTCTAATTAAAACCCTGTCGAAACAGAAACAGATTTCCATCCTTCTAATTCACTCTGAACACTCGCTATTTTTTGATTTGCCATATTATAAGCATCTTCTCCTAAAAACAAATGCAAAGGCGGATTTTGATCCTGACTTGCTTTAATCAAAGCTTCTGCTAATTTTACAGGATCACCAGGCTGATTTCCGTTAATATCATCTTTGTGAGCACTTTCAGATTCTCTTACATTTTTATATTCTGCAATTGGGTTTTCAGGCAACAATAAAGAACTGTCTTTTAAGAAATCTGTTCTAAAATATCCCGGATAAACGATTGTTGCATAAAGTCCAAAAGGCTTTATTTCTGCGGCTAATGATTCTGTTAAACCTGCAACAGCAAATTTTGTAGAACAATAAATTCCCCAACCTGGAAATTCTCCATAATAGCCTCCAACAGAAGAAATATTAAAAATATGCCCCGTTTTGTTTGTGCGAAGAATTGGCATTGTATTTCTGATTACATTTAATAATCCGAAAACATTTACTTCGTAGTTTTTTCTCGCTTCAGCATCTGTTAGTTCTTCTAATGTTCCTAATAATCCGTAACCGGCATTGTTGACCAAAACATCAATAGTTTTAAAATGGTTAACGGTTTTTTCGATCGCATTTTTAACGCTTTTTTCGTCAACCAAATCCATTTCTAAAGGCAGAAAACTTTCAGATGTATTTCCTAATTCTTTTATTAAAAACGCTTCATTTCTTGATGTTGCAGCAACTTTAAAACCTTCTGCCAATAATTTTTTAGCTAATTCTAATCCAAGTCCTTTTGAAGCACCTGTGATAAACCAAACTTTGTTATTTTCCATGATTTAATTTTTTTACGATTTAATTACAGGACAAAGGTATTGGCGAAGTGCTTCTCAAATATTAAACGAATCAAGCAAGAAGTTACGAAAATCAAACAATTTCTGTCAAACGATAGTTTTTGGGCGAAACCTGAACATTTTTCTTGAAGAAATTGATAAAATGCGACAATTCTTCAAAGCCTAAACACCATGCAATTTCATTTATATTCCAATTGGTTTGTTTCAACAAAATCATAGCTTCCTGAACAATTCTTTCTGAAATAATCTGCGAAGTTGTTTTTCCGGTTGTTTCTTTTAAGGCTTTATTTAAATGATTAACATGCACATTTAACTGATTTGCATATTCTGAAGGCGAACGAAAATTAACTTGCTGTGTAATTGATTCTATTGGAAACTGACGTTCTAACAATTCTAAAAACAAAGAAGAAATTCGAATTGTAGCATTTGATTTACTGTATAATGAAGTAGTTACAGTCTGCGTTTTCAGTGCAAGATGGATAATTTCAAAAACCAGATTTCGGAGTACATCATATTTAAAAGCATAATCTGAATTGATTTCATCAAACATTCTCAAATAAACTGATTTTAGAGATTCAGCCAATTCCATTGAAATAGGAACAATCGGATTTCCGCCGGGTTGAAACAACGGATATTCTTTTAAATTACCATATTGACTAAAAAAGGCATCGGTAAAAATGCAAAAAAATCCGGTTTGATTTTCATCAACCTGTTCCCAATTATACGGAATTTGTGGATTCGCAAAAAACAAAGCCTGATCTTCTATAACAGATATTTTATCTGCATAATGCACTTTATTTTTCCCGATGATCAAACTAATTTTATAAAAGTCTTTTCTGGTGTATGGAAATGGTTTACAAATACTTCCAACAAAATCATCCAATTTAAAAACATTAAAATGTCCAATCTCTTTTTTAAGATTCTCGGGCATTCCGTTTACTTTGATCGTGTAAAAATCTTCAAGGGTTTCTGTTAGTTTCATTTTGTAAAGTTACAAAAATCAAATAAACAATATAACTTGTCAATTATAAAACGAATCTAATGTCACCGTGAGGAAAGCCAAAGGGCGTTTCAATTGGCATGTGGGCTTCGACTTCGCTCAGCCTGACAAGAACATTATATATAAACAATACGTATTTATTCACAATTGATAATTATCTCGACAATACCTTATAAGTCGGATCTTCGATAACATTGACATTAATAACTGCATCGGCGTTTTTAAGCAATTGCCTGCAATCTGCGCTTAAGTGCTTTAATTCTATTGTTTTATTTTCTTGTTTGTATTTTTTGGTCAGATTGTTCAGCGCTTCAATTGCCGACATATCTGAAACTCTGCTTTCTTTAAAATCGATTATTACGTGATTTGGATCGTTTTGTATATCAAATTTTTCCATAAAAGTTGTTACTGAACCGAAGAATAATGGGCCGTAAATTTCATAATGTTTAATACCGTTTTCGTCAATATAATGTCTTGCACGGATTCTTTTGGCACTTTCCCAGGCAAAAACCAAAGCTGAAATAATCACACCAATTAAAACCGCCAAAGCCAGATTATGCAATACAATTGTAATTAAGGCAACTAAAATTCCAACAAAAATATCATGTCTTGGCATTTTATTGATAATCCTGAAACTTGCCCATTCAAAAGTCGTAATGGCAACCATCATCATAACGCCAACTAAAGCCGCCATTGGCAATTTCCCAATTACTGGAGCGCCAAAAAGTATAATCATTAAAATCGTTAAAGCTGCAATAATTCCGGAAAGTCTTGCTCTTGAACCCGCGCCAAGATTTACCAAAGTTTGGGCAATCATTGGGCAACCACCCATTCCGTAAAAAAAGCCGTTTAAGATATTCGAACTTCCTTGCGCAATACATTCACGATTGCTGTTTCCGCGCGTTCCGGTGATTTCGTCGACTAAATTCAGCGTAAGCAAACCTTCAGTCAAACCAACAGCGGCAACAATTACTGAATAGGGAAATATCACTTTAAAAGTTTCAAAAGAAATTGGAATATTCGGAATATGAAAAGGAGGAAATCCACCTTGAACTGAGGCAATATCTTCGACCGTTTTAGTTTCGATATTAAAGATAATCACCAAAGCAAAAACGACCATAATGGCCACCAACGATGCCGGAACTGTTTTTGTTATTTTCGGAAAAACCAAAACGATCGCAACTGTAATTGCTACCAAACCCAGCATAATATAAAGAGGTGTTCCCTGAAGCCAGAAAACCTGCCCGTTAATTACGGTTTTAAACTGTTCTAATTGCGACATAAAAATGACAACCGCCAATCCGTTTACGAAACCAAACATTACAGGTTGCGGAACAAGCCTGATAAATTTTCCGAGTTTAAAAAGTCCAATGCAAATTTGCACTATTCCGCCAAGCGCGACTGCGGCAAAAACATATTCAATTCCGTGCGATTGCATTAATGCGATTAATACGATTACGGTAGCTCCTGCTCCACCCGAAATCATTCCGGGTCTTCCGCCAAAAATAGCTGTAACCAATCCCGCAATAAAGGCTGCATACAAACCAACCAAAGGCGGAAATCCAGCCAGAATTGCAAACGATAACGATTCTGGAATCATCGTCATAGCAACCGTTAAACCAGCTAAAATTTCATTTTTATAATTGACTTTTTGGGAGAAATCGAAGAGTTGGAATGCTTTTTTCATGGCACAAAATTAGAAAAAATAATGGGCAAAAAAGCACAACCTTTTCGCTAAGAAAAAGCAAAGAGAATAAAACCGAAAATAAACAGCACTACTAGCGAAGCTGTTCTAAAATCAAAACGAAAACCGTAATAATGAAACTTGTCATTTTAGCAACATAAAATTATTACACAAAATACCTACAAAAAAAGCACATCCAAATGCGTATTTACACCTGTTTTTTATTATTTCAACATTTATTTTTAATCTAGTCTCACGCAGGTATACCCAAGACAATTAACATAATCGATAATATTATCGCATTGCAAATCAACACCTTCTACTCTTAATATCTTGTCACAATCCTCCAAATCAAAGTTAATTTTATAATCAGGAAATTGAGTTTGAATAACGGCGATTACATAATTCTTATCAGATTCTTTCTGAACATTTGTTTTAAATACTTCCACAATCATAAGTATCTCTTTTAAATTTTCAAACCTATTTCTAATTTCTCTTAAAAAGATTATACGAAACTCCAAACCTAAAATACCCTTGTGTATCTTCTTTTTGGTCGTAAACATATCGATTAGTACGTTCTCCTTTTTCAGTAATTCTGGCACTTACAACGTTATTGAAACCACCTTTTACGAATGCAATTATTTTGGGAGAAAAACTATATTCGTACGTAATTCCAGATTTTAATTCAAGCTGATTGAGTTCGTAGATGCCATTTAAATTTGAGGTGTTTAAATTTAAGTAAAAACTTTCAGTATTCAATTCTGTTCCGAAGGAAATTCTTCCATTTTCGAGCAACTCCCTTCTAAATAAGAGCCTTTGCGGAAGAATAAAATCCATATCCCATTTTGAATTTTTAAATTTATGATTGATCGAAAAAAGTGGCGTAAGCGGCACAATCGACGACGGATCGAGTAATACCAAAACTCCGGCGGTAATAGTAGTCGACGGTGTTCTTTTGAGTACCAAAACTCCAGATGCAAAACCTTTTATACGCTGAAAATCGTCTTCATTTCCGTCAACTGTGGCTGTTGCAGAATAAATTGCGGGTTTATTAAAAAGTGATGACATATAAGTCGCCGTCAACGCGCCTGCCCAATAATGAGTTTCCTGATTGGCTCTTGTATAAGTTTGAGTGGTTGCATAATTGTAAATTTCGCCAAAATCGTAACTCTCGTATTTATAACGCAATGAAGTCGTCAAAACAAATCGCTTTGATGCCGAAGAATAAAAGGGCAGATTAAATGCAGCCTTGAAACGGTTGTGGTTTTCGATTCGTCCTCTTTCTAATTTATTTCCAAATAATTCAGAATCATAGTTTGAAGGGCCTAATTGTTCGTACTGTACATCAAAAGTTCGCGTCGTCGGAAATTTGTCTACAATTGCTTTTCCTAAGGTTTTTAAACCCGGTTCTTTTTCCTGAGCCATAGTATGCAGGGAAACAAACACGACTAAAGTCGAAATGATTTTTGATTTCATAAATTGGAATGATAAAAGATGTTGTCTGGGATTGTATTCGAAATTCTGGTCAAAAGTAATTTACAGGTTGCTATTATAATAGGATATTTATACCAGTGGCGTATGATTTATACGAATGGCGTTGGTATAATTTATCTTTTACAAAGGGTTATAAACTATACTATTGTAGTATTTTTGCCGTTATGACGATCGCAAAAATTTATCAGAACTTTTTTCTACGAAATCTTATCGTTAATACACTTGTTTACCTGGTAATTCTGGCTTGTGTTTATGACGAAATTAAATTAGACGGCCACAGCTGGACTTATATTCTAAGCAAAATTGCTGTTGGGTATTTTCCTTGTATTGTCTGGATTACGATCTTTAATATTTCTATCATTAAACCTTTCTTATTTAGAAAAAAACTTAAAATATTCTTTACGCTTTTTGTTCTTTACTGGACTTCTTTTTACTTTTTTATGAATTGGTTTTTTCCTTTGGTTGGTTTAGGAAATTTCAAAACGCTTCAAATATTATCGCTGATTATCAACGGAATGTTTTTCTATTTTATTCATATTGTGATTACCAAAAAAATTATGGATGCCGATAAGGATATTATGAATTTCAAATCAGAACTTTCGTTTTTAAAACAACAACTGAATCCGCATTTTTTGCTCAATGCTATGAATAATCTTTACGGAGAAGCGTTAGCAGAACCAGACAAAGTTCCGGATCGAATCCTGAATCTTTCGGATATGTTGCGTTACCAAATCGAAGCTTCTAAAAAAGATTATGTTTTGGTCGAAGAAGAAATTGCTTTTGTAAAAAAATATATTGAGTATTATACCTTTAGAAACGAACATTTAAATGTTACTCAAAAGCTGGATGGCGCTTTTGACGAAATCGAGATTCCGCCTTTGTTTTTTTTGCCTTTGGTAGAAAATGCGGTAAAGTTTTCTGCCGAGATGCCGGAACCTTTTATTAATCTGGATTTAAAAGTAAAATGCCGAAATTTGACTTTTACCTTAAAAAACAATTATCTCGATTCGGGATCGCGACTTTCGAGTACCGGAATTGGAATCGAAAACTTAAAAAGACGTTTGGAAGTTTATGGTTTAAAACACGATTTGAGCTGTAAAAAGGAGAAAAATATGTTTACCGTAAAATTGAGTATATGGCAATTACCTACCGCTGTCTAATTATTGATGATGAGTCGCCGGCGCACAAAGCGCTGATTTCGCATATCTCAAAGTTTGACGAACTGGAACATTCAGGTAGCGCTTTTAACGGTATGGAAGCCATAAAACTGCTTAATGCCAACCAATACGATATTATTTTTCTGGACATTAATATGCCCGTAATTTCAGGCGTCGAGTTGATGGAACTGCAACCCAACCGACCGCTTACTATTGTTACTACAGCTTATTCTGATTTTGCGCTTTCGGCCTACCAAAACGATGCGATTGATTATTTGCTAAAACCTATTTCGCCCGATAAATTTGCCAAAGCGATAGAAAAAGCCAAAACTTATTTCTCCGGAAATATTCTGAAAAAAGAAAAAACCGAGAACACAAAAATCCTCTCTTACCGCATAAACGGTCAAATGGCCGATATGCCGCTCGAAGACATTATCTACATCGAAAGTCTGGGCAACTACATGAAACTTTATAGTACTAAAGTTAAATCGCCAATTATCATTTACGGCTCTCTTTCGAGCATTTCTTCAGAGATAGATTGCACTAGTTTTATCCAGGTGCATCGCTCTTTTATCGTAAATACTTCTAAGATATGTGCGGTTACCTTCAAAAATCTTACAATGTCTAATGGTGAAATTGTTCCTGTGGGCAGGAAATATCAGATATTATTGGACGGTTTCATAATTTGAAAAAAATCTCAACTAATTGTAGTTGATTTTTTTTTGAAATAAAAACACGTATAAACACTTGTTTACAGTTCTTAAAATTGTGGTAAAATTACATTGAAAATCAATTAATTATAATCAAAAATTAATCAACAAGAAACAGAGGTATTATGAAAATCAAAACTAATCAGTCCATTATCTTGATCTTTTTTACATTAACAAATTTATGCTGTGCTCAGGTTAGCGTCAAATCTAAACAATCAGTTATTATAGCTGAAAAATGGAAAGACTCCGAACTCACAATTCCGATTGAAATTGAGTTTAAAAAATCAGGTACAATTAGATACAAAATAAGTTTTGATTCAACAATTAAAACTGTAAAAGTTGATGAAGAACAAAAGCTAAACTTATCGCAACTTTCATTAATAAAAATAAACAAAGGAGCACAAGATTTTGTTTTAGAAACAAATGAAATTACTAAAACTTTTTATCTTATAATCGATAAAACTTTTAGTCTTCAAAGTAATAATGAAATTAATATTGATACCAACATAAAATTAGATAGTACTACCTCCACAATTCCTATAAAAATCATTTTAAAACCCGCAAATGACTTGACTTATACATTAACAGATTATCTGAATGATAATAACTTAAAACTAAAATATGTTTCTAAGGTAGAATCGAACAATAATATTCTCAACATATATGGAACACATAGAGATAATAGTAACAATATAATTAAAAGACAAGTTGCACTTAAAGAAAATGAAGTTTATGGAGTTGTTAATGTTCATGCAAATTTTTATAAACCTTCAATTTCATTAATAACCGTTCCTTTCAAAATTCGTCCTAAACAATCTAACTTAAATACAGTAGCGTCTTCTGGACTTACAAATGTTGGTCTTAATATAGATTTTTTAGGGCGAAAATGGGATAGATATTTTATTTCTGGAACAAAATCTCAACAGAAACTAGCTGTAGGTGCTTGGGTTGCTCCCGCGGTTGAAGAGCTAGATTCTATATCAACTAACAGTTATCTAAAAAAAGATGTAAAATCAAAACAACTTTTTATTTCAACGGGATTAACAATTATGTATTCATATAATAATATTAACTTTGTTTTTGTTCCTATTGGTTTCGACTTTGCAACATCCAATGTTGGAAAAGAATGGGTATATAATAAAAAAAGATGGCTAGGATTTGGAATTGGTATTGATCCTAAAATTTTTGGTAGCATAGCTAACAAATAGCAACCTGTTAACGTGAATACAATCCGTGCATACAACGATAAGACGAAAAGTAAAAGAAAGCTGCAAACTAAAAAATTGTAGCTTTTTTTATTATATAAACAATTACTTTTACAAAAGAAAAAACTCCAACAAAAATGAATTGGATAATTCAAAAATCAGATAAATTAGAATTCATACTAATTTAAAAGAAGTATTAAACCCAATTTTAACAGAAATTGAATCTTATAATTGGGTAATTAGTGATTTTGATTTTATATCAGATAAAGAACTTCCAATATATTATGGAAAAGATTTTTTCTTTTTATCTTCTCAAGAATTCCATGAAATTCTAAATTCACAAACTCAATTTATTTGGGGCGTTATATCAGGTTTTCCAAAAATTGAAGAAATAGCAATTGACAAAAACAACCTGCCTTTTGCTGAAGGAAACGATTTAATTTGGGAAAACGAAAATTTCCAAATCACAAATTCTGCAATTGAAATAATTGCGTTTGACAGCACTTATACTATCATTAAATTTAAAAACGAAAATTTGTCTGACATATTTAAGAAATATTTTGATGAAGCAATAGAATTAGAAAATTTCAATTGTTAATAAACACAATTACCTCTTCTCTCTCCAATACCCAATCCCCCCAGTAGACCACAAAGCCAGAAAAATCAAAACAGGCTGAAAAAACAAACGTATCAAACGAGCCTGATCTGTGTCAAGTCCGAAAGCGGGAGTTCCGTTTAGGTATTGTGCGATATTGCCGGGGAAAATTAGAATGTAAAATACTGCCAGCGCAATGCCTACTTTAATCCTATATTTTGTTAGAAACAACATGCCAAGACCTAAAGCGATTTCTACAATTCCGGAAAGGATTACCACAAGATCTTTATCAAACGGAACCCAATTAGGAACTTGTGCCTGAAAATCGTCTCTCTGAAAAGTAAAATGTCCTATTGCCGCCGCGATCATAAAAAGGCCTAACAGAATCCTGAAAAAATTTTGTAGTTTGGTCGTTGATGTGTTTTCCATGTTTGTTAATTTGATAGTTTTTAATCGTTAGAACAATTTTCAATCAAATTTACGATAGTAAGCGCTAAAACCAATTGTATAATTCTTGTTAAATAGTTGCGAAATCTCTACTTATTACTCTCACAAAACCGCTATTTTTAAATTTATCTTTCAAATAGCAATAAACCTGATAATCAACAGGAGTTGTTAATTCTTTTCTCAAAAAAAACCGAATATCTGATTAACTTTTCTTACTTATTATTTAAATTCGCAAGCTAACTGAACCACTAACCAGATTGTAGAACAAATGCGCATTTTTAATTTATTTAGAAGATCAGAAATTGAATGTCCGAGATGTCTTGGAAAAGGACTTGTAGATTGGGAAGATATCAATCGTTTAAATAAAAAATTAAGATGGGTTCCGGCGCCATGCGCTTATTGTGACGCAACAGGAAGGGTAAACAAAGAATTGCTCTCAAAGGTGGCCGTAGACTGTACTTATCTCACCATCGATTTGCCGGAAACCGAAATCGAAAAAATAAAAACCGGCGATAAAGAAGCAATAGAAAAAGGAAAACAGAAAGAACTTTTTGTAGACAATATCATTACCTATGCAGAGCAACATTATCTAACCGATAATATGAATGCCGAAGATATTGCCAATTCGTACCTAAGCACAGAAGGCAAAAAAGCCCTTTTTTCTGTCAACAAAAAACAATTGATAACCTATATTCAGGGAATAATCGACTTAAAAAGAGCAAAAAGAAATTAATCTCAAAACCGAATAAATCAGGACTTTCCCCAAAAAACCTCAGAATCTTTGCCTTTTAGAACCTCAGAAGCTAAAAAAAACTAAAAACAGGTATAAATACGTGTTGTCAGTATTTTAATTTGTGGTAAAATTGTCCTGAATAATTTTTAGTATAAATACATTTCCTCATGAAAGGTATTTAAAATTTTGTCACTTTTTTTTTGGAACAATAAAGTGAGATTTCAGATCGCTGGTAACGATTAGGGATCTCACTTTGTATTTATATTCCCCTCAGCAATTTGTGCCTCTAAGATCACAATTATTTTTTTCAGACTCTCGATCGTTTCTTTTCTGGCTTCAGCAAGCTCTTTATAGTCAATTGATTTTTCTTTAAGCTTATAAACTTTCTGATAAACGGCCTTTTCGTCAGTCAAAACGTCCAGTTTAAGCATATCCCCGTTTCCAGTCAAAATCCACTCTGGGTTAAGATCTGCAAATCGCTTTAGAATATTCTCTAACTTATCTACTCCTATCGTTTTGTTGTTTTTTAACTGACTTGCAAACGATCCATTAGACATTCCTACCTCTTTTTCAAAAGCGCTAACTTTTATCCCTTTGTAGTCTAAATAATACTTGATTCTATTTAAAGTGTTTTCTATCATAAAAAAAATGTTAGATAATTTTCTATTAATACTTGTTTTTAAGAAATATCTTACTTATATTTGTCTTATTTTTAATACAAAAAAGCCAATGGACAAAAATATAAAATCTAAGCCAAGTTACAACCAAGATGTGTTAAAGATTCTAAAAGAAAAATATGGTTTCTCGTTTGACTACATTCGAAAAGCAATTCGGGGCGATCGCGTGGGTATTAATTGTGACCTTATCAAAGCTGAATATAACAAACTTAACAATGAATATAAAAAATTAAGGGACAGCCAAAGATTAAGATAAAACAGATCCATAGTATCTGCAAAGACTAAGATTACCAAAAATGGTCCCTCTCTTCCGCCGGAGAAACTCATGATTATTGTAGAAGAATCCTAACTCTCTATACTAATTTATGAGAAGGGCCAACTCTTAGATATTTATATCTAAATACTCCTTTTAGAGTAAAGCAAAGCCGTAAAGAAATATCTTTGCGGCTTTTGTTGTTTTGCAAATCAAACTATTTTATAAACGCTTTAAACGCTTTTTTAAGATAGGCTTTCTCCGGTTTATTAATTTCAGCAATTACATGTGCCCAATTTTTCTCTAAACATACATTTTTATAAAAAGCATCAACCGAAGACCAGTCAGCATTTTTATTTTCGGTTTGACAATTGATCGCAATTTCGATTATCGTAAGCCATAAAAACCAATATTTTCCGTTTTTAAATTCTTTCATAACCGCTTGCAGCACCATATCATTTCCGTTTTCAATAAATTTAGAATAACTCAGCAAACCAATGCGAAGCGTATTGATGTAGTGCTCAATTATTTTACTGTTTTTACTATTGTTTTTCGTCAGGTTTACAGCAATATTCAAAAGTTTTAAAACTTCTTTGTTTTGCTCTTCCGGACTTTTATTCAAATCGAGAAACCATAAAGCATCGACATAATGATAATCTGACCAAAACTTAAAAGTGCAGTTTTGATAAAGCGAACTTTTTATTTCATTATTTTCAAGCAATTCCGTTCTTTGTTTCTCATCGGTTGCGTGAACGGCGATTAAAAGCCTGCTGCCTTTAACCTGTGGTTCTAATTTTGAAGAATGAACCAAAGCTTTGCCAATCATAAAATCTTTGGTAATCGTTACAGAAGTGTCTCTTTCGCCAATTGTCATAATACCAACGCTAACAGCGCCGCGCGGCAAAATATAGAAATCCTGATTTGTAATGGCTTGATTGAGCAAAAAACAAGCTCTGTAAATTTCGGTAAGGGAATTAATAAGTGCCGCATAATCATCAGAATAAACCAAAAGACAATCTGACGAAATATTTCCTTTTAATCTGGCATCATCATTAATAACGCCGAAAGCAACATCATAAAACTGCAAAAGTAATTCTTCTGCTTTTTGATGGTCTTTTTCTATCATCTTCGTAAATCCTAAAAGATCTATATAAGCCAGAATTTTTTCCATAGAATTTATTTTAATTGCAAATTACGTTTTTTTTTGAAAAAGGTACTGAGGTTCAGAGGGACACAGGTTCAAAGGCTGTTGTTTTTTTAACTTTGCACGCTTTGCGGTTAATCAAAAAAAACTTTCAGAAATCAAATTTGAGGCAGTATTTTTGTAGCCAATAAACGCCACGAAAATTAAAGCCCAAATCGATATGACACGAGAAAATTATATTCCGTTTAATAAAGAATTTTTACTCGATCAACAAATTGCAGCTTTTGCAGAAGAGCCTACAAAGGCAGATGATTTTAAGAAACTTTTCGATATTATCGAACATTATTATCATTATGAATCTTTTAATCTGAACCGAAATCTAAAACAAAACTATGCTTTGTATGATCCGGATTTGAGCGAAAAAGAACGTGAACGTTTTATTGGCAAAAGCGATTTTCCGGTTTTTAAAAAAACTTTGCTAACGGTTCTGGAACGTGGAAATTATTACCGAATTGACGATGAAACTTTAGACAATGCCATTAAAGAATCTGATTTGATTGGCCTGCGCCTTTCGATTGATTTTAATGCTTTTAAAGATTATGAACTCTACGCGCGCGGACATCATAAGGCGAAAGAAAAGGTCAAAAAATATTATTTCTGGAAAAAAGAAGTCGAAATCGAATACTATGATCGTGTTCTTATTTACCTCAATTACAGCGACGCCGATTATTTGGCAAAGAAGAAAGTAAAACTGGGAAAAATGCCAATTGATCCGGGTTCTATTGCTTTGAAAATCTTTAAACGTGTTCCTAAAAATGATTTGGAAACGATTTTTCCAAATGCGATTCCGAAAATGTCTTTGAAGGACAAAATGTTGCTTTGGGTTCCGGGAATTTTTGGTGGACTTTCTTTATTAAGTGCCAAAGTTATTCCGGCATTAATCAATATGTATGAGGCTTATCAAACGGGCGAAACCATCGATTTGCTTAACAGTAAAACGTCTTTAAATCAGGGTTTAATTGCTTTAGGAATTTTGGCGGCTTATTGTTTCCGTCAATACAATAATTTCATCAATAAAAAAATCAGATATTCTAAAACACTATCAGATAGTTTATATTTTAAAAATGTTGGAAACAACAGCGGTGCTTTCTATTCTTTATTGAACTCTTCTGAAGAAGAAGCGCTAAAAGAAACTATTCTGGCGTATACTTTTTTACATCAAAGTGAAGAAGCTTTAACGGCTGAAGAACTTGATTTTCGAATTGAATCCTGGTTTGAAACCAAACTAAATACACATTTAGATTTTGATGTTCATGATGCTTTGTTAAAACTAAAAAACATTGGTATTGGATTAGAAAATGACGGAAAATGGAAAGTTGTTCCACTACACGAAGCATTGGTGAAAATTGATGAATTGTGGGATAATGTTTTTGAATATAATCAGAAGTAAATTATCTGAAAATCTAAAATGAAAAATCTGAAGCATCACGCCCTTATTATTTGTATATTATTTATCACTTCTGGCCTGATTGCTCAGCTCACCAAAGGTTTTAGATTTAACGTAAAATATCGATGGCTTTATGAAATTGGAGCACCTCTTAATCTTGTTCTTGGAATAGGTTCTTTTATTTATTCCTTTATTATCTTAATTTTTTTATTTAAAAAAGATGTCAACCTAAAAATCAGGTATAAATTCTTGTGGCTTACTTTGGCCTTGTTGCCTTTCTTGTTTCTCATATTTGGAATTATTTTTGGGGTTATAAAATCTTACTCTACCTAAAAGAAATTTCATTAGATTTACGACAACTAACCTTAAAACCACAAAAAATGAGAACATTAGACCAATGGTTTGCAGAATATGCCGTAAGTCACCAAAACCCAAAAAACAAAGCCATACATTATATTTGCGTTCCCGCAATTTACTTTTCTATCGTGGGATTAATCATGAGTATTCCTAGTGGAATTATTGCCAATACTTTGCAACTAAATGCCCCAATTATCGAAAACTGGGCTTTTGTTGTATTACTTTTTGTTTTGGTTTTCTACATTCGCTTATCTGTTGCAATGGCGGCAAAAATTGCTTTATTTTCGGCCATTTGTCTTGTTGTTAATTATTACATTTCGCAGTTTGTTCCGTTATGGATTTTCTCGATTGGCGTTTTTGTAATCGCATGGATTGGTCAATTTTATGGTCATAATATTGAAGGCAAAAAACCTTCTTTCTTAAAAGATCTTCAGTTTCTTCTTATTGGTCCGGCCTGGGTTGTAGAGAATTTGTTTTCTAAAAAGTAATCTGTAAAATTTCCACTAAAAATCAATTTTATGGAGTTACTAATTTCTTATACCAGCGAACAATATGAATATGTAAAAGGCTCCAGAAAAGTCTTGTTTGAATATTGTGAAACGATTTCTGAAAAAGATTTTGTCAATCAAAACACCTCATTTGGCCGCGGCGGAAGTATTAGAAACTTGTTGGTTCATATTGCAAATACTTACGAGTATTGGATTGCTAATCTTGTTCTTAAGAAAAATAAACCTTATGCTGAATATGAAGATTACCAAACTATAAAAGAGGTCAGACTTCTTTTTGAAAATGTTGATCTTTTTATGGAAGAGTTTATTTCTCAAATAAATTATTTTGAGAATATTGAAACACCAAATAGCATAAATACAGTAAAACCGCTTCAGCTTTTTAGCCATGTCATTACACACGAATACCATCATAAAGGACAAATTTTATCTCTAAGCAGACATTTAGGATATATTCCTGTTGATACTGATATTATGAGGTAATTTATAATACTTGAATCTTAAAAACTTCTATCATCATAAACTCAAACGTAGCTTTTAACGAAGCTGCGTTTTTAGTTTACACTTCTTTATTAATAATTTTATAAAACTGAATATCAATAAGTTAATTGAAATATTTTTATCTTTAGTACTTCAAATTTTTAAACCTTGAACGATGCTAATAAACGATAAAGAAATAAAAATCGAAAACTTCGATATTTTCACTTACAGACGCATCAGGCGTGCGATTGGATATTTGGGTATTAGCTTGCCGTTTCTTTTGGTTGGTTTTTCGCTGATTTCATTTTTTCAGACCAAAATTCAGCCTTCAATCAGTCATTATTATTACACCAATTTGAGAGAAATCTTTACCGGAACTTTGTGTGCCGTTGGTTTATTCCTGATTCGGTACAAAGGACACGGAAATGCTTCGATCTGGAAAAACGATAATCTGCTCACCAATATTGCCGGAATTATGGCTATTGGCGTAGCACTCGTTCCCACAAATCCGGAAGATATTGCCCAAAAAATATACACTTTTATTCCGTTAACTGCAAAATGCTTTGCTGGCTTCATTATGGTTTTGCAGCGCTTCTGTTTTTAATTCTGGCTTTGCTTGCTATAAATGTTTTTACACTTGGTCAAACCAACGAAACCAGAGAACCCAAAAGCATTTTAAACGAAAATAATATTTACAGAGTTTGCGGTTACATCATCCTGATTTCGGTGATTTTGGTTCCGGTTTCAGAAACTCTAAAATTGTTTTCCTATTCTACTTTAGTTTTTGAAGCGCTGGCTCTTTTTGCTTTCGGAACTGCCTGGCTGATAAAAGGTCGCGCTTTGGGAGATCACGGAAAAATTGGTCAAAAATTATATCAGGAAAACAATCCCGTCGATACAGAGAAAATTCTGGAAGAATGAACGGCATATCATTTGACTATCAAACAAATAAAAAAAGTAATTACTAATTTCTAAATTTTATTTATTATGAAAGTAACTTATTACGGACATTCCTGCTTTTCGGTTTATGCAAACGGAAAACACCTTCTCTTCGACCCTTTTATTACACCAAATGAATTGGCAAAAAATATTAATGTCGACGAAATAAAAGCCGATTATATTTTTATTTCTCACGCCCATTACGATCATATTCTTGATGTAGAAAGAATTGCCAAAAATACCGGAGCCAAAGTGCTGGGGAATTTTGAAATCTACAACTGGCTTTTAAAAAACGGAATCGAAAATTCGCATCCAATTAATCCCGGTGGAAAATTCAGTTTTGATTTCGGAACTGTAAAATGTGTTATCGCACAACATCCGAGTAGTTTTATGGATGGGAGTTATGGCGGAATTGCAACTGGTTTTGTTCTCTCAACTGTCGACGGAAATTTCTATTACAGCGGCGACACGGCTTTGACATTAGACATGCAACTGATTCCGAAATATACCAAACTTGATTTTGCGGTTTTTCCAATTGGCGATGGTTTAACTATGGGAATTGAAGAAGCAATTGAAGCTTCTAAACTTGTTGAGGTTGATAAAATTCTGGGCGTGCATTATGACACTTTTGGTTTCATTGTCATGGATCATCAAAAAGCAACTGATGCTTTTTCTAACGCAAATCTCAATCTTTACTTGCCTAAAATTGGCGATACAATTGAGTTGTAAAATATTCATATTTCGTTAAACATTATTTTTTTAGCGAAATAAAATAGAAAGCAAATTATGATTTTCTGTTGATTGTTGATTTTTAAACTCTTTTTCTAAAGGCACTAAAATTGTTTCTTATTTCATTATTAATCAAAAACATAAAATAATGAGCACATCAAAAATAGACGCCACAAACTCAGAAACTCAATTGGCAGATCTTCCTAGCAGAACAATCGCTTATCGTTCTATAGGCGACGGAAATCCTATTATTTTAATCAATCGCTTTAGAGGTACAATAGATACCTGGGATCCTTTGTTTCTGGATTTGCTTGCAGAGAAACATCGCGTAATCACTTTCGATTATTCAGGAATTGGCTATTCGACCGGAACCTTGCCTACCGATATTAAAGAGGTTGCTAAAGATGTAACTGATCTGGCAGATTTTCTTAAAATCAAAAAGACAATTTTAATGGGCTGGTCCTACGGCGGATTGGTAACGCAAGCTGCAACGTTACTAAATCCGGAACTTGTTTCGCATACTATATTGTTAGGCACCGGACCTGTGGGAGAAAGAGTTGTTCCGTTAGAAAAGTCATTTTTTGATTCGGCTTTAAAACCCATAAATGATTTTAATGATGAAATTATTCTGTTTTTTGAACCGGAATCTGAAGAAAGCCGAGAAGCCGCAAAAGCTTCTCATGAAAGAATTGCAAAAAGAATTGACGTTTCTAAAATTCCTTCGACTATGGACGTTTTTCAATTGTATTTTGCAGGAGGAGAAGGCGCAACTGCAGACACAGACAATTTGAGAGATAAACTGAAAACGACTAAAACACCTATTTTAATAATTTCCGGAGATCACGATACAAGTTTTGCTGTCGAAAATTGGTACCCGCTGACCAGACAGCTTCCAACATCACAGTTAATTGTACTACCGCAAACAGGGCATGCTCCTCAGCACCAAAATATTCCACTGGTGGTAAATTACATCGATAATTTTCTACAGCATACGAAGTAAGATTTCTGGAAATTTTAAAATGAAATATCTAAAAAGGACAATTAATTTTGTCCTTTTTTTATGATTAAAAAGAGTCTGAATAATTTTATATATTAGCAGTACAAACTAAATTTCCAAATGAAAAAAATCTTTACAGTAATAACTTTCGGAGTTTTACTTTCTTCTTGCAAACAAACTGACAAACCTGTTTCAGATAAAAAAGAAATCAGTAACGACAGCATTAAAACAGAACAATCGATCGAAACAGCGCAATCAGAATTAGAATTAACAGAATTGTTTTCTAAAAACAAAAACGAAGTTATTCTTAAATTAAAATCGTTGTCTGATAAAGAGGCAAACGCATTGTATGAAAAATATTTTGAAGAAAATGGTTATTTGATTGGTAAAATAGCTGAAAAAGAAACAAAAGTATTAGACAATTTTTACAGTGATAATGAAGCAGACAAAAAAAATGTGAAGCTTTTGGAAGAAGATTTTGCTAAACATCAATTAAAAATAGAAGAAGTTGGCGAAGGTTATGTTGAAGTCACAACAACAAATGATTTCTATTATAACCTCTTCAAAGATTATGTAACTAAGGATTACAAAGATTTTTTATACTTAAAAAGTGAAGAAAATAAAACGATGTATTCCGGAGATGCTGCATTGGCTATTTCATTTAAAGATTTAGGTGACAGAATCATTTCGTGGGAAAATTTCATGACCAAATATCCGGATTCAAAATTAATTAAAGCTGTAAAAGAGGATCATAAACGTTATCAAATGGATTATTTAATTGGAATGGATAATACGCCAACTGTTGAAAGAGCAGGTGAAGAAAATTACATTTATCCCGAAAATATTCAGGAGTTTGATCGTTTTTTGAAAAAATATCCAAAGAGCCCAACTGTTTATTTGATTCATTTATTAAAAGAAAATTTCAAAAATGAAAAGCTTTATGATATTTTAACCTCTGAGCAAAATAAATCGTAATTATGAAGCATTAAAACTCAGATTTACTTTTGCTCTTTTTTATTCCTCTTAAAAACATAGTACTATGAGAAAAATAATTGTTTTGTCGATGATTTCCTTAGATGGTGTTATGCAGGCTCCTGGCGGGCCTAAAGAGGAAAAATCAAACGGATTCAAGTTTGGCGGCTGGACAGCTCCATTTGGAGACGAAATTTATAGTAAAGCTGTAGAAAAGGAAATAAAACCTGTCGATTATCTTTTGGGCAGAAAAACTTTTGAAATTTGGGAGGAATACTGGCCTAAAAACACGGAGTTCTGGCCTGGAATTAACGAAGGAAATAAATATGTTCTCTCTAAAACCAGAAAAAAATCGGATTGGAAAAATTCTAATTTCATCAAAAGCCTTTCTGATATAAAAAAACTCAAAGCTTCTGAAGGTTTAGACATTCAGGTTTGGGGCAGCAGCGAACTTATTCATTTATTATTGAAAAATGATTTAGTCGACGAACTTAGATTAAAAATTCATCCAATATTGCTAGGTAAAGGAAAAAGACTTTTTGATGATAATGCATATCCTTCTGGATTTACTTTAATAGAAAATACAATAACTACAACCGGAGTTATTTTGGCTAGTTATAAACGAGCTGGAGATGTAAAAACCGGGAATGCCGGGGAAACTATTAAGTAAATCTTTGAGTAAAATTTGAATAAACACAGGATAATGTATGCAAATACTTAATTATCTTATCATTGTCATTATTCATTTTCTTGAAGATGACTCAGTTCTAATTTTTTGTCGATGCTGCATTCCCCATTTTGTCATTGCCTCTACAACTTCTTTTA
>Ga0302347_1002198_pt1 | contig 20589 bp, 19 predicted proteins | sample PhyWR1_FD_202178 | JGI IMG/M metagenome (GOLD analysis project Ga0302347, IMG submission 202178) | Leaf surface microbial communities from wheat plants in UC Gill Tract Community Farm, Albany, California, United States - DLSL W.R1 (v2)... | ecosystem: Host-associated > Plants > Phyllosphere >...
CCCGCCGCCATCGTCGGCACGGTCAATGCCGAGGTCAACCGGCTGCTGGCCCTGCCCGAGATGAAGGCGGCGGTCAATGCGCAGGGCGCGGAAATCCAGGCCATGAGCGCCGGGGAGTTTTCGGCGCTGCTCAAAAGCGATTACCAGAAATGGAAGGGCATCGTGCAGGCTTCTGGCGCGACCATCGAGTAGGACCGGGCATGCGCGCCCCGCCCTTGAGGGCGCGTGGCAAGCCTGGAACCCTTGCGAAAAGCCGCGCCAGGGGGCCGGTTGGCGCGCCGTGGCTTAAAATCCGCAGTTCAGCCCATTTTTAACCCGGAGTTTTCCATGTCCAAGAAAATCAGAGTCGAAGCCGACATCTGCGCCCCCAAGCCCGTGCCGCCAAAAGGCTACACCATCACCACCGGCCGCGGCCAGAAAAGCAGCCTGGAGCGTGGCTCGCATACCCGCAGCAAGAAAAACGCCGGCAAGCGCCCGCACCAGGGTTAAGCCCATGGTTCTGGCGGGAGCGGTTTGCGCTCCGCCAAAAAGAAACCCGGACACATCCAAGCGCCAGCCGCCTTGGAGGTCCGGGTTTCTTTTTGGCCCCGGGACCGGCCCCGGTTGCCGGGGCCGCGCCTGCCGCTTGCCCATGGCGCCGCTGCCGCGCGCCGACGTCAAAGCGCGCGCTGGCGGTGTGTGCGGGCGGCAGCCGTGGGCTGGCGCTGCCCCCACCACACGCCGGCCAGCGCGAGCAAACCGCCGATGGCGTGCCAAGCGTGCAGCGTCTCGCCCAGCAGCGCGCAAGCCGCCCCCGCCACGAAGAGGGGCAGCAGGTTCATGAAAAGGCTGGCGCGCGCGGCGCCCAGGCGCTTGATGCCGCTGATCCAGAAAAACGGCGCGCCGATGGAGGCGGGAATGCCGGCGTACAGAATCAGCGGCGCATTCTGCGCGGTGATGGGCGAGGCGGGCGCCCCCCACCAGAAGGGCAGCAGCATCAGCACGCCAAAGCCAATCTGCACATAAAGCTGCTGCCAGGTCGAGAGCGGCACGGCCCAGCGCTTGAGCAGCACGCCGTAGAGCGCGTTCGAGGCGACTGCGGCCAGCATGAGCGCATCGCCCGCATGGGCCGCACCGTCCAGCAGCGCGCCGGGATGGCCCTGCGTGCTGAGAAACACCAGGCCCAGCAGCGACAGGCCGGCGCCGCCGACGCGCGCGGCGCGCAATGCTTCGCCAGCGAACAAGCTGGCCAGCAGCGCGGACAGCAAGGGCATCAAGGCCACCATCACGCCCATGTTGACGGCCGACGTGGTTTTGGCCGCCTCGTAGGCCAGGCCCTGGTACATGCCCATGCCCAGAAAGCCGAGAAAGGCCAGCTTAAGCCAGTGCGCCGCCACGGTGGCGCGCTGGCGCCAGACGCTGCGCAGCAAAAACGGCGTCAGGATCAGCCCGGCCAGCAGCCAGCGGTAGAACGTGATGGCTGCCGGCTCGATGGCCGTCGAGGCCAGTTTCGTGACCAGGGTGTTGCCGGTCCAGACCAGCACGGCCAGCAAGGGGAAAAAGGAAAAATGGGCGGCCGCAGGCTGCGCGGCGGAGAGTTTGTGTGGCATGACGGGCTTTCGAAGAAGGGACGGGCCGGAAAGCGCCATCGTCCAATGCCCGGACCCTTGTGTAAAGTGAGATGATTGCACTTGATTGCTGCGTCTCGTGCATTTGTGAGGACCGCCCCGAATGAACAGCCTTGCGTTGAACCGCCTCGATTTCAATTTGCTGCTGGACCTGGACGCCCTGCTGCGCGAAGGCAGCGTGGTCGGCGCGGCGCGGGTGCTGCACCTGAGCGCGCCCGCCATGAGCCGGCGCCTGGCACGCCTGCGCGAAGCCGTGGGCGATCCGCTGTTCGTGCCCGCCGGGCGCGGCCTGGTGCCCACGCAGCGCGCGCTGGCCCTGCGCACGCGCGTGCAGGCGGCGATCGAAGAGGTGCGCGGCGTCTTCATGCCCGACGATGTGGATTTTTCGCGGCTGGAGCGCACGCTGGCCTTGCGCACGAACGATGGTTTCGCGGGCGCATGGGCGACGCGCCTGGCCTCGGCCATGGCCGCAGAAGCGCCCGGCGTCTGCCTTCATTTCCTCCCGCGTGCGGACAGGGCGATGGACGCCTTGCGCCGAGGCGCCATTGACCTGGACATTGGCGTGCTGGAATCGGCGGAGGCCGGGATTCACAGCGAGCCGCTGTTCCGGGCGTGCTTTGTCGGCGTCGTGCGTGACAACCATCCCCTGGCCCGCAAAGAGGCGGGCGGGGCAGTCAGCGCGCAGGACTTCGTGGCTTGGCCGCACATCGCCACGTCGCCGCGAGGCCCGGCGACGGGCCGCCTGGACGCGGCGCTGCAGGCGCTGGGCCTGCAGCGCCGGGTGGCCGTCGTCGCGCCCGGCTTTCAGGCTGCGCTGGCCATGGCCGCCACCTCCGATTTCGTGGCCGCCATGCCCGAGCCGTTTGTCCGTTGGGCCATGGCGCACCAGCGCCTGCACGCCTTCCAGCTGCCGGTCGCGATGGCCGGCGTCGAGGTGTCCCAAAGCTGGCATGCCCGCCACCACGCCGACCCGGTGCATCGCTGGCTGCGGGCGCATGTCCGGGCGGTTTGCGCGGTGGACGGGGGGGAACTTCCGGCCCGCTGACGGCCGCTTTTTTTCAGGCGGCGGCGCTGCGGGCAGGGCCTGATGGCGGCGGGCGGCGCCATTGCCCCGTTGGCCAGGTTTTCAAGCCTTTTCGGCCCGCAGCGCTTGTTCCCATTGCGCCTGCAGCTATGAAAAGCATAGCGGCGGCATTTCCCATTCCCGGCGTCACATGTTGCGCCGGTACTGCCCGCCGACCTCGAACAGCGCGTGGGTGATCTGCCCGAGCGAGCACACGCGCACCGCGTCCATCAGCACGTCGAAGACGTTCTTGTTCTCGATCACCGCCTGCTGCAGCCGCTTGAGCTGGGCCGGGGCCTGGGCCGCGTGGCGCGTGTGAAAGTCCTGCAGGCGCTGGAGCTGGCTCTGCTTTTCCTCGTCGGTCGAGCGGGCCAGCTCCAGCTTGTCGTGCGGCGCGTCGCCGTGCGGGTTGCGAAAGGTGTTCACGCCGATGATGGGCAGCTCGCCGGTGTGCTTGAGCATCTCGTAGTGCATCGACTCGTCCTGGATGCGCCCGCGCTGGTAGCCCGTTTCCATCGCGCCGAGCACGCCGCCCCGGTCGGCGATGTTCTGGAACTCGGCCAGCACGGCTTCTTCCACCAGCTCGGTGAGTTCCTCGATGATGAACGCGCCCTGGCTCGGGTTCTCGTTCTTGGCCAGGCCCCATTCGCGGTTGATGATGAGCTGGATCGCCATGGCCCGGCGCACCGAGTCCTCGGTCGGCGTGGTGATGGCTTCGTCGAAGGCGTTGGTGTGCAGCGAGTTGCAGTTGTCGTAGATCGCGATCAGGGCCTGCAGCGTGGTGCGGATGTCGTTGAACTGGATTTCCTGCGCGTGCAGGCTGCGGCCACTGGTCTGGATGTGGTACTTGAGCTTTTGGCTGCGCTCGTTGGCGCCGTACTTTTCCTTCATCGCCACCGCCCAGATGCGCCGGGCCACGCGGCCCATCACGGTGTACTCCGGGTCCATGCCGTTGCTGAAGAAGAAACTCAAATTCGGCGCGAAGTCATCAATGTGCATGCCGCGCGCGAGGTACGCTTCGACGAAGGTGAAGCCGTTGGACAGCGTGAAGGCCAGCTGGCTGATCGGGTTGGCACCGGCTTCGGCGATGTGGTAGCCGCTGATGGAGACGCTGTAGAAGTTGCGCACGTTGTGGTGCACGAAGTACTCGGCAATGTCGCCCATCACCTTCAGGCTGAACTCGGTCGAGAAGATGCAGGTGTTCTGGCCCTGGTCTTCCTTCAGGATGTCGGCCTGCACCGTGCCGCGCACGTTGGCCTGCACCCATTCGCGGATTTTCAGCAGTTCGGTGTCGGTGGGCTCGCGCCCGTTCTCGGCCTTGAACTTGTCGATGTTCTGGTCGATGGCGGTGTTCATGAACATCGCCAGGATGCTGGGCGCCGGGCCGTTGATGGTCATGGACACCGACGTGCTCGGGTTGCACAGGTCGAACCCGCCGTAGAGCACCTTCATGTCGTCCAGCGTGGCGATCGACACGCCCGAGTTGCCGACCTTGCCGTAGATGTCCGGGCGCGGGTCGGGATCGTTGCCATACAAGGTGACCGAATCGAAGGCGGTCGAGAGCCGCTTGGCCGCCATGCCTTCGCTGAGCAATTTAAAGCGCGTGTTGGTGCGAAACGCGTCGCCCTCGCCGGCGAACATGCGCGTCGGGTCCTCGCCCTCGCGCTTGAAGGCAAAGGTGCCGGCGGTGTAGGGGTAGCTGCCCGGCACGTTGTCCAGGATCAGCCACTTGAGGATTTCGCCGTGGTCCTCGAACGTAGGCAGCGCCACCTTGCGGATGGTGGTGCCCGAGAGCGATTTGGTGGTCAGCGCGGTGCGGATTTCCTTGTCCCGGATCTTGACCACGTACTCGTCGCCGGCGTAGGCCTGTTGCATCTCGGGCCACTGGGCCAGCAGCTTTTTGGCCGACGGGTCTTGCGTCTGTTCCCGCTCGGCGGCCAGGGCGAGGACGGCTTCGACAGCGCCGCCGGGGCCGGTCTTGCTGGCGGACAGCATGCTTGAGGTGGCGCGCAGCTGCTGGATTTCACGCGCCAGCCGCGCCTGCTCGCGCCCGCGCTGCTTGTAGCCGCGCACCGTGTCGGTGATCTCGGCCAGGTAGCGGGTGCGCGCGGCGGGCACGACCGGCGTCTGGTTGGTGCTGTGGCGCCCGGCGACCAGGGGCAGGGCGCCAGAGTCCAGCGGCAGGCCCAGCGCGCCCAGGCGCACCTTGAGCGCCTGGTAGAGCGCGGTCACGCCGTCGTCGTTGAAGCGCGCGGCCATGGTGCCGTACACCGGCATCTGGTCGGCGGGCTGCGTCCAGGCCTCGCGGTTGCGCTGCACCTGCTTGGCCACGTCGCGCAGCGCGTCCAGCGCGCCCTTGCGGTCGAACTTGTTGATGGCCACGAACTCGGCGAAGTCGAGCATGTCGATTTTTTCCAGCTGGCTGGCCGCGCCGAACTCGGGCGTCATCACGTACATCGGCACATCGACATGCGGCACGATGGCCGCGTCGCCCTGGCCGATGCCCGAGGTTTCCACGACGATCAAATCGAACCCGGCGACCTTGCAGGCGGCGATCACGTCGGGCAGGGCCTGGCTGATCTCGCTGCCGAAGTCGCGCGTGGCCAGACTTCGCATGAAGACGCGCGGCCCCTGGTTCCACGGGCCGATGGCGTTCATGCGGATGCGGTCGCCCAGCAGTGCGCCGCCGCTCTTGCGCCGCGACGGGTCGATGCTGATGAGCGCCACGCGCAGCCGGTCGCCCTGGTCGAGCCGCAGGCGGCGGATCAGCTCGTCGGTCAGGCTGGACTTGCCCGCGCCGCCGGTGCCGGTGATGCCCAGCACGGGTACCTTTTTGATAGCAGCCTGGCTACGCACCGCCTGCACCAGCGCCTCATTGGCCTTGCCATTTTCCAGCGCGGTGATCAGCTGGGCCAGCGCGCGCCAGGCATTCTGGCCGTGGCCTTCGATCGCCTCGATGCCGGTGGGCGCGTAGCCGGTCAAATCCTTGTCGCAGCGCATCACCATCTCGCCGATCATGCCGGCCAGGCCCATGCGCTGGCCGTCCTCGGGACTGAAGATGTGCGCCACGCCGTAGGCCTGCAGCTCGCGGATTTCCGGCCCGACGATCACGCCGCCGCCGCCGCCGAACACCTGGATGTGGCTGCCGCCCCGGCTCCTGAGCAGGTCCACCATGTACTTGAAATACTCCACGTGCCCGCCCTGGTAGGAGCTGATGGCGATGCCCTGCGCGTCTTCCTGCAGCGCCGCCGTCACCACCTCGTCCACGCTCCTGTTGTGGCCCAGGTGGATCACCTCCGCGCCCATGCCCTGCAGGATGCGGCGCATGATGTTGATGGCCGCGTCATGCCCGTCGAACAGGCTGGCGGCGGTGACAAAGCGCACCTTGTTCGTCGGGCGGTAGCTGGCAAGGACTTGGTAGTCGGCGGACAGGTCGGTCATGGAGGTTCTCGAAAAGACGTGGAAAAAAGGCACCCACGGGCGCCAGCTTGCCGCGATGTTACGTTGACGTTTACGTAAACGTCAACTGAAAAGACTGCAAACTTCCGTCAGGAAACAGGCTGCTGCTTTTTGTGGGCCGACGCTTGCGGGTTAACCCGGACAGGTTGTCCTGAAAGCCCTTCCAAAGGTAGCTGTATGAAATATTTTGTCAGTCCTGTGAAAAAAATTTCATGCTGTTACAGGGTTTTGCCGAGGCTGACTGAGGAAAACACCCATGCGGCCGAGCTGCCGGGTCAGCTAGATTAGTTACCAATCCGGAGCATTCGAAGCTGCCGGACGATCTGGCGTTCAGGCCGATGCGCGCCGAATTCATTACCACTTCTGGAGACCACATGACTTTTCGTTTTGCCAAACTGGCCGTTGCAGCCGCCGTTTTCAGCATGGCCGGCCTGGCCGCAGCGGCCGACCCGATCAAGATCGGCGTGTCGGGTCCGTTCACCGGCGGCTCCTCCTCCATGGGCGTGAGCATGCGCGACGGCGTTCGGCTGGCGGTCGATGAGATCAACAAGTCCGGCGGCGTGCTGGGCCGCCAGCTGCAGGTCGTCGAGCGCGACGACGAGGCCAAGAACGAGCGCGGCGTGCAGATCGCCCAAGAGCTGATCAACAAGGAAAAGGTGACGGCCACCGTCGGCTACATCAACACCGGCGTGGCGCTGGCCTCGCAGCGCTTTTTCCAGGACGCGAAGATTCCGGTGATGAACAACGTGGCCACCGGCAGCGCCATCACCCAGCAGTTCAAGGACCAGCCGGAGAACTACATCTTCCGCAACTCGGCCCATGACAGCATCCAGGCGCCGATGATCGTCGAGGAAGCCGTCACCCGGCGCGGCTACAAGAAGGTCGCCATCCTGGCCGACTCGACCAACTACGGCCAGCTCGGCCGCGAGGACCTGGAAAAGGCGCTCAAGGCCAAGGGCATCACCCCGGTGGCCACCGAAAAGTTCAACATCAAGGATGTGGACATGACGGCCCAGCTGCTCAAGGCCAAGGCGGCCGGCGCCGAGGCCGTCCTGACCTACGGCATCGGCCCCGAGCTGGCGCAGATCGCCAACGGCATGACCAAGCTGGGCTGGAAGGTGCCGATGATCGGCAGCTGGACGCTGTCGATGGCCAACTACATCGACAACGCCGGCCCGGGCGGCGAGGGCGCGCGCATGCCGCAGACCTTCATTCAGGAGCCGACCACGCCCAAGCGCCAGTCCTTCATCATCAACTACCTCAAGACCTTCAACCCGAAGAACCAGCGCATCGACTCGCCGGTCTCGGCCGCGCAGGGCTACGACTCGATCTACCTGCTGGCCGCGGCCATCAAGCAGGCCAACTCGACCGAGGGCCCGAAGATCAAGGCCGCGCTGGAAGACCTGAAGACGCCGGTCGAGGGCGTGGTGACGACCTACAACAAGCCCTTCAGCGCCAAGGACCATGACGCCATCACCGCCAACATCCCGGTGTTCGGCGAGGTCAAGGGCCAGCGCGTGGTCTATGCCTATCCGGACGACCAGAAGAAGGCGTCCGAAGTGCGCCTCAAGAAGTAAGCCGGCCGGCGGGCTGAAAAAACCAGGCGCTGCGCTCCACCGCGCGGCGCCTTTTTGTTGCCTGCCCGCTGTCCTGCGCGGCCTGAACCCGACTTGATCCGACCCGATCCGACCGATTTTTTGCGGAACTGAAACACCATGGAAATCCTGCTCCAACTCATCTACAGCGGCGTGGCGCTGGGCATGATCTATGCCGTCATCGCCTTTGGCTACCAGCTGACTTTCCAGACCTCGGACACGCTGAACTTCGGCCAGGGCGACGCCCTGATGCTGGGCGCGATGGTCGGCCTCACGCTGGTGAACATGGGCGTGAACTACTGGCTGATGCTGCCGCTGGTGATCGTTTTCGGTTTGCTGCAGGGCGGCATCGTCGAGCGCATCGGCGTGCGCCCGGCCATCAAGATCAAGAGCGAGTTCGGCTGGATCATGTCGACCATCGCGCTGGGGATCATCTTCAAGAACGTGGCCGAAAACATCTGGGGCCGGGACGACCTGAAGTTTCCCTCGCCGCTGCCCGAGGCGCCGCTGAAATTCCTGGGCGCCAACGTGCTGCCGATGGAGATTCTGGTGGTGGTGGGCGCCGTCTTGATGATGCTGGCCGTCGAGTTCTTCAACCGCAAGACCATCTACGGCAAGGCCGTGGTCGCCACCTTCAACGACCGCGACGCGGCCAAGCTGATGGGCATCAACACCGGGCTGGTGATCACGTTTTCGTATGCGCTGTCGTCGGCCACCGCCGCGTTTGCCGGCGCCCTGATCGCGCCGCTGACGCTGACCGGCGCCACCATGGGCTCGGTGCTGGGCCTCAAGGCCTTTGCCGTGGCCATCATCGGCGGACTGACCAGCGGGCTGGGCATCATCGTCGGCGGCATCATTTTGGGCGTGGCCGAGACCACCACCGGTTTTTACCTCTCGACCGGCTACAAGGACGTGCCCGGCCTGGTGCTGCTGCTCCTAGTGCTGGCCTTCAAGCCGGCCGGCCTCTTCGGCAAGAACGCGATCAAGAAAGTCTGAAAAAAGCATGAACCGCAAGACCCTGATCGCCGCCATCCTCGGGCTGGCCCTGCTGGCGGCCGCGCCGCTGCTGACCGGCAACTCGTACTACATCCACATGATCGGCACGATCATGATCTACGCCATCCTGCTCTACGGGCTGGACATTGTGGTGGGCTACACCGGCCAGGTGTCGCTGGGCCACGCCGGCCTGTTCGGCGTGGGCTCGTACACCGCCGGCGTGCTGTTCATGAAGCTGGGCGCGCCGCTGTGGGTCATCATCCCGGCCAGCATCGCGGTGACGGCCGGCTTTGGCGCGCTCCTGGCGCTGCCGGCGCTGCGCGTGACCGGGCCTTATCTGGCGATGGTGACGCTGGCCTTCGGCACCATCATCCAGATTCTCATCAACGAGATGACGTTCCTGACCGAAGGGCCGCTGGGCATCACCATCCCCAAGCCCTCGATCTTTGGCGAAAAGCTCACCGAGCACGGTTTTTACTGGCTGACGTTCGCGCTGATGGTGCTCTCGCTGGTGGTGGTGGACCGCATCCTGAAGTCGCAGCTCGGCCGCGCCTTCGAGGCGCTGCGCGGCAGCCCGGTCGCGTCGGACTGCATGGGCGTGTCGGTGTACCGCTACAAGGTCTATGCCTTCGTCATCAGCGCCGGCTTTGCCGGACTGGCCGGCTGCTTGTACGCGTACTCAGAGCAGTACATCTCGCCCAACACCTACAACTTTGAGCTGACGGTGCTGTTTTTGTTGGCCGTCATCATGGGAGGGCGCAAGACGCGCTCGGGGGCGCTGCTGGGCGCGGCCATCATCGTGATTCTGCCCAAGCTGCTCGACGACCTGGAGCTGTTTCGCATCGTCGCCTCCGGCCTGGCGGTCCTGATGCTGGTGGGCGGCGCCATCGGCGTGGCCAGGAAAATCACCACGCCCCGGGCCATGGCGATTCCGGTGGTCGGCACGCTGGCGCTGGCCGGGTTTGCCTTCTGGCTGCAATCCATCACCGACTGGCGGCTGAGCATCTTCGGCCTGATGATTTTGTTCGTCGTCTATTACCTGCAAAACGGCATCGTCGGCTTCGTGCGTGCGCTGTTCCACGTGCGCAAGCCGATCGCCCGGCACGGCCAGGCCGAGGCCGGCAAGGACGCGATCTCGGTGGCCGCCGGCGCCCAGGACGCCGAAAAGGGCGGCAACCTGCTGACCGCGCAAGGCATCCTGATGCAGTTCGGGGGCCTCAAAGCCATCAACCAGGTCGATCTGCACATCCGGCGCGGCACCATCCATGGCCTGATCGGCCCGAACGGCTCGGGCAAGAGCACGATGATGAACGTGCTCACCGGCATCTACGTGCCCACGGCCGGCAGCATCGAGTTTGCCGGGCGGCCGGTGGTCGGGCGCACCTCGTCGGACATCGCGCTGTCGGGCATCGCGCGTACCTTCCAGAACGTGCAGCTCTTTGGCGAAATGACCGCGCTGCAGAACGTGCAGGTCGGGCTGCACCACACCTTTGGCAGCACCATCCTCGATGTGTCCCTGCACACGCCGCGCTACCGGCGCGAGGAGGCCTCGGCCGTCCAGCGCGGCATGGGCCTGCTGAGCTTCGTCGGCCTGGCCGACCTGGCCGACGAGGAGGCGCGCAACCTGCCCTACGGCAAGCAGCGCCTGCTGGAGATTGCCCGCGCGCTGGCGCTGGACCCGCAGCTGCTGCTGCTCGACGAGCCGGCCGCCGGCCTGACGGCGCCCGACATCAAGGAGCTGATCGCCATCATCAAGAAGATCCGCGACCACGGCATCACCGTGATCCTGATCGAGCACCACATGGACGTGGTGATGGGCCTGTGCGACACGGTGTCGGTGCTGGACTTCGGCCAGAAGATTGCCGAAGGCAAGCCGGCCGAGGTGCAGGCGAACGAGAAGGTCATCGAGGCATACCTCGGCGGCACGGCGGCATAAGCGGCAAGGGAGCACCAACATGTTGAGCATCAAGAATCTAGAGGCGGGCTACGGCAAGGTGCAGGTGCTGCACGGCATCTCGATGGAAGTGCCCAAGGGCAAGGTCGTCACGCTGATCGGCTCCAACGGCGCGGGCAAGACCACGACCATGCGCGCCATTTCCGGAATGATCAAGCCCACGGCCGGCCAGATCAGCCTGCACGGCAAGCGCATCGACGGGCTGGAGTCGTACACGATCGCCAAGCAGGGGCTGGCGCATTCGCCCGAGGGCCGGCGCGTGTTCGCCACCATGACGGTGACGGACAACCTGATCCTGGGCGCCTTTCCGCGCCTGACCGGCAGCCGGCCCAAGGGCGATGTGGCCGGCGACCTGGAACGGGCCATGGAGCTGTTTCCGCGTCTGAAGGAACGGCGAAACCAGCTGGCCGGCACGCTCTCGGGCGGCGAGCAGCAGATGCTGGCGATGGCGCGCGCGGTGATGCTCAACCCGGAGATCGTGCTGCTCGACGAGCCGTCGATGGGCCTGGCGCCCATCCTGGTCGAGGAGGTGTTTCGTATCATTTCCGACCTGAAAGGGCAGGGCGTGACCATGCTGCTGGTCGAGCAGTTCGCCGCCGCCGCGCTGAAGGTGGCCGACTACGGCTATGTGCTGGAAAACGGCCGCATCTCGGTGCACGGCCAGGCCGACCAGCTGCGCGACGACCCGGCGGTGCGCGCCGCCTACCTGGGCGGCGGGCATTGATTTTCTGTCCCGGCGTGCTCCTGAAAGAATAGCAAACTGTGCAGGCGCAGCATGCGCCAGAGCCTGAAAAAGCTACAAATCAGACGACTTTCAGCCCCTTGAGCGCCGGGTCGTCGGGCGGATAGCGCAGGTCCAGTCCCAGCAGCGTCTGGCGCAAAAGCGTGGCGATCATCAGGTTGCGGTGCGTCTTGGAGTCGGCCGGCACTACCGTCCACGGCGCCCAGGGCGTGCTGGTGGCGTTCAGCAGGTCTTCATAGGCCTGCTGGTACGCTTTCCACTGCTTGCGCGCCTCCAGGTCGCCCATGGCGAATTTCCAGCGCTTGGTCGGGTCGTCGATGCGCTCCTGCAGCCGCTGGCCCTGCTCGTCAAAGCTGATGTGCAGCATGAACTTGAGCACCACCGTGCCGGTTTCGCTCAGCAGGCGCTCGAAATCGTTGATCTGCCGGTAGCGCTCGGCGGTCTGCGTCGGCGTGATCCAGCCGTTGACCGGCGGCACCAGCACGTCCTCGTAGTGGCTGCGGTTGAACAGCATCATCTCGCCGGCCGCCGGCACCTTCTGATGGATGCGCCAGAGGTAGTCGCGGGCGCGCTCGTCCTCGCTGGGCGCCTTCCACGCCGCCGTGTGCACGCCCAGCGGGCTCATGCGGCTGAACACGCCGCGCAGCGTGCCGTCCTTGCCAGAGGTGTCGGTGCCCTGCAGGACGACCAGCAGCTTGTAGCGTTTGTCGGCATAAAACAGGTTCTGCAACGTGTCCAGCTCGATGGCCAGGGCTTCGACGGCCTCTTTGTCGCTGGCCTTGTCACCGGTTGAAAACGGCTTGGCACCGGGGTCGAAGTCGGCCAGCCGGCAGGCCTTGGCTTTTTTGCCATTGCCGTTCGGGGCGGCGGGCGGCTGCCATTGGGCGATCAGTTCGGCCAGCGCCTTGCGCTCGGCCTTGCTGTCGGGCGCGTCCGGCGCCACGGGTGCATCGGCGGATTTTGAAGTCATCGGGTCTTGCCGGGAAGTGGTGGGATTGAGAATGATTTTGCGCGCTCGCGCCGCCAGGGTGCGGCCCGGTTTGCCGGACGCGGGCGCCAAGGCGTGAAGGAATAAACTCATTTTTGCGCTTGTCGGCCGCTGCGTGCGTGCAGGCCAGCGCGTCCTTTCAACACCAACAGGAGTTCTTCATGACAACCGATCCATCCTCCGTCCAGGACGGGCAGGGCATCGAGCCCGCGGCGGGCTATGCCGGCGACATTGCCGCGCCGCTGGCCTGGCAGTGGCTGCAGTCCGGCGACGCGGTGCTGGTCGATGTGCGCACCGATGCCGAGCGCGAATGGGTAGGCTTCGTGCCCGGCGCCGTGGCCATCGCGTGGAAGCAGTGGCCGGGCATGGCGCTGAACGAAGGCTTTGACGAGGCGGTGAAAGAGGCCGCGTCCGACGGCCGCAAGGTGATGTTTTTGTGCCGCAGCGGCGTGCGCTCGGTGGCTGCGGCGCAGCGCGCGACGGCGCTGGGGCTGCAGGCCTACAACATTCTGCAGGGTTTCGAGGGCGATGCCGATGCGCAGGCCCAGCGCGGGCGCCTGGGCGGCTGGCGCCTGCAGGGCTTGCCCTGGCTGCAGAAATAAACGCTTTCCTTTTCCGGATTCCAAGCATTTTTCAACGCTGAAAAAATGGCAAACCCTGTTAATTGTAACAGGGTGCGAAGCGTAAAAATTGCCGACGAGCTTCCAATCGGGCTGTTTTCAACCAAGGAGCAGCCCGATGCAAGTACTCGATCATCCCCAAACAACCCCTGTCCGGATTGACCGCAATCCGGCCCTGCTGCCGCGCCTGCGCGAGCGCTTTGAGCACAAGTTCATGGACCACTGGAACACCCAGTGGGGCGGCAAGCCCATCCTGCACGGGCGCAACCCCGGCTCCGAGGCCATCCGGCTCGATGGCAACGACTACCTCGGCATTGCCGGCAACCCGGACATTGTGCGCGCGCAGATCAACAGTTTGCAGCGCAACAACGAAAGCGTGATCCAGTCGGGCGTGTTCCTGCTCGATGCGCACCCGTGCCGCACGCTGGAGACGTCGCTGGCCGCCTGGCTCGGCAAGGAAGACGGTTTTGTCTGCCAGTCGGGCTACTCGGCCAATGTCGGGCTGCTGCAGGCGATTGCCGACGAGCAGACGCCGGTGTACCTCGACAGCCTGGCGCACACCTCGCTCTGGGAAGGCGCGCGCGCCGCGCGCGCGCCGGCCCATGCGTTCCGGCACAACGACCCGGCGCATCTGGCGCGCATGATCGAGCGCCATGGCCCGGGCGTGGTGGTGGTCGATTCGGTGTACAGCACCACCGGCGCGCTGTGCCCGCTGGTGCAGATGGTCGAGGTGGTCGAGCAGCTCGGCTGCATGATCCTGGTGGATGAATCGCATTCGCTGGGCACCCACGGACCCGGCGGCGCGGGACTATGCGCCGCGCTGGGGCTGACGGAGCGGGTGCATTTCATCAGCGCCAGCCTGGCCAAGGCCTTTGCCGGGCGCGCGGGCTTCTTCACCGTGCCGGCCGCCATGCGCTACTACATGCTGCACAACAGCTACCCGAACATCTTCAGCTCCTGCCTGCTGCCGCACGAGATCGCCGGCCTGGCCGCCACGCTGCAAGTGGTGCGCGGCTGCGACGCCGAGCGCGGGCGGCTGCATGCCAACACGCGCCGGCTGCGTGCCAGCCTCTCAAGCCTGGGCTACCCGATCCACCAGGGCAGCCAGCAGATCATCGCGCTGGAAACCGGCACCGAGCCCGGCGCCATGGCGCTGCGCGACGCGCTGGAGGAGCGCCAGGTGTTCGGCGCCATCTTCTGCGCGCCTGCCACCAGCCGCAACCGCGCCATGGTGCGCCTGACGCTCAACGCCGGGCTGACCGGCTCGGAGATGGACCGCATCGAGCAAACCGCCGAGGACATCGCGCCGCTCGTGCGGCCCTGGGACTGGCCGATTGCCCGCCGCCCGCGCACCGAGCAGGTCTGATGCGCTCAGTCTTCGGGCAGCTCGCGCTCGCCGTGGCTGTCCAGAAACTGCGCGTGGCTGGCCGCCTGGGCCGAGCCGAACGACTCGGCGACCGGGAAGATGGCGGCGTACAGCGGCTCGGACTCGCCCGCGATGACAAAGGCCTGCCGCGCCTCGGGCGGGCGCGCGGCGCCCAGCGCCAGCTGCAGCTCCATGTCGATGAGCTGGCTGCCGCTGCGGATCTCGTTCGCGGTGCGCTCGCCGAAGCCCTCGGACAAGGCCATTTCAGCCAGCTCGTTCAGGTTCTCGGCCAGCTCCAGCTGCAGCCAGCTGATGCCGCCCTGGGCGTTGAGCGCCAGCACGCCAAACGGCGAGCCGATGCAGACATGCTCGATCCAGCGCTGCGCCTGCGCCAGGCCGTTGAGCGCCTGGGCGATCAACGGCTGGCTCAGCAGCGCATGCTGGCGCGGCGAGAACGTGGCGCGCCAGATGTGCTGGTGGCGCTCGTCGGGATGGTGGCGCAGCGCCTCGATGGCGTGGGTCAGGCGCTGGCGGATGTCGCTGGACTGCTTGGGAATGAACTGGCTGATCAGCCCGCGGTTGAAGGCCGAAACGGCCAGCTGCTCGTCGGCGCGGCCGGTGAGCAGGATGCGCGCGCCCGGCCAGCGCGTCAGCTCGGCCAGCATGCGCAGCCCGCTCATGGCCGGCATCGCATAGTCCACCACGGCCACCTGCACCAGCGAAAAGCGCGCTGCCTGGTCATGGCGCCAGTAGTGCAGGATTTGCGGAATCAGCAGGCTGCCTTCGCGCCAGCGGTTGACGATCTCCTGCTGCGCCCAGGCGTCGGCTTCGCGCAGCGCGATGTCCTGCTGCAGCCGCTCGATGCAGGCCACGGGCCGCAGGTACAGGCGCACCAGCCAGTCCGGCGGCATGACCTCGCCCAGCATTTCGAGGTAGTCGCGGTCATCGTCGAGGAAAACCACGCCTCCGGGACGGCGATAAAGTGGAAAAGACATGGCGAGAGGCTTTTTTTTTCAGGAGGAAGGGAAAGGGGGTTTCATCAATGGTCGGCCAAGGCAAGGGGCACCACCACCATGAACACGGCGCCCATGGCATGCTCGGATTTGACCTGAATGCTGCCGCCGGCACTTCTTGCCACCTGCTGGCAAAACGCCAGGCCCAGCCCATGCCCGGTGCTGCGCCGGCTGGAGAAAAAAGGCTTGAAAATATGCGGCAGCAGGGCCGGCGCGATGCCTATGCCGTTATCGGCCACGCGGATCCAGCCCTGGGTGCGGCCATGGTCAACCTCGATGCGCAGCGCGCCCACGGGATAGGACGAGTCGGCGGCGGTCAGGGCGTGCAGGGCATTCTTGATCAGGTTGCCCAGCAGCTGCGCGAACTGCGTCGGCGAGCCCTGAAAAACGAAATCGGCAAGGATCACCACCTGCACGCATTCGCGCTGGCGGCTCGATGCATACGGATAGGCGGCGGTGACTTCCTGCACCAGGGCGGCGGCGGCGACCGCTTCGGTGTGGCGCGGCAGCTGCAGCAGCTTGGCATTGGCGATCTGCGTGTCGATCTGGTGGTTCATGGCGCGCACCAGCGTGTGCAGGCGCTGGCCGAGCTGTTCGAGCTTGGCCGCGCGCGGGTGCGCCGGCTGGCGCTGCACTTCGAGCCCGATCGCATCCCCGATCAGCGCCGCCGTGGACAGGGGTGTGCGCAGCTCGTGCGCCATGATGCCCATCGTGGTCAGGGTGTGGGCCAGGTGCTCGCGCCGCAGGTTGGCCGATGACAGGCCCAGCAGGATGGAGCAGCTCCAGCTGAACAGGATGAGGACCGCATCCACCGTGCCGCCGACATGCGGGTCGGCGGGCATGAGCCAGGCAAACAGGGCGCCGGTGAGCAGGGCGCCGCCCACCATGCCGGCCGTGGCAATGCGCCACTCGGTCAGGTGGTAGTAAAAGGCCGTCACGACGCACGCCGAGGCCAGCCAGGCCGCGCTGCCGGCGTTGCACAGGTACATCCAGCTGAAAAACACCGGCAGCTCGATCCAGATGATGAGGCTGATGAGCAGTTGGGTACGCTCGCTTGAAAGGTTGCGCCCCAGGGCGGGGAGCATCAGCACGGCGCCCAGCAAGGCCATCAGGCCGCGCAGCCAGCCGTTTTCATAGGGCTGCACCAGCCAGCGCGACCAGATCCAGCCGAAGACGGGATGGCCCAACAGGATTGTCAGGCCCAGCAGGCGCACGCGCCACGGCGACGCATGCAAAATCGGCTCCAGCGGCGCCAATGTCTGGCGCCGCGGCGCGCGCTGCATCCAGGCTTGTGCGGCGCGGCGCAGTTTGTGCATCGGGTGTTTTCTCAAACCATGTGTAGTAATGACTTGCCTTGGCGTGTTGACTCACCATTGTCCGTGTTCCGGATAGAAATTTTTCATGAAAACCCCTGCTAACTTTGACAGCGTCGGCCTGGACGGCATCATGAACGACTGGCTGTCCGCCCTGGGCGAATTTTCCGTCGAGGCCCTGGTCGTTCTGGGACCCGATCCGTTTGCCGGACCGGAGCGCCGCCTCGTGCTGGCCGTGCATCCGCCCCGGCCGCTGGAGGCGGCGCAGGCGCTGGCCGGCAGCGATGACTTCGGCGCGCCCTGGCAGGCCAGCGACGCGCCCCTGGTCGCCTGGCAGGACATCTCCAAGTCGGCCTATGAAAGCGGCGGCCGCTGGCGCCGGCTGTGGCTGGCGCACGGCTTTCAAAGCGTGGTGCGCATCGCCTTTCCGCTCACCGTGGGCCGCGCCTTCGAGTGCTACCTGTTCAGCGCCCGCCAGTGGCCCGACCGCAGCGAGCCGGCCAAGCTGGCCTGGTCGGCGCTCAATGTCTGGCCGCTGCTCAAGCGCGCGCTGGCCGAGGCGCGCAACCCGCTGAGCCCGCGCGAGCTCGAATGCCTGGCGCTGGCGTTCGAGGGCCTGACGGCGCGCAAGACCGGCGAAGTCCTGCTGTGCAGCGAGCGCACCGTCAACTTTCACCTGGCCAATGCCATGGCCAAGCTCAAGGTCGAAAACAAGCTGGCCGCCATCCAGCGCGCCTGCTGGTTCGGCCTGATCTGACCTGGCGCAAGCCGGCGCGCATCAGCGGGAAAACACCCCGCGCGCGGCCCGCTCCCGGGGCGCAAACCTGTTCATAATCCAGCCCAATGACCTTCCTAGCGATTGACGTGGGCAACACCCGCCTGAAATGGGCCCAATACGATGCCCCCGTGGTGGGCGCCAGGCTGCTGGCCCACGGCGCGGTGTTCCTTGAAAACATCGACCGGCTGGCCGAGACCGACTGGCGCGCCATTCCCGAGCCTTCGGCCATCCTGGGCTGCATCGTCGCCGGCGACGCCATCAAGCGGCGCCTGGCCGAGCAGATGGAGCAGTGGGACGTGCTGCCGCGCTGGGTGGTCTCCAGCCCGCAGGAAGCGGGCCTGACCAACGGCTACGACCATCCGTCCCGGCTCGGCGCGGACCGCTGGGTGGCGATGATCGGCGCGCACCACCGGCTGCTGGCGCGCGGCGTGCGCAAGCCCTGCCTGGTGGTGATGGTCGGCACGGCGGTGACGGTCGAGGCCATCGACGCGTCGGGCAAATTTCTGGGCGGCATCATCCTGCCGGGCCACGGCATCATGCTGCGCGCGCTCGAATCGGGCACCGCCGGGCTGCATGTGCCCACCGGCGAGGTCTGCGACTTTCCGACCAACACCAGCGACGCGCTGACCAGCGGCGGCACCTTCGCCATTGCCGGGGCGGTGCAGCGCATGGCCGACAACCTCACGCGCCACTGCGGCGAAGCGCCCGAATGCATCATGACCGGCGGGGCGGGCTGGAAGATGGCGCCGAGCATGTCGGTCGAGGTCGAGCTGGTGGAAAACCTCATCTTTGACGGCCTGCTGGAAATCGCCGCCCGGCGCTTTCACCCTTGACGCTATAAAAAGCATAGCGTACTGTGCAGGCGGAGCTTGCACATGCGCCTGTTTTTGTTTGAAAACCGGCCGGCCGCCGCCTGCCTGAAGCGGCGCCCACGCCAGGGCGCGGGCGGCCTGATGACGGCGCGCGCCCACTGACTCTTCCTACGTTTGATTGCGCTTTTTCCGACATGGGCGGGCGCGCCGGCGTGGGACGCTTTGCTTGTCCGGCATTGGCGTCGGTTCACCCACCCTGAAGCAACCCACGAGGAAATCTCATATGCCCACCACAGACACAGCCAAAAAGCCTGCGACTGCCTCGGCAAAACGGCCCAAGGATGCCTGCGATCTGCTTGATGCGGACCACAAGGCGGTCAAGGCGCTGTTCAAGGAGTACGAAACCCTGATGGAAAGCCGCAGCCGCTCGGTGCAAAAGAAACGCCAGCTGGCCGACCAGATCTGTAGGGAGCTGACGGTGCATGCCACGATCGAGGAGGAAATCTTCTATCCGGCCGTGCGCAAAGCCATCAAGGACAACGACTTGATGAACGAAGCCACCGTGGAGCATGCCAGCGCCAAGGAGCTGATTGCCCAGATCCAGGGCATGGAGCCGGGCGATGAGATGTTCGATGCCAAAGTCACAGTGCTGGGCGAGTACATCGACCACCATGTCAAGGAAGAGCGCAGCGAAATGTTCACCAAGGCGCGCGAGACCAAGCTCGACCTGGTCAAGCTTGGACAAGACCTGCAAATGCGCAAGCAGGAGCTGATGGAGCAGATGCAGCAGGAAGAGGCTCAGGGCGTGAAGCCGCTGGCCGAGCTTTCCACGGCGCTCTGAGGCCATGGCCGACAGGCAACAATTTTTTTAACCACCCTGAAAGACCACCATGAGCATCATCTGGACCATTCTTATCGGCCTGATCGTCGGCATCGTCGCCAAGTTCCTGATGCCGGGGCGCGACCCGGGCGGCTTTGTGATCACCGCCATCATCGGTATCGTGGGCTCGGTCATCGCCACCTACTTGGGGCGCGCGCTGGGGCTGTACCAGCCCGGCGAGTCCGCCGGCTTCATCGCCGCGGTCATCGGCTCGATCATCCTGCTGTTCCTCTACCGCATGGTGGCTGGCAACAAGCACACCTGAGGCGCGCAAGCGCGGCCCGGTGGCGTCGAGCCGCCGGGCTTTGCTTTGTCCTTCTATTTCTCGGTCCGGCACGCCGCTCTGCATGCGCCGGCATCCAGTGAAGCGACAATCAGCAGGATTTTTTTCTTCCTGCCATGACCTTCATTCCCGCACCTGCCTCCCGCGCCCACACCTCGGCCCTTGTCCTGTTTTCTGGCGGCCAGGATTCCACGACCTGCCTGGCGCAGGCGCTTGCGAAATATGAACGTGTCGAAACCATCGCCTTCGACTACGGCCAGCGGCACAAGGTCGAGCTGCAGGCACGGCTCAATGTGCTGGAGGCGTTGAAAAGCCAGTTTCCGCACTGGGCCGGCAAGATGGGCGAGGACCACCTTCTCGACCTGGCGGTGCTGGGCCAGGTGAGCGAGTGCTCGCTGACGCGCGATGTGGCCTTCAGTATGGAAAGCTCGGGCCTGCCCAACACTTTCGTGCCGGGGCGCAACCTGCTGTTTTTGACGCTGGCGGCGGCGCTGGCCTACCGGCGCGGCCTGCAGGTGCTGGTCACGGGCGTGTGCGAGACCGACTTTTCCGGCTACCCCGACTGCCGCGACGACACCATGAAGGCGATGCAGCTGGCACTGTCACTGGGCATGGACAAGCGTTTTCTCATCGAGACCCCGCTGATGTGGATCGACAAGGCCCAGACCTGGGCGCTGGCGAAGGCGCTGGGCGGCCAGCCGCTGGTCGATCTGATCGTCGAGCACACGCACACCTGCTACCTGGGCGACCGCACGCACCGCCATGCCTGGGGCTACGGCTGTGGCCAGTGCCCGGCCTGCGAGCTGCGCGCGCGCGGCCATGCGCGCTTTGTCCAGGGCCTCGCCTGAGCAGCGGCTTTGGGCGCGCCTGCATGCGCGCGCCGCGCCCGTGCGTTTCCTACGCTGATTTGGGCCTTGTCCGACAAGGCGCGGGGGCAAGTCTTGGGAACCTTCGCTAAGCCGGCTGTTGCCGGTCACGCCTGTTCTTCCTTCATGCCTGCCGTTGGCGCCCCGCCCACCAGCAAGGCTTTTTTCAGACTGCCTCATGAACACCAACACCTCAAACGGTTGCGCCAGCAGCAATGCGTTCCTCACGCCCCTGCAAGTCTGGGGCGGCCTCG
>Ga0302347_1002202_pt1 | contig 20541 bp, 16 predicted proteins | sample PhyWR1_FD_202178 | JGI IMG/M metagenome (GOLD analysis project Ga0302347, IMG submission 202178) | Leaf surface microbial communities from wheat plants in UC Gill Tract Community Farm, Albany, California, United States - DLSL W.R1 (v2)... | ecosystem: Host-associated > Plants > Phyllosphere >...
TTCGGCCGGCACGTACTGGCGCACCAGGTCCGCAAAGCAGCCTTCGCGCAAGGAGGCGATCTGCGGCTCCAGGTCGCTGGCATCCATGATGTCGTTGCGCTGCTGGTAGATCACCTTGCGCTGGTCATTGGACACGTCGTCGTATTCGAGCAGCTGCTTGCGAATGTCGAAGTTGCGCGCCTCGACCTTGCGCTGGGCCGACTCGATGCTGCGGGTGACGATGCCGGCCTCGATGGCCTCGCCGTCGGGCATCTTCAGGCGCTCCATGATCGAGCGCACCCGGTCGCCAGCGAAGATGCGCATTAGCGGGTCGTCCAGGCTCAGGTAGAAGCGCGAGGAGCCGGGGTCGCCCTGGCGGCCCGAGCGGCCGCGCAGCTGGTTGTCGATGCGGCGCGACTCGTGGCGCTCGGTGGCAATGATGCGCAGCCCGCCCAGCGCCTTGACCTGCTCGTTTTCCTGCTTGCACTCGGCCTGAAGCTGCGCGATTTTGGCCCCCTTGGCGGCTGCATCGAGCGACTCGTCGGCCTCGACCGCCTCGATGAGCTTTTCCACGTTGCCGCCCAGCACGATGTCGGTGCCGCGGCCGGCCATGTTGGTGGCAATTGTGATCATCTTCAGCCGGCCGGCCTGCGCGACGATGTCGGCTTCGCGCGCATGCTGCTTGGCATTGAGCACCTGGTGCGGCAGGTTTTCCTTGTTCAGCAACTGGTCGATGATCTCGGAGTTCTCGATCGAGGTCGTGCCGACGAGCACCGGCTGGCCGCGCTCGTGGCACTCGCGGATGTCCTTGATCGCCGCCTCGTACTTCTCGCGCGTGGTCTTGTACACGCGGTCCAGCTGGTCATCGCGCTTGCTGACGCGGTTGGGCGGGATGACGGTGGTTTCCAGGCCGTAGATTTCCTGGAACTCGTAGGCCTCGGTGTCGGCAGTGCCGGTCATGCCCGAAAGCTTCTTGTAGAGGCGGAAATAGTTCTGGAAGGTGATCGAGGCCAGGGTCTGGTTCTCGGCCTGAATCTGCACGCCTTCCTTGGCCTCGACCGCCTGGTGCAGGCCGTCGCTCCAGCGCCGGCCCGACATCAGCCGGCCGGTGAACTCGTCCACGATGACGACCTCGCCCTGCTGCACCACGTAGTGCTGGTCGCGGTGGTAGAGCACATTGGCGCGCAGGGCCGCGTACAGGTGGTGCATCAGCGAGATGTTGGCCGGGTCGTAGAGCGTGGCGCCCTCGGGGATAAGGCCCATCTCGAAGAGGATGCGCTCGGCGTTTTCATGGCCCTGCTCGGTCAGGAACACCTGGTGCGCCTTTTCATCGACCGTGTAGTCGCCCGGCCGGGTCACGCCCTCGCCGGTGCGCGGGTCGGCTTCGCCCTCCTGGCGCACCAGCAGGGGAACGACCTTGTTGATCGCCAGGTACATCTCGGTGTGGTCTTCGGCCTGGCCGCTGATGATGAGCGGCGTGCGCGCCTCGTCGATCAGGATCGAGTCCACCTCATCGACGATCGCGTAGTTCAGCCCGCGCTGGACCCGGTCGGCCACCTCGTACACCATGTTGTCGCGCAGGTAGTCAAAGCCATACTCGTTGTTGGTGCCATAGGTGATGTCGGCGTTGTAGGCCGCCTGCTTTTCCTCGCGCGACATGTTGGGCAGATTAATGCCCACGGAAAGGCCCAGGAAATTGTAGAGCTTGCCCATCCAGCGTGCATCGCGGCTGGCCAGGTAGTCGTTGACCGTGACCACATGCACGCCCTTGCCGGTCAGGGCATTGAGATAGACCGGCAGCGTGGCGGTCAAGGTCTTGCCTTCACCGGTGCGCATTTCCGAAATCTTGCCGTTGTGCAAGGACATGCCACCCAGAATCTGAACGTCAAAGTGGCGCATCTTCATGATGCGCTTGCTGCCTTCGCGCACGACGGCAAAAGCGTCGGCAAGAAGGCTGTCGAGCGTTTCTCCGCCAGCTACCCGGTCTTTGAACTCCTGCGTCTTGGCACGCAACTGCTCGTCGTCAAGCTTCTCGTACTGGGTCTCCAGCGCATTGATCTGGTCGACGGTTTTGCGGTAGGTTTTGAGCAGGCGGTCGTTGCGGCTGCCGAAAATTTTGGTCAGGATATTGGAAGCCATAAATGCGAAGCCGCCTTGCCCGCTCCCATGAGGTGGCAATGCGGCCAAAATCCCTTATTGAGTACGGAACTTAGGTGTGGGCACAAACAGTTAGTTCAACCGTGCGCAAAGATGCCGATTTTAGCGTGGTCGGCTATCTTGGCATGGACACACCCGGACCAGTCAGGGCACCTTCACCGCCCGTTATCGCCCAGCGTGGTCGTATAAAAAAGGCGGCTTGCCTTTAGAAGCTGGCGGATCAGGGCGTGGTCAGTGTCATGCCATGACTTTTGAAGATGGCCAAAAGCTCGCCACTGCTGCGCAACTCCTGCATGGCTTTTTGCAACGCCTGGGCCAACTCTTTGTAATCTGACTTGATCGCCATGCCCAAAGGCCATCCGCTTTCAGGAATTCCTGGAAGCGCCAGCGGACTGAGCATCCAGCGAGGAGACTGGGACAGAGTTTTCGACAGCACCGATTCAGCCTGAGAACGCATAACGAAGGCCGCCGAGGCTTTTCCATCGATGACCGCCCTGGCAGCGTCCATGCCCGTGCTGAACAAAGCCACCTGGGACATGAGCATGCCTCCGTGGTGCGCCATCAATACGCTTGCTGTCCCGGTACCGCGCTCGGCAGCGAGTTTGAAGCCCTTCAGGTCTTCGGCGCTGCCGACCTTGGGAATGACGTTGGCATCATGCAGGAGCACCTGGGTTTGGCGCATGTAGGGCGAGAAGATCAGCACCTGCCGGTTTTGCTGCATCAGGTATTTGTCCACCGGCACATTCATCATGACATCAGCAGGGCCATAGCCGAGGTAATGCCCTTTCCAGACCATGTTGCGCAAATCGTCGCCCATGTTTTCGCCCGCATCAAAGGGCAGCAGCGTGAGCTTGAGTTGCAATTGCCTGGCCAGCGCCTGCGCAATGGCAACATCCAATCCCTGCATGTCGGTGACAGCACCGTCAGAAAAAGGAGGATTGTCCTTGTAAACAGCCACCTTCAGCACACCGCTGGCCCTGATTTTGGCCAAGTCGGTGAGCTCTTGGGCATGGGCTGCCGATGTTGACCAGCCCAGCACCAATGGCAACAGCAATGCCAGCGCGCGGCGCTTGAATGAAGGGGTTGTCAGCTTGAGACATTTGTCTGGGCGCAAGAAGGATTGGGACATACAAAACAGTCTCGTGATGGTGATGGGCAGCTGGCGTTGCCCGAGAGGGCTCGCTACGCAAATGATGGATTAAATCAGGGTTCGCGGCGCGTTTCCAAATAGGTTTTGATCGACCAGATCGCTTCTTGGTTCAGAATGCCCTCAAAGGGAGGCATGTACACCCGGCCATCCCGCACGCGGCCACGGCGCACGGTACCCAAAAAGTATTCATCCGTTTCCTTGTAACAGGCCTTCTTTTTTTCTTCATCGGCCAGACCCATGCAGTCCCCATCGATTTTCCGCAGGTTGGGCGCGATGCCGCCAGAGATGGCTTCCAGTCCATGGCAACGGGCGCAATTTTGGTTGTAGGCCGAAGTTCCGATGCGCAGTGCTTCCGCATGCGAAGGCCCGTCGCTGTAAGGATTGGCAGGCAGCCATTTCTCGCCAAGGGCAGGCAGTGTCGAGGTGTTGACCGATTGCGGCACGACGTCCCCATGGGCCATGGCCACACCCGTCAGCAGGCACGAGGCTGTCAGCAAAAGGCTGGAGCACATGACGCGTGCGCGTTGAGAGGTTGATATCAGGCGACGGCGTGATGCGCCAGTTGAAGTTTGCATGGCAGGTATCCTGAAATGAAATCAAAAAACCCGTGGCAGCAATAAATGCGCCACCCTGCCAGGAATTTGCGTTTCCTGTAACGGCAGCATGCGGTTTGCGCAGGGAAATTATTTGGTCACTGTGTCAGTTTGGCTCAGGTGTTCATTTTTTGACTACGCAAAACCAGGCCTCCCAAAAAACAAGGGTTTTCCCTTATAAGTCAATGAGTTACAGAAAGACAGCCGCTTGTTTTCATTGAATTTCCGGAAGAAAGGGGAGAAAATCGGGTCTGTAAACAGCTGAATTTTCAAAAACTTCGTAAATTGAGTAAGGCTGATTTGCAAAATGAAACCAGGTTCACGGTTTTTAAACGGGGTGATTTTGGAGACGCAATGAGAACAGTCGTGTATACCCCCATCGCTGGGCAATCCATACAAATGCCAGACCATGAAGTTCAGCATCTGGATTTACCCAGCTTGATCAAGGAGTCACACATACGGTCCGAATCGTATGGCCTGAACCGCAAGGATGTGCCGGACTTCTCACCCCAGAGTCCAGCCAGCTTGTCTCGGGGACTTGAGGAAAACAAGTTTCTGCTGCAACACGCCATGCCGGTCATGGAAACCCTGCATGACCAAATCGCCAATACCCACAACATGGTTCTGCTCACCGCTTCCAACGGCTTGGTGCTGCATTCACTGGGCGACTTCGATTTCCTGGAAAAGGCCATGCAGGTCGCCTTAGTGCCCGGCGTGAACTGGTCGGAAAAAAGCAAGGGAACCAATGCAATTGGCACGGCCCTTGAGGAAGCGCTGCCCGTGACCATCCATGGCAACGAGCATTTCATGCATGCCAACGAGTTTCTGACCTGTTCCTGTGCTCCCGTCTTCGATCCTTACGGTCAGGTCATCGGCGCCCTGGACGTGACAGGCGACCAGCGTAATTTTCACCAGCACACCATGGCCTTGGTCCGCATGTCGGTTCAGATGATCGAAAACCATATGTTCGCCGACATCTTTCCGACCGCAGTACGCATGCACTTTCACGCACGCTCGGAATTCTTAGGTACGTTGGTCGAAGGCATCGTGGTTTTTTCACATGAAGGTCGCTTTCTCTCGGCCAACCGCAGCGCCCAATTTCAACTAGGCATGTCATTCAACGCGCTCAAAGGCCATACCTTTTCTTCCCTGTTCGACATGCCTATTTCCAGGCTTCATGAACTGCGTGGCAATGCCTTGGCCAAACCTCAGCAGTTTTGTCTGCACAATGGCGTGGCGGTCTGGTGCAGGGTCAAAATGAAGCAGCCCAACCTGTGGTCAACCGGGCAAACTTTTGAATCCGCAATCAGCAGCCCGTTCAAGTCGGACCAAGCCGGCCACACCTCAGGCAAAGCCTTGCCCTCCGATTCGCCATCCGCCTCTGCGCTTGCCCGTAAAGTACAGCTTTCCACACTGCATTACCTGAACACGGGTGATCCACAAGTGGCTGCTGTCATCCAGAAACTGAGCATGGTGCGCGGCCGGGACATTCCGATCATGATTTTGGGTGAAACAGGTACCGGCAAGGATTTGTTGGCACAGGCTATCCATGGCGACTCCAACCGGGCAGGCCAGCCCTTTGTCTCGGTCAACTGCGCCTCGATTCCAGAGACGCTGATCGAGTCTGAACTGTTTGGCTATGAAGAAGGCGCCTTCACAGGTGCCAAGAAAAAGGGCGCCACCGGAAAAATTCAGCAAGCAAGCGGCGGCACACTGTTTCTGGATGAAATTGGCGATATGCCCAGGCACCTTCAGGCGCGGCTGCTGCGCGTATTGCAGGACAAGAAAATCAGCCCGCTGGGTGCAGGCAAGGAAATCGAGGTGGATGTGGCCGTGATCTGCGCCACCAACAAAAACCTCAAGGAAATGATCGCCCAGGGCGAATTCCGTGAAGACCTCTACTACCGCCTCAATGGCCTGGTGGTCCGCTTGCCCGCCTTGCGTCATCGCACCGACTTTGAAGTCGTCATGCAGAAGATCTTGAAAAGCCTGTGCGAAAACGGCACGGCTATCAGCATTTCAGCCGATGTGATGAACCTGTTCACCACACACACCTGGCCAGGCAATTTCAGGCAGTTGCACAACCTGTTGCGTACGGCAGTGGTGATGGTAGGCTGCGAGGGCGGCGTCATACAACGCGCCCATCTGCCTGACGATTTTTTGGAGGAACATGTCCAGCAGGCTGCGGTCCAGGCACCCTGCGGCGCGCCAGAAAATCCGCAGCCGATGGCGCCCGATAATCAGAACGGACAGCGCCTTCAGGATGTGGCCCTGATTGCCATGACCAAGATGCTGCAGCACCACAAGGGCAATGTTTCGGCGGCGGCCAAGGCGCTGGGTGTGTCGCGCAATACAGTTTACCGCCGCAAGGAACAATTACCGCCCGATGTCTGGAACTGAGCCGACGGCCGGTTTCGGCGCATCCATCCACTCAGACTCCAATTCGCGCCAAGCGCGTTGCACATTGAATCCATGGCGTTCGCTGTAGCCCGTCCAGTGCCTGTAATCTGGCAATTCAAGGGGTCGCAGGTCGCTGCCGTCCAAGCCGGCATCCATGGCTTGCAAGATGCGCATGCGCAATGCCTGAAGATACTGCCGGGTGGCCTGCACAGCTGGCGGCAGCTGATCGGCATCCGCTGACGTTGACCAGGCCGCACTGATCACGGTAGCCGGATGCCATGCCGACACGCGTTGCAGCGCCTGTAGCCAGCCATTCAGGCTTCCCTGCGCAAGTTCGGGAATCCGTCCGTCATATACCAGGCCGCCGGCCCATAACAGGCGCCGCCGGGTATCCCAAAGTAGCAGGTCGCTTTCGGTATGGGCATTGCGAACCTCCATGACCTGCAGCCGGACCCTGCCCACTGCCAGCGTCTGGCCTTCGGCCAATGTCCGGTTGGGCAGGGTGATGCGCGTATCCTGCATTGCCTCGGAGCTAATAAGCTCGGTGAGATAGGGTAGGCATTGTTCGCACCGGCGCTGCATGGCTTCACGGGTGCCTGCGGTTGCGGCAATGTCCAGCAGCCCCAGTGCCTGCAAATCCGCGAATGCTGAATTTCCAAGCACGCTTTCCGCATGGGCATGGGTGTTGACGATCCAGCGCACCCTGGCACCGAACCGGCACACCAGCGAAGCCCGGATGCGCAGTCCTTGCCGGTGGCTGGGTCCAGGGTCCACCACCAGCGCTTCGCCCGCATCGACCACGACACTGATGGGAAGCACATGTCCCTGGTTGTCCGGTGAAATTTCATTTGCTTGATCCGGTAGCCAGACCCACACGCCCGGCGCTGCCGCCTGCCAATTCACAGACTCGGCCTGGGCGCATTCGATCCGTGTTGGGCCAGTGGCAGCCGGCGCCGCAGCGCACAGCCAAAGCAAGCAGCACAGCAGATGGATTTTGCTTATCAGCCCGATGCCGCCAGCGCGCTCACATTGCGAGGTGTACTGCATGGCATGGGTCAGCCTGTGCCGGCGAGTTCTGCACGGCCCACCCAAGCGCCATTCGCATCGCAGGCTCGCCGGCCAAGTGGCCTGCAACGGGCCACTGCCCGCGCGCAAGGCCAGGCTTGACGCCGTCCGTCTGCCTGAGCCAGCGCCGGCTGTTGGCTGGTGGGCACACAGCATCAAACTGGCCATGAATCCAGTCGCTGGATATTTCATGAGAAGCCGCCACACCCACGGCGCGGTCCAGCGCGCCTGGGCGCAGAAATCCCTTGTGGCGCAAATAATGCGACTGGATACGAAATTTTTGCCATCCACGCCGGTCGGCATGGCCAATGCGGGGTTGCTTCAAGCCAGCTTCAGCCTGGCGCCGCCGGCGCCTGAGCCGGGCCCAGCTGCGGCGTATTGCAGACAACAGCGGCAGGTCTTTCAAGCCTGCGGTATGCACCGCGCTTCGCCACATGCCGCGCAGGGCAGCGCCTTGTTCCAGCAGGTTCCAGCAGCGGATGAGGTGCAGCCCTGCAACACTGGGTGCTCCAACTTGCAACACCTGCTCCAGACGGGCAAGCACGCGAGGCAAACTGTTGAGCATGCCGCGCGGCCAGTCGCGCTGGCTGGACACGGCGCGTTCCCTGCCGGGGTGTGGATGCAACAAACCGCGTATTTCCTTCAGCCGCAAGCCAAAGGCACCGCGCAGGACCAGCCGGTCTACACGCTCGGGATGACGGCGTGCATAGCACAGCGCCAGCACCGTGCCCCATGAGCCGGCCAGCACGCTCCAGTGCGCGATTCCCAGCGCGACGCGCAAACGTTCCAGGTCGGCCACGAGTTGATCGGTGTGGTTGCCTGCACTGCGCCCAGAAGGGGTTGAAAGACCAGCGCCACGCTGGTCCGGAATGACCAGCTGGTGCCTGTCGAGCCGAAATGGCAGCATCAGCTCCGGCTGGCTGCTCCCACCTGGCCCGCCATGCAGCACCAGCCAGGGCGCGCCCGTTTCAGCGCCAAGCAGGCGGTAAGCCATGCGGCTCGTACGCGCGGTACCCACCCAGGAAGGGGTAGGCCAATCAGCGCCGGAGCCGGAGCCCAGCAGTTGCGCAGTGTGCAGTGGAAGGGGTTTGAACATGGCATTGATATTGCTGCAGTGTGAAGGCAGCTTGTAGTGGCAACAGCGGCTACAAGTGGGCAGACACATTTCATGCCAACTACCCGGAGACAACGACTATGCAGTGGACCACACCTTCCTTTACCGACATGCGTTTCGGATTCGAAATCACGATGTACATCGCCAACCGCTGATTCAGCAGCGGTCTGCACAAGGCGCACAGGCTGATGTCTCGTGCGCCTTTTTATTTTCCACCAGCATAGGCGAACATATGCGCATTCGTGTTTTAGGCTCCTCGGCAGGCGGCGGCTTTCCGCAGTGGAATTGCAATTGTCCCAACTGCGCCGGCCTGCGCCTGGGCAGCATTTCGGCCCTGCCCAGAACGCAGTCCTCCATTGCCATCACGGTCGAAGGCACCGACTGGCTCCTCGTCAACGCCTCTCCCGATGTGCTGGCGCAGATTCGTGCCACCCCTGAATTGCAGCCCGCCCGCGCCCAGCGCGACAGCGGCATTGCCGCCGTGCTGCTGATGGACGCGCAGATCGACCATGTCACCGGTCTCCTGATGCTGCGCGAGCGCCAAAGCCCCTTGCCCCTGCTGGCCACCCCCGAGGTGCTGGGCGATCTGACCGAAGGCTTTCCCATTACGAAGATCCTGTCGCACTACTGCGGCGTCGCGCCGGTGGCGCTGCGCGTGGACGGCCAGTTCATGGCCGTGCCCGGACTGCCAGGACTGGCGATCCAGCCGGTGCTGCTGTCGTCCAAGCCACCGCCCTACTCGCCTTACCGCAACTGCCCGCGCCCTGGCGACAACATGGGCCTGTTGCTGGAAAACCCGGCCACCAGCCAGCGCGTCTTCTATGCGCCTGGGCTGGGCGAGATGACGCCCGAGCTGCTGACCGTGATGGCCGGGTGCGGCGTGGTGCTGGTGGACGGCACCTTCTGGACCGAGGACGAGATGCAGACCCTGGGCCTGTCCACGAAAAGCGCCGCCGAAATGGGCCACCTGCCACAAAGCGGCCCGCAGGGCATGATCGCCCAGCTCGACACCTTGCCGGCCGCCACGCGCAAAATCCTCATCCATATCAACAACACCAATCCCATCCTGCGCGAAGACTCGCCCGAGCGCGCCCTGCTGACTGCGCACGGCATCGAAGTCGCCTTCGACGGCATGGACATCGTGTTTTAAGCACCTCAATACCCATGGAAATTGCCCAATTTTCTGCCCACGCACCCGGCGATGACGCATGGCCGGCGTTTGAATTCGAGCGCCAGCTGCGCGCCAAGGGCGCCGCCTACCACATCCACCACCCGTTCAACGTGCGCATGAACACCGGCGGCTGCACCGCCGAAGAAATTCGCTGCTGGGTGGCCAACCGGTTTTACTACCAGCTGTGCATTCCGCGCAAGGATGCCGCGATTCTGGCCAACATGCCCGACCGGGAGCACCGGCGGCTGTGGGTCGAGCGGATCCTGGACCACGACGGCTACGGCGACTACCAGGGCTCGGCCGCCGGCGGGCTGGAAGCCTGGACGCAGCTGGGTCAGGCGGTGGGCATTTCCCGCGAAGAGCTGTGGTCGCTGCAGGGCGTGGCGCCGGCGGTTCGTTTTGCCTGCGATGCGTATGTGAATTTTGCCGCCCAGGCGCCTTGGCAGGAAGCCGTCTGCTCGTCGCTGACCGAGATGTTCGCGTCCCAGATCCACAAGGACCGGCTGGCCACCTGGCCCGTGCATTACCCCTGGATCGAGCCCGCAGGCCTGGCCTACTTTCGCAGCCGCATTCCGCTGGCCAGCCGCGACGTGGAGCACGGCCTGGCCGTGACCTTGCGCCACTTCACCACCCGTCCGGCGCAGCAGCGGGCGCTGGACATCCTGCAGTTCAAGCTCGACATCCTGTGGAGCATGCTAGACGGCATCGAAAAGGCCTCGCAATGCCAATAAACTCCCCGTCGCCGGCCGTGCAGGTGCCCGCGCGCCCGTGCCTGTCGCGCCTGTACCGGCTGCAGCATGAACCGGTGCAGGCGGCCTGGATACTGCTTTACCCCGAGGGCATGGTCAAGCTCAACGACAGCTCGGCCGAAATCCTGCGCCGCTGCAAAGGCGATCTCAGTGCCGAAGAGATCACCGCCGAGCTCGAAGCGCTGTTCAGCGTCCAGGGCATCGGCCCGCAAGTCATTGCGCTGCTGGAGGAAGGGGTGCGCCGTGGCTGGATCGTCTGACATCGCGCTGTCCGCCTCGGCCGCTGCAGTCATTTCGCCGCCTCTATGGCTGCTGGCCGAGCTGACCTACCGCTGCCCGCTGCACTGCGTGTTTTGCTACAACCCGACGCAGTATGCGCGGCTGCAGGAAGAAATGACCACCGCGCAGTGGGTGGACGTGATGCGCCAGGCACGCGCGCTGGGCGCGGCACAGCTGGGATTTTCCGGCGGCGAGCCGCTGCTGCGCGACGACCTGGAGGAGCTGGTGCAGGAGGCGCACCGGCTGGGCTACTACACCAACCTCATCACCTCGGGCGTGGGCCTCAATGAAACCCGCGCCCAGCGGCTCAAGGACGCCGGGCTTGACCATGTGCAGCTGTCGTTCCAGGACTCGACCAAGGAACTCAACGACTTCCTGAGCCACACCAAGACCTTCGAGCTCAAGCAGAAGGTCGCCCGCCTCATCAAGCAGCACGACTGGCCGATGGTCATGAACTGCGTGCTGCACCGGCACAACCTGCCGCATGTCGGCAAGATCATCGAAATGGCCGAGGCGCTGGGCGCCGAATACCTGGAGCTGGCCAACACCCAGTACTACGGCTGGGCCTGGACCAACCGCGACCACCTGATGCCCACGCACGAGCAGCTGATCGAGGCCGAAGCCGTGGTCAACCGCTACCGTGCGCAATCCAATCCGTCCTGCCGCGTGCTGTTCGTGGTGCCGGATTATTTCGAGGAGCGCCCCAAGGCCTGCATGAATGGCTGGGGATCGGTCTTTATGGCCGTGGCGCCCGACGGCACCGCGCTGCCCTGCCACAACGCCCGGGACCTGCCCGGCTTGCAGCTGCCGCGCGTGCAGGACCAGCCGCTGGCCGACATCTGGGCGCGCAGCCAGGGTTTCAATGCCTACCGGGGCGACGCCTGGATGAAGCCGCCCTGCCGCGAATGCGACGAGCGGCACAAGGACTTTGGCGGCTGCCGCTGCCAGGCCTTTTTGATCACCGGCGACGCGGCCCAGGCCGACCCGGTGTGCAGCAAATCGCCGCACCATGCCAAGGTGGTCGAGCTGGTCCGCCGCGCGCCCGAGCACCGGGTGGTGCCGATCGTGTTTCGCAGCGACAGCGAGTCGCGGCGTCTACATCCGAACAGCTGAAAAGGCCATGCGCGGCCAGCGCAAGGTCGGCGTTTCAGGGTTTTTGCGACAGTACCCACTTGGCCAGCTTGGCCAGCTCTTCATTGCTGAGGTTCTGGTGCGGCGGCATGGCCACGCGCGAGCCCCATTTTCCGACCGAGCCGTTCTTGATGCTTTGCGACAGCGAAGCGACGGCGTCCTTGTCGCCAGCGTACTTGCTGCTCACGCTCTGGAAGGCCGGGCCGACGATTTTTTCAGTGATGGAATGGCAGGAAAAGCAGCCGTTGCCGCGGACAAAATCCGTCATGGCCGTGGCGTCTTCAGCATGGACGCCAGACATGCCTGAGGCTGCCAGCACAAATGCACAGGAAAGGATGTGGAGTTTCATAAGCTGAGTCCGTTGGGTCATCAGGGAGCAAAAAGACAGACGGGAGCCGTAGCCGTTCCGGCTGCCTAGTTTGCTATTAATAAAATAGCTGTATGCGCAGGCAATGCCTGCGCATCAGGCATTTTTGGCATTAAAAATAGCCACTTGATCCGAAACCGGTTGTGCCGGGAGATTTTGCAGCCTCATCACGCCCGATGGCGCATGAAGGCAAAGGGACGGCCGCCAGAATTGCCGTCCCTTCGCAAGGGATTACTTCATCAGCTTAAAGGTCCAGACCGAGCCGCCCTGCTCCAGGAAGTTGACCTTCTTGGCCACTTCGCCGCCCCACAGCGGCACGGCGCCGCCCCAGCCCGAGACCACGCTGACGTACTGCTCGCCATCCTGCATCCAGGTGATCGGAGGTGCGACCACGCCGGAGCCGGTCTGGAATTCCCAAACCACCTTGCCGGTCGTGGCGTCGGCGGCCTTCAGGTAGCCTTCAGGCGTGCCCCAGAAAACCAGGTTGCCAGCCGTCGTCAACACGCCACCCCAGAGCGGCGCGGTGTTCTTGACTTCCCATGCGATCTTGCCGGTCTTGGGATCAATGGCGCGCAGCGAGCCGATATAGTCTTCAAACAAAGGTTTGATCGTGAAGCCCGCACCCAGGAAGGCGCCGCCTTTTTTGTAGGTGATGGGTTCGTTCCAGATGTCCATGCCCCACTCGTTGGTCGGCACGTAGAACAGCTTGGTCTGCGGGCTATAGGCCATCGGCATCTGGTTCTTGGCGCCCAGGAAAGCGGGCGCGGCAAACACCGACTTGCCCTTGGTGCCGTCGCCGCCTTCGGCCGTCGGATCGCCAGGGCGGTTTTCAGGCACGAAGTTCGGACGGCCGGTCTTCAGGTCGATGCTGGTGGCCCAGGTGATCTTCTTGACGAAGGGGAAAGCGTTGTTCAGCTTGCCGTTGGTCGCGTCGATCAGGTAGAAAAAGCCGTTGCGGTCCGCCTTGGCGCCCATGCGCTTGCCGTCCATGTCGAAGGTGACGAACTCGTTGGAGCCGTCAAAGTCCCACGCATCGTTGGGCGTGCCCTGGTAGCTCCAGGCGATCTTGCCGGTCTTAACGTCGATGGCCACGGTGGAGGAGGAATACAGGTTGTCGCCCTTGCGCACATGGCTGTTCCATGGGCCGGGGTTGCTGGTGCCGAAGTAGGCCAGGCCGGTCTTGGGGTCATAGGTGCCGCCCATCCAGGTGGAGGCGCCGCCGGTTTTCCAGGTTTCGCCCGGCCAGGTGGCGTTCAGGGTGCCGCTGATGCCGTTTTCCTTGCCGTTCAGGTAGCCCATGTGGCCTTCGACCGTGGGGCGCGACCAGACCAGCTTGCCGGTTTTCGGATCGCGTGCCTCGACCTTGCCGACCACGCCGAATTCGCCGCCGGACATGCCGGTCAGCAGCAGGCCTTCGGCAATCAGGGGGGCGGCGGTATAGCTGTAGCCGGCACTGTAGTCGTCGATCTTTTCCTTCCAGACCACCTTGCCGGTGTTCTGGTCAAGCGCGACCAGCTGGGCGTCCAGCGTGCCGAAGATCACCAGGTTGTCGTAGAGCGCCGCGCCGCGGTTGACCACGTCGCAGCAGGGCATGATGCCTTCGGGCAAGCGGTGCTCGTATTTCCAGAGCTTCTGGCCGGTCTTGGCATCCAGCGCAAAAATGCGTGAGTACGAAGCGGTCACGAACATCTTGCCGTTGTAGACCAGCGGCTGCGACTCTTGGCCGCGCTGCTTTTCACCGCCGAAGGACATGGACCACACGGGCGTGAGGCGGCTGATGGTCTTGGGGTTGACATCTTTCAAGGGCGAGTGCCGCTGGGCCTGCGTGCCAATGCCGGAACTCAGCACGTTCTTTGGATTGGCCGCATCGCTGCTGATCATGGCATCGGTCACCTGGGCACCGACGTGGGCCGTGGCGGCCATGACCAAAAGGCTGATTAATGTGCGTTTCACAGTGTTGTCTCCTGCTTGTCTCGAAAGTTGATGATGGCGCCCGTGCCGCATGCCCGGTCGGCAATGAACCGTTTAGCTCCTGAAGCTATCTGAATTCACATCATGAGTGGCAACTTTTATGCCAGCATAAAAATCAGGCATTGCCGGTTTTTATGCTGGCTTGGCTGCCTTTGAAGGGGCGGGTTTTCAGCGGTGTGTTCTTAAAGGACAAGCTCAAGCTGTCACACTGTTCAAAAACGAATCACTTGTTAGGCATCTGGCCCAGCAGTGCGCGTTTCTCGTAAACGGGATACCACTGGGCCAGGGTGCGGTGCAGTTCGGCTGGCTGGGCAGCCCAGGACTGGAACTGCGCAGGCACCGGCGCCTGCAGCACTTCGCTCAAGTCCAGGCCGCGCCGAGCGCTGTCTTCGAGCATGCCCGAGAGCCAGCGCAGCCAGGCGCGCGTCTGGGCAATGCCCTGTTTGCCCTTGCCAACGGGCCCATGGCTGGGCACCAGCACCGCGTGGGGAATGGCGGGCAGCAGCGCCTCAAGCGAGTCCAGGCTGCGCAGCCAGCGCTGGACATCGGCATGCGGCGTGGTGGGCACGCGCTCGGCAAACACCAGCCCCCCCGCAAACACCACGCCCGTGCCGTGGTCCACCAGCAGCAGGTCGTCGCCCGTATGGCCTTCCAGCCGGATCAATTCGAGCCGGTGGCTGCCCAGCTGCAGCTTTTGAGGAACCACTGGCTCGCGGGCGGGCGTGGGCTCGGTGCTCTTCATCCAGTCGCCGCACAGGCGGTACATGTTGGTGGCGTAATTCTGGCCTTCGGCCTGCATGCCGGCAATGCTTCCGGCCAGCGCCTGCACGGGAACATCGCCCCAAGCCTGGTTGCCGAAAAAATAGTCGGGATGCAAGTTCAGGTTGAGAACCCGGACGACCGGCTCAGGCGTCACGCGCGCGATGGCGCGGCGCTGCTGCTCGCCATACAGCCGGGACGGCCCGGTGTTGACCACCACCACCCCTTCGCCGGTGACGATGAAGCCGGTGTTGATGATGTTGCAGCCGTTGCCACGGCTGAAGTCCTCCACCGCGCCTTCGATCACCCAGACGTCGTCGGCGATCTGGCGCGGCTGCAGGGCATAGTCCAGGCGGGCCATGTCCAGGGCAACGGGCTGGCGCGGCTGGATGGGCACAGCGCCAACCTGGGCCGTGGCAGGCATGGTGGGCATGGCGCCGGCCAGGGCCAGAACGCAGAGCCAGCGCGTCATGCCGACACCTGCGCGCTGATGGCATTGCCGTTGTTGTCGCGGCCCAGCAGGCGCAGCACCCCGCTCGGCTGCTCGGGCAGCTCGAAGGTCAGCAGCGGATTTTCCGAGACCGGCTCATGCAGCGCCAAGCGCCACCAGGCCTGCGCGGCCGCATCGAGCAGTTCGAGCGTTTCCACATAAAACGCGGGAATGCCTGCCACCAATCCGGTGTCCATGGGATGCATGATGCGCACCCGCAGGCGCTGGCTGCCTTCGAGCACATTGTTGAAGAACCGGGCATTGACCTGGTTCAGCGTGCGGCTCCACGACCCGTCGGCCCGGCTGTTGCCAGGCACGGTGCAGCCACCGCCGGCCGCCTGCACCCAGGTGCCGCCCACGTGCCACTGCCCGTCGCGCGTCTGGACCAGGGCGCGCACCGGCGAGGCCTGCTCCATGCGAAAGCGAAAGGCCAGCACGGGCAAGGCGCGCAGCGGCTCGAAAGACAGCACCTCACGGATGGGATTGCGGTCGCTGATGACATCGATGCGCGCCACGCCGCCGCCCACCGACGCCAAGGGTCGGGCATCGATGAACATCGGCACGTTCATGGCGTCGTCGGCAAAGGCCGGCCCCTTGACCCGCACATCGGTGCTGAAACGCATGGGCGCATCGCCCAGGTACTGCTTGCGCAGGCCGGGCCATTGCATGGAATGCAGGGGGTCGCCGCCGCTCAGGTCGTCCTCGGCGCTCGCAGCAAGTGGGCAGCCACCGGCAACGATGCCAGCCGCACCCAGGCGCAGCAGCCAGGCGCGTCGGTGAAGGAATGTCGTCATGTGGGGCTCCCAACTCATCAGATCATGTCGAAATACCGCCGTTCAGGGCGAAGTCCGTGGCGTTTGCCATCCCGGCATTCAAGGCATCACGCCGTACTCGCTATTAAATTAATAGCTACCAGCGCAGTCAGCGCCTGCACAAACGGTCTTTTTGATGCTTAAACAGCATTTTTCGGCCCGGACGATGCTTACTATGCAGCCCCGCGCTGCTTGATCCAGCCGCGCTGCGGGTCGTAGCCCCACCAGGCCAGGCCAAAAAACACGGCCGTCCCGAGCAGCACCACCGCCCAGGACAGCGCATTGACCTGCCCGTACATGGCAAACCGGATGGCTTCGACCACATGGGTGAACGGATTCCAGCGCGCCAGGATCAGCAGCCACCAGGCGCCCGACTCTTCGAGCTTCCACAGCGGGTAGAGGGCCGGGCTGATGAAGAACATCGGGAAAATCACGAAATTCATCGTGCCGGCAAAGTTTTCAAGCTGCTTGATGTAGACCGACAGCATCAATCCCAGCGCCGCCAGCAGCGTGGCGCCGCAGAGCATCGCCAGCAGCATGAGGGGCAGGTTTTGCGGCTCGAAGCGCACGCCGAAGGCAAAGGCGATCAGCAGGAACACCGCCATCTGCAGCACCGACAGGCTGGTGCCACCCAGCAGCTTGAAGGCCAGCAGCCAGCCGCGCGGCAGCGGCGCGGTCAGCAGCAGGCGCATCATGCCCATCTCGCGGTCGTAGACCATCGACAGAGAGCTTTGCATGCCGTTGAACAGCGCGATCATGGCCAAAAGGCCCGGCACCATGTACACCTGGTACTCGACGTAGGTTTCGTAGGGCGGAATGATGGAGACGCCGAAGACATTGTTGAAGCCGGCGGAAAACACCACGAACCACAGCAGCGGCCGCACCAGGGCCGAGCCCAGGCGGGCCGGCTGGCGCAGGAACTTGTTGATTTCGCGGCCGACCACGGCCCGCATGGCCCGCGCGATGTGCAGGCTCATGGGCGGCACCGGCATCATGGACGTGCGCGGCATGTGCTTTCCTTTTCATCCACGCCCAGCGTGTCCATCACCTCGCTCGGATGCAGCACGCCTTCCAGGGGCGCCAAGCCGACCACCCCGTCGATATGGCTCAGAAACAGCGGCTGGCGCAGCTGGCCGTCCCAGGCGCGAAACGACAGCCGAGGGCCCTTGAAGCCGTCGAGAAAAACCGCCGCGCCGCGCAGCCGTTTGAGCTGCTGGGCCACAGAGGCCGACGGCTCGTCCACCAGCACGGCGCCCACTGCCCGGACCGCCATCCAGGCGGCCCAGTCCTGGCCCTGCATCGGGCGCTTGGCCAGCCGCTGGAAACGGCGCGAGAGTTGGGGGCCACCGTTGCGCTCCCATTGCGGATGCCAGGCGGCCGCCATCAGGCCGTTGCTGCCAACGACGGGGCGCGGCCACTGGGTGGCGTAGGGCAGCAGGCGGGCGAACTCGCCATTGCTGTCCATGACGGCCACCACATCGTGTTCGCGCTCGCCCGTCAGCAGCCGGGTGTTGGCCAGGTCGCGCTCGCGCGGGTCGCCCGAGAGCTTGAAGGGACGGGTTTGGGTGATCTTGAGCCCATAGCGGCGTGCCGCGCGGTTGAAGGCTTCTGCCTGCAACTGGTCGCCCGGCAGCGGCCCCTGCAGCAGCAGCACCTTGCGCCAGGCGCGTGCGGCCAGGTACTGCGCCAGGGCATCGGCCAGCATCTGCCGGCTTGGGTAGGTGTGCAGCAAGTGGGCGGCGCAGGCTTCGGCGCGCAGCGCATCGTCGTCCAGCCCGGCGTTGAACACCATGGCACCGCCCAGCGCCGCCGGTGCGGTGCGCACCAGCTGGTTCATTTCCGCCAGCGGCAGGTCGGCCACCACGTGGTGGATGCCGGCCGCCTTCAGCTCGCCCAAGGCCTTGGGCAGGGCCTGAACATCGGGTAGCAGCACTTCGCGCACCTTGAGCGAAAGCCCGGCCATTTCCAGCTCGACAGACGCATCCTCGGCCGCCAGCCTGGCCGCGTCGAGCATGCGCCCCTGCGGATGGCCCGGGTAGGCGCGCTCCAGCCGGCGCGGCGCATAGCGCTCGTCACCGGCCAGAGAGATCACCGCGACGCCCACGCTGCCCGGCGCGGCCTGAACCCTTGAGACGCCGCAGGCCAGCCCGGACAGCGCCAGCATGCCAACCAGCAGTTCGCGCCGCAAAAGACCGGCCATCAGGGCTGCACCAGCACGCTGTGCGGGACGCGGCCCACGGCGACCGTGCGCAGCGCCTTGCCGGCTGCGGTATCGACCAGCGTCATGTCGTCCGACAGGCCGTTGGTGACGTAGAGCGTCTTGCCGTCGGGATGCGGCATGAGGCCCCAGGCACGCTTGCCGACCAGGATGTTGCGCCGCACCTGGCGCGTGGCAACGTCCACTTCGGCGACATGGTTGGCACGCCCCAGCCCCACCCACAGGGTTTTTCCGTCGGGGCTCAAGGCCATGCCGACCGGCGTGATGTCGGCAGCGCGCATGCCCTGCACCTTGAAGTCCACCGTCTGCTTGACATGCTGGTCCTGCGTATCAAGGATGCTGACACTGCTGCCAAGTTCATTGCTGATCCACAGTTCCTTGCCGTCGGCTGCCAGCACGAAGCGCCGGGGCCGCTTGCCGACGCGGATGTTCTTGACCACCTTGCGCTTAACCAGGTCCACCAGATGCACGACGTTGGCGTCTTCAGAGGTCACATAAGCCTGCTTTCCATCGGGCATGACCAGAATGCCTTCGGGTTCTCCCCCGGTTTTGACCTCGAACAGCTTGGCCTTGGTCTCCAGGCTGTAGGCGGCCATCACGTTTTCCTCCTCGATGGACACGAAGACGCTTTTCCCATCGGGGCTCAGATCGAAAATTTCCGGGCTGTCGCCCACGGCCACCTGATCCGTCATCTTGGCGCTGGCAGTGTCCACGATGCCCAGCTGGTTGCTATCCCCGCAAGAGACATAAATCTGCGTGTGCTTAGGGTTGAACATCATGTGGCGCGGCCGCTTGCAAACCTCGATGGATGACAGGCGCTCGCCTTTGGTGTCAAACACATAGATCCGGTTGTCCTTCTCGCTGGAAACATACACCCGGTTCGCAGGCGATTGCGCCAGGGCCAGGCCGGCGCACAGCGTCAAGGATGCAGCCACAAGTTGACGCACCCACGACCGGGCCCGATAAGAATTGAGACCATTGCGATGGTTTTGGGAATCAGGACAAGGAAAATTCACGTCTGTTGTCTCCATTGATTTTTTAGCGCATGCGCTTTGCTTGAAATCAGTCAAAAGCAAGAAAAATGCCCAAAAAAAGGGAATGAATTTTGCTTGACTGCACAATCAGGCTTTTCCTGGCATTGTCATTGCGTTTGCACCTCCATCCTATGTCACCACCGCTGTCCGCCCGCGAAAGTTATTTCTCACGCCGCCAGCTGCTGCGCTCAGGCCTGGCATGCGCCTTGGGTTGCAGCCTGGAATCAGGCGGCATGTCGCTGGCGCAGACGCTCAGGCCGGCCTGGCCTCAGCGGCCCATCCAGATGATCGTCCCATGGCCTGCTGGCGGAGCCACCGACCTGACGCTGCGCGTGCTCAACGAAGAAGCAGAGCCGCTGCTTGGCCAGCGCATCGTGGTGGTCAACCGGCCTGGCGCTGCCGGCACGCTGGTGGCGCCGCTGCTCAAGGCGGCGGACCCGGACGGGTACACCATCGGACAGGTGCCCATCACGGTGTACCGGCATGCCCTGATGAACCACGTTTCCTGGGATCCGGTCACCGACCTGGCACCCATCGTGCAAGTATCCGGTACCACGTTTGGACTGCTGGTGCCTGCTGACAGCCCCTGGAAAAGCCTGGACGACCTGATCACCTGGGCGCGCGAGCATCCCGGCCAGCTGCTGATGGGCTCCACCGGCATCGGCACCACTGCGCACTTGGCCATGGAAGAAATCCTGTTGCAAAACAGCATCAGTTACACCCATATCCCCTATAAGGGCACGACCGAGCAAATGTTGGCCATTGCTTCGGGCCAGTTGATGGCGGGCGTCAACTCGACGGGGTTTGCTCCCTGGCTTGACCAGCACAAGATACGTCTTCTGGCCATTTTCAGCGCCGAGCGCAGCGCACGCTGGCCCCAGGTGCCCACGCTGCGCGAGCTGGGTTATGAGCGCTCGGTGTATACCTCACCGTGGGGATTGGCGGCCCCGCACGGAACTCCCGCCTCCATCATCGGGCTTTTGCACAATGCTTTTCACCATGCCATCTTCACCGCACGCCACAAGGCCGCGCTTGTTCGCTACGATCAGGACATCAGCTACCTTGACACCGCCGCCTACCAACAGACCATCAGGGAGACCGT
>Ga0302347_1002203_pt1 | contig 20537 bp, 18 predicted proteins | sample PhyWR1_FD_202178 | JGI IMG/M metagenome (GOLD analysis project Ga0302347, IMG submission 202178) | Leaf surface microbial communities from wheat plants in UC Gill Tract Community Farm, Albany, California, United States - DLSL W.R1 (v2)... | ecosystem: Host-associated > Plants > Phyllosphere >...
TTAGCATTACTTTCCAGGATATCGGCAACACGGAGGAAACGATCCGCATTTGCCACTGAAGTACCGCCGAATTTCAACACTCGCATGCTTATTACCCCTTGATTTTTAATCGAAAAAAAAGCCCGCACTCTTTGGGTGCGGGCTTTTTTTATTTATTCTTGTACGCGTCAGCCCGCACCGTTACCTGTGGTAATAGTGATGGTAATAATCGTTGTGATCAGGCCTTGACGATTCATAGTTGCTGTACGCTCTTTAAATTCTTTATATCCATTACCCATACTGGTTAAAGTAATCCTGTCATTAAGTCAATTTTTTTTAGCTTTTTGCTAATAATTGATACTCGCAGTCTCTACTGACGAAATGGCAAAATCTCAGATAACAATCTGCAAACCTTCGGGATGTGTTTATTTCTTATATCATACTGATGGTAAAAACAGCGTTTTATTCTGCAATTTTTTTTTCGATATCATGCAGCAAACGATGCAACATTGCGGTGTCGCGCTGCTCAAGTAATCCCAGACGTTGCTGTAACCAGTCCACCATTTTTTGGTCATCAGTGACATCAAGTTGGGTTAATAGTGACGAGAAACGTTGACGTAAAGCATTAAGCTGTAAACCATCGGCTGAGGATTGTATCGGCGAGGTTGATATCATTAAACCAGACAGCTGGTAACAATAGACCATCACTGCCTGCCCCAAATTTAACGACGGGTAATCTGCTTTCATCGGAATACCGGTCAAAATATCTGCCAGATCCAGTTCATCATTAGTTAAACCAGAATCCTCTCTGCCAAATACCAGCGCACTCTGCCCTGTCCATTGCTGCTTTTCTTTCAGCAGGGGTAGCAGCTGCTCTGGCGTGGCGTAATAGTGGAATTTTGCCCGGCTACGAGCCGTTGTTGCGACCGTGAAATCGATCCCCTCCAATGCCTCTTTAAGGGTATCAAAGTGACGAATATTATCGAGAATATCACCAGCACCATGAGCCACCCAGCGTGCCGCAGGTTCTAAATGAGCCTGACTCGCAACAATCCTTAAGTCAGTAAAACCCATAGTTTTCATGGCGCGGGCAGCCGCCCCTATGTTTTCTGCTCTGGCCGGTGAGACCAGAATAATAGACAACTGCATGTAAACTCTCTTCACTGCGTCTGATACAGGCTAATCTGTAAAATTAATAACTGTAGGGTAGCAGGATCTTAACCAAAAAGTGCATACCCTGATAATTCGTCTGAATAATATGTTTAGCTGATGGCTCTTTGTTTCTCCATCATTAATATTGTTAATTATTTGCAATCGTTACCAGTATCACATAACAATCCACTCACAAAAGGGCTGACGTGTTACAATTGAATTTGATATATGTCAACGATACGTAGCATTATTAAGAACCTGGAGCCGGAATTCTTGTTATATCGCTGTTAAAATGGTTAGCATAAGCATATGACCTACTGGGTACGCTAGGGTAGACAGGAATGGAGGCCAGCTATATTGTTAACATTGATGAACAATGCATCAAAAGGCAATTATCTACTTTAGTCATGTTCACTCTGGCACATTAATTCAACACAGTTGCCAGATAGAGACTATAGTACTTCCTGTTTCGATTTAGTCAGATATTTTAGGTAGCAAACATGCAGACTCCGCACATCCTTATCGTCGAAGACGAATTAGTAACACGCAATACGTTAAAAAATATTTTTGAAGCGGAAGGCTATGATGTCTTTGAAGCGACCGATGGCGCTGAGATGCATCAGATTCTAGCAGATAATGACATTAACCTGGTCATTATGGATATCAACCTTCCTGGTAAAAATGGCCTGTTGCTTGCTCGCGAACTTCGTGAACAGGCTAATGTTGCATTGATGTTCCTTACCGGGCGCGATAATGAAGTTGATAAAATTCTGGGTCTGGAAATTGGCGCAGATGATTACATTACGAAACCATTCAATCCACGTGAATTGACGATTCGTGCTCGTAATCTATTATCTCGCACTATGAATTTGCCAGTAATCAGCGAAGAGCGACGCAGTGTCGAAAGCTATAAATTTAATGGCTGGGAACTGGACATTAACAGTCGTTCTCTGGTGAGTCCACATGGTGAACACTATAAACTGCCGCGCAGTGAATTCCGCGCAATGCTGCATTTTTGTGAAAACCCGGGTAAAATCCAGTCCCGTGCCGAATTACTGAAGAAAATGACCGGACGCGAGCTGAAGCCACATGATCGTACTGTCGATGTAACTATCCGTCGTATTCGTAAGCATTTCGAATCAACACCAGACACACCAGAAATTATCGCCACTATTCACGGTGAAGGTTATCGCTTCTGCGGTGATTTACAGGAATAACTGGCAGGGATTTTCTTTCTCTGTTAACAGACGGCCAGTCTTATGATTGGCCGTCTGTGTACTGAATAAAGTCACTCGAGTGATTTTATTCAGTTAACGTAGTTTCCCACTATACCCTGGATAATTCGAGTTGCTTGTAGGCATGTCGATGAGCATAGATAAACTATGTGATTCGGCGACACTCACTGCGGCAACGCCCAAGCAACTTATAATTTCTGGCCACCTATATCTGGCAGATTCCCCCCTACCTTCAGTTACTCAACGCAATAGATGCCTTAATAACTTTGTTATAAGCTTGCGCAATAGTGACTTCGCTTAATGGGCAGGGTTAAATGAAAGCGGTTTAAAATTTCCTTCAGTCATAAAACCAAATACTGAATAAGCTTCATTGAAGGAGTGTCCACCGCTATAGCTGAGCCACAATGCAGTCACAAGCAGGGTATATCATCAAGAGGAAAATCCTCATCCAGTGACCAGGTGGTGAAACAGAAAATGTAAAATGTTAGCAGAACCGGATATATCGATACCTGTCGTTCTTTCATTAGCTAAGGCAGTAGTATCATGTTCGGTTAATACTACTCCAGCACTCGTCATATATATTTATCGGTTGGGTGGGTCTCTATACATCACATCGGCTAGCGCGACACAAAGATCTGGTTGTTTATGTTCAGGTACATTTAACCATCTCTTCTCATTCTTTTTTATTTGCCAGAACGCCCCCTCTTTTTGGATCAATCCAGCAATATCATTAATGGCTCATCCTGGTGTTCTGATTCGCACTTTCATAATCAGCGATGTTATTTCCACAGTACTATTAAATTCCATTTTCCCTTCAAATTTCCGTATCGTTTCAGGATGAATAAATACCAAAAATTAATTAGCCTGAACTCACTCAGCAGATAAAAATAAGCAAGGAAAGTCGGCACCAAAACAGGAAGGGAGTTAATACTATTGCTGTCAGTTATGGTCGCCTGGGCCTTAAAAAAAAACCCTGTCAGAATCTGTTATTTAACAGGGGTGTTTCTTATTCAGATATCAATTATTCCAAGGTATAATTGGTACCGCGCTCAGCGCATTTTTTGGCGAGCCATCAATAATTTTATCTGAGTAACTCAAGTAAATAAGTGTATTACGTTTAGCGTCATAAAAACGAACCACCTGCAGCTTTTTAAAGATAAACGACGTACGTTGCCGGAATACGACGTCACCGTCTGATTTCCCATTCTTAATTTTATCCGTTAACTCAACCGGACCCACTTGCTGGCAAGAAATGGCAGCATCTGACGTATCCTCAGCCAGACCTAATCCTCCTTTGATCCCGCCAGTTTTAGCCCGACTAATGTAGCAAGTAATATTTTTGATATCAGGATCGTCAAAAGCATCAATAACAATTTTATGATCAGGCCCCAATAGTTTAAAGACCGTATCCACTGAGCCAACTTGTTCGGCAAAAGCCAGTGTGCTGCACGCCATCAAACTACCAAAAATCGCTAACTCTTTAAATTTCATATTATTACCATAGTTTATTATTATGCTATATGACTTAGATATAGTAAAAAAATCTTTAATTAACAATAGTCCTTATCAGATTTTTATTGACCACAGGACATAAAGCACATCCTGTTAAAAAAAAGGTGCCCCGAGAAAAGTAGAAAAAATGCTATCATCACCTCCTTATAGTCAGGTTGCGTCAGGTAAGGATAAGAGGTTTTTTATGGATCAAACAGGGATCATCCGTGATCTACTCTCCTGGCTGGAAAGCCATCTGGACAAACCACTCTCTATTGATAATGTGGCAGCCAGGGCTGGATACTCTAAATGGCATTTACAGAGAATGTTTAAAGAGGTAACAGGGCAAGCGATTGGCGCTTATATTCGTGGTCGCCGGCTTTCAAAGTCCGCAGTTGCTTTACGTCTGACAGCACGCCCTATTCTTGATATCGCCTTACAATATCGTTTTGACTCACAGCAGACATTTACCCGAGCTTTTAAAAGGCAATTTGCTCTGACACCTGCTTTTTATCGACGCTCTGCCGACTGGAGTGCTTTTGGCATCTGCCCCCCGTTACGATTAGGTGACTTCACCCCACCACAGGCAAAATTTATCACCTTGCCTGAAATGCATCTGACCGGTACTGCCCGCAGCTACAACTGTACTCTTGAGGAAATTTCAGACTCTCGCCATGAGATGCGTCTCCAGTTCTGGACTAAATTTCTCAGCCATTCTCCTAAAATACCTAAAGTGCTCTATGGGCTGCATGATGCTAAGCCGAGTACCGAAAAAGATGATGAACAGGAGATTTTTTATACCACTGCACTGATGACCGAGAATGTTATCGCAGTACTACCTGATGCGTATCCAGTTATTCTGGAAGGTGGGGATTATGTTCAGTTTGACTATCAAGGACCCATTACCGGGTTTCAGGATTTTATCCTGATGCTGTACGGGACCTGTATGCCGACGCTTAATCTGACCCGTCGCCAAGGGCAAGATATTGAATGTTTCTTCCCAGAAAAAGATGAACGGGATCAAGAGCCGCCTACGCAGATCCGTTGCGAGTACCTGATCCCAATACGACGTTAACGCTGTATTTCATCCAAAGCAGGTGCATCGAGATGTGCGATGTCACCTGCGGTCTCGACTACCCAGCCAGAAGCCAGCCATGAACTTTCCTGGTAGTCGATACGTGAAATAGAACAGTTACGCAGACGTAAACGACGTTCAGACCATGCTGGTAAACCAAGAATAGTACTGATAAGACAGCCCAGCGCCATTCCATGACCTACCAGTAATGGACGACTACCCGCAGGGAGTTCAAGACAAGCATTCAGAGCCCCATGCATACGATTGCTGAGTTCCAGCATACTTTCACCTTCCGGAATACGTCCATCAGGAGAGCCATTAACCAGACTGCGACGCCAGTCCTCTTCTTCAACCGTCAGTGAGTCCATCAGACGACGCTCAAGTACACCCATGTCCAGTTCACGTAAACGTGGATCAAGGGTAACCGTCAGACCACAAGCTGCTGCAATTATTTCAGCTGTTTGCTGGGTTCTTCCTAAATCACTGGAAATAATATGGGTAATATTGAGCTCTTTGGCGCGTCTTGCAACCAAACGAGCCTGATGTTCTCCATGCTCCGTCAATGCACTGTTTGACTGGCCTTGAAGACGACGCTCAGCGTTCCAGAGCGTTTCACCGTGACGAACAAGGTATACCTGTACCATGCGTTTTATCCGTTATACTACAATGTAAAATATTATGAGGTTCTTCCCTATTATGTACCATGTAGTCTGTGCGACAACCAATCCTGCCAAAATTCAGTCAGTTTTGCTGGCTTTCACTCATATTTATGGTGACGATTCATGTCATATAGAGTCTGTTGTTGTCGACAGCGATGTCCCGGAGCAACCTTTTGGGAACCAGGAAACCAAAACAGGTGCACAAAACCGTATCGACCATGCACGCAGGTTAAAGCCTGATGCCGATTTCTGGGTCGCCATTGAAGCCGGGATCGATGAAGGGAGTACCTTTAGCTGGGTGATTATCGAAAATGCTCACCAGCACGGAGAAGCACGCTCAGCCACCTTACCCCTACCAGAAATCATTCTACAAAATGTCAGTGCAGAAAACACCCTCGGAATGGTGATGTCCCAGTATAGTGGAATCGATAAAATTGGTCGTAAAGAGGGGGCTATCGGGATATTTACTGCAGGTCTTCTCACCCGTAGTACGGTCTATTACCAGGCGGTGATACTGGCACTGAGTCCGTTTCATAATGAGATTTATCGTCGCTGACACGACTCATTACAGCTCCGGCTGGAAGGAACCCGATATATGATTTTATGCTGTCTATCATCAGGACTCTGTTGCTAACGATTATTGTAATAATTTCCCCTGCCTGATGTCATCAGATACAGTATTACTCCATTTGGTCAGTAATATGCTCTTTGAGGAGATTGCTCAGTGAGTCGTGTAATCTCCTCAAAGGGTTCAATTATTCTGAACCGCTATTTAGAGTAAAATAGATAAAGATCAACTTTAACAATAGCGTTATTATTTGTAACTCATTGTTAAAAAACGATAAATAGATTCAGTTTCATAAGACATCAAAACAGTTGTCACCCACGATGCAGTCACGCAACCCAACGTTCCCGGGAACGTCAAAATAGCCCTGGTAATGCTGGCGCCTGACCTATTCCATAATGAGATTTACCGTCGTTAACACCACTCAGGGCTCGTTGTCACCTTGCAGTAAAACCTGCTCAAGCCATGTACGTAACTCAGGGGGGGCGGATTTGAGGCTATTGGAGCCACGGGTAATGGTTGCAATACCTGCGCCTAACTCATTTTTCAGTTCACGCTGACTCAGATTGCCACGCAATAACTCCTCAATAATACGGACGCGTGTACCCAGTGCTGTGCGTTCATCTGGTGTCAAAAACAGAGTCAAAAAAGGCAGATGGAGCTGATTGTCGAAACTTTGTTGCATCAGTTCAACGAAACGAAGCCACTCTTGGTTACTTTGTTCGGCCTGTTCCGCTGAATATTGAGAGAACTGAGTCATGTTAGGCCACCATACTATTTAACTAGTACAGTAGCATAACATAATCTTTCCACAATCAATAACGTCGTTGCCACTCATTAGCGGTCATTATCTGGTAAGGCTGACCGAGGAAATAGCGGTAGTAAGCATCATAGGCGAGAACATTTTTCACGTAACCGCGAGTTTCAGAGAAAGGAATACTTTCGACAAACGCGATAGCATCGATTCTGCCGGCACTATTACCCAGCCAAGTGTTTATCCGTCCCGGGCCAGCATTATAGGCAGCAGCAGCAAAAATACGGTTGTTTTCGAATCGTCCAAAAACATGTTGCAAATACGAGGTACCGATATTGATATTGGTCTGCGGATCCAATAACTGAGCTGGATTACTGTAGCCGATAATATTGAACATTCTGACGGTATCTTTCGCTGTTCCAGGCATCACTTGCATCAGGCCGCTGGCTCCAACAGGAGAGCGAACTTTAGGATTCCATGCACTTTCCTGGCGTGCTATCGCCATCGCAAAACTTTGTGAAACGGTTTTATCTTTCAGATAACCTGCGAATAACTCTTTGTAAGCCAAAGGAAAACGCTCTTCAAGATGATCCCATAGTTTACCGGCGATCGTTGCCTGCACACTCAGATCCCACCAGTCTTTTTCAAAGGCATAGCGTGCCAGTCCTGCTTGCTCTTGGGGGGTACGGCTGGTTATCAAATTAGCCCATTCACTACGAGCTGTATTATCCAGTCCCCAATACATTAACTCGCGAACTCTTGCCATTTCAGCGCCTTGAACTAAAGCGGGTTCAGCTTTACCGGCATTATCAACACGCAGTGTATAGCTCTCACCTAAGCGCTGTGCCGCCACCATCGGATAAAAACCGCGTTGCTGCATCAACGATTTTAAGATACTTCTCGCATCCTCATCACGTCCACGCTCCAGCAACAGATCAGCCTGCCAGTAACGCCACTCATCTTTCTCTTTAGCTTCCATGGGTAAACGAGCCAGCCAAGTATTAAGACCGTTACGATCCCCTGAGCCCAAGGCCATACGGACGCGGCGTTCAATCAACGTCGTTGAACCAGAGCGCATAATCACTTTATCGCGCCAATCTGCCTGCTCTGGTGTGGCATCATTTCCCATCAGCCGCCAGGCAACAATATCGTTCAGCTCCTGAACCTGCTCTTCAGTGAACTTCTGTGCAGCTTGTAGTGTCGGGATCATAAGGCGAGCATTATCAGCATCAGCGCGTACCAACTGACTAAAGGTGGTGATCACGGCCTGACGGGTGAAATCGGTGGGTGTCGTATTGCGTGCAAAGTCGAGCACGGTCGTCGGTTTCTTCTGCAGGTCAATAATGGCGGTAGTCAGCGAGAGATCCTCAGCAGGCAGCTGCTGCGCCAGTGAAGTCACCAGTGTACTGTTCCCGGCTTTCATTGCCAGGCGAATACGTTCCATATAGAGATCAAGAGGCTGCGCGCCTGAGGCTCGCCAGGCAGAGAATAAGCGAGAGCAACTTGCCGGTAGGTCTCTTCCTGTCAACCAGAGTATCTTTGCTCCTTCCCATGCTGCAACCGTATCACCCGTATTCCATTTGGCATTGTAGTAATTACATTTTGCATCAACCGTAGTTGGTGGTTGTGGGCTAAAAGCCAGCAATCCTCGCCAGTCCTGACGACGGGCCAGTTCATTAACAAAACGTGAGGATAAACTACGGGCTGGAGGCAATGTCGGATGCGTCTTAATAAACTGTTGAACCGCAATGGCTGCCTCATTCATTAAATTACCCGATAATTGCCGATATTCCAGATAGGGATATAAGGGATAGTCGCGTAATGTCGGCAGTAACTGCTGCACTACATCCAGCTGTTTATTGTCCCAGGCTTGTTTAATTTCTGCGTAGCGAACGCGTTGTTCCGCTAAAGAGTCAGCACGTACAGCACCGCTCAACATGATAAGACTGATGCCTGTAACCAGACACTGCCATGCTCTTTTTCTCGCTTTCAAGACCTGCTCTCCTCTTTTCTGACAACATCATGCCTGTGCAAAATAAATATACCCTAAATCATTCACGTTGCCTGTAAGCACCAAGTAAAGCTTGTGAATTACAAAAACACATAATGCGATTCGGTGAGTTTCACGAAAGTAGCGTCCCGGAGCTTAAAGTATGTTGGGTTACCCCTAAAGAATTCGAGTTGCCTGAAGGCAATGAAGGGGAAGGCTGGGATTAGCTCCTGAAAACAGCTACACTTCGCGTTGATTATTTATCATCTTACTTCTTCATTAAGAGGCAAAGTCGCACTGTGGCTCAATTCGTTTATACCATGCATCGTGTCGGCAAAGTTGTCCCGCCGAAACGTCATATTTTAAAAAATATTTCCCTCAGTTTTTTCCCGGGTGCCAAAATCGGCGTACTGGGATTAAACGGTTCCGGTAAATCCACACTCTTGCGCATTATGGCGGGTATTGATACCGATATTGAAGGTGAAGCTCGCCCACAGCCAGGTCTGAAAATTGGTTATCTGCCACAGGAACCAAAGCTGAATCACGCACATACCGTCCGTGAGTCCGTTGAAGAGGCGGTATCTGAGGTGGTTAACGCCCTGAAGCGTCTGGACGAAGTCTATGCGCTGTATGCGGCACCTGATGCTGACTTTGATAAACTGGCAGCAGAGCAAGGTAAGCTCGAAGAGATAATTCAGGCGCATGATGGCCACAATCTGAATGTTCAGCTGGAGCGTGCTGCAGATGCATTGCGTTTACCAGACTGGGATGCCAGCATTGAGACCTTATCTGGTGGTGAGCGTCGCCGTGTCGCACTATGCCGCCTGCTGTTAGAAAAACCTGATATGTTGCTACTGGACGAACCAACTAACCACTTGGATGCAGAATCCGTGGCATGGCTGGAACGCTTCCTGCATGACTTTGAAGGTACTGTCGTCGCGATTACCCATGACCGTTACTTCCTCGACAACGTTGCGGGTTGGATCCTGGAGCTTGATCGTGGGGAAGGTATTCCATGGGAAGGTAACTACTCCTCTTGGCTTGAGCAAAAAGATCAGCGTCTGGCACAGGAAGCTTCTCAGGAAGCGGCTCGTCGTAAGTCGATTGAGAAAGAGCTGGAGTGGGTACGTCAGGGTGCGAAAGGCCGTCAGTCTAAAGGTAAAGCGCGTCTGGCTCGTTTTGAAGAACTCAACAGTACTGAGTATCAAAAACGTAACGAAACCAACGAACTGTTTATTCCACCAGGTCCACGCTTGGGCGATAAAGTAGTTGAAGTCAGTAACCTGCGCAAATCTTATGGCGATCGTCTGCTGATTGAAGACCTCTCCTTCTCGGTACCGAAAGGTGCCATTGTTGGTATAATTGGTCCAAACGGTGCTGGTAAATCTACCCTGTTCCGTATGATGTCGGGCCAGGAACAAGCAGATAGCGGTACTATTGACCTGGGGGAAACCGTTAAACTGGCTTCAGTCGATCAGTTCCGTGATGCAATGGATAACAGCAAAACTGTCTGGGAAGAAGTTTCTGGCGGGCTGGATATCATGCGTGTTGGCAATACTGAAATGCCAAGCCGTGCCTATGTCGGACGCTTTAACTTCAAAGGTGTTGATCAGGGCAAACGCGTCGGTGAATTGTCCGGTGGTGAACGTGGTCGTCTGCATCTGGCGAAACTGCTACAAGTCGGTGGCAACATGTTACTGCTCGATGAACCAACCAACGACCTGGATATCGAAACCTTGCGCGCGCTGGAAAACGCCCTGCTTGAATTCCCTGGCTGTGCCATGGTTATCTCGCATGACCGTTGGTTCCTTGACCGTATCGCAACACATATCCTCGACTACCAGGATGAAGGAAAAGTTGAATTCTTCGAAGGTAACTTTACCGAATACGAAGAGTATAAGAAACGTACCCTGGGTGCTGACGCCCTGGAACCAAAACGTATCAAATACAAACGTATCACGAAGTAATTTTTAATAATTAATTCAATGACTAAAAGCAGAAATAAGATATTACTGCTTTTAGTCATAATATTATCCTAAGTAGTTAAAATCCTCTTATCAATAAAGATATTTCTCTACCTGAATAAATGGATAATATTTACTGTTAAAAATCCTGCAAATCACTACTGATATTTTTTATCTTCGAATTGTAATGATTCGAGAGAATCAATTATACCTAAAAAAAATTTATACTGACTTATTTTTTGTTCCGTATAACGACATTCACTATTATTAGAGTGTAAATTAATTAACCGGCAATGTGCATTTTGGTTTTTTACGGTGATTATTTTTCTGGCAAAATTAATATTGTCACTGTCAGCCAAAGCAAGACTAAAAGCGGAGATACTACTACCCATTACCGATGCGCGAAAATAACTCATGATATTCAAAGAGATAACCCTTGTCATTAAAATAATACTTAAGGAAAAATTAAAATCATCATCAGGTTTTACTGGTCAAAAAATCCCATGATGATATTTAAATATTAAATAAAAGCATAATATTAATATACAACAAAACATCACCATGATAATTAATAGAAGAATATCATCTTTATGATTCGATTAAAAAACTATAACCAGCAATGATTTAAGAAATAATATTTCATTATATGAAACTCTTATTAACTCTTTTATCTTTCTACTGCATAGTCTCACCGCTAAAAAATATTGCGCTATACCCAAAATAATTCGAGTTGCTTGTAGGCGCTGAGTCATTCCTATCGATGCGCATAGATTAACTATGTGATTCGGCAGGAATGATGAAAGCAACGCCCAAGCAACTTGAAGTATGACGGGTATATACGGTTATTAACCCCCCGTCTGATACCACACTGACTTTTATGTCGCCCCATAAACAGCCAGCCTTTTAAATCACAAAGAGGCAGCAGCTACAGCACAATGATTTACCCCCGAGTGAATTCTGCACACGTTAACTGAGTCACATTTTATTAACATTACTTCCACACCCTCTTGACTAATACCTTTCGTTTAATGAAACTCAAACAAAAGTAAAACGTTTTACTTTTCAACTAAACGTCGCGGTATCTATGTATTTTCCGTGATATTTCAGGATGTTGTAACACTACTGGGATAGATCATGAAACACGTTGAAGAATACGATAACTCACTGGCTGGCACCAGTGTAACGCCGAAACATCCTGAGCCAGAAATATCAGCGCTGGCCAGTGGAGCAATAAGAAAAGCACAAATGCGATTAATGCCACTGATCCTGATGATGTATCTATTGGCGTTTATCGATAGATCTAATATTGGCATGGCTGCATTAACCATGAATACTTATTTGGGTCTGACACCACAGCAATTTGGCTTTGCCGTCGGGATCTTTTCTTTTGGTTATATCCTGTTTGAAATTCCCAGTAACGTCTTGCTGGAACGCTATGGTGCACGCTTCTGGCTGGCCCGGATCATGGTTACCTGGGGTTTGATTTCGATGGCCATGGCCTTCGCACAGGGTGTCGTCAGTCTGAGTATATTACGTTTTCTGTTAGGGGTGGCTGAAGCAGGTCTTGCGCCTGGAATTGTGTTCTATCTCACGACCTGGTTCCCAAAGAAAGAGCTGGCCAAAGTCTTTTCCATCTACTATCTGGGTGTGCCTCTGGCGGCGATTATCGCCAACCCATTATCAGGTTTCATTCTTGATAACTTCCGTGATGTCGGTGGGCTACAGAGCTGGCAGTGGCTGTTTTTAATCGAAGGCTGCCCACCTGTTATTTTAGCCATAGTCGTTTATCGCCATCTGACCGATAAACCGGCTAAAGCTTCCTGGCTCACCGCTGAGGAACGTCAAGCCTATCAAGACCTGATGGAAAAAGAGCAAAAAAACACCAAATCACTCGGCCATTCTGGCCTGAAAGAGATGTTTAAAGACCGACGAGTCTGGATCTTAGGTATGGCCTATTGTTTTACGGTGATTGGATTAACCGGTCTCGGTTTCTGGATGCCTCAGTTTATCAAACGCTTTGAATACTCAGACACTGTGGTCGGACTGCTCGGTACAATCCCCTATATCGTGGGTGCATTTGTCATGTGCTGGTGGTCAAGACACTCTGACAGAGCCAACGAACGCACCTGGCATTTTATTCTACCCTCAATCGTCTTTTCCATCGGCTTTGTGGTCGCCGCCGTCAGTGACTCCCCCGCGATATCGATGCTGGGATTAACCATTTCAACTGCCGGAATGCTGTCGTGTGTCCCGATATTTTATACCTTACCTGCCTCCTTCCTTACCAATCAGGGTGCCGCTGGTGGTCTGGCATTAATTAACTCGATTGGCAATATTGGCGGATTTTTTGGTCCCTTCCTGGTGGGGCTCACCATCTCCCTTACTGGTAAATCACAGAATGGTCTCTACCTGTTATCGATTCTGGTACTGGTTTCCCCTCTGATGATTTATCTCCTGAGTCGAAGTCGTAGCCAAGTGGCTGGCTGGCGTTAAATTCAACATATTCACCATACATTACATATCCTTAGGAGTAAAAAATGAACTTAGCAGCATTGTTAGCTGAACGTGCCTGTGCCGTAAAATCGGGATCAGCCCAACCGGTTCGGGTTGGTATCATCGGAGCAGGAAAATTTGGATCAATGGTTCTGGCTCAACTACGTCATCTTGATGGAGTACAGGTTGTTGCCGTTGCTGACCTTGATATCAGTAAAGCCCGTGCCGCACTCGCTCGTGTTGGCTGGCCAGAGCATCAGTATCAGGCATCTAATATTGAAGCAGCGTTGCGCAATGGCTCCACCTGTGTGGTGGAAGATGCAGAACTGTTGTTCCGCGCCGAGCAGATCGACTGCATTGTGGAAGCAACAGGCCACCCATTGGCGGGAACCCGCCATGCATTGAGTGCTGTTGAACATGGTAAACACGTGGTGATGGTTAATGTTGAAGCAGATGTATTATGCGGTCCGTTAATTGCTGAGCGTGCCCGCCAAAATGGTGTCATTTACAGTATGGCTTACGGCGACCAACCCGCCATTATTTGTGAGTTAGTCGACTGGGCCAGAGCTTGTGGATTTGAAATTACCGCTGCCGGTAAAGGTATGAATTTTGAACCACGCTATCGCTATTCAACTCCGGATACCGTCTGGGGATTTTTTGGCTGGAGCGATGAAGAGGTCAAAGCGGGTGACTTCAATCCGAAAATGTATAACTCCTTCACCGATGGAACCAAAGCCGCAATTGAAATGGCTGCTGTGGCAAACGCCACCGGGCTGGACTGCCCCGACAATGGCCTGGCCTTCCCACCAGCCGGAGTGCATGACTTGGCGCGAGTCTTCTCGCCTGAGTCCGATGGCGGACGACTGAGCCGCAGTGGTTTAGTAGACATTGCTGCCAGCCAGGAACCTGACGGTCGTGAAGTCCTCAATAACATTCGCTACGGTGTATTTGTGACCTTTAAAGCGCGGGATGAATACAGTCGCGCCTGTTTTAAACAGTACGGATTACTGACCGACCCTACTGGCTGGTATGCCTCTATGTGGCGACCTTTCCATCTTATCGGGCTTGAAACCAGTATCAGTATTCTCTCTGCAGTTCTGCGCGGTGAAGCGACCGGCTCACCACTGAGTTTTCGCGGTGATGCAGTTGCTATCGCTAAACGCGATCTTAAAGCGGGCGAAATGCTTGATGGCGAGGGTGGATTTACCGTCTGGGCGGATGCGTTACCAGCCAGTATTAGCGTAGCCCAGGATCTACTACCAATGGGTCTGGCGCACCATGTACGTCTGGTAAAAGATGTGGCAAAAGATAAACCAGTACGTTTCTCGGACGTACACTTTGATAATAACCTCGATATTGTTGAGTTGCGTAAGCAAATGGTTAGCCTGGCGGGCATCTAAACGACAATATTCCCCGCTATTGCTGAGGCTACAGCGGGGAATATAAGGAGAAGAAAATGACATCAGAAAAGCGTATCGGCTTAGTCGGTACTGGGCTAATGGGTCAGCCAGTAGCCCGTCGTTTAGCCGCTGCGGGTTATACGATTACAGTGTGGAACCGTTCCTTGGATACAGCCCGGACATTAGAAAAATATGGCATAACAATCGCCACCTCTCCTGCTCAACTGGTCGCGGACAGCGACGTGATTATCTGCCTGTTAAGCGATGCGCAGGCCTGCAATGAAGTCCTGTTTAATGGATCGACCCTCAAGACTGCGGGGCAGAACACCATCATCATAATGATGAGTACCCTGTCGCCTGAAATCGTTATTGAGCAGCAGAAAAAAGCTTATGAAGCACATGTAGGTTACATTGATATGCCTGTCTCGGGTGGTACCCGCGGAGCTGAAAATGGCACCCTGTCGCTGATGGCAGGAGGTAGGGCTGAAAATATCGATTCTCTACGGCCTTTGCTGTCTCATCTTGGAAAAGTGACTCGCGTAGGAGAGGTTGGTGCAGGTCAGTTAACGAAACTCGCTAACCAAATTATTGTCGCTGGTACGCTAAGTCTGCTGTCGGAGGCCTTTACTTTGGCACAACTTGGTGGTGCTGATCCGGTGAAAGTGCGCGAAGCATTGCTCGGTGGATTTGCTGACTCAACCTTACTACAACAGCAAGGTGAACGTATGGTGCAACAAGATTTTAGCGCGCGCGGTCCGGCAAAGTGGCAACTCAAAGATACTCGCAGTAGTGTAGCACTGGCGAAACAACTGGGCCTGACATTACCGGTCACTGAAACTGTCAATACCTTGTTCGGTCAAATGATTGAAGCGGGCGATGGTGAACTCGATCACTGTGCCATTATCAGACAAATTCAGCGTCTGAATGGTCTGGTTATTTGATACAGGTAACACTGTCCCGCTTAACAAGAATACTATTAAGCTCACAGGGTGTTGATTTTTCATCCGAAAGACTTGCCAGGGCTTTATCAGCCAGCTCCGCAAGCGGATGTTTGATAACGCTAATCGACGGGCTTAATAATCGGCTCCAGTGACTGTCATGGTAAACAATCAGCGACAGATCTGTTGGAATACTGAGGTTAAGCTCTCGGATCCGCGACACAATCATTGGCGCAATCGATGTATTGCCAATAATGACCGCTGTCGGTGGTTCTGGTAGCGCGAGCAGTTCATCAAGCGCCTGACTAGCAAATGGATCCCGAAAATTTTTCACCACTGCGTATTGCGGATCCCAATCAATACCCTGATCGTTCAATCCTTGCTGAAATCCTTTCATTCTCTGAATAGAAGTCGAGGTATTTAGCGGACCACTGATCCAGCCAATACGCTGATGTCCCTGCTCGATAAGATAGGTGGTAGCTTCGCAAGCAGAGGCCTGATTATTAAAGCCAACGACTCGGGCATGGGTCACTTCTTCCAGATAACGATCAATAAAGACCACGGTAATGCCCATGTCCCCTATCGATTGCCACATATCGCTATTTTTACTGGTAGGCGTGGCAATAATGGCTTTAACCCGTTTCTGCATCAGCATCTCCAGGCTCTCGCGCTCAAGTTTTGGATCTTCCTGGGTAGTGACAAGGATAACGTTCATCGCCATTTCACTGGCACGTCGGACAATCAGATCAGCAATTTCAGAGAAGAATTCGTTCGCAATATCAGCGACAACCAGACCAATGGTGTTATTCAGACGGCTTTTTAGCTCACGGGCAGCGCTCTGTGGGCTGTAATTCAGTGTCTGAATGGCCTGAAGAATACGCAAACGAGTCTGTTCAGACACCGAACCGGTACCTGGGTTAAGCACACGAGAAACAACCCCGATAGAGACCTCAGCCAGAGCAGCAACATCTTTAATCGTACTCTTCTTTTTAACAGTCAATCTGGCTCCCGGTATCATGGATAGATGGCGTGCTCAAAAACCACGCTCATCTGCAAATTTATCCTATTCTCCTATTCCGCGTTGAGCATCTTTTTCACCAGCTCGACACAGCGCAGGAAACGGGAGTCATAATCAGACTCTTCGACATGAATAAAATCGACATTGTTTTCTTTAAGCATGTCGACCAGTAAGTTCTGAAACTCTTTTCTGTCAATATCACTCCCCAGACTACGTAAACCATCCGCTACCCAAGGCGTATTGTTTTCCAGCAAAATAACCAAATCAAAAGGGTATTCATCGATCATCGCCTGAACAAAGGGATGTTCACGGCCTTCATATTTTTTGCAGAAAGCTTGAGTGGTCACAAAATCGGTATCGATAAAGGTGACTTTACTGGCATGTTTTACCGCAAAATCGATGTACTGCGCCTGCCCGATGGCTATCTTGTCGTAGTCAGAATACTGCAATGCCATTTCATCGCCACCGAGGTGAGAAAAGACATAGTCGCGTCCATATTCCCAGGCACTGGTGGTATTAAAAATATTGGCGAGTTTATTAACCATCCATGACTTTCCACTCGATTCACCACCGAGAATAGCCACAGTACGCACAAAGAAAGGTTTAACCTCAGTCGGAATATATTCCCAGTAGCGGAAAGGATCTTCGCGAATTTGCGCACCACTGATATTCATAAAGGTTCGCTCAGGGTCAATCACTACCGTTTCGATACCCAGCTGCTTGGTAAACTGCGCAGCATCACTCTCTTCCGAGGTATAGATACAACCAGGTACAATACCTTTACTTTCCATAAAGGCTTTTACCCCATCGCTCCAGACATCCCAGCCATGAGGATAAGGTTCCATCCCTTCTTCATTAAACGAGTGGATTCGAATATTTTTTTGGTATTTAAAGGTTTGTAGTAACCAGCGTAGACGATCACCCGTGGTTGGCTGTTGTGACATAGCGCTGTCATCAAACAGTGCCCGATCGCGAGTTTCATCATAGCCCATGATGATATGAAGTTCATCAACCTGGCTACAAGCCCGTTGGATCAGATAGATATGACCGGTATGGAGCGGATAAAACTTACCGAATACTACACCGATTTTCTTATCACGACGTGGAAATTCCAGCCCCAGGAAACGGTGTAAAGATTCAAGTTTTTGCGCGCTCGGGCTTTTAATTTTCGCATTTAACAATTGGCTGAGGTAGCCTTTCGTCATCCCGCTGGCATCCGCAACTTGTTGTAGTGTACTACCCTGTTGACGAATAGCTGTTTTGATATAGTCGAATGACGACATACGCTGCCTCCCAATGGCCGGGGTCCGGACAAATTTTTCCAGACTTGCAAAATCCACAGAAATCAGAATCTTGATTTCATAAGCAGAGAAAATTCAATTATAAATCGTCAAATACCGAAAGTGCATCAGCCAGTTTTTTGACCGGGAATATCTGCATGCCTTCAGGTATTTTTTTAGGCACATTGGCATGGGGCACTATCGCCCGTTTAAATCCATGTTTTGCCGCTTCAGCAATACGTTCCTGGCCACTCGGAACCGGACGAATTTCACCCGCCAGCCCAACTTCACCAAACACGACTAAGTCATGTGGCAGCGCGCGATTACGTAAACTGGACACCATCGCCAGTAACAGAGCCAGGTCAGCACTGGTTTCCGAGACTTTTACACCCCCGACCACATTCACAAAGACGTCCTGATCGGCCATCTGTAAACCACCGTGACGGTGTAATACGGCGAGCAAAATAGCCAGACGATTCTGCTCAAGCCCCACTGCTACACGGCGTGGATTGGACATCATTGACTGATCAACCAGGGCCTGAATTTCCACCAGCAAAGGTCGCGTGCCTTCCCAGACAACCATCACAGAGCTACCCGGTGTCACCTCATCCCCGCGACTGAGAAAAATGGCCGAAGGGTTACTGACTTCCCGTAGCCCCTGTTCGGTCATGGCAAAGACACCGAGTTCATTCACCGCACCAAAGCGGTTTTTATGGCTGCGCAGGGTGCGAAAACGCGAATCAGCATCGCCGTCCAGCATCACTGAACAGTCAATACAGTGTTCCAGTACTTTCGGCCCGGCCAGTGAACCGTCTTTGGTGACATGGCCGACCATAATAATTGCAACACCTCTGGTTTTTGCAAAGCGCGTCAGATAAGCAGCTGTTTCGCGTACCTGAGCCACACTGCCTGGTGATGACTGTACATCTGCCATATGCATGACCTGAATAGAGTCAATCACCATCAGTTTGGGCTGCTCTTCTTCTGCAATCATACAGATTTGTTCAATGCTGGTTTCTGACAGCATATTGAGATGCCCAGTGGGCAGGCCAAGGCGATGGGCACGCATGGCCACCTGCTGTAATGACTCCTCACCCGTGACATACAGCGTTTTCATGTGCTCACTGAGTTTACAGAGGGTCTGTAGCAGCAAGGTAGACTTACCTGCCCCCGGACTACCGCCAATCAAAATAGCACTGCCCGGTACCACGCCTCCGCCCAGCACTCGGTCGAACTCCTTAAATCCGCTGCTAAAGCGCGGCAGTTCTTCGAGGCTGATATCGGAAAGTTTTTGTACCCGACTAACACCGGCATTACCCGCATAACCGGATAACCGTTCATTACGGGCAACCTGAGGAGAGGCGGCAATGCGCACTTCGGTAATGGTATTCCATGCCTGACAGGCACTACACTGCCCCTGCCAGCGTGGATAGTCAGCACCACACTCGTTGCAGACAAATGCGCGTTTTGGAGCTTTTGCCACCTGAATACCTCTTAACCTTCTTCCTGAATCAAACTACCAGAGAGAATGCAGAATACTCCCATAAGAGAGGCATGACGAATGGTCACTTCCGTTTTCTCATTCACTTTAGGTTTAGCATGATAAGCAATACCCAGACCCGCAGCTTTAATCATCGGTAAGTCATTCGCTCCGTCACCAACAGCAACGGTCTGAGCAGCAGGAATATCATATTCTGTGGCCAGGTTTTGCAGGGTTACAGCTTTAAAATTTGCATCGACAATTTGCCCCAGTACTTCACCGGTCAGTTTACCGTCACGAATTTCCAGCTCATTCGCCACCACCGCGTTTAAATGAAGCTCATCACGCAAATATTCAGCGAAGTAGGTAAAACCACCGGAAGCGATAGCCACTTTCCAGCCCAGTTCCTGTAGTTTCGACACTAAAGAACCGAGACCAGGCATCAATGGCAGTTCGTCCCGAACCTGACGTAAGATATTGGCGTCAGCACCTTTCAGGGTACCTACGCGCTCACGCAGGCTGGCAGTAAAGTCCAGCTCACCACGCATCGCCCGCTCAGTAATATCAGAGACTTTCTCTCCAGTACCCGCCAGTTTAGCAATTTCATCAATACACTCGATTTGAATCGCCGTGGAGTCCATATCCATCACCAGCAAACCCGGTGTACGCAAATGGGGAATTTTACCCAGCGGAGCAACATCCATGCCCGTCTGATGTGCTAACTTAGTCGCCCGAGGTGTTAAAGTCCCGGCCAGACGAATGACTTGGTAGTCTTCCACGCGCCAAGCACTGACTATCACCATCGCGGCGCCCAGCTTACTCTGGTATTTAGTCAGACATTGCTTGTCCAGATTTCGCCCATAAAGCAACCAGCCAGTACGCCCGGCACGGTAGTCAAGTGGCATAACTTCATCACCACTCAGTGAAAGCGGCAGTCCTGGCCACAAAGAAACATCATCAGGTAAGTCGCACCAGGTCAAACTATTTAGCATTACGGCTCCAGTATCAGGCAAGGGAGGGGTAAAAACACCGCATGAGGCTACCTTGTCCGCCCGGCTTCTGGC
>Ga0302347_1002207_pt1 | contig 20505 bp, 22 predicted proteins | sample PhyWR1_FD_202178 | JGI IMG/M metagenome (GOLD analysis project Ga0302347, IMG submission 202178) | Leaf surface microbial communities from wheat plants in UC Gill Tract Community Farm, Albany, California, United States - DLSL W.R1 (v2)... | ecosystem: Host-associated > Plants > Phyllosphere >...
CGAGCGCAGGGCCTGGATCATCGTCATGGTGCTGGTACTCACGGCGTTCTCCATCTGAATTTTATTGTTGTCGTTCATCTGGTTATAACCCCAATTCCTGGCGTTGCCGACGCAAATGCTCGGGCATTTCCTTGTACACGTCTTCAAACATGCTGGCGGCGCTCGGTATCTGACCACCGGCCAGGGTGCCGAAACGCTCGGCTTCCTTTTGCGCGCCGATAATTTCGGCTTCCAACTCGGCGCTGACCGCGATGTGTTCTTCTTCTGACCAGTTGCCGGTGGCAATCAGGTGCTGCTTGAGGCGAATAATTGGATCGCCCAGCGGGAAGTGGCTCCAGTCATCGGCAGGACGGTACTTGGAAGGGTCGTCGGAAGTTGAGTGTGGGCCTGCACGATATGTGACCCACTCGATCAGGGTCGGGCCCAGGTTGCGCCGGGCACGCTCTGCGGCCCAGGCCGAGGCTGCGTAAACGGCGATAAAGTCGTTGCCGTCAACCCGCAGCGAAGCGATGCCACAGCCCACGCCGCGCCCGGCGAAAGTGGTGGACTCGCCACCGGCAATGGCCTGGAAGGTCGAAATCGCCCACTGGTTGTTGACCACGTTGAGGATCACCGGGGCGCGGTAGACGTGGGCGAAGGTGAGGGCGGTGTGGAAGTCGGACTCGGCAGTGGCGCCATCACCGATCCAGGCCGAGGCGATTTTGGTGTCGCCCTTGATCGCAGACGCCATGCCCCAGCCAACAGCCTGTACGAATTGGGTGGCGAGGTTGCCGGAAATACTGAAAAAGCCGTAGTCACGTACCGAATACATGATCGGCAATTGCCGACCCTTGAGCGGGTCGCGCTCGTTGGAGAGCAACTGGCAGATCAGATCCACCAAAGGCACATCGCGGGCCATTAGAATGCTTTGCTGGCGATAGGTGGGGAAGCACATATCGTCGATATTCAAGGCCAGGGCCTGGGCGCTGCCGATGGCTTCTTCGCCAAGGCTCTGCATATAGAACGACATTTTTTTCTGGCGCTGGGCGACCACCATGCGGGTGTCAAAAATGCGCGTCTTGAGCATGGCGCGCATACCCGCACGCAATACCTCGGTCGACACGCCTTCAGCCCACGGGCCAAGGGCCTGGCCCTGATCATCGAGCACGCGAATCAGGCCTTTGGCCAGGTCGGCGGTGTCGGCAGGTTCTACGTCCACAGGGGGTTTGCGCACCGAACCGGCATCGGTCAGGCGCAGGTAACTGAAGTCGGTCTTGCAGCCTGGGCGGCCAGACGGTTCGGGAACGTGCAGGCGCAGCGGTGCATATTCATTCATGGCTTTCTCTACGCTCGATCTTGTCGTGTTTATTAGGCGCGGGAGCTAGGTGGACGATCTGTCTGATAAAAGACGTGATCTTGTCCTACAACAATCATATTCCTGACAGTGAAGAATATTTCTCTGTAGTTCGTTGTGCTTTGCAGCATTTAAGGATAAGAATTCTGCATAAACATAAAAAACAGGTGTTTTTGTCTCATGCGCAAGCTAGATCGAACCGATATCGGGATTCTCAACAGCCTTCAGCAGAATGCGCGCATCACCAACGCGGACCTTGCGCGTTCGGTAAACCTGTCGCCAACGCCCTGTTTCAACCGGGTCAAAGCCATGGAAGAACGTGGCCTGATCCGCGAGCAGGTGACCTTGCTCGACGCCGATATGCTGGGGCTGCACGTCAATGTGTTTATCCATGTCAGCCTGGAAAAACAGGTCGAGGAAGCCCTGCAGCATTTTGAAGCGGCGATCTCCGATCGCCATGAAGTCATGGAGTGCTATTTGATGGCGGGTGACCCGGACTATCTGATCCGGGTACTGGTGCCCAGCATCCAGGCGCTGGAGCGTTTTATGATGGACTTTTTGACCAAGGTGCCCGGCGTGGCCAATATCCGCTCCAGCTTCGCGCTCAAACAGGTGCGCTACAAAACCGCGTTGCCGCTGCCCCCCGGTGGGCTGACACTGGAAGAGTGATTTACACCCGCAGCCGCCAGCGCTCGTTGAAACGCAGATCGACCACGGCCAGTGGCTCTACGTCAATCAGGTTGAAGGACGCCGTGCTTGCGGCCAGCGCATGCAAAATGGCGGCGCGGATAACAAAGGGGTGAGTGACCACGGCAAAATGGCCTTCCTCGCGAAACTCATCCAGCCAGGCACTGATCCGCAGGCAGAGGTCTTGCACGGATTCGCCGCCGTGGGGCGCTGAATGCGGGTTATTGATCCAGCTGGTCAGGCCCTGGGGCATGCTCTGTTGCAGATCTGACAGGCGCAGCCCTTGCCAGTCACCAATATCGTAGTCCCCCAGCGCGGGAATGATTTCAATCTCGCCGCCCAGCGCCTGGGCTGTTTGCAAGGTGCGGGTTTCGGGGGCGCACAGGATGCGTACCGGCTTTTTCAGCTTTGCACTGATGTCAGCGACCAGCAGCAAGCCCTTCGGATCAGCTGGTTCATCCAGGGCAAAGCGGCCCAGACGCTGCGCTTCGGTGCGGGCATGACAAATAAAGCTGAGGCGGGTGGGCATGCTTAAGTCCTTGCGGGAGAGGCGTGGTATCTGGTTGCGGGTTACTGCGTGTGCTCGCCCTTAAAGTCAGTTTAGGCGAGTATTATGACCGCGTATTTCACTCTCAAGGTACTTTGCAATGTCTGCTGCTCTCTTGAAAAAACTCCTCAATACCGCTGCATTGCTGACACTCATGGCCGGTGCCAGTGCGGCGTTTGCCCATGCCCACCTCGAATCATCGACACCTGCGGCTGCTAGTACGGTCAACAGTGCCAGTGAATTGCGCCTGGTATTTACCGAAGGCGTGGAGCAGGCGTTTACCAAGGTTGTGATCAGCCATGACCAGACGCCGGTGGCGGTGAGCAGCATCAAGACCGAGCCTGCGAACAAGAAAGTCCTGATCGTTACTCCGGCGCAACCGCTGCCAGCAGGCAACTATCAGGTGAAGTGGAACGCAGTATCTGTGGATACCCACAAGAGTGCAGGCGATTACAGCTTTACGGTGAGCAACTGAGTTGACTGTCAGCGCCATGGTTGTCTGCCGGTTTGTGCATTTTAGTGTGCTGTTGCTGATGTTCGGGGCCTGTGCGTTCAGGCCCTTGTTGCTTCGCGCCTGGCCATCTTTCGAGATTGATCGGCAACTGTGCCAGGTCAGTCGCTTACTGGCGTGGCTGGGGTTGCTCAGTGGCTTGGCCTGGTTGCTGCTGACCACCCATTCAATGGCAGGCAGTTGGTCTGAAACGCTGGATCCAGCCACGCTGTGGTTGGTGCTGGGGAGTACTTTTTTCGGACAGGTCTGGGCTTTTCATCTGCTGTTCTGCGTGCTGTTGCTGATCACCCTGCATGCCCGTGCCGGGTTGAACATTGTCTGGTTGCTGAGCTTTCTGTTGCTGGCCACTCTGGCGCCGGTGGGGCACGGTGCGATGCTCGATGGCTGGCGCGGGCAACTGCTGATGCTCAACCAGTTAGTTCACCTGGTGTGTGTCGGGGCCTGGATCGGTGGGCTGTTGGGTTTGCTGATGATCCTGGTGCGCCCGACCGGGCAAGCGGTGGGCACGGTATTGCAGCGCTTCAGCAATCTGGGGTTTGTGCTGGTTGCCGGAATCATTCTGACCGGATTGATCAATACCCGGGTGTTGACTGGAGTGCTCTGGCCTACGCCTTTGTTTGAAGGTTTCGCACTGATCCTGCTGATCAAGGTGACATTGGTAGGCGTGATGCTACTTCTGGCGCTGTTCAACCTGGTAATGAGCCGCTTGGGGCACTTTGCCGTTTTACGGAGCAGTGTGGCGCTTGAATGGTTTTTCGGGATGATGGCCGTGGCCGCCGTTTCACTGTTGGGAACCCTGCCACCGTTGATGGCGGGTTAAAAATCTTGTAATTGTGGGAGCGGGCTTGCTTTCGATGTAGGCGGCGCGGTCTGACAGGCAAACCGCGTGGCTGCCATCGCAGGCAAGCCAGCTCCCACAGGTCTGCAGCGCGACTTGATTTAAAGCCCGTAAATGAGGCCTAAATCAACAAAAACACGCCCAGCAACCCACCAAACACCAACCATTTTTCTGCGTAGTAACGTGTACGGTTGCGTTTTTTCAGTTCCTTGCCGCGCAGACGAATCTTGTATAACCGGGTAAATGCACGGTTCAGGGCGCCGGTTTTGTCGCTGGCATCGTTAGGTGAACTGGCAGACGCCATCACCGTGCGGCTAAACCACTGATTGAAGGCGCTGGCCCAGCGATATTGCATCGGGCGTTCGATATCGCAGAACAGGATGATGCGGTTTTTATCGGTGGTATTTTCGGCGTAATGGATAAAGGTTTCGTCGAAAATCACCGCTTCGCCGTCACGCCACGCATAGTTTTGCCCGTCGACATTGATATAGCAGCCCGGGTCATTGGGCGTGTCCAGGCCCAAGTGGAAACGCAGTGAGCCGGCATAAGGGTCGCGGTGGCGCACCAGCTTCGAGCCCGGCGGCAATTCGGCAAACATGGCGGCCTTGATCGTACCGATGCCGTTGAGCAATTCGATGGTTCGCGGGCACAACTCGACCGCTGAAGGATGATTATCGCCATACCATTTCAGATAAAAGCGCTTCCAGCCGCTTTTGAAGAAGGAGTTGAAACCTACGTCATTCGGCTGTTCGGATCGCTTGATTTCGCCTGCCTGCATCAGGTTTCGCGCTTCTTCGCGAATCTCCTGCCAATGGTCCTGCAAGGGCTGCAACTCGGGGAAGTCGGCAGGTTTCAGATACGGCTGGCTGGGAACCTTGGAAAACAAGTAAAGGAAGCAGTTGATAGGCGCCAGAAAGGTGGAGTGATCGCTCAGTTGACGACCCAATTTATGGCGAACTTTGCCCCGCAGGTGCACATATGCAATGGACAAAACGTAAACAGCAATAATGATGAGTTTCAAAAGTATCGTCACAAGTCAGGAGAAACGCAGCCCTGCAAACACGCAACTGGCCCGATACTCCGCAGGAAATATCGGGCCGTGGTGTCGCTTTGTGGGAGCCAATGCGTAAGGTTAAAGCAGCACTTTGGGCATTTTCCAGCTTTTCATGACGTTTTTGTCATCTTTGCTTACAGTCTTTGGTCGTGTTGCGGGCAGGGCTCTGGTATGGGGAAAGGCCTTTTATGCCTCGTCAATACGGCTTTTATTCATGATGGCATCGACTTCGGCGGCATTCGGTGCTGTGGCGGGGCCCTTGCGGGTGACGGCCAATGCCGCGGCGGCATTGGCCCGTGCCGCGGCTTGCGGCGTGCTGTACCCGGCGGCCAATGCGGCAATCATCACCCCCGTGTGAGCGTCTCCGGCGCCGTTGCTGTCGATCGCCCGCACCTTGAACCCGGCAATATGCTGCTGGCTGTGTTTAGTGCTGATCCAGCAGCCCTGCGGGCCGTCGCGCACAACGATGACGCAGTCACCTGGCAGGCGGCCCGGCAGGGCGGCCATGGCGTCTGCCAGTGAGGTAGTGCTGGTGAAGCTCTGTGCTTCAGCGCTATTGCTGGTCCAGAGGTTCAGGCTCGGCAACAGCGCGTCAAGCAACTGCGGTTCGATATCGGCCAGTAACGGGCCGGGGTCGAAGGATAGATGCACGTCGGCTGCCAGGCTCAGAATCCAGCTCAACAGTGGCCGGGCTTTATCGCTATGCAGCAGGCTGTAACCGCTGACATAGACGTAATCGTCCGGCTGGACGCTGACCTGTGCCAGATCGTCGGCAGACAACCCGCCTTCGGCGCCGATACAGGAAATAAAGGTGCGCTCGGCGCTGGCTTCGGTGAGCGCAACGCACAATCCGGTGTCCTTGCCCGGGTCGACGGGCAAGGACATTTGGATGCCTTCGGCGTGCATCGCCTGACGCGCCAGGTCACCGAACTGGCCCTGGCCATGGCGCCCCAGATACACACTCTGTAACCCGTTACGCTGGGCAGCGGCCATTACATTGAAGCCACCGCCTGGGTGAAAGCTGGCGCTATGGGCCAGGGCATCGCCACCGGAACGGGGCAGGGTGTCCAGTGCCATGGCCAGGTCGACGATGACCTGGCCGGTATGCAGCAATCTAGCCATGCGCGGCATCCACTGCAGCGTGGCGACGGTCTTTGGCGCCACCCATCAGGGCATACAAACCACCCGCGACAACGAATGTCATGACCCAGCCAAGACCGTTATGGCCCAGCCATGAATCGGCCAGCGGCCCGACAAACCAGTCGGCATCCGAACTGCCGACCCGGGTAAAGCAGAACCCCAGCACCAATGCCACGGCCCAGGCACTCAATGCCCGCCATTCGATGCCGCCCTTGTACCAGTAGGCGCTGCTGGAGCTGACGTCGAGCAGGTCTTTGGCGCTGTAGTAGTGGCGGTGAATCAGATCGACTACAAAGATCGCCACCCAGGCGGTAATTGGAATGGCGGTGAGTGAGATAAAGGTGATGAAAGGCCCGTAGAAGCTATCGGCAAACAGCATGAAGTAAATCGAGCCACAGAAAATCGCCACGATATCCACGACCACGGCCTGTACACGTTTGATCCTTATGCCCAAGGTCAAGGTAGTCAGGCCTGCGGAATAGACTGACAGATGATTGGACAGCAGCAAGCCGCCAAAAGCACTGAGCAGGTAGGGAACGGCCATCCAGGCAGGCAGCATGTTGCGGATTGCGGCAATAGGGTCGGTGGCGGAAGCCAGGTCGTGATTGCCGACTGACAGCAAGCCGCCCAGGGTGATCAGCAACACCAGCGGAATCCCCGCGCCCCAGGCCGCGGAGGCCACCAGTTGTGAGGCGCTGACACTGCGTTTCTGATAACGCGACATATCCGCCCCGGCGTTGGCCCAGCCAATACCGGTGCCGGCAGCCATGATGCCGATGCCGATTATCACCGCGCTCATGGGTGCAGGGCTGGCGCTAAACACACCTTGCCAATCAATGGTGGCGCAGAGAAAGCCGCCGACCAGTAAGTTCAGCGCACCAAACACGTAGGTTGCCCACTTCTGGATGAGCACCAGCGTGGCATGGCCAAGGCCGGAAACTGCGAGGGTCAGCAGGGTGAAAATACCGATAAACACCAGGGTCAGCCCGGGCGCGCTTTTGGCGTCGGTTGGGGTGTTGAACAGGATCGTGCACAGCGACAGCAGCACGAAAGCGGCAGTGGTGGTATTGACCGTTTCCCAGCCGACACGTGAAACAAGTGAAACCAGTGTTGGGGCGATATTGCCGCGTACACCGAAGATTGCCCGCGATAGCGTCAGGCTCGGCGCTCGCCCGCGTCGTCCAGCAATGGAGATAACGCCTACAACGGCGAAGGAACCGGCTGCACCGATCAAGGCGACAATGACGACCTGCCAAATTGCTAACTGATGAAAGGCCACCAGCGTAGCACCCAGCGGTAAACCGAGAATGCTGATATTGGCCGCAAACCAGACCCAGAACAGTTGCTGCGGATTTCCATTGCACTCGTTTTCGGGAACAGGCTCTATGCCGCGTGTTTCCAGTTGCCCGGCACTGTGCCCGGCGTCAGGGGATGTCATGGAGTGTGGCTCCTGATGCGGTTGTTATCGTTGTACGCAGCGTATGTGTACACCTGGCCTCGGGTCTGAGGCCAGGTGTTTGCTGTCCATGGCAGGGTGTTATGTGTTGCGAAGTGTCAGCAGGTCGCGTACCAGCGGCTCCAGTTGCAGGCTGTTGACCTCGACGATCTGTTCGATCAGCGCCGCTGGCCAGTGTTCCAGCCCGCCGCAGGCACCCAGCATGGCGCCGAGGATGGCGGCTATGGTGTCGGTATCGCCGCCAATGCTGGCGGCCATGCACAGGGCATCGAAACTGTTCAGGTCGCCGTTCGCTACACGTTGTGCGAGGGCAAAGGCGGCAACGACAGATTCTTGAGAAGCGACCGAAGTGCCGATCACGTCATACAACAGGTCGCCGATATTGTCAGGGTTGCATTCGTGACTTGCGTGCCTGGCCCAGCGAATACGCGGGCCTATCCGGCCGCCAGCCACCCAGTGGCCATGGTGTTCCGCCATAAACGCCATTTCGGTGCCCGCATTGAGGGCGTGTTCAAGTTTTTTGCCATTGAGCCCGCTGGAAATGACGGCGGCGACGGCGGCTGCGCTGGCAATCCCAAGGCTGGTGTTGTGAGTCACCTGGCACGCCTGAACAACCGCCTTGATAAAGCGTTCCGGCTGGTTGATATCGCTGGCGATGCCCACCGGGGCGATGCGCATGGCCGCACCGTTGGTGGTGCCATAACGGCCGGACTGTTCTGGGCTGTGGCCAGCGAGGATCATCTCGATCGCGCGCTTGGTCGACGGCCCCAGCAGATCCTGGGAGCCTTTGGCCTGCATGGTGGACTCCCAGGCAATCAGGCCCTGGGCAAGCAGGTGGGGGTCAATATTGCCCTGGCCTTCGACCAGCAGTTGCCCGACCAGAATGGCTTGCTCAGTATCATCGGTGATTGAACCGGCGATCATGCCCGGGGCAATGGGTTGATCGGCCGGGGCGTTTTCAAGCGTTGTAATGTGCCCGAAGCGGGTCAGAATTTGCCCGCGGCTGAACGACTGGGTGGGCATGCCCAGGGCATCACCCAGTGCCAAGCCATAAAAAGCACCGAGCGCTCGATCCATCGATGTCATGTAGGTGTTCCAAACGAGTGGTACATACGAAAGTGCAGCGGATCGAGCCAGCTTTCGACCATTTCCATCAAGCGGCCCTGGCGGTCGTAAGTGGTGCGTAATGCCTTGAGAAAAACCGTTCCGGCCGGGCGCCCGAGCAAAAGGGCGTCTTCTTCGTTGAGCGGTTCGGCACCAATCCACTGGTCGCCCCTGTCGCCCACAAAGCCGTAAGCCGCCAGGGTTATAGTCAGTGAGTCATCAATCAGTCCTACCCTTGGCAAGCCTTCAAGGCCCCCGGTGGCAGGCATGAGCGAGCGCTCCAGAGAGATTGCCGTGCCATCATCTCGACGGCGGCGGCGTTCCAGAATGATAAATTGGCTCAAGCCAAATTGATGGAGCAGGTCTGGGCGCTCTATGGCCTCGAGGCGAAGCAGCTCTGTATGAATCCGGGCTCCGGTACTGGCCAGGGCCTGAGTCCAGCCATTGTTCTGGTCTAGCGTAATACCGTCATACGTGACGATGGCGCCGCCTTCGTTTTGCGTAGCAATATATTTTCGCCTTTCCAGTTCAGCCAGTGCTGCGCGCAACGTACTGGGGCTTACACGCAGTTCTTGAGCTAATTGGTCTTCTCCTGGCAGTAAATTACCATCTTCCAGCAGACCGCTTTCGATACGGTGGACGAGTTCGTCGACCACCCGTTGTTGTTTGTTGAATCGAACCTGTTTGATCATGCCAAAAGTAATAGCTCAGCAATTGAGGTTCGGCAATATTCGAATCCCGATTTAATCCATATATTGTTGGCCGTAACGGCAACTCAGGGGCCGGAGGGTGCGCCTTGGGCCGGTGGTGATATCACGGCCCAAGGCTGATGCAGACGGGAAGGGGGATTAGCCGCAAGCTTTGAGGTTGACCGGGCCAACGAACTCGTTGCCACGACCCATCACGCAGGCTACGGCCTGATTGCGTTGGCGTTCCCAGGCTTGCACGGGGTAGGTCTTGTTCCACGCCTGGTAGAGCTGCTGGTCCTGTTTTGAAAGCCGCAAATTGTATTGCTTGCTCATGTAAAAGTAGGTGCGCGCGATCATGCCGCGGATGGAAGGCCGGGGCATGACCTTTTTGGACTTGAAATCGACCTGTGTCAGACACGAGCCATATTGGCCCTTTTGCACCGGCAGCCAGCCAAAACTGAAGTTGCTTCTATCCCCGTTAACCTCACCAATGCTGGGCACCAGATTGTGCAGGTCCGCTTCCGCAACCTTGTACACCGGGTCGTTGCGAGTGCAGTTTTTACGTCCGCCACTTTGCCAGCATTGGCGTTGATGGCCGATCTGCCAGGCGGGAACGATATGTTCCCACTCGATACGTGCGGCCCGGTTGGCATTCTTGCGCGGGATATAGCCACAGGCTTTCAGGTCGATGCGGTTGCCAGTGTATTTGCAACCGCAATAAAACTCGGTGGACTGCGGTGCGTAGAGCTTCCAGGCGACTTTCTTGGCTTCGCTGAAGGTTTGCGGAGCAGCAGCTTGTGCGCTTAAAACGGTAAAGAGACTGGCCAGTGCCAGTAAACAAACCCTCATCGACTCAATCTTCCTCAGGCACGGTCCAGAAAACGTTGATGGCGCCATCATCGCGATAGGCAATGGTGACGTTGTCGTTTTCGGAAATTTCTTCGATCAGGCGTTCCCAGAACTCCGGGTTGTCGCCTTCCAGTCGTTCAAGCACCGCCATCTTGTCTTTTTGCGCTTTGGGCGAACTGATGATTTTTTGTATGCGTGTGCCGAAAATTTCGTAGGGGCTGGGTGGGGTCGGCGCTTTCGCCGCTTTTTTAGCCATGATCCGATCCTTGCTGAGCTGTATGCGCATACAGTATTTAACTGCGCCGGATTTGGCAACTGTTTGGTGCTTGGGCAAGCAATCCGGCGATTGGTTCGGACGCAAAAAAAAGCCGCCTTCCGGTGGGAAGGCGGCTTTGTTGAATCGCAAGTGCTTGATACCTGGGGTTTAGTACTCCCAGAACATCCGCTGCAGCTCTTTGCTGTCCTGGGTTTTGGTCAGTGCGACCATGGCCAGGATGCGGGCTTTCTGCGGGTTCAGGTCGTGGGCCACTACCCAGTCATTCTTGTCGTCTGGCTGTTCTGCGTTACGCAGTACGAAGCCGCCGTTGTTGACGTGGGAAGAACGAATGATTTGCACGCCATCCTTACGCAGGGCTTGCAAGGTTGGCACCACACTCGAGGCCACTGAACCGTTGCCTGTACCTGCGTGGATAATGGCCTTGGCGCCGGATTGGGCCAGTGCCTTGTAGGCAGTGTCGTCAACGTTGCCGTAGGAGTAGGCGATGCCTACGTTTGGCAGGCTCTTGATGTCTTTAATGTCGAACTCGGAATCCATGGTGTGGCGCTTGGCAGGCAAGCGGAACCAGTAGGATTTGCCTTCAACCACCATGCCCAGCGGGCCCCATGGGCTTTTGAAGGCTTCGGTCTTGATGTTGATCATTTTGCTGACATCACGGCCGGACTGGATTTCGTCGTTCATGGTGACCAGCACGCCTTTGCCACGAGCGTCTTTGCTACCGGCAACTGCGACGGCGTTGTACAGGTTGAGCATGCCGTCAGCCGACATGGCAGTGCCCGGGCGCATGGAACCTACCACGACGATCGGCTTGTCGGTTTTTTCAACCAGGGTCAGGAAGTACGCGGTCTCTTCCAGGGTATCGGTACCGTGGGTGATCACGATGCCATCGACATCATCGCGATCGGCCAGCTCGGCAACCCGGCGGCCCAACTGCAGCAGGTTTTCGTTGGTGATGCTCTCGGATGCAATTTGCATCACTTGCTCACCGCGAACGTTTGCCAATTGGCTAAGTTCGGGAACACCGGCAATCAGTTTGTCGATGCCGACTTTGGCTGCGGTGTAAGTAGCGCTGTTTGCCGCACTTGCGCCCGCGCCGGCAATGGTGCCGCCAGTGGCCAGAATGATTACGTTGGGTTTGGTGGCAGCTTCTTGTGCCTGGGCTGCTGGCAGTGCCAGCAGAAGGGCCAGGGCGCCTGGAATAATGGTTTTCAACACAGCATTTTTCATTGTTTTATCTCTTATTAGTGAGTGTGCCGATGTATGCACACCGTGCACGGCACGAACCATCCTTTGGCTGCGTGCGGTGTGAGGGGAAGCACTATCCATGCCATCGCTAGAGACTCTATATGATGAATATAAGTTAATGATTTATAAGGAAATATGTATCTAGATGGATTGTTCGTTTTGACCCTGGACGGTTTCCCGAACAAAAGCGGATTTTCTGTTCGGAGATTCGAATGCGCATTGATCGAGTATCGGCAGTTTTTCACGTTGACAAATAACAGGCGGTTTTCCATAGTGAGGATCAAGCAAACGTTTGCGCGGCGTTTTTGTCAGCCTGTTCCGGCAGGCTCTCAAGCATGACCTATTGCCAGTTACACGGCTGTTGGCACTCAGGCGTAGCGCGGGCAGGACGTTGCTCACAATAATCATAAGATCGGAGTTACTTCCATGAAGCTGCCATTTGCTGGACGCCTTCTCGCTGTCGCCATGCTGGCTGCGGCATCCCTTACGCTCCCTCTCGCTCATGCGGACACCCCGCAAAAACCCAAAGTCGGGCTGGTGATGAAATCGTTGGCCAACGAGTTCTTCGTCACCATGCAAAAGGGCGGTGAGGACTATCAAAAAGCCAATGCGGCCAGTTTTGACCTGGTCTCCAATGGCATCAAGAATGAAACCGACACCGCCGGCCAGATCGACATTATCAATCAGATGATCATCGCCAAGGTCGATGCCCTGGTGATTGCTCCTGCAGATTCCAAGGCCCTGGTTTCAGCCATCAAAAAAGCCAAGGATCGCGGGATTGTCGTGGTCAATATCGACAATCAGCTGGACCCTGAAGTGCTGAAAAGCAAAGGTATCGAAGTGCCATTTGTGGGGCCCAACAATCGGCAGGGTGCCCGCGAAGTGGGTGAGTACCTGGCTACCAAACTGCAGGCAGGCGATGAAGTGGGGATCATCGAGGGTGTCTCGACCACCACCAATGCTCAGATGCGCACCGCAGGCTTCAAGGATGCAATGACCGCTGCCGGTATGAAAATCGTGCCGGTGCAGTCGGGTAATTGGGAAATCGACGGTGGCAACAAGGTCGCAGCGGGCATGCTCAGCGAGTACCCGAATCTGAAAGCCATCCTGGCAGGCAACGACAGCATGGCGCTGGGCGCGGTGTCGGCAATCCGTGCTGCAGGCAAGGCTGGTAAGGTCCAGGTCGTAGGCTATGACAATATCGATGCAATCAAGCCGATGTTGAAAGATGGCCGGGTACTGGCAACGGCCGATCAGGCTGCAGCCAAGCAGGCCGTTTTTGGTATTGAAACCGCGCTCAAGCTGGTCAAAAAAGAGCCGGTCGAGAACCTTAAGGACGGTGTCATCGATACCCCTGTGCAACTGGTCACCAACAAGTAATCCAACTCGCTGTCGCAGGCACCTGCCCGGTTGGACAGGTGCCCGGAGATAATGTCATGTCTGCACCTGATGCCAGCGTGGTCCTCACGGTCAGCGGGATTGGTAAAACCTATACACAACAGCCGGTACTGGCAGGCATTGATTTGTCGCTGTATCGCGGCGAAGTGCTGGCCCTGACCGGGGAGAATGGCGCCGGAAAAAGCACCCTGTCGAAGATCATCGGCGGTCTTGAAGTGCCGACCCTGGGGCAAATGCAATTCAATGGTCAGGCCTACGCTCCCGGCAGCCGATCGCACGCCGAGAAGCAGGGAGTGCGCATGGTCATGCAGGAGCTGAACCTGCTGCCCACCCTGACCGTAGCGGAAAACCTGTTTCTGGATAACCTGCCCGGGCATCTGGGCTGGATCAACCGCAAGCAATTGCGTAAAGCGGCGATTGAGGCCATGGCTCAGGTTGGCCTGGAGGCGATAGATCCGGACACCCTGGTCGGTGAGCTGGGTATTGGCCATCAGCAGATGGTCGAGATCGCCCGCAACCTGATTGGCGACTGCCATGTGCTGATTCTGGATGAACCCACCGCGATGCTCACGGCCCGTGAAGTCGAGATGCTCTTTGTGCAGATCGAACGGCTGCAGGCCCGTGGCGTGGCGATTGTGTACATATCGCACCGGCTTGAAGAGCTGGCCCGTGTGGCGCAGCGCATTGCCGTGTTGCGAGATGGTTGCCTGGTGTGCGTCGAGCCGATTGCCGATTACAGCAGCGAGCAACTGGTGAATCTGATGGTGGGGCGTGAGCTGGGTGATCAGTTGGACTTGGGCCCACGCACCTTGGGGGACGTGGCGCTCAAAGTTTCTGCGATCAGTCGCTCGGACAAGGTGCGAGATGTCTCTTTCGAAGTCAGAAAAGGCGAAGTTTTCGGTATTTCCGGGCTGATCGGGGCGGGGCGTACAGAGCTGCTGCGTTTGATCTATGGCGCTGATTTACCCGACAGCGGCACCGTTGCCGTCGGCGCGCCGGCGCAGGTGGTTAGCATTCGCTCGCCAGCCGATGCGGTTAAGCAGGGTATTGCCCTGATTACCGAGGATCGCAAGGGCGAAGGGCTGCTGCTGAGCCAGTCGATCAGCGCCAATATCGGCTTGGGCAATATGCACCAGGTCTCCAGGGGCGGTGTGGTTGACGGTCAGCAGGAGGCAGCACTGGCCCGGCGCCAGATCGACGCAATGGGCATCCGCAGCAGCGGCCCGGAGCAAGTAGTCTCGCAACTTTCCGGTGGTAACCAGCAGAAGGTGGTCATTGGTCGCTGGCTGGAGCGTGACTGCACGGTGCTGCTGTTCGACGAGCCCACGCGCGGAATCGACATCGGCGCCAAGTTCGATATTTACCGGTTGCTGGGTGAGTTGACGCGCAAAGGCAAGGCGCTGGTGGTGGTGTCGAGCGACCTGCGTGAGTTGATGTTGATCTGTGACCGCATCGGTGTGCTGTCTGCGGGGCGTCTGATCGATACGTTTGAACGTGACAGCTGGAGCCAGGAGCAGTTGCTGGCCGCGGCCTTTGCCGGTTATCAAAAAAGAGATGCGCTGCTCACAGAAGCGGCGCCACAGGAAACCCTATGAAAACCACCCTCGCGCCGCGAAAAAACGCTCAAAACTACTATGGCATGGGCACTTACCTGGGGCTGGCTGGCGCCTTGCTGGCCATGATCATTCTGTTTTCCAGCCTGAGCGATCACTTTTTCTCCTATGACACGTTAAGCACCCTGGCCAATCAGATCCCGGATCTGATGGTGTTGTCGGTGGGCATGACCTTTGTACTGATTATTGGCGGCATCGATCTGTCGGTAGGCTCGGTGCTGGCCCTCGCAGCGTCCACCGTCAGCGTCGCGATTCTGGGCTGGGGTTGGAGCATCTTGCCTGCCGCCCTGCTGGGCATGGGCTGTGCGGCGCTTGCCGGAACCATTACCGGCTCCATCACGGTGGCCTGGAAAATCCCCTCTTTTATTGTCTCGCTGGGGGTACTGGAAATGGCCCGGGGCGCGGCCTACCAGATGACAGGCTCACGCACGGCCTATATCGGTGACGCTTTCGCCTGGCTTTCAAACCCGATTGCCTTCGGCATTTCCCCCGCGTTTATCATCGCCTTGCTGATTATCGTTGCTGCCCAGGCGGTGCTCACCCGCACTGTGTTTGGCCGTTATCTGATCGGCATTGGCACCAACGAGGAGGCCGTGCGCCTGGCAGGTATCAATCCAAAGCCCTACAAGATTCTGGTCTTCAGCCTGATGGGCTTGTTGGCCGGGGTGGCGGCACTGTTCCAGATCTCGCGCCTTGAAGCGGCAGATCCGAATGCCGGCTCTGGCCTGGAATTGCAGGTAATTGCGGCAGTGGTGATTGGTGGCACCAGCCTGATGGGCGGGCGTGGTTCGGTCATCAGTACGTTCTTTGGGGTGCTGATTATTTCGGTACTGGCTGCAGGGCTTGCGCAAATCGGCGCGACGGAGCCGACAAAGCGTATTATTACCGGTGCTGTCATTGTGATAGCAGTGGTATTGGACACCTACCGCAGTCAACGTGCACAGCGACGGAACTGAGCAATGGCAACGATTAAAGATGTCGCGGCAATGGCAGGCATTTCCTATACAACGGTTTCCCATGTTCTGAACAAGACCCGCCCGGTGAGCGAACCGGTGCGGCTCAAGGTTGAGGAGGCCATTGCTCGCCTCGAATATGTCCCCAGTGCGGTGGCGCGCTCGCTCAAGGCCAAGACCACAGCCACTATCGGTTTGTTAGTGGCCAATAGCCTGAACCCCTACTTTGCCGAGCTGGCGCGAGGTATCGAGGACTACTGCGAGCGCAACAACTATTGCGTGATCCTGTGTAACTGCGACGACGACCCGGAAAAACAGAGCAATTACCTGCGGGTGTTGCTTGAAAAACGGGTAGATGGCCTGGTGGTGGCTTCCGCCGGCGGTGATATGGGAATGGCCAGCGGGCTGGTCGGGGTGCGCACGCCAATGGTCATAGTCGACCGCAGTCTCGAGGGTGTAGAGGCTGATCTGGTGTGCATCGATCACGAATTGGGCGCTTACCTGGCTACCCGGCACTTGCTTGACCTGGGCCATCGTGCCATTGCCTGTATTGGCGGGCCGGCAATCACTCGTGTTGCACAGTTGCGCATGGCCGGTTATCTGCGGGCCTTGGCCGAGGCGGGGGTTACGGCGCCCGGGCACTGGATGGTCGAGAGCGATTTCAGCAGTGTTGGGGGCTATCAGGCGGCAGTCGGGCTTCTGGAACACAACCCGCCATCGGCGATATTTGCCTGCAACGACATGATGGGTATCGGTGTGTTGCGCGCAGCTGCAGAGCGCAATATTCGTGTGCCGCAGCAGTTGTCGGTGATCGGTTTTGATGATGTGCAGATGAGCCGCTATGTGTACCCGTCGTTGACGACTGTCGGGCAGTCAATTTTGCAATTGGGCGAAATTGCCGCGCAGTTGCTGTTGCGCCGTATCGCATCGCCCGGGCGTGCAGTGGAACAACGCATCGTCAAGCCCGAGATTGTGTTGCGCGAGTCCACCCGGGCTTATGTCGATGCAGTGTTCAAGTATCCCCAATCAATCACCGGATGAGTGTTGATACATGCAAGCAAATGTAGTGGTGGTTGGCAGCCTGAACATGGACCTGGTGACGCGTACGCAGAGGTTGCCGCGCCCGGGAGAAACGGTGTTCGGACAGTCCTTTGCGACGGTTCACGGAGGCAAGGGGGCCAATCAGGCGGTGGCAGCGTCACGTCTGGGTGCGGCTGTGGCCATGGTCGGATGTGTTGGCAGTGATGCCTATGGCTTACAGCTGCTCGACGGGCTGAAAGCTGACCGCATTGACTGTCAGGCCGTGCGCAGCGTACCGGGCAGTGCCAGCGGCGTAGCACTGATCACGGTTGCTGCTGACGGTCAGAACAGCATTGTGGTAGTGGCAGGCGCCAATGGCTGCCTGGAGCCTGAAGATATCAAGGCCTTTGATCAGGTTTTGCGAGGCGCCCAGGTGCTTGTTTGCCAACTTGAAGTGCCGATGCAAACGGTAGGTTATGTGCTTGGTCGCGGGCGCGAACTGAATAAAACCGTGATTCTCAACCCGGCCCCGGTCAGTGGCCCGTTACCAGGGCAGTGGTACGACGCGATCGATTACCTGATACCGAATGAGAGTGAGGCCTGGGCCCTGAGTGGCGTGGTGGTTGACTCTCTTGAGTCGGCAGAGCTTGCTGCCCGCCAGTTGCTCCAGCTGGGCGCGCGCAAGGTCATTGTCACCCTGGGTGCCCAGGGCGCGCTGTTTGTCAGTGCGCAGCGTGTTGCGCACTTTGCTGCGCCCAGGGTTGAAGCGCTCGATGCTACGGCGGCGGGCGATACATTTGTCGGAGGCTTTTCTGCCGCGCTGGCGGCGGGGATGGCTGAAGATGACGCTATTCGCTTTGCGCAGGTTGCAGCAGCGTTATCGGTAACCCGTGCCGGTGCTCAACCATCCATTCCTGTGTTGCATGATGTTCAGGGTTTTAGCGCACCATGAAAAAAACACCACTGCTCAATATTGCCCTGTCGCGGCTGGTTGCTTCGCTGGGGCATGGCGATATCGTTGTGATCGCCGATGCCGGTTTGCCTGTGCCCAAAGGGGTTGAGCTGATTGACCTGGCCCTGACCCAGGGCGTGCCGGATCTTGCCAGTACGCTACGCACCCTGCTCAGCGAGATGCAGGTGCAAAACCATGTGCTGGCCCACGAGCTGTTGCTGGCACCTTGCCCGGCGCTGTCATGCATTGAGGCGCTTGCCGGAAAAGGGGAGTTGGGTTCGCAGAGCCTGCTTTCCCATGAGGCTTTCAAGGAATTGTGCCTACGTGCAAAAGCGATTGTTCGCACAGGTGAGTGCCAGCCGTACTGCAATATTGCCCTGGTATCAGGCGTAATCTTTTAGATAAACACTACATGGAGTTGGTTATGCCGCTTTTTACCCGTTTGTTTCAGTCGTTGATCAGGAGTGTGGTTCTTTTGTCCGCCATTACGATGTCGAGTGTTCACGCAGCAGACAAGATTGATCTGATTATCGATACCGACCCTGGCGCGGATGATGTTGTGGCGCTGCTGCTGGCGCTGGCGTCACCCGAGCAGTTGAATGTGCGGGCGATTACCACCGTGGCAGGCAATGTGCGGCTGGACAAGACCTCGCGTAATGCCCGCCTGGCGCGGGAGTGGGCAGGGCGCGAAGAGGTTCCGGTCTATGCCGGGGCACCAAAGCCGCTGGTACGTACCCCGATTTACGCCGAAAACATCCATGGCCAGGAGGGGGTGACCGGTGTGCCGGTGCATGAGCCTGCCAAAGGGCTTGAGTCGGCCAATGCGGTTAACTACCTGATTGATACCTTGCGTGCGGCCAAACCGGGCAGCGTGACCATTGCCATGCTCGGCCCGCAGACAAACCTGGCCTTGGCCTTGATCCAGGCGCCCGATATCACCAAGGGCATCAAGGAAGTCGTCGTCATGGGCGGGGCCCATTTCAATGGTGGCAATATTACGCCGGTCGCCGAATTCAATCTCTATGCCGACCCCCATGCTGCTGAGGTTGTTTTGAACAGCGGTGTAAAACTGACCTATGTGCCCCTTGATGTCACCCACAAGATCCTCACCAGTGAGGCACGCCTCAAGCAGATCGCTGCGTTGGGCAATACGGCTGGCAAACTGGTAGGCGATATTCTCAATGAATACGTGAAAGGCGACATGGTGCATTACGGCTTGCCGGGCGGGCCGGTGCACGATGCCAGTGTGATTGCCTACCTGCTCAATCCCGGGTTGTTTTCCGGGCGCGAAGTCAATCTGGTCGTGGACACCCGTGAAGGCCCCACTTTTGGCCAGACCATCCCGGACTGGTACAACACCCTCAATCAGCCGAAAAATGCCTTTTGGGTCGAAAGCGGCGACGCCCAGGGCTTTTTTGATTTGCTGACGGCGCGCTTGGGTCGCTTGAAGTAAGTTGAGCTCGTCCAGGCTCAGGTCAGTTTCGCTGGCTCAGTTTGTCGGTACTTTTCGAAAACCTGGCTGACAAAGGCTCGGGCAGCCTCTGTGCCGAGCTCTTTGACTAAAAGGTCGATGCCGATGATGGCCAGCTCTTCAGGGCTGCCCGGGCTGTAAGAGCACTGTCCTTGATGCCACTTGGCCTTGATATCTGCGTCGATGCTGACTGTTGTCATTGGAGGCTCAGTAAGAGGGGAAAAGTTAAAGGGCGATTTTAGCAAAAAGTCGCCCCGATGCTATCAAGAGACCCCAGTTAATCGTGTCATGGGTATTTTGATGTCTGAATTTGCCCATCCAGGCCTTGGCGCGTGCCACACTTGCATTTTTTTCAGAGGTGCACGGGCCATGCAAATTGATTTGAACGATCCTGAAGGGCTTACCCTTGCTTCGGTACGCCAGATGCTGGCTTCGGCCAGTGACGATGCTCATACGCAATTGCGGGTGAGTCGCGCAGGTTTTGCCTTCATTTCTTCTGGTGTGGTTGGTGGTGCCGATATTGACGGGCTGCTCTTTCGCCTGGAAACCTGGGCGGCAGGCTCGGGTTACGTCGGGAAGGTTGCGGCCAGTGATGAGGTCTGGGTGATGCAGATTTTTAATGCCTTGAAAGACAACTGGCCTAACCCGCCATTTGACTACATTGATGTTTACTGATTCTTAAACATATTTGGCAATGATTAGAGGCGTGCGCTAAATGCCTGCTCGGGCAAACTGCCTGCGCGCTGGTCAAACAAAGGGTGCTGTCAGGCGCCATGCAACCTATGCGCGAAAAAGCTGTCGCAAAGGTTCAGACTTTTTACCTTAAGGAGGCTTCATGTCTTGGAAGCTAGTGTCATTGGGTTCGTTGTTGGCGGTCGTAGCGCTGTCCGGATGCAGTACGTCAGGTTCGGGCAGTGAGCCTGCAGCCGAGGCAGGGCATAGCCGCTGTAATGCCAATGCAGCCGCCTTTGTAATCGGCAAGAAGGCATCGGCCGAGCTGCTGGAGCAGGCTCGCGTCAAAGCCGGTGCGCAGAATGCGCGGGTCTTGATGCCCCACGACGTCATGACGCTCGAGTACCGCTCGGATCGTTTGAACCTGAACACGGATGACCAGGCGGTCATTACCCGCGTGAACTGCGGCTAGTGTCCTGTCTCACAAATACGATACTTTTTTGACGAGTGGCAGTTGTTGTCAGGCAACGCAGCATGGCAACAACAGACGCCGTCAAAAAGGACAGTATTTGCGAGACAGGACAACTAGCGTTGTATCAGGCATAAAAAACCCCGTCACATGGACGGGGTTTTTTTGTTCGAAGGAGATTTACTCCGGACGAACCTGTGCAGCTTGCATACCCTTTTGGCCTTTCT
>Ga0302347_1002211_pt1 | contig 20468 bp, 19 predicted proteins | sample PhyWR1_FD_202178 | JGI IMG/M metagenome (GOLD analysis project Ga0302347, IMG submission 202178) | Leaf surface microbial communities from wheat plants in UC Gill Tract Community Farm, Albany, California, United States - DLSL W.R1 (v2)... | ecosystem: Host-associated > Plants > Phyllosphere >...
GGTAACGTTAAGTGGTTTAATGAGTCCAAAGGATTCGGTTTCATTACTCCGGAAGATGGCAGCAAAGATGTATTCGTACACTTCTCCGCTATCCAGACCAATGGTTTCAAAACTCTGGCTGAAGGTCAGCGTGTAGAGTTCGAAATCACTAACGGTGCCAAAGGCCCTTCTGCTGCAAACGTAACTGCTCTGTAAGTTCAACGACAGCATGAATTCAAAACCCGCTCAACGGCGGGTTTTTTTCGTCCTGAAAATCTCAGCGCGCGCCGGCGGTGGAAAATAACCAGAAGGCGAAGGCCGTCATCGCAAAAGAGCCGAGCAGATTAACCGCCACGTTTAACAGCGCCCAGCCAAAACGGCCAGCCTGTAACAGAAACACCACTTCTGCTGAAAACGTTGAAAACGTGGTCAGCCCCCCGCAAAAGCCGGTAGTGATGAGCAGTTTCCAGACCGGATCGATATCTGTTAGTCGATTAAGCCACGCCAGCCCTGCACCGATGATAAATGCGCCCAGTAGATTGGCGGTTAGCGTGCCGACCGGGATAGCATGATGCAGTGGATTAAATTTCATTCCCAGCCACCAGCGTAATACGCTGCCGGTACCTCCGCCGATAAATACGGCTATCAGGACTTGTAACACAGCCAATACCTGCTATTTGATAATAAAGACGCCAGTGTAACGCCAGCATCGCATTGCTGGAACCCGGGAGTGAATATGATTATTAGTGCCGGACAGTTTGCCGTTACGCCGCAGTGGGAAACAAACGCGCGGATCAGTATAAACCTGATGGCTGAGGCTGCCGGGCAGGGGGCCGCATTACTGGTATTGCCAGAAGCATTGCTGGCACGCCACGACGACGATCCTGATTTATCCGTGAAGTCCGCTCAGCCCCGTGATGGCCCGTTTCTGGCCCTGCTGCGTGAAGAGAGCCGCCACAACGATCTGACGACCATTCTGACCCTGCATGTGCCTTCAGCGCCCGGCAGGGCGGTTAATACGCTGGTGGTCCTGCGCAGAGGCGAGATTATTGCCCACTACGCCAAATTACATCTTTACGATGCGTTTGCTATTCAGGAGTCACGCCGCGTTGACGCCGGTAATAATATCCCGCCGTTGATTGACGTTGCGGGTATGCGAATCGGCTTGATGACCTGCTACGATCTGCGGTTTCCCGAGCTGGCTATCGCCCATGCGCTTCAGGGCGCAGAGATACTGGTTCTTCCGGCCGCCTGGGTTCGCGGGCCGCTGAAGGAGCATCACTGGGCAACATTGCTGGCGGCCAGGGCGCTGGACACGACCTGCTATATGGTCGCGGCCGGTGAATGCGGCAACAAAAATATCGGTCAGAGCCGTATTATAAGCCCTTCTGGCATAACGCTGGCGGGAGCCGATGATACGCCTCAGTTACTTGTTGCTCAGGCTGACAGGGCGACTATTCAGCAGTATCGCGACAAGTTACCGGTATTAGCCAACCGAAAGTTTGCGCCTCCGCAACTATTATGACGTTTTTTTAAACAGAGCTTGATTCACCTTGTTACAGATTGTTATTGTGTCCGCGCCGCAAATGTCCGTTAATAGACTCTGGTTTTTGTGGCGTATTACGCAGCCTGTTTTTTTGAAGAAGGTATTTATGGGTGAGATAAGCATTACCAAACTGCTGGTCGTGGCAGCACTGATTATCCTGGTGTTTGGTACGAAGAAACTCCGTACGCTGGGCGGAGACCTCGGTACGGCCATCAAGGGCTTCAAAAAAGCCATGAACGACGATGACGCTACGGCGAAGAAAACCGTGGAAGGCGACGTTACGGCAGAACGGATCGCGCATAAAGATTAAGCGCACGCGAAGGCCTGCGAAAAAAAAACCGGCACATCAGATGGCCGGTTTTTTTTAAGGCAAATGTAAGCGAGTGTATCTCGCTTATTTGACCTCAAGTCCTTTCGCCTGCAAATCGGCGTGGTAGGACGAGCGAACAAACGGTCCGCAAGCCGCGTGGGTAAAGCCCATCGCCAGCGCTTCAGCTTTCATTTCATCAAACTCATCCGGGCTGACGTAGCGCTGTACGGCAAGGTGATGGCGGCTCGGTTGCAGATACTGGCCAAGCGTTAGCATTGTCACGCCGTGACGACGCAGATCGCGCATCACTTCGATGATTTCAGCATTGGTTTCACCTAAACCCACCATCAGACCCGATTTGGTCGGGATCTCCGGATGCGCTTCTTTAAAGCGTTCCAGCAGTTTCAGGGACCAGTTATAATCCGCGCCAGGGCGCACCTGACGATAAACGCGCGGCACGTTCTCCAGATTGTGGTTGAACACATCGGGTGGCGTTGCATTAAGAATTTCCAGCGCCCGATCCATACGGCCACGAAAATCCGGAACCAGCGTTTCGATGCGAATGGTCGGGCTTTTTTCACGGATCGCACTAATGCAGTCGGCAAAGTGCTGCGCGCCGCCGTCGCGTAAATCATCGCGATCCACGGAAGTGATCACCACATAGCGCAGCGCCATATCAGCAATAGTTTGCGCCAGCTTCTGCGGTTCGTTCGCATCTGGCGTAACCGGGCGGCCGTGAGCAACATCGCAGAACGGGCAGCGACGGGTGCAGATAGCGCCGAGGATCATGAACGTTGCCGTACCGTGGTTAAAGCATTCTGCAAGATTCGGGCAGGAGGCTTCTTCGCAGACGGAGTGCAAACCGTTTTTGCGCATTGCCGCTTTGATACCCTGGATACGAGAAGAGTCGGCCGGGAGTTTGATTTTCATCCATTCCGGCTTTCTTAACATCTCTGTACGTTCGGTAGCGACGTTTTTAACCGGGATAAGGGCCATTTTATCGGCGTCGCGGTACTTAACGCCGCGTTCCATCACAATGGGTTTACTCATAGCATGCGTGTTCCAGTTGCGGATAACGAGGAGAAATGGTTTCTATTCAATGAAATGTCGTATTTATCAACTATTTTTGAATGAACGCTACGCAGTATACCATTGATGGCAGGGTGAAAGCAGCCTGCCAGGACAGCAATTTGTGAAATAGTTGTTGTTTTTGTTCACATGCCCTGGCGGAAGTTGGCGATTTTTTTTAACGCAGGAACGTTAAAAAGCCTGGCGAATTACGTTTATGACATCCTGTAAAACAGGATCCCGAAGGCTTAATTTATTATAATGCAATGAAAATTCTAACTTTTCATCATTTAATGGCGCATAGTCAATAGTGCGCAGCGGCCAGCAGGTGGCAAAAAGGGTGTAAATGCGCTCGGGCATCAGACCCAGCAGATCGCTCTCAGCCAGCAGGGCTGCAATAGTGAAAAGATTGTAACTACTAAAGCTAATTTGCCGATCCGGAAACAGCTCATAAAGGCGTTTACGCAGATCGCCGTGGCTCTGTCCATCGACCATTAACAGCGTATGTTCAAACTGGCGCAGCATTTCAACGTCCAGCGGCTGTTCCAGAGCGGGATGATCTTCGCGGCATATCAGCACCAGCTTGTCGGTATATAAAACGTGGTGGGCCAGCGCACGTGCGGTAATGACATAACTGTCGATAACTAAATCGGCCTGAAACTGACTCAATTTATTTACGGCGTCCGTCACCGGAATATTACGTAACAGCAACTGGGGGAATTTTTCGCGGATCGCTTTATAAATCGTGGGAATGACCAGCGCGCCAATAGAAGATGAGGTGGCAATCGTAATTGTACGTTGTTTATCGTAGCTGCCAGTTAAATCCAGCGCTCCCAGAATTGACTCCATTCCCTGGCTAATATACTCGTGAAGATGACTGGCGTAGGCCGTTGGCGTAACGCCCTGACCTTTACGAATAAAAAGGGGATCGGGAAATATGGCGCGCAGCTTTTGAATCGACTGACTAATAGCTGAGGGCGTCAGATTCAAAATTTTTGCTGCGTTAACAATCCCTTTATGCACATACACCGCTTCAAAAATAGTCAGCAGGTTAAGGTCTATATTTCGGAGCGTGCGGAATATTTGCGGGTTATCATCCTCACGCAATGGTTTTATTCGTTTTTCTGGCAGATCGTTGTAATCCACGCTTAGGCTCCATAATTCATTCATTGTATGAATGATAGTTGATGCTGATCTCGTTGTTATTATCGTCTCAATTATCGCAGGGGAAAATGATATTTATCTTAAATATTATAAGGTTACTGGCGATTTAATCACGATAAAAATCTCTGGGCAAAGGCTTGTCTCGCGCCTTTTCTTGCTAACACATTAATAATTAAAGCAAAACAGGCGAAATGAAAATATAGAAAGTTCAGGGGGTTGTAAAGAAAAAAGCGGGGAAAGCGGGGGCGGAGAGTCAAATACTACTCCGCCGCAGTTAACCAGTTAAGTAGTGATATATTTATGCTGTGGATTGTTTAGCAACGCTAAAAACTGTTCCACTAATACCGGTGAAACCGAATCCGGTGTGGCATCGGCCACCCAGCCACTTACCTGAGCCATTTCCATGCCAGCATATCCGCAAGGATTAATACGCAGAAAGGGCGTGAGATCCATTGCAACATTTAGCGCCAGGCCGTGAAAAGAGCACCCTCTGCGTATGCGCAGGCCCAAAGAGCAGATTTTTTTGTTACCGACGTAAACGCCCGGTGCATCGGCTTTTGGATAGGCCTCAATATTGAACTCGGCCAGGGTATTAACGACGGTTTGCTCCAGCAGGGTGACCAGTTCACGAACGCCAAGCTTACGGCGTTTCAGATTGAGCAGAACATACATTATTTGCTGGCCCGGACCGTGATAGGTAACCTGACCCCCTCTGTCACTCTGAATAACGGGAATATTGCCGGTGCCCAACAAGTGTTCGGCTTTGCCCGCCTGGCCCTGAGTAAATACCGGCGGATGCTCAACCAGCCAGAGTTCATCCGGCGTATTTTCATCGCGCGTATCGGTAAAGTCGTGCATCGCCTGCGAGACGGTTTCATAGGGCTGAAGACCGAGGTGGCGAATAAGGAGGGTGTCCTGAAGCAAAACGGTATCTCCGGGGTAGACGGTATCGGGATGCCGGGGATTATAACATAGTGGGGGGAGGTGTTACCCGGTGAGTACCGGGTAACTGAATGACTTACAGTACCATGCGGACAATTTCGATATTGCCCAACTCTTCATAAAGCGTCTCAACCTGCTCAATATGCGTTGCGTTGATGGTAATTGAGACCGAGTGGTAATTGCCTTTGCTGCTCGGTTTTATCTGTGGAGAGTAGTCACCGGGCGCATGGCGCTGTACCACTTCGACCACCTGATCCACCAGCTCAGGTTTCGCCAGACCCATTACTTTGTAGGTAAAAGGGGTTGGAAATTCCAGCAGTTCGTTCAGTTTGGTTTTCATGTCAGCTCCGGCGTAACAAAAAAGAATAACTCCCATCGTAATGGGAGTTATCAGGATGAATAGTATATGGGGACGTAATCCCGTTTTTCAATAGGTTAAATATTAACCAAACCAGTGGTGGAACATTAATTTAATGTAATCAATGATTTTACCGAAGAAATTCCCTTCCGGGATCTCCTGCAGCACCACCAGCGGACGCTGTTCAATGATTTTGCCATCCAGCTGGAAGTTAATAGTGCCGACGACCTGATTTTTCTGCATTGGGGCATGCAGCTCAGGGGTAGTCAGAACATAGCTGGCTTTGAGATCTTTCATACGGCCACGCGGGATAGTCAGATAGACATCTTTATCCACACCGAGTGACGCACGATCGCTGTCGCCAAACCATGCAGGTTCAGAGGCGAATTCTTTTCCGGCCTTCAGCGGGTTTACGGTTTCAAAGAAGCGGAAACCCCAGGTGAGCAGCTTTTTACTTTCTGTTTCACGACCTTTAAACGTACGACCACCCATTACCGCGGAGATCAAACGCATCTGACCTTCTGTAGCAGAGGCCACGAGGTTGTAACCCGCTTTGTCCGTGTGACCGGTTTTGATCCCGTCCACGTTCAGGCTGTTATCCCACAGCAGACCGTTACGGTTAGTCTGGCGGATGCCGTTAAAGGTAAATTCTTTTTCTTTATAGATGGTGTATTCGTTCGGTACATCGCGGATCAGCGCCTGACCAATCATTGCCATATCACGTGCCGAGCTGTACTGACCGTCAGCATCCAGACCGTGAACCGTCTGGAAATGGGTATTTTTCAGTCCCAGAGCACCAACATAGCTGTTCATCAGGCCAACGAATGCATCCTGACTGCCCGCAGCAAAATCGGCCATCGCCACGCAGGCATCGTTACCGGATTGCAGGTTAATACCGCGGATAAGCTGAGAAACCGGAACCTGCATACCCGGTTTCAGGAACATCAGGGATGAACCTTTGAATACCGGGTTTCCGGTAGCCCAGGCATCGTTGTTAATGGTGACCAGATCGCTCTCTTTGAACTTACCGGCTTTCATCGCCTGTCCAATGACGTAGCTGGTCATCATTTTTGTCAGGCTCGCCGGATCGCGTCGTGAGTCAGCGTTTTGCTCTGCCAGAACTTTACCTGAGTTGTAGTCGATCAGGATGTAAGATTCTGCATCGATCTGCGGAACGCCTGGGATCATGGTTTTGATATTTAAATCATCGGCATGCGCGGCAGAAGCGAGCGTGGCAATGGACAATACTGAGGTGAGCGCGAGGCGCTGCACGGAACGAACGGAGAAAGTGGTCTTCATGGTCAGAAAAACGACATCCGTGATGGAGTTAAAAAAGTGTCCCACTATAGCAAAAGCTATATGAACCGGCATCTGAGATTGCGCATGACTTTGTTAATGTCATTTACATAAGCTGACAATATCAGATGCCAACGTAGTTAGTTAGCGCCAGTAATAAATGACTGGAGCTGTGCTTCGCGTTGTAAACGCTGCTGCAGGGCGCTGGCTTCAGCTTTACTGCTGAATGGACCCAGCTGGATACGCCATACTGCGCCGTTTTGCGTAACCCGGCCAGGGACCGAGAATTGCTGACCAAGGCGCTGTTGATACTGCTGCGCACGCCCTTGATCGCTGACGGCACCGACTTGCACCACGTATTTACCGCTGGCCGCTGGTGCCGGCGTTGCGGCAGGTGCCGGCGTTGCCGCAGGTGTTGGCGTAGCCATATTGCCCGGTGCGCTTACCGGTGCAGATTGCGAAGGCGGAACAATCGCAGGCTGCGTCGCCACCGGAGGCGCCGTCGGTTCACTGGTTTCCAGCACGCCGGAACTTAACGTGGTTGGTGCGCCGAGGAAGCCGCTGCTTTTCACCGGCGCGCCGGCACCGCCATCTTCAGGCTGCAGGGTGTCATTACTGATCGCCCTGACATTGCCGTCCGTCGGCTGCATTGCCTGCGGGGCAGAGGAGGCGCTACCCATTCCGCCGCTCAGGTCAGGACGTTCAGGCAGCGCATAGGTTTGCTTTGCCACGGTGACGCAGGCCATACCCGGACCGGAAAGGGAACCGTCCGGGGTGACGATGATAGGATCAATACGGACTTTGGTATTGTTCGAGGTATTCAGGCGGTCGGCCGACGCGCGGGAAAGCGAGATTACCCGATCGTTGCCGTACGGACCGCGATCGTTAATCCGCACCACAATCATTCTGCCATTCGCGGTATTGGTGATGCGTGCATAGCTGGGAATGGGCAGCGTCGGATGTGCGGCTGTCAGCTGCGTGGGATCGAATGCTTCGCCTGACGCCGTCAGATTACTGCCCGGCTCGGCGTCATAAATAGCTGCCAGCCCGGCCTGACTAAAGCGGGAAGGGTCCTGAACGATGGCGTATTTTTTACCGTCGCGTTCATAATCCTGATTAACCGTGGCGTTCAGAGGCTCATAGCGCGGCTCAGCCCCGCTAATTTCTGTCATCGGACCATTACAGACCGCAGGCTGCGGCGCAGCGATATTTTGCTGCTGATTCACCGGATCTGTACAAGCCGAAAGCAGCCCGACTGCGATGCAGATCCCTGTCCATTGCTTACGCATTGCTCACCCCTTAAACGCTTTTTGACAACATTTTTCTGTGAGTATGGATCGACATAACGATACCAAACCCGGCCATGAGTACGATCAGGGCTGATCCCCCGTAGCTGACCAGCGGCAGTGGAACCCCCACCACCGGTAAGATACCACTCACCATACCAATATTTACAAACACATAAACAAACAAAATCAGCATCAGCCCACCGGCCATCACCCGGCCAAACGTGGTTTGCGCCCGCGCAGCGATCCACAATCCGCGCATGATCAGCAGCACGTAGAGCGCCAGCAGAACCAGAAAGCCCACCAGGCCCAGTTCTTCCGCCAGTACCGCAAAGATAAAGTCGGTGTGACGCTCGGGCAAGAATTCAAGCTGTGACTGCGTGCCATGCAGCCATCCTTTGCCGCGCAGGCCGCCGGAACCGATAGCAATTTTAGACTGTATAATATGATAGCCTGCGCCAAGCGGATCGGTTTCCGGATCGAGCAACATCATTACGCGCTGGCGCTGGTAATCATGCATCAGGAAGAACCACAGAATAGGTATAAAAGCTGCCAGTAGCAGTACCGCAATCCCAATCAGCCGCCAGCTTAAACCGGAAAGGAACAGCACAAACAGCCCGGAAAGCGCGATAAGAATAGAGGTTCCGAGATCGGGCTGCGCCGCCACCAGCAGGGTAGGCATAAAAATCAGCACCAGCGCGATGGCGGTATTCTTCAGCGACGGCGGACACACGTCGCGGTTGATAAAGCGGGCAACCATCAGCGGCACGGCGATTTTAGCAATTTCCGACGGCTGAAAGCGCACAATACCCAGGTCCAGCCAGCGCTGTGCTCCTTTAGAAATGGCACCAAATGCGTCCACGGCAACCAGTAAAATGACGCAGAAGATATAGAGGTAGGGTGCCCAGCCTTCATAAACCCGGGGCGGTATTTGCGCCATAACCACCATCATCACCAGACCCATGGCAATCTGACCGACCTTACGCTCCATCATGCCGATGTCCTGGCCGCTGGCGCTCCAGATAACCAGCGAGCTGTATACCAGCAGCGCCAGAATAATAAGCATCATTGTTGGATCGATATGGATTTTATCCCAGAACGACTTTTTATTTGGATTATCGGTCATGTTATTGGTCCTCCGCCGCCGTCGACGCCGGGTTTTCTGCAGGCAGTTCAGTGTTGTTATCACCGAGCATAATATGGTCGAGGATCTGGCGCATAATTGTTCCGACAGCCGGACCTGCGCCGCCGTTTTCCAGAATCATCGCCACCGCAACGCGTGGGTTATCATAAGGCGCAAAGGCGGTCATCAACTTATGGTCGCGCAGACGCTCGGCAATTTTATGCGCGTTATAGGTTTCGTTGGCTTTAAGGCCAAAGACCTGAGCCGTACCGGATTTCGCGGCGACTTTATACGGCGCGTTCATAAAATACTTATGCCCGGTGCCGTTAGGGCGGTTGGCAACGCCGTACATCCCGTCTTTGGCAATTTCCCAGTAGCCGGAGTGAATATCGCCGACCGGCTGCTGCTGGGGCTGTACCCACGGCACCTGCTTACCGTCCTGCATCGTACTCATCAGGAAGTGGGGCACTTTTACTACGCCGTCGTTAATCAGGGTCATCATCGCTTTGTTCATCTGGATAGGCGTTGCCGTCCAGTAACCCTGGCCAATACCAACCGGAATGGTGTCACCCTGATACCAGGGCTTTTTAAAGCGTTTTTGCTTCCACTCGCGCGTTGGCATATTGCCGGAGCGTTCTTCAGCAAGATCGATACCGGTATAATGGCCATAGCCAAATTTTCCCATCCACTCGGACAGGCGGTCGATCCCCATATCGTAGGCGACCTGGTAGAAGAAGGTATCTGCCGATTCTTCCAGCGATTTCGTCACGTTCAGATGGCCGTGACCCCATTTTTTCCAGTCACGATAGCGTTTTTCTGAGCCGGGAAGCTGCCACCATCCGGGATCGAACAGGCTGGTATTGCGGGTGATCACCCCGGCGCTGAGCGCTGAGACTGCGACATACGGCTTCACCGTCGATGCAGGAGGGTAAACGCCCTGGGTAGCACGATTAACCAGCGGCGTATTCGGATCGTTAAGCAACGAAGAGTAATCTTTGCTCGAAATGCCGTCAACGAACAGGTTAGGGTTATAGCTCGGCATGGAAACCAGGGCCAGAATATCGCCGCTGCGCGGGTCCGTTACCACCACTGCCGCCCGGCTTCCCGCCAGCAGGGTTTCAATATAACTCTGAAGCTTGAGATCGATAGTCAGGTAAATATCGTGTCCGGCCTGCGGCGGAACCTCTTTTAACTGACGAATAACCCGGCCGCGGTTGTTAACTTCAACCTCTTCATAGCCGGTCTGACCGTGCAACACGTCTTCATAATAACGCTCAATACCCAGCTTACCGATGTCATGCGTGGCGGCGTAATTCGCCAGCTTGTCCTCTTTATCAAGCCGTTCAACGTCTTTATCATTGATTTTCGACACATAGCCGATAACGTGCGTTAAGGCAGAGCCGTAAGGATAATAGCGACGCTTATAGCCTTTAACTTCGACGCCGGGAAAACGATACTGATTTACCGCAAAGCGGGCGACCTGTATTTCCGTCAGGTTAGTTTTTACCGGAATAGAGGTAAAACGGTGGGAGCGGCTGCGCTCTTTTTTGAAATTAGCGATGTCTTCATCGTTAAGGTCGACCACGCCCCGTAACGCATCAAGCGTCTGCTGTACGTTATCCACCTTCTCCGGCATCATCTCAACCTGGTAAATCGTTCGGTTAAGCGCCAGCGGCGTACCATTGCGATCGTAAATAATGCCGCGGCTGGGAGCGATGGGCACCAGCTTAATGCGGTTTTCATTGGATCGGGTTTGATAATCGGTAAAACGATTAATTTGCAAATTATAGAGATTGGCAACCAGCACGCCGGAAAGCAGCAAAATCCCTGTGAAGGCGACCACCGCCCGGCGCACAAACAGCGCGGACTCAGCCGAATAGTCGCGAAAAGAATTCTGTAGTTTCATCCGCTGCTTAATCTACTCTGATCATCATTACTCGCGGTGATAGGGGTGGTTAGTGGTAATACTCCACGCCCGATAAAGGCTCTCAGCAACCAGTACCCGAACCAAAGGATGGGGCATCGTCAGTGCGGAGAGGGACCAGCTTTGTTCCGCTGCGGCTTTACAGGCAGGGGAAAGCCCCTCAGGCCCACCAATCAACAGACTGACATCGCGACCGTCCTGCTTCCAGCGCTCAAGCTCTACGGCAAGCTGCGGCGTATCCCAGGGTTTACCGGGGATATCAAGAGTCACAATGCGATTCTTGCCCGCCGCGGCCAGCATCAGCTCGCCCTCTTTATCAAGAATACGTTTGATATCCGCATTCTTACCACGTTTGCCGGCAGGAATTTCCACCAGTTCGAATGGCATATCTTTGGGAAAGCGACGCAGATACTCTGTGAATCCGGCCTGCACCCAGTCTGGCATTTTCGTGCCGACGGCCACCAGTTGCAGCTTCACGCATTAACTCCAGAGTTTTTCCAGTTCATACAGGCGACGGCTCTCTTCCTGCATGACGTGAACCATCACATCGCCTAAATCGACGACGATCCAGTCGGCAGAGTTTTCGCCTTCTACACCGAGCGGCAGCATACCCGCAGCGCGAGATTCCTGTACAACGTGGTCGGCAATTGACATCACGTGACGGGTAGAGGTGCCGGTACAAATAATCATGCAATCCGTAATACTGGATTTACCTTTAACATCCAGAGCAAGGATGTCCTGACCTTTTAGGTCATCAATTTTGTCGATTACAAAATCCTGAAGTGCTTTACCCTGCAAGAGTTCCCCCTGGGGACGAGATGATTAACAATAATAAACAGCCTGCCAGTATACCTGAAACCCAGGCACGATCGGGATAAATGTCGCCGGGCAGGTTTTTGAAAGTGGGCTATCATCCCACCCCTTGCTCACGAATGCATCGCCATTTTTGTAAAACAATTTTCAAATGGGCTAAAGGGCGGGAAAAGTCTGGCGCGGAGAATAGCAGTCTGCCGTAGCGTGTCAATGGTCAGAGTGCCGGGTCAGGTGAAAATCACTGATAGAGGCCCTGCTGATGAATATAGTCCTCTACCGCCGCCGGCAGAAGATCGCGGCAGGATTGCTGGTTTGCCAGCCGCGCACGAATTTCGGTGGAGGAGATGTTGTACCACGGCGTTTGCGCCAGGTAGATTTTCCCCGCCGGCAAACGATGCAGCGTCTGCGGATCGGGCGTCAGGTGCTGCTCCAGCCAGGCCTGACGATCGGCGTCGGGCAACGTCGACGGGTAGCCGGGACGGCGGCAGACAATCAGGTGAGCGTTATCAAGAATGGTCGGATAATCATGCCAGGTATGGAAGGTCAGCAGCGAATCCTGACCGATGATAAAGGCCAGCGGGGCCTCCGGTCCTTGCTCCTCGCGCCACTCCTGTAGGGTTTGCGAGGTCCACGAAGGCGTATCGCGGCGAAGCTCCCGTTCATCAAGCGTGAATAGCGGTTTGTCGGCAATCGCCAGCGCCAGCATTTTCGTGCGCTGAGCGGCGCTTGCCGCTGGCTGGGGGCGATGCGGCGGAACATTATTGGGCATCAAAATAGCGCGATCCAGGCCCACGAGAGTAGCCAGTGTTTCCACCGGTTTAAGATGCCCGAAGTGGACAGGATCGAACGTGCCGCCAAACAAGGCCTGTAATCGGGTCATATCACTCGTCGATGAAAATATCTGCCAGCGCCTTATGACAGAGTAGCAGAGAAAGGCTTTCAAGGCGGGTCCATACGGACTGACTGTAATCCTGCTTAAGCGTCAGCTCGGCGTGACTGAGCAGGGTGACGGCCTGGCGAAGCTGATCTTCACTGAGGCGATTAAGCGCCTCGCCGACCATGGTACGGCGATTTTGCCAGACGCGGTATTTATCAAACAGCGAACGCAGCGGCGTATGCGTCATCTGCCGTTTCAGGTTGACCAGCATCAGCAGTTCACGTTGCAGAGTGCGCAGCAGAATAGCCGGTTCACTCCCCTCAAGCTGTAGCTGGTGCAGAATGTGCAGCGCGCGTTTACTTTTACCGGTTAGCAGGGCATCTACCCAGTGAAAAGGGGTAAAGTGGGCGGCATCATTGACCGCCTGCTCAACGCGTGGCAGCGTCAGTTTACCGTCAGGCCATAAAAGCGAGAGGCGCTCAAGTGCCTGTGACAGTGCCAGTAGATTGCCTTCATAGCAGTAGCAAAGCAGCTGGCTGGCAGCGTCGTCAATCTGTAAGTTATTCTGTTTAGCGCGGGCGGAAAGCCAGCGCGGAAGCTGTGCCTGTTCGGGGGTCTGGCAGGTGACCAGCACTGCGCGATTAGCCAGCGCGGTGATCCACGACGCGTTTTCCTGCGCTTTGGTCAGTTTGTTGCCGCGAACTATCAGCAGTAAATCATCATGCAGCAGGCTGACCAGCGTCGACAGCGGCTCGTTAAACGGCGCGCCAGGCCCGTTTTCCGGCAGCAATAGCGTCAGCGTCTGGCGACTGGCAAACAGGCTCATCGCCTGACAAAGTGAGTAGACGGCGTTCCAGTCGGTACTGGCATCAAGCGTCACGGTGTGATGCTCATCAAATCCGTGCGTTACCGCCACCTGACGAACCGCGTCCTGGCTTTCCTGCACCAGCAGCGGATCGTTTCCGAGGATCAGATACGCCGCGCGCAGCCCTTCAGAGAGCTGCGCGCGGAGTTGTTCAGGGTACAACCGAATCATCAGTTGCTCAGCGTCGTCGTTACGCGGCCTGACGTCGGGGTAACAGGTGCGGAAGTCGGAGTACTATTCTCTTCTTCATCTGCCACCTTAACGCTTGGTAGCTTACGGATCAGCTGTTCAGCGGCTTTGTCGTACATTTCATTGACGATCATCGTTTGCTCGGCGTCTTTAGCCAGCGCGCGCTGTGGGTTGTCAAAGAACGAACGATAGACCCGGGTATTGATTGGGTAGATATCGTGGCCCGGGATCAGCACCGACGCGCTGACTTCCATTACCATCTGGTACTCGGCCGTCTGACCGTTCTGGAATACCGACGCGGTATCCTGTGATACGGACGCCGCGCCCAGACGCAGGGACGGAATATCTTTCCGCGTTGTTTCTTTTTGATCCACAACGTCAATGCCGTTCAGACGAAGTTGATTACGTACCGCACGACTTAGCGGCCCGTTAGGATCGCTTGAGTCCAGAATCATCGTTTTCATTGTTGTCGGCACCTGCGTAGTGCTACGCAAATGCCAGCCACAACCGGCGGTAGCAAGCACCGCCAAAGATAACAACACAGTAACCAGATGTCGCACGCTTCCTCCCGCGTTTAACCCACAACCAGATTGAGCAGTTTACCCGGTACGTAAATCACTTTACGCACGGTAACGCCGTCAAGGTATTTTGCGACCAGAGGTTCCTGACCCGCACGTTCACGTACCTGTTCTTCGGTAGCCTCTACCGCAACAGTAATTTTACCACGTACTTTGCCGTTCACCTGCACGACCACCAGCGTGGTGTTTTCGACCATCGCGTTGTCATCAGCCACCGGCCACGGCGCATGATCGATATCGCCTTCGCCTTTCAGCTCCTGCCACAAGGTAAAGCACATATGTGGGGTGAACGGATTGAGCATCCGCACAACGGCCAGCAGCGCTTCCTGCATTAATGCGCGATCCTGAGCATCTTCCAGCGGCGCTTTCGCCAGCTTGTTCATCAGCTCCATGATAGCGGCAATCGCGGTGTTAAAGGTCTGACGACGACCGATATCATCCGTTACTTTGGCAATCGTTTTGTGTACATCACGACGCAGGGCCTGCTGATCTTCACTCAGAGCGTCAACGTTCAGCGCCTCAGCTGCCCCTTTCGACGTATGTTCGAAGACCAGACGCCAGACACGTTTCAGGAAGCGGTTTGCCCCTTCTACACCCGACTCCTGCCACTCGAGGGTCATGTCGGCGGGAGAGGCAAACATCATGAACAGGCGAACGGTATCCGCGCCGTAGCGCTCGACCATTTCCTGCGGGTCGATACCGTTGTTTTTCGACTTGGACATTTTGCTCATGCCGGTATAGACCAGTTCATGGCCCGCCGCATCGGACGCCTTCACGATCCGGCCTTTCTCGTCGCGCTCAACGATGGCCTCTTTCGGCGACACCCAGTTACGTTCGCCGTTAGCGCCGACATAATAGAATGCGTCAGCCAGCACCATACCCTGACACAGCAGCTGTTTAGCCGGTTCGTCAGAGTTCACCATGCCCGCATCGCGCATCAGCTTATGGAAGAAGCGGAAGTAGAGCAGGTGCATGATCGCGTGCTCAATACCACCGATATAAATATCAACCGGCAGCCAGTAGTTAGCGGCTTCTGGATCTAACATGCCGTCGTTGTACTGCGGGCAGGTGTAGCGCGCATAGTACCAGGAAGACTCCATAAAGGTGTCAAAGGTATCGGTTTCACGCAGCGCCGGCTGACCGTTAACGGTGGTTTTTGCCCACTCAGGATCGGCTTTAATTGGGCTGGTAATGCCGTCCATGACCACATCTTCTGGCAGCAGAACCGGCAGCTGATCTTCAGGCGTCGGCAGCACGGTGCCATCTTCCAGAGTCACCATCGGGATTGGTGCCCCCCAGTAACGCTGACGCGAAACGCCCCAGTCACGCAGGCGATAGTTCACTTTACGGACGCCAACGCCTTTAGCGGCCAGCTTGTCGGCAATCGCATTGAACGCCTCTTCAAACGGCAGACCGTCAAACTCGGCGGAGTTAAACAGTACGCCTTTTTCCGTTAATGCCCGCTCAGAGAGATCCGGGGCAGAACCATCTGCCGCCAGGATAACCGGCTTGATGGTCAGACCGTATTTGGAGGCAAATTCATAGTCGCGCTGATCGTGGCCTGGAACGGCCATAACGGCACCGGTTCCGTACTCCATCAGTACAAAGTTAGCCGCCCAAACCGGTACTTCTTCACCGGTTAACGGATGAATCGCTTTAAAGCCGGTATCAACACCTTTTTTCTCCATGGTCGCCATATCGGCTTCGGCCACTTTGGTGTTACGGCACTCTTCAATAAACGCTGCCAGCTCAGGATTATTAACCGCGGCTTTCTGCGCCAGCGGGTGGCCGGCGGCCACCGCCAGATAGGTCGCACCCATAAAGGTATCCGGACGGGTGGTATACACGGTCAGGGTGTCGTCATAGCCGTTTACGTCAAAAGTGATTTCCACGCCTTCGGAACGACCAATCCAGTTACGCTGCATGGTTTTCACCGTGTCTGGCCACTGATCCAGGTTATCCAGATCGCGAAGCAGCTCGTCAGCGTACGCGGTGATTTTAATGAACCACTGCGGGATCTCTTTACGTTCAACTTTGCTGTCACAGCGCCAGCAGCAGCCGTCAATAACCTGTTCATTTGCCAGAACCGTCTGGTCGTTCGGACACCAGTTCACCGCAGAGGTTTTCTTATAGACCAGGCCTTTTTTATACAGCTCGGTGAAAAACTTCTGCTCCCAGCGATAGTATTCCGGCGTACAGGTCGCGATCTCGCGGCTCCAGTCATAGCCAAAACCCAGCGTTTTAAGCTGGTTTTTCATATAGGCGATATTTTCGTAAGTCCACGGGGCTGGCGCGGTATTATTTTTTACTGCCGCGCCCTCAGCAGGCAGACCAAACGCATCCCAGCCGATGGGTTGAAGCACGTTTTTGCCCAGCATACGCTGGTAGCGGGAGACAACGTCGCCGATAGTGTAGTTACGAACGTGGCCCATGTGTAGTCGGCCAGAAGGATAGGGAAGCATCGACAGGCAGTAATACTTCTCTTTACTTGCGTCTTCGGTGACTTCAAATGTGCGCTTCTCTTCCCAGTGAAGCTGTACTTTGGATTCTATCTCTTCCGGGCGATATTGCTCTTGCATGGCAGCCAGTAGTCCTGTTTTGCTCATAGCTACAAAGGTAGCCGTATGATGTGATAATTGAGATCCGCATAGCATAGCCCAAACGTCCGCGCCAAAACAGCCTTTCACACATGCCGTCGGCGTAAAAAGCTTGCAGGAATTTACAGAGTCTGTGAAAAGCCCAACACAGCGTTACGTGAATAAGGTCTATTATTAGAGGTAGTTAACGACTCAGGAGACGAAATGATGAACAAGGTTGCTCAATTTTATCGCGAGCTGGTAGCCACATTGACGGAACGACTGCGCAACGGCGATCGCGATATTGACGCGCTGGTCGAGCAGGCGCGTGTGCGGGTAACGCAAACCGGGGAGTTAACGCGAACCGAAATCGATGAGCTCATTAGAGCGGTACGTCGCGATCTCGAGGAGTTCGCGATGAGCTACCATGAGAGTCAAAATGAGGTTACGGACAGCGTCTTCCTGCGGGTCATCAAGGAAAGCGTCTGGCAGCAACTGGCGGATATTACCGACAAAACCCAGCTGGAATGGCGGGAAATGTTCCAGGATCTCAATCATCACGGTGTGTACCACAGCGGCGAGGTGGTGGGGCTGGGTAATCTGGTGTGTGAAAAGTGTCATTTCCAGCTGGCGGTCTATACCCCGGACGTGCTGCCGTTATGCCCGGAGTGCGGACACGATCAGTTCCAGCGACAGCCATTCGAACCGTAATAGCGTCATAGCGCCAGCGCAGTAAGCCCTTTATACTGTTCCGCGCGCGAATACCCTCAGAGATGATTTATCGCGTATGGGCGATCAACTCGACAGGGATTAAACATCATGAACAAACGTCGTATCTCTTTTAACCGCCACGTGTTGGCGGTTGTACTTTCCTTTGGCCCTCTCTTTGCTCACGCTGAGCTAAATCTAACTGTGTCCGATGAACAGCAAATTAATGCTCTGGTTGATCGCTGGAATAATGTGCTGAACCGGGTACAAGATGCCCAGCCGCAGTCTCTTTATGCAGACCAGGTCGACTGGTTTGGTAAGGTGCTGCCTGCGCAGCAGGTTATTGCCAGCGATCGGGAATTTCTGGCAAAAAATAAAGATTATCGGCAGAGTATCGTCAGTACGCTGAATATTCAGCCGGCAGGTGAGAATGATGACCGCGTTCTCGTGCGCTTTGTTAAGCGTGCCGGAGTAGATACTGATAACGAAAAAAATTATCCGGCAGAGTTACAGCTGCAAAAAAACGCCGCAGGCTGGCGTATTGTCAGCGAAACAGATGCAATTACCCGCCGTAATCAACATAAAAATGACGATACCGGCGTTGCCAAAGGAAAGTTTGACGGCACGCATATCAGCTATGCCTGGATGAGTGATGCCAATCCGCGTACCGGCGGCGCGTGTACGCCGGACAGCGATTGTGATTGCACACTGTGGAACAGCGATCCCCACATTAAGCCGGTTAGCATATCGCAATGCCTGGCGGAAACAATAGAGACGCTTGCGGGCCTGGATGACAGCGGTCGCGACCGGGCGTTGGTCTACCCTGAATGGTGGACTAGTGCGTTACGGGTAATTTATCTGTATGACATTCAGCAAAATCAGTGGATCAAGGTGGTGCCGGATATTTCTTATAATATAAATATTCAGGAAACGCACACCTCTGCCGATATAGTTAAGCGCGATGTCCGGCATCCAGGTAAAGTCAATATTGAGCAGTCTCTGTTTGACGAAGCGCTACAAGAGCCGACCGTCCATGTGAGCAGCCAGACATTAACAACGTTGAAATAATACTTTTCGCCAACAGGAATATCCGTATTACATATTGTTGCTGTCTGTCCCAGGAGACTAAGAATAAATGTTGAGTAAAAATTTCAATAACGGTCTGATTTTATTCATTTCGCTGGCGATCGTCATTTTTTCAGCGGAGTGGTTTCTGGATTTTGCCGGGGTTAAAATACCATGGTTCATTACGCTCAGTAACTATTATTATATTGCCATTAAAGTAGGGGTGATGCTGTTAACGGTGAGGCTGGGCGTGCTAATGGGATGGGTGTTCTGGCAGAATAAAATTTTCAAATACCGGTTATCTGAAATAGCGGGCATTATCGGGATTATCGTATTTATTATCTCAATGGGGTTATTGCTGTTTTTTCCGATTTTCATCTGGTTTTTTCTGCTGGCAGGACTTCTGTGTTTGTACGCGGTGATTGTGCCTGTTTTTAATGTTATTTATGAGCGGATGGGCGGAAATAAATGGGAGGCCGGAGCGGTATTTGCGGTTGTTTCTTTTGCACTGCTTTATTACATGGGCTATAAAAGTAATATCCGACTTAATGAAATATTCGCAGTCGATCCGAAGCATTTTCCCTTTACCAAAACGATAGCCAGTATTGTGCAGGTTGCGCCGGCCGGTATCGCCATAAGTTTAATTGCCATGCTAAGCTTTTATCTGGCATCAAACAAGAAACGAAACATCGCGGATCACGATGTTGAAAAGAGCGATGCGGGAAGACAATTGTTTCTCTCGTTTAATGGCATCTTCGCATCATTAATCTTATTGGTCCTTAGTATTGCGCTAACGGCAAACGGCGATGCGATTATTAAAAATAGTGCTGCTACGATGGATTTTAACGCCCGCTCCGTATGCCAGAATGTGGAAGCCGCATCAGGAGTTATCTATCTGGATAATAAATACGAACTGATTCTCATCGACCAGATGGTTAAAGAACAGCACCGCTACACCGTTTCAACATGTACGCTGCCGAAGGCCTGAACCTTTGACTCTGTAAAAGTGCAACGGCGCGCATACTATGATGCGCGCCGAAAAGATTAATGCAGAATTTTGGCGAGGAAATCTTTTGCCCGATCGGATTGCGGATTGGCAAAGAAGTCTTCTTTTGCCGAATCTTCAACAATTTTGCCTTCATCCATAAAAATGACCCGATGCGCCACTTTACGTGCAAACCCCATCTCGTGGGTCACTACCATCATGGTCATGCCTTCGTTGGCCAGCTCGACCATGACATCCAGCACTTCGTTTATCATCTCCGGATCCAGTGCCGAAGTTGGCTCGTCAAACAGCATGGCGACAGGATCCATGCACAGCGCGCGGGCAATCGCGACACGCTGCTGCTGACCGCCGGAAAGCTGAGCCGGGAATTTATTGGCGTGGGCAGAAAGACCAACACGTTCCAGCAATTTTAGCCCTTTTTCGCGTGCGGCGGCTTTATTACGCTTAAGCACTTTTACCTGCGCCAGAGTCAGGTTTTCAATAATCGACAGATGCGGAAACAGCTCAAAATGCTGGAAAACCATCCCTACGTGCGAGCGTAGTTCGGCAAGGTTGGTTTTCTTATCATTCACTTTGGTACCATTAACGGTAATATCGCCTTTCTGCACTGGCTCAAGGCCGTTAACCGTTTTAATCAGCGTCGATTTACCGGAACCTGAAGGGCCGCACACCACGACCACTTCTCCTTTTTTCACCTCAGTTGAGCAGTCGGTCAGCACCTGAAAGTGACCATACCATTTAGAAACATTTTTCAGGGAAATCATGATACTGTCCTTTTCTTCAAATAGCTGACCA